>Ga0233365_1000298_pt1 | contig 23421 bp, 28 predicted proteins | sample ElkDunMinimDraft_27_FD_191535 | JGI IMG/M metagenome (GOLD analysis project Ga0233365, IMG submission 191535) | Fecal eukaryotic communites from dung pellets of Tule Elk in California, USA - Elk Dung C36 | ecosystem: Host-associated > Mammals > Digestive system > Large intestine > Fecal | place...
CTCAAGCTCTGGCGTCCGCGATGGTTCGACGGTGTCGCGCTGGTGACCGGGACGGTCGCCCCCGACATCCGCTACATATTCCTCGGGGTCGGCCCTGACTGGAACAGTCACAACCTCCCCGCGCTGCTGTGGTGGTGTCTGCCGGTGGCCCTGCTCGGTGCGTGGCTGATCCGCGGCACGGTCGCCACCGTCGCCGCTCACCTGCCCCACCTCGGTCCGCTCGCGCTTCGCGATTACGGGGTGCTCGGCACCGTGCGCCACCGCTGGTACGTCACTTTGGGATCCGCGCTGCTCGGGGCCGCCAGCCACCTCGGCTGGGATTTCCTCACGCACACCAACGGGTGGTTGCGGACCGTCTTCGGTGTGGACTGGGACCGGATGCACGACGTCCCCTGGTGGACGGTGTCCGACATTCCCAGCAGTGCCGTCGGCGCCCTGGCGACGCTCACGGTCGCCCTGGTGATCGGGCGGCGTCGGCTGCTGCGCGCCTGGCACGGCGCCCCACCGGCGGTCCCCACCCGCCCCGCGGTGTTCTGGTCCGTCGTCGGCACCGTGGGAATCATCGGGTACGTCGTGACCCCGTTCCTGCCGGGCCACGACCTGCCGTGGGCCACCGTCGTACGGCTGCTCTGCCTAACCGCCGCTGTGCTGCTCCTCGCGGCCGGGGTGGTGCAGGCGACGAACGCCAGGACCGGACCGGCGGCGGCCGCAAAGCCGACACAGCACAGCAGCCACCGGTAGGCACTCATCCCGTCCGACGACGGCCAAGGTTCGGTACGCGCGAGCGCCATGACCCAGTTCATCGCCGAAGGACGTTCTACGGGAGCCGGCCAGAGTTGCGTGGTCCGCCTAGGTTCTTGCCCAGCAGACAGTAGTGGGGAGAAGAAGTGGACGAGTACAACCCGGAGCCGGTCGACTTCGCGGAGCGCACGGTGCGCAGACGTCAGGGGTGGCTTCGCCGTACGGTCACCACCAAAGACACCACCACCGTGTACGACCGCGAAACGGTCAGGCGGTGGATTCGCGAAATGCACCAGGAAGGTCGTCAGTCGGTGACCGTCAACCGACCTTGGGGATCGGTCTGCGTGATGAGCGCCGGAACTCCCCCGACTGGTGTCATGGTCTTCGAGCCGACCCGGTTCACGTACGCGGGCACCCCACTCGGCATGCCCACGCCGGATGGCAGGCCGGCGCCGGGTGACGCTCCGCTGACGCCCGCCGAGGTGGAGCAGATCGTGCTCGACGCGCTCACCTCGGAGAGCCTGCCCGAATGGCCACAATGGCGGGAGCGCTGACGGCTTTTCGGCGCACGCCGACATGCACATCGTCCGGCCGCCGCTCCGTCCAGGGCGTTATTTGCGGCGGCCACGCCGGGCAGCCCGTACGGCGAAAGTGATCGCCCCGGCAACGAGTACCGCCCCGATCAACTGCAGGCCGGGCGAGTCGTCGTACCCGCCGTAGACGAAGGCGGCGACGCCGAGCACGGCGGTGAGTGCGGCCAGGACGTACCTCATGGGGTGTCTCCTCCGTCTGGGTCCTCGACGTATTCGAGGAGGTCGCCGGGTTGGCAGTCGAGGACCCGGCACATCGCTTCCAGGGTGCTGAAGCGGACAGCCTTGGCGCGGCCGTTCTTGAGGACGGCGACGTTGGCCGGGGTGAGGCCGACCCGTTCGGCGAACTCGCCGACGCTCATCTTGCGCTTGGCCAGCTGCACGTCGATGCGGACGACGATCGGCATCAGATCACCGCTTCCATGTCGGTGCGCAGCGTGGTGGCCTGCCGCAGCAGCGCCCGCATGACCACCATCAGCAGCCCGAGCACGCTCACCCCGACGACCAGCAGGAAGAGCAGCAACGGCAGCCCGGGGTCGCCTGCGGTGAAGCCGACGTAGAGAAAGACGCCGAGCAGCACCAGCCAGGCGGCGCCGATCGCCCAGACGATCACGTCCACCCAGCGCAGCGACTCCTCGCTGAAGATGCTGTCGTCCCGGACCCGGCTGAGCAGCTTCCAGGTGGAGACGACCACCACCTGGACGCAGAGCACCAGGAAGACCGCCACGGCCGTCGCCGGCCACCGCAGGTACGCCTGCTCCGGCGACTCCTTGGCCATGTGCGCGAACTGCCCCGGCAGCGACATGGTCTGGAGCACCACCAGCACACCGAAGAGCACCACGAGAAAGACCCGGAGAGCGGTTATCGCTCGACGCTCAGTCATGTATCGACTATCAGGCGGAACCTATCGAAAGTCAATCGGTTCGACCATCTCTGTGAAAACGGGTGCGCCCCGGCCAGAAGTCGTCATGGCAGGGTGTCCGGGGAGGTACGCATGTCAGACCTGACGATCCGACCGGCCACCGCGGGCGACGTTTCCGCGATCGTGGCGATGCTCGCCGACGACGTGCTCGGCGCGACCCGGGAGTCCCCGGACGACCTGGCGCCGTACCTGGCGGCGTTCGCCGTGATCGACGCCGACCCGCACCAGAAGCTCGTCGTCGCCGAACGCGACGGCCGCGTCGTCGGCACCCTGCAACTGACGATCCTGCCCGGCCTGTCCCGCCGCGCCACCATCCGCGCGCTGGTCGAGGCCGTACGGGTCGCCGGCTCCGAGCGCGGCAGCGGACTCGGTACGGAGCTGTTCCGCTGGGCGATCGACGAGGCCCGCCGCTGCGGTTGCGGGCTGGTGCAGCTCACCACCGACCGCGCCCGCGCCGACGCACATCGGTTCTACGAGTCCCTCGGCTTCGAACCCACCCACATCGGCTACAAGCTGACGCTGTGAGCCGCCGGCTCCATCGGGGCCGACGGCGTTCAGGCGCCGTCGAGCCGCAGCAGGCGCGGATCCGCTGTCCCGTGCAGCCAGGAGCGCAGGACCTCGTTGAACAGGTCGGGATCCTCGGCACTCCAGATGTGATGCATCCCCGGCGCGAGCCGCAGTTGCGCCTGCGGTGCGGCGGACGCGATGAGCCGCAGGGAGTTGCGCACCAGCGCTTGGTCCTTCTCCCCGGCGATCACGAGCAGCGGGCCGCGGTAGCGGTTCAGGTTCGCCGGAATCCCACCCGCGAGCACCTCCGCGTTCATCGCGGACGCGGTTTCGGCGCGTACGGAGAGCCCGTGCGCGATGTAACGCGAGCGTGAGTCCTGCGGGATTCCGAACGCTGCGGCTTGCGCCCGCCAGAACCACGGCGCCTGCCAGAAGGCCAGTTGCAGCCGGCAGATCAGACGCACCCCGGCACCTGCGGGTTCGACCGGCGCTCCGGTGACGAACGCCGAGCGCACCCGGTCGGGGTGGCGCGCCAGCACCCGCAGCGCCACCAGGGCACCCAGCGAAAGCCCGGCGAGATCGAAGGGACCGTCGACCCCGTGGTCAGTCACCCGCTCCACCACGTCGTCGGCCATCGCGTCGAGGCCCCGCCACCCCTCACCCGTACGTTCGCCGAAGCCCGGCATATCGGGGGTGAGCACCAGCCGGTCCGCGAAGGCGGGCAGCTGCGGCTCCCACATCCAGTTCGCGACGTTGCCGCCGTGCAGCAGCACCAGCGGACCACCCGCCGGGGTAGTCGCGGGTGGATGCACCTCGGCGAAGGCGCTCACGTGAACTCCTTTTCGACGGCGTCGAGCCAGGCGAGTTCGGCACGCAGGTGCGCGACGCCGTTGTCGAGCGTGGCGAGCCGCAGCCGGGCTCCCCGGTCGTCGGCGGTGGATTCGGCACGCATCCGCTCCAGGTGTGCCAGCCGCTCCTGGACGCCCGCCCGGCGCTGGGCGAAGAGCGGGCGCAGTGCCTCCTCGTCGAGGTCGGCGCTGAAGAACACCCGGGCGAGGAAGGGGTCACGGTCGACCTGACGGTCCGGTCTGCTGACCAGCCACTCGGCGAGCGCGGCCCGCCCGGCTTCGGTGATGCGGTGCTCCTGCCGGTCCGGGCCCGCGCCGCCGGCCACCGTCTCCACCTCGGCGAACCCGTCGACGACGAGCTGCGCCAGGGTGCGGTAGATCTGCGCCTTGTCGGCCGACCAGAAGTGCCCGACGGTCGAGTCGAAGTGCCGCTTGAGCTCGTATCCGGTCATCGGGGACAGGGCAAGGAAGCCGAGGATGATGCGCGCCAGGATCACCCCACTAGTAGACAAGTCTACCGGTGACTTGTCAACTAGTGTCCGGCATCGCCGGCCGGAGAGCCGAGGCTGTCAATGAGGGCGGTTCACCGGCCGGTGGCGCCGTCGACCAGTTCCCGCAGGATGTCGGCGTGACCGGCATGCCGGACGGTCTCGCCGGTCATGTGGGCGAGCACCCAGCGCAACGTACGCGGCTCGTCGGCGACCGGCTGGGCGGTGAGCGCGTCGGGGCCGGCGGCGGCCAGGAGGTGGGCGTCGCTCTCGGCGATCGCCGCCCGGTAGTCGGCGATGACCTCCTCGGCTGACCGCTCCGGCGCGACCACCATGTCGAAGTCGAGATCGGCGTAGCGCGCATCCCCGGCGAAGGTGTAGCCGAACCAGTACCGCTCCGCGTCGGTCAGGTGCTGCACCAGCCCCAGCAGCGTGGTGTCGGAGACGACCAGCCGCCGCCGCAGCTGCTCCTCGCTCAGGCCGGCAACCTTCTTCAGTACGCAGGATCGCGCGAAGGTCAGGAACGCGAGAGCGGTGTCCAGCTCGCCACCGTCATTGCCGGGCACGGCTTCCCGTTGCGATTCCAACATCGCCCGACCGTACGGCACCATGGCTGCGCCGGCCGGGCTAGAGGCGCCCGGCAGCTGGAACCGGGCTGACGCGACGCCACAGCGCCCTCGCCGACGAGGCACCGTACGCGACGCCCACATGGACCGCGGTGGGGCCCAGCACCGCGACGACACCGCCCAGGCAGGCCCACAGCACGCCGGCACCCCGTACGTCGGTTGCCACCGCGATGAGACCCGCATAGCTCGCCGCAAGCGTGGCTGCGGCCCCGAACCCGATCAGCAGTCTCGTGGCAAACCGTCCGCGCTTCGCACCGAGTTCGGCGACCAGACCGGCGGGGATGAACAGCAGCGGCACCAGGATTGCGCCAAGGACGGCGGCAAGCAACACCAGCAGCGGACCGGCGAACGGACCGCCCAGATCCGTATCGGTGGCGATCGCGTACCCGAGCAGTCCGACGTAGACGACGCCCGCCTGCACGACGAAGACCAACCAGGCACCGGCCGCACCGGCAAGATGCCGAGCAATGTTTCCGATCATGTGCCCTCCTGTAAGACGTTCGCCGCCGCTGCCGACCGCTACCGCTGTTTTCTGGAGACTCCGCCCGCGGGTATCGACAGCACACCATGAACGACATGAGTCAGTCGATCACAAACGGCTTGGGGGACGCATTTTCCAGCTTCTGTCGCCGTAGCCCGTCAGTCTCACCGGCGCGTCCGGCATTGACCGCGGTTACTCTCGAAGCACACCTTTGGCCGGTCGGGAAGTGAGTGAGCGGATCGGGGCAACCATGAGCGAGGGCGAGCCGGACCGCACAAACGTACGCAGGCGCTTGCTCCGCCGGTGGGCCTTGACCGCCGGCGTGCTGGGCCTGGCGGCGGCAGGCTCCCCGCGCCGCGGCAGTTCGGATGGCATCGGCCGGTGGCGTACCGAGGCGGGCCGTCGGGCCTACCTGGCCGCGTACGCACGCCTCCTGCAGCAGGTCCCCGCACCTACCAGAACCGACGACGTGCCAACCGGTTACGGGACGGTGTGCGCCTACACCTGGTATTCCCCGGAAACCGCGGACCGCATCCCGGTCCTGCTCCTGCCCGGCTGGGGAGCCCCGGCCACGATGTGGAAGCCCTACCTCTCCCTGCTCCCGGCCGGCCGTCCGGTGATCGCAGTGGACGCGCTGGGGGACGCGGGCCTGTCGGTGCAGACCGCCCCGATCATCACCGGCTGGGAGCAGGCCGACTGGATCGTGCAGACCCTGGACGGCCTGAGCGTGGAGAAGGTATTCGTGGTGGGGCACTCATTCGGCGGCTACACCGCCGCCAACCTCGCCCTGCGGGCCCCCGGCCGGGTCGCGGGCGTGGGCCTGCTGGAGCCGGTGGTCACCTTCACCCGGATGCCGCTGAGCGTGATCTGGAAGTCCATTCCCTCCGCGCTGCCGTTCCTGCCGCAGTCCTGGCGGGACAAGGCGCTGGAGAGCATCGGCGGCGCCCCGGTGGACCGCAGCGACCCGATGACAGCGGTCATCGCGGCCGGCACCCAGCACTACAAGCCGGTGCGCGCGACGCCCAAGCCGTTCAGCCAGGAGCAACTGGAGAGCCTGCAGGTGCCGGTGTGGGCGGTAATGGCCCGGCAGAGCACGGTGACCAACGCGGAGGCCGCCGTGGACAACGCCCGGGCACACGTCCCCGACATCCGGATCGAGGCTTGCGAGGGCACGCATTCCCTGCCGTTCGAGCAGCCCGAACGGATCTCCGCCTGCCTGACCGAGTTCATGGACGCCCACGACCCGGCCGCTGCCGGCTAGGCCGAGATGAATGGCTGAATCGGCAGCATCGACCGGGCAGCCCGACTCCGCATCACAAGAGTGCTATTCGATTGCCTGGCGTTCGGCGGCGCTGCGCAGCACGCAGAACTCGTTGCCCTCCGGGTCGGCCAGCACCATCCAGCCAGTGCCGTCCGGGTTGCGCCGATCTGCGGTGCGCGAGGGGTGGTTAGCTGGTCACGACGTTGGTACGGTTCCGCCGTGGATCATCTCCAAGCGAAACAGGTGGGCAACCGGCGCCTGTCCGGCACGGTGCTGCTGACCGCCGGCATCCTGATATCCCTGCTCTCCATGGTGTCGGACTCCGACCAAATGGGACCGCATTTGTTCGCGGGCTTCCTCGTCCTGACCGGGATAGGGCTGCGCATCGAGGCAGCGATCATCGACCGCAGGTCCTAGCACCCGGAGGCGAAAGCCGGCCCTGCGCAGGGCGGCCGGGATTGGGGGCCCACGAGCACGAGGCCGTGGTGGGGTTGCCCGAGCCGTTGATGATGCATTGGTGAATCTGCGCCGTCCGGTCGGCTTCCGCGTGTTCGCGGTGGTTGCCGCGGCGATGCTGGCGGGATGGCAAGCGGTCCGGAAAAACCCTAACCAGCCATAGCGGTGAGGGAGACGCTCGCCGCCGAGCGCGGCGGGAGGGAGGCATCGCCGAGACGGTAATCGGATCGCCCAAACTTCTGGAACTGACACGCGACGTGATCCTTGCTCGGCGTTGTTAACGTCGCGGCGACGCCCGGAGGTGCGAACGGGGAGGACTGCGCGATGACCGGCAACGAAAGCGCATCCACCTTGGCGAATCGGCGTACTCGCGCGCCGATGGTCGTGATCGGCAGCGTCGCCGCCTTGGTCACCCTCATCGTGCCCGCGCACTGGCTGGCCACCGACCTGCGGGGCGAGGACACCGACATCTTCATTCTCGTGGCGCTGGCGCCGGGCGCCCTTCTGGCGCTCGCCTGGCTTGTCCGCCTCGCGCAGTGGTGGGGCGCCGCTCGTGCTCCCGGGACGAGTGTGATGGTGACCGGGTATCTCGCGCAGGGGCGACAGCCGGAAAGTGCCGGACCGGTCACCCGTACGGCGCACGCCCTTAGCAATGCCGGCGGGATCAACAGCCGACCCGGGGGATACACCGTGTGGCTGACTTTGACCAGCCGCAACGGCAAGGTCCTGCACCAACGTGTCGTCTGGGAGCCGTGGTTGCGCGACCTGACCAGGCCGCGTCACGCCACAGTCCGACGCGCGTTCGGCGTCAGCGTGGTCGACGTGGCCGGGTACGGACGGCTCTGGCCGGCGAGTTTCACGCTGCCCCGTCGCCCCCGGGGAGTCAGGCTCGTCCCGTTCCACAAGGCCCGCAGGCTGCCGAAAGAGAACAGCCTTTCGTACGGCCGGCTGACCTACCTCTTTCTCCTGTTTGTCCTGCCCTGCTTCTTTGGCGCCGTCGCCCAGGGTTCCTGGGTGCTACTCGGTTCGTGGGTGGCGTACGTCGTCGCCCTGATGGCCGCCACCGGCACCTGGTTCGGCATCATCCCGCCGGGCCCGCTCCCAGGCGCAGCACGGCGCTCTCGTGACCCCGGACGCGATCGAAAGGACATGCGGTGATGAACTTCGTGGTGCTGTGATCCAGATACGGCAGTTCCGCTGGCCGGACTACGACGCCGTTGTCGGCCTCTGGGAAGCAGCCGGCCGCGACGTTCTCCCTCGTGACGAGCTGGAAGCAAAGCTGCGGCGCGATCCCCGACTCTTCCTCCTCGCGGTGGCCGGCGAGGTGGTCGTGGGCGTGGTGCTCGGCACCTACGACGACCGGCGCGGATGGATCCTTCGGCTGGCGGTCGATCCGGCGCATCGTCGGCAGAGCATCGCCACCCGCTTGATCGGTGAGCTTGAACGGCGGTTTGCGGCCTTGGGCTGTCCACGGGTGAACCTGCTGGTCATGCCGGAAGACGTTGGGGCGCTGCGGTTCTGGCAGGCTCTCGACGGACACCCGGCACCTGTACGGGCGCAAAATCTGGGAGATGATGAGCTCCCACTGGCCGACCGCCGACCAGGAGCCGGGGGCCACGCTGGCGGAGATCGAGTTCGCCCACCGCTGGCGGGACATGCCGAAGGTGGTCTTCTCCTCCACGACCAGCACGGTCGACTGGAACACCCGCCTCTTCACCGGCGACGCGGTCACCGAAATCACCCGGCTCAAGGCCGAGGACAGCGGCCCCATGGATATCACCGGCGCCACACTCGCCGCAGCAGCCGCCGAACCCGCCGCAGCCTGGCAGGGAGTGACAGGAGAGGTGTGCCGATGCGGAGTGACTGGACTGCCCTGCCGGACGCCGTGGTCGACGGGATCGCGGACCGGGTCGGCCGACCGCTCGAGGTAGTACCGGCGCCGTCCGGCAACCACGCGGAGATCGCCGCGAGCGTCACCGGGCCCGACGCCGCGGCTTTCGTGAAGGCCGCGTCCACGGGTGTCCAGTCACTGCGCTACGAGCTGGCGGCAACGCTTGCTGCGGCCAAGGTCACCCACACCGCGCCCGTGGTCCGGTGGCATTTCGAGACAGCCGGCTGGCTGGTGATGGGGGCCGAACTGCTGAACGGCCCCCACCCCGACCTCTCACCCGGCGCGGCCGACCTCGACCTGTTGACGGCGGCACTGAAAGGGCTCCAGGAGACCCCTGCCGTGGGCGAACCGTGGTTCACCCCAGCGGCCCGACTTGGCTGGTCGCATCCGGCGATGGACGGCACGATGCTGATCCACAGCGACCTCATCCCGACCAACATGATCGTGACCGCGGACGGTTTACGGATCGTCGACTGGGCGTGGGCGACGAGGGCGGCCCCGTGGGTTGAGCTGGCGCTACTCGTCCAGTGGCTGATCGGCAGCGGCCACACCGCCGGGCAGGCGGAGGAGTGGCTGTCGCAGTTTCCCGTGTGGGAAGCGACCGGCCCTGACGTGCTGGACGACTTCGCCGTGCGCAACGCCGCGAAGTGGTCGACGAAAGCCCGGCAGCACCCCGACAGGTGGGTACACGACCTTGCGGACTGGACCGGCGAGTGGGCGATCTTCCGACGGGATTTCATGTTCGCCCGGGCTGATGGCCGCCAGCGGAGCCTGCTCGGGCATCATCCCGCCCGGCGCGCTTCCGGGAGCAGCCCGGCGCCCTCTTGACCCTTTGCCGCCGGCAGGTCGCGAAACCACCGCCGGGACGATGCGGGCCACCGCACCAGGCCGAAGACGAGTAACGCGCCAACGGTCTGCGGCAGTGCGCCCCACGGATCAAACCGGAGCCCGAGGACACCGGTCACAAAGATGATGTTGACGATCACGGTGGTCCAGAACAGAGCGTGCCTGCTGCCACGCCACAGGCCGTAAGCCAACGCCAGGAAGAGAGCAACGACCAGCAACCCGACAACGATCCCCTCGATGCTGGCAAATATCAGCGACGCCGCGAGCACCACTGCCACAGTGGCGATCATGGCAGCGGCGGCGGCGACGGGCATGGGAACGCGTTGCCGATCTTGCTCGATCATCGGCTCAGGGTAGCTGCCGTCCGCCCGACCCAGGGCGTTGAGCTGCGACTGTGCTGCCGCCTTGTATGGGATGACGCCCCGCGTGATTAATCACTGCTGAGAAAAGAAGTACGACACAAGGTGTCAGGTTTTTGATCGAACATGGTTTCACCGGTCGGCGTCGGCGGTGGACGTGAACCGACCTTACGAATAGACAAGGACCTCGATGCGCGAAACGCCGGAAGATCTCAAAGAGCTCCAGAGTCTCCTGGGCTCCTCTCTGTCCCGCTCCACCTCGCATCTTCGCTCAATCATCAATGAGCGCACCCTGACCGCGGAGCAGCTCACCCAGGTACTCACCGGCATGTGCACCCTTGCCCTTTCCACCGTGACGGCGAAGGGCGAGCCGCGGATCAGCGGCGTGGACGGGCATTTCCTACACGGCAAATGGCATTTCGGGACGGCGCCCAGCGCCGCCAAGGCCCGCCACCTCGCCGCCCGGCCGGCCGCCAGCGTCGCGCACATGCGTGGCGAGGACCTGGGCGTTTTCACGCACGGTACGGTCGAGATCCTCAACCCTCAGGACAGTGAGGCTGCCGCGGACTGGCCAGACCTGCTCACCTACTTGAAGGACTTCTACGGCGACGACGCCTTCGACTGGGACAACGACGTGGTCTTCTACCGGCTACACCCGCACTGGATGACCGTCTACGCCCCAGACGTCGACAAGCTCACCGCCAAGTGACCCCAGGCCAGCTCTTTCCATGGAGCCGCCTGACGGAATCGAACCGTCGACCTACGCATTACGAGATCAAGATGGGCGATCCGGCGACCTGCGTATGTGCGCTTCTACCGGCGGAAACGGCTCTCGGCATCTCTCACCACTCCCCCACCGCCCGTCGACCTCATGCGGACTAGATGCGGACTGCACGGCAAGTTGGCGGTCTCGGGATTAGAAGAAGATCGCGGAAGGCTGGTCGGGTGGCTGCGCACCTGGTCAGCCCGGCCGTCGTTGTGGGGTGGCGTAGGCGTGAGCCGGTGGCCCTGGCTGTACGAACGGCTGTAGCGGCAGCGGCAATGCCTGTCTATCGTCCATGATCATGGATGCTTCGATCGTGGTTGTTCTCTCCCCCTTGCTGGCGCTGCTCGTCTCCTACTGGGTGATCCGCCTGGCCGTCCGACACGCGATCCAGGATGCGGACAAGCGAAGGTCACGGGGTGATGGAGCGTAAGCCGGGCTCGCGCAGCAGACGGTCTCCTGCCTGCCATCCCACCACCCACGAACCGCAACCGTTCGGCAACTCCATCTCGGAGTCGTCTGGCCCCCGCCGGAGGCATGCCCTTAATCCTGCCGGTGCGCCAGCCGATGCCGGCGCTTGCGCCGCCAGCAGGCCGAGCGCGTCCGGCGCGGCCCGCATCGCGGGCCGCCTTGATTCTTAAGAGGACTGTTCGGCAACTTCGTGCGGTCGCCTGTCCCGCCTGGTTCGCTTGCTGAGGATGACGCCGCCGAGGACCAGGACGACACCGGCAAGGATCGCCACGGTGACGGCCTCCCGCAGGACGGCCCATCCGAGGATCACGGCGACGATCGGCAGCAGGTACGTGACGACCGACGCGGCGATTGGTCCTTCGTCCTGGATGATCCGGTAGTTCAGGACGTAGGCGATGCCCGTGCCGAGTGCACCAGCACGAGCAGACTTCCCACCGCGTCCCACCGCCACTCGGATGCGTCGAGGCCGGCCTCACCCCGCACGACCTCCGGCACACCGCAGCGAGTCTCGCCGTGGCGGCGGGTGCCAACGTCAAGGCCGTACAGCGGATGCTCGGGCACGCCTCGGCGTCGATGACGCTGGACGTGTACGCGGGCCTCTTCGGTGACGACCTGGACGCCGTCGCCAACCGCCTGGACGAAGCGGTCGCGGCACGGGATGCGGACTATTTGCGGACTGGCACGTCCGGCGGCGGCGTAGTCGATCTCGAAAAACGGCGAAGCCCAGGTCGTTGACCTGGGCTTCTGTACCGAGCCGCCTGACGGAATCGAACCGTCGACCTACGCATTACGAGATCAAGTTGCCCACCTGGGCCTACCTGGCGGCACCCTGCCCGACCTGCGGAGACAACCCTCGACACTTCTCACTGTCGGTGGTCGCGGTTCGGCGTCTTGAGGACTGAATGAGGACTGGTGAACGTAGCCGAGGTTGGTACGGTCCCGCTCGTGCACGCGGTGAATGTGGTCAGCAAGTTCGGGGATGACGGCTACCTTGAGCGGTCGTGGGTCCTGCCGCTGGAAGTGATCGAACCGTTGAGATCCCACGTCCGGATGACCAGCGAGGGCTGGATCGTTGACGAGTGGACCGTCACCGACGAGATAGCCGCCATCGTTCAGCCGTGGGTAGACCAGTTGATAGAGGTTGCATCCGATGCATGGTCGGTTGGATCGGAGCAAGCTGACCAGTCGCACATCTGGGCCATCGCCGTCCGCTGATCTCCATACCGGGAGCGGCGACGGCTGGCCTTGGGGTTAGAAGAAGATCCCGGATGCCGCGTCAGGGGACCGGGTGCCTGGTCGCACGGTCGGGACGTGTCGGCTGGTGTAGTTCTTGGCGGACTCGCTCGGCTGTACCGCTGGCTGTACAGCCATGCACCGTCGACCTTCTGATCCGTAGATTCCCAAGGCCACTCCGCAGCCGTTCGGCAACGTCCGCATCGTCCTGGTCGCCGTGTTCTCGGCAACTGGATCGGTCCGGGCTCGTCCGGCTCCGTTCGCCCCGGTGGCTCCCATGTATGGCTCCCAAGCCAGCTCGTGGTTCGCTGTCCCCCATTGAGTACCCTGCCGAGATGGCTACGGATGACGACGTGCTGGAGTGGGTCTCGCAGTCGCAGTTCCCGCCGAGGCGGTTGCCTGGTCGGGGACGCGGCTGGTACCGAGGTGACTGCCATGTGCATTCGTCACGCTCGAACGGTGGCGAGTTGACGCCGGAGCAGCTCGCGGCCGGTGCCCGTAAGTCCAGGCTTGACTTCATCGCCATCACCGAGCACAACGCATCCGACACCCATGGCGTCTGGGGTCCACTCGCCGGTGACGACCTGCTGGTGATTCTCGGCCAGGAGGTCACCACCCGGACCGGGCACTGGCTCGCGCTCGGGATCGACCCGGGACAGGTGGTCGATTGGCGGTACGGCATCCGCGAGGACGTGATCGACCGGCATCTGGACCAGGTACGTCAAGTCGGCGGATTGTGCGTAGCGGCTCACCCGCACGCGCCGTATCCGACTGGCGCCTTCATGTACCCGTTCCAAGGATTCGACGTAGTAGAGGTGTGGAACGGGCTGTGGAGCTCCGACCTGCCCTGGAACGCTGACAATGAGGCGGCACTGGCCGAATGGGGTCGTAGCCTGGCGGCCGACATCCACCGTGGGCAGTGGCGGCCGGCAATAGGCAACAGCGACACGCATCTGGATGACCAGATCGGCATTCCACACACCGTCGTGCTGGCCGAGGAGCTAAGCACTGAGGCCGTCCTCGCCGGTATCCGGGCCGGACGCAGCTGGATCGCCGGTTCGGCAAAGATTGAGCTGTCGCTCACCGCCTCCGCCGAGGACGGTAGCGCGGGGATCGGCGAGCGGCTGAAGACCCGCGGCGAACAGGTTCTGGTACGGATAGACGTGCGCGAAGTGCCATCCGGGACCGTCAGCGTCCGCACCGACCGAGGCATGGTGCACCGCGAATCCTTGCCCAGCAGCGGATCCGGTGTCGTGGAATGGCGCACCAGCGCGGCTGAATCGGCGTTCGTCCGCGTCGAGATACGCCACCCGGGTGGCCACATGGCGGCGCTCACCAACCCCGTCATCCTGACCTGAACCCGGTGCAGCCCGCTCAAGCGTCTGACCTGGTACCCCCGGCCGGATTCGAGCCTGCGACACACGGTTTAGGAAGTGTGGATACGGCCGGTAGTCGCGGGGCGATGGCCTGGCTTGACCTGCGCCGCCATGCCGGCCACCACGTCCAGGAGCTGACCGCCGTTGGCCCTTGGCTACCGTGCCAAACGGGCACGCAACGGGCACGGCGACCGAGGGGTTATGAGATCAAACTGCGCGTCCTGCCGACCTCGACACCCGGCGGTCTAGCAGCGGAAACAACTCTCGACATCTCACACCACTCCCCCGCTGTTGGTCGGCCTCTTGCGGACTAGATGCGGACTGCACAGGTCGGGCTGCAAACCGAGCGTCAGTTTGGAAGAGCGTGCTCAATCGGCCGTGATGCCCACTGGCCCATGGATGGCCCGTGGCGGCCCTCGGATCTACCGCTCCGACCGCACATGGCTCGCCAGGGCACGCGGCTGGCTGACTGGCAGCACTATTGTGGCCTCGTGGTGAAGCTGGGGCGTGGCACCTTGATGTTCGTACGAGACCGATGGCTCTGGACGGCGTTGGGATCGGGCCTGGTTGGCGTGGCAGCTGTCACCGTTGCCTGGGAGGTCATGCCCCCAATCTCCGAGTGTCTGAACTCAGGCGTCGATGGCGTGGCGTGCGGGGCGGCGCAGACCTTTGCCGGCCTGTTCTTCGCGTTCCCCGCCGCACTCCTGGCGGCGCTGCTTGGCGCAAAACTTCTCCGCCTTCGCCAATGGTGGCAGGTAGGGGCATCGGCAACGTTCCTGACGGCTGTCCTCACCACGGTCACCCACATCGACACCTGGCGCGCTCTGGCCGTGCTCGGAGCTGGAGTCTTCTTCCTTGCCGCTGTCGCGTTCGATCGCCTTCGCGCTTGAGTTGCTGGCTTAGTCCTAGTGGAGCGGATCTCCTCGTCGGGCAGTCGCCAGACCGTCCAGCCTCCCCGGACGGGGACAAGGTGGAGCGCCTCACCAGCCGAACGACCTTGGCCTCGTCCGGGGAGGCTGGTAGCCCTTGTGGTGCCCGGCGAGGTGAGCCGCGGCGGCATCTCTGAGGAGGGCCGGGGTTCGGGGCAGAGCCCCGAGGGTCTTCGAGGTTTTGTCATCCGCCAGCGTGGCCGGCCGGCCCGGCCGATGCCGGCCGAAGGTCGCCAGCAGGCCGGGGCCGGGCCGGCGCGGCCCGCTTTGCGGGCCGCCTTGATTCTTAAGAGGACTGTTCGGCAACTTCGTGCGGTCGCCTGTCCCGCCTGGTTCGCTTGCTGAGGATGACGCCGCCGAGGACCAGGACGACACCGGCAAGGATCGCCACGGTGACGGCCTCCCGCAGGACGGCCCATCCGAGGATCACGGCGACGATCGGCAGCAGGTACGTGACGACCGACGCGGCGATTGGTCCTTCGTCCTGGATGATCCGGTAGTTCAGGACGTAGGCGATGCCCGTGCCGAGTGCACCAGCACGAGCAGACTTCCCACCGCGTCCCACCGCCACTCGGATGCGTCGAGGCCGGCCTCACCCCGCACGACCTCCGGCACACCGCAGCGAGTCTCGCCGTGGCGGCGGGTGCCAACGTCAAGGCCGTACAGCGGATGCTCGGGCACGCCTCGGCGTCGATGACGCTGGACGTGTACGCGGGCCTCTTCGGTGACGACCTGGACGCCGTCGCCAACCGCCTGGACGAAGCGGTCGCGGCACGGGATGCGGACTATTTGCGGACTGGCACGTCCGGCGGCGGCGTAGTCGATCTCGAAAAACGGCGAAGCCCAGGTCGTTGACCTGGGCTTCTGTACCGAGCCGCCTGACGGAATCGAACCGTCGACCTACGCATTACGAGTGCGTCGCTCTAGCCGACTGAGCTAAGGCGGCAACGCCGCTCAGTGTACGACACCCCGCCCTCGCCAAGCTCCCGGGTATCCCGCCGACGGGGACGGCGCCCACGCCCGGCCCCGGCACCGGGCACAGGCCCGCGGCGAGCATGCGCCACCACCCGCCCGCGGTGATCGACGGCTATGCTCCGCCCGGTGACCGTTGACCCGCCCCGCCCGGCCACCGACACCCCCCGCCGCCGTACGCGCCCGCGTGACACCAGCCCGCACGAGCTGGGTTTCACGCCGCGCAAGGCGGTGCGCTGGCTCAATCCGGGGCTGCTGATCAGCACCGGGATCCGTACGCTGCTCGCCATGCTCTTCGGGGCGTACCTGGACAAACGGGAGTTGCAGAACTCGCTGCGCGCGGACGTACCGCAGCAGGTGGGGCCGGACGGTGGGCTCTGGCTGGACTATGTCGCCGACCTGGGGGACGGGTTCGACGCGACGTACTCGGTGGCGTATCTGCTGGGGCGGGCGGAGCTGGAGGTCGACGGGCATCGGCTGCCGCGGGCGCAGACCCTGGTGATGGGGGGCGACCAGGTCTATCCGGTCGCCGGGCAGCAGGCGTACGAGGACCGCTGCAAGGGGCCGTACCAGGCGGCGCTGCCGCATCCGCCGCCCGACGGGTGCGAGCCGACGCTCTTCGCGGTCCCCGGCAACCACGACTGGTACGACGGGCTGACCGCTTTCCTGCGGATGTTCGTGCGGACCCGCGAGCGCAGCTTCGGTGGCTGGCGGACCGGGCAGACCCGCTCGTACTTCGCGGTGTCGTTGCCGGCGGACTGGTGGCTGCTGGGGCTCGACGACCAGTCCGGTTCGTACCTCGACGATCCGCAGCTGACCTACTTCGAGCAGGTCGCGGCGGGGCTCGGGCCGCAGTCGCGGGTGATCCTCGTGGTGCCGGAGCCGTCCTGGGTGAAGTCCGTCGACCACCCCGAGGCGTACGACTCGATCGACTACTTCATCCGTACGGTGCTCGCCCCGACCGGCGCGCAGGTGCGGCTGATGATCTCCGGGGATCTGCACCACTACAGCCGCTACAGCGGCGCGCAGCGGGAGCTGATCACGTTCGGCGGCGGCGGGGCGTACCTCTACCCCACCCACCAGCTCCCGGAGCGGCTCGAGGTGCCGCCGCGTGACACGCTCGCCCGCCGGTCCAGCCCCACCGAGGCGTACGACCTGGCCGCCCGCTACCCGGACAAGGCGACTTCCCGCCGGTACGGCCTCGGGATCTTCGGGCGGCTGCCGCTGCGCAACCCGGGCTTCACCTGGCTGCTCGGCACCTTGCAGGTGCTCTTCATGCTCGCCGCCGCCGGGGCGGTGACGAACCGGGCCGACGCCACCGCGCAGCGGCTCTTCAGTGTGCCGCTGGTGGCGATGGCGCTGCTGATGCTGGCCGCGGCGATCGGGTTCGCCCAGCCGCCGACCGCGAGCGGCAAACGGCACTCCCGGCACTGGATTCTCGGCGTCACACACGGGGCGGCCCAGTTGGCGCTCGGCGCGGGCGGCACCTGGCTCTGGCTGCAACTGCCCCTGGATTCCTGGGTGTGGCCGCTGCCGGCGGTTGTCGCCGTGCTCTTCTACACCCCGGTCGCCGGGCTGCTCTCCGCCGAGCTGGCCGCGGCGTACCTGCTGGTCGCCAGCGCCTTCGGGGTGAACCTCAACGAGCTCTTCGCCGGGCAGGGCATCGAGGACGCCAAGGGCTTCCTGCGGCTGCGCATCGACCCCGACGGCTCGCTGACGGTCTACCCGATCGCCGTGGACCGGATCTCCCGCCGCTGGCTGGCCCGCCCCGACGGCGCCCCGTCCGACCCGTGGCTGGTGCCGGAACAACCCCTGTCCGTACGCCTGGCCGAGCCGCCGATCGTCCTGCGCTGACCTGCGCGGGCGTCAGCCGCTGGTCCGGTCGCGGTAGGCCTTGCGGGAGCCGCAGACGTCGGCGAGCGAGCAGCGGCTGACCTCGCCGTCGGCCAGGCGGCGCACCGTCACGGTCTCGCTCGGCGGGTGCCGGGACACGACCCGCCCCTCCCCGTCCGGGGTGTTCACCCGTTCGCCGTTGCGCGGGTACCGGTCGGCGCCGGCGTAGAGCGGATGCTCGTACTTCAGGCAGCACATCAGCCGCCCGCACGCCCCGGAGATCCGCATCGGGTTCGGTGGCAGCTCCTGGTCCTTGGCCATCCGCACGGTCACCGGCTCGAAGTCGGTCAGGAACGTCGCGCAGCAGAGGTCGCGTCCGCAGGAGCCGATGCCGCCCTGCACGCGCGCCGAGTCCCGTTCGGAGAGCTGTCGCAGCTCCACCCGGCAGCGCAGGGTCGCGCCGAGGTCGCGTACCAGGGCCCGGAAGTCGACCCGGTGCGGGGCGGTGAAGTAGACGGTGATCCGCTCGTCGCCGCCGGCGGCGGCGTGGACCTGGTCGACGCCGACGACCTTCATCGGCAGCTCGTGTGCCCGGATCAGCCGCTTCGCCGCCACCTTCGCGTCGGCCTTGCGCCGGCGGCGCCGCTCGTCGCGGTGCAGGTCCTCGTCGCCGGCGAGCCCGACGAGCCGTGGGAACCCGCCGGTCTCCTCGGTGACCCACTGCGCCGCCCAGACGCACTCGGCGACCTCGGGGCCCTCGTCGGTGGGCACCAGCACCCGGTCGCCGACACCGGGACGCAGCTCACCGGGGTCGAAGTAGTAGAGCCGGCCGTACCGGTTGAAGCTGACGGCGCAGAGCATCCCCATCTGGTCACCTCACCGCCGGCGGGTGCCGCCGGCTCACGGTTGGACCCTCGTGGTCGCTTCCCAGTCGACCGGCATCTCCACCGGCGGCCGGTAGAACGACTCGGCCAGGCCCGGACCCCACTGCCGCAGCAGCGTCTCCGCCCCGTCGTACGCCACGTTGAGCGCGCCGAGCACCCGTGCGCCGATCTCGGCCGCGGCGAGCGCCACGCCCCGGTCGGCCACCGCCGGGTCGGCGCCGCAGACGGTGACCGCCTCCGCCGAGCCGAGCAGCTCCACACAGGTACGCGCCAGCGTGCCGCGGCTGCTCTGCACCCAGTCGGCGAGCGCGCCGGCGTACCCGGCGGTCGCCTCCATCCGCCCCACCAGACTTTCCGGACCGCTGTCGAGGTGGGTGGCGAGCGCGGTGCGTACGCCCGCGAAGGTGTTGCCGGCGGCGCCGTCCCAGCCGCCGTCGGCGATTTCGAGGCCCGCCTGGTCGTAGCCGCGGGTCAACCGCCGCACCTCGTCTGCGGCGGCGATCAGCGGCTCCGGGCGCAGCGCGGCGAAGGCGGCGTACGCGTCCCCGGGGAGCATCCGCATCCGGCGCAGCGCCGGCCAGAGCGGGTGGTGGTCCGGGGCGCCGGCGGCGGCGATCAGCACGTCGACGCGGCCGAGCAGGTCGCGCACCGGCGCGGCGAGCCGGTCGAGTTCGTCCATCAGGTCTCCCGGCGCTGGCGGTGCAGGGCCAGTTCGTCGATGTCGGCGTAGTTGCCGGCGGCGGCGCGTACCGCGTCGGCGGTGGCGGCGAGCCGGGCGGCGGCCTCGGCGGCCTCGCGGGCCCGGGCGTCGCTGGCCTGGCGCCACTGGCGGTGCAGGGCCCGTCCCAGTTCACCCGCACGGCCGTTGGCGTCCGCGCCGAACGCCGGATGCGGCGGGTCGGCGCCGGGAACGGCGTACGAGATGGCGGCGACGGTGGCCGCGGCCCGGTCCAGCCGGGCGGCGAGCCGGTGCAGACTCTCCATCATGCCTCTGCCAACGGCCGATAGGTCTCGAACGTTTCGGTGTGCAGCTTTTCCCGTGCCCAGCGGGCGGCGTCGGCGGCGGCGGTGACGGCCGCCTGCACCGACGCGGCGATCTCCCGGGAGCCGCGCCCCTGCAGTGGTCGGCAGAAGCGGACGTCGGTGATCGTGCCGTCGGCGGTGACGACCACCTCGACGAGCCCATCGGGCGAACTGACGGTCACCTCCACGGTGGAGACGGCCTGATCGAACTCGGCCTGGAGCGATTCGATCCGCCGGTATCGACGGATCGCCTCCTCGATCCAGGCTTCGTCGAGCTCTCCCCGCCCCATCGCAGGCTCCTCCCGCGCGCCAGTCACGTATCGTGCCGCCGCCGTCGCGCTGCGGCATCTCGGTCGGCACGGGAACCGTACCGGCCCGGCAGCGGAGAAGAAAACCCCTGGTCCAAGATCGAATCGATCGGGGCCGTTCGATTCCCGGGCTCAGCCCTTCCAGAGGGCGAGCATCATCGACTCGACAGCGATGCGGGGCTTGACGTTGGCGTTGATCGCCGTCCGGCACTCCAGGATCGCCTCCAGCCGCCGCAGCGTCCCCTCGGGGCCCCACTTGCGGGCGGCGCCGGCGGCGAGCTCGGCGGTGTCGGCGTGCACCGGGGCGACCGGGGCGCCCATCGCGGAGGCGAGCACGTCACGGTAGAAGGCGGCCAGGTCCACCAGCGCCCGGTCCAGGGCGTCGCGCTGGGCCCGGGTGGCCCGCGACTTCTGCCGCTTCTCCAGGTCCTTGATCTGCCCGGCGGCGCCGCGCAGCGCCCCGGCCGCACCGCGTCCGGTCCCGCCGCCGCCGAGCGCGGTCTGCAACGCCGCCTTCTCGGCCGCGTCCGACTCCAGCACCGACGCCGCTGCCTCCGCCTCGGCCGCCTCGATCAGCGCCGCCGCGGCGTCGAAGGCCGCGCCGACACCGGTCAGTTTCCGGGGCAGCGCGAGCACCGCGTCCCGGCGGGCGCGCGCCTGCGGGTCGCGGGCCAGCCGCCGGGCCCGCCCGACGTGTCCCTGGGACGCGGCCGCCGCCCAGGCCGCCGTCTGCGGGTCGATGCCGTCGCGGCGCGTCAGCACCGTCGCCACCGCCTCGGCGGAGGGCTGCCGCAGCGACACCACCCGGCAGCGGGAGCGGATGGTGACCGAGATGTCGTCCGGGTGGGTCGAGGGCGTGCAGAGCATGAAGACCGTCCGCGGCGCCGGCTCCTCGATCGCCTTCAGCAGCGCGTTGCCGGCCGCCTCGGTGAGCCGGTCCGCATCCTCGATGATCACCACCTGCCAGCGTCCGCCCGACGGGGTGCTCGCCGCCCGCAGCACCAGCGCGCGCATCTCGCCGACACTGATCGAGAGCCCTTCGGGGACGACCAGCCGGACGTCGGCGTGGGTGCCGCCGAGGGTGGTCCGGCAGGCGGGGCAGTCACCGCAGCCCGTTCCGCGCGCGCACTGCAGCGCCGCGGCGAACGCCCGGGCCGCCACCGACCGGCCCGAGCCGGGCGGACCGGTGAAGATCCAGGCGTGGGTCATCCCGCCCCCCTCGCCGGCCGGGGCGTCCCCGGCGGCGAGCAGCCGCCGCGCGGACTCCGCCGCCCGGCGCAGGACCTCCACCGCGTCGTCCTGGCCGACGAGATCGGCGAAGACCTCGGACATCAGGGCCGCCGTTCCGGCTCACCGTTCGCCGCGCCGATCAGCTCCGCGTCCGACAGTTCCGGCTCGACGCTCACGTCGGGCTGCCGGGCCGGCTCCGGGCGTACGACGCTGGCGGGGTCGCGGACCATCGGCTCGATGCGGGCCAGGATCGAGTCGAAGGTCTCCTCGGCCGGACGCGCGGCGTCGAGCACCAGGTAGCGGGCGGGGTCCTCGGCGGCCAGATCCAGGTAGGCGAAGCGCAGCCGCTCGGCGAATTCCGGCGACTCCTCCACCTCGTCGGCGCGCTCCGGGCTCAGCCGGGCCAGCGCCACGGCCGGGTTGACGTCCAGCAGCACCACCAGGTCCGGCTTGAGACCACCGGTGGCCCAGGCCGACAGCCACGAGAGCTGATCGACCGGAAGCCGCCGGGCGGCCTGCTCGTACGCCAGCGACGAGTCGACGTAGCAGTCGCTGAGCACCACCGCGCCGCGTCGCAGGGCGGGCCGGACAACCGTCGCCACGTGCTGGGCCCGGCGTGCGGCGTGCAGCAGGACGTCGGCGCGTGGGGTGACCGGCGCCGGCGCCACCTCGGAGAGGATGCCCTCTGCCTCGGTCTCGGGGACCGCGCCGGGGTCGCCGGTGATGACGACCTCGCGGCCGTCCTGCCGCAGCGCGTCGGCGAGCGCCTGCACGTGGGTCGACTTGCCGGCGCCCACTCCGCCCTCGAAGACGACGAAGAGCCCGGCGGAGGCGAAGGGCTCGGCTGCGGCGAGCGGCCGGCCCCGCATGGAACCCCAGAGGTCGGCCAGCACCGGCACGCCCGGCTTGTCGTCCATCTGCCGGAAGGCGCTGATGCCGGCGACGATGCCCGCCGCGCCGGCGACCAGCAGCAGCAGCCGGGTGGAGGAGACCGAGATGCCCAGGTCGGCGATGCGCAGCTCCCGGGAGCCGCCGATGCCGACCAGCAGGCTGCTCAGCGAGATGGCGAGCATCAGCACCAGCCGGGCGCCGATCTGCACCACCGCGAAGACCCGGCCCCGTACGTCGTCGGCGACCTCGCCGCCGAGCAGCGTGGTGCCGGCCAGGAATGCCATGCCGGCGCCCGCGCCGACCAGGATCGCCCCGAAGATCGCCAACGCCAGGTGGGGGGCGGCGGAGAGCCCCATCACCGACGCGGCGGCCAGCACGATGCTCATGCCGAACCAGCGGCGCCGGGACAGCTCCCGTACCAGCGCCGGTCCGACGCCGACCCCGATGGCCAGGCCGAGGAAGACAGCGCCGAAGAGCATGTAGAAGGCGGCCTCGCCGGCGCCGAGGGAGAGCGCGAAGAACTTCGCCACGCCGACGACGACACCACCGGCGGCGAAGGCGCCGAAGATGCCGAGCACCAGCCCGCGCACCAGCGGCGTACGGCCGATGAAGCGCCAGCCGTCGACGAAGAGGCGGACCATGCTCTGTTCCTGCTGGTCGCCGCGGACCACCCGTCCGCTGATCTCCTTGATCCCGAACCAGACGACCAGGGCGGTCGCCAGCCGGGAGAGCGCGTTGAGGAAGAGCGCCAGCATCGCCGGGTTGGCCCAGGTCGACGGGGTCGGGCCGGAGAGGGTGTCGACCACGACGGTGAGGATCGCCAGTCCGCCGGCCGCGGCGATCGGCGTGATGCCGTACGTGGTGATCAGGCTGAGCTGGTTGGCGGTCTCCAGCCGGGAACGCGGAATCAGGTTCGGGACCGCGGCCTCCTTGGCCGGGATCCAGATCATGGTGATCGTCTCGATCAGGAAGGTCGCGATCGCCGCCCAGGCGACGGCGACCGCGCCACTGGCGCCGAAGATCGCCACCATGGGGATGCTCGCGAAGAGCACGAACCGCAGCAGGTCGCAGATGACCATGGCGTGCCGCCGGTCGAAGCGGTCGGCGAGCACCCCCGCGACGGGGCCGAGGAGCAGCGCGGGCAGCAGCCGGATGGCGATGGTGCCACCGAACGCGGCGCCCTGCGCGGTGCTCCCCTCCACCAGCGAAGCGGCGAAGATCGACGTGGCGAGCAGGCCGAGCCAGTCGCCGAAGGAGGCGGCGCTGAGCACGAGCCAGAGCCGGCGGAACGGCCGGATGCGCAGCACTGCCCGGATCGCGGCGTATCCGCTCGGGGAGACGGGGGCGGCCTCGCCGGTCACCTGCCCGGCCGACTCGCTCTGATTGGTCTCGATGGCGCTTACCTCCGTGCCGGCCCGTCACCGGGGATTCCGGGTGCCCACTCTAGTCGGCGAGCCCTCGTGACCCGGCCCCTCGACGTGCGCCCCGGGTC
>Ga0233365_1000300_pt1 | contig 23393 bp, 25 predicted proteins | sample ElkDunMinimDraft_27_FD_191535 | JGI IMG/M metagenome (GOLD analysis project Ga0233365, IMG submission 191535) | Fecal eukaryotic communites from dung pellets of Tule Elk in California, USA - Elk Dung C36 | ecosystem: Host-associated > Mammals > Digestive system > Large intestine > Fecal | place...
TGTTGAATACAATTAATAGTCCTACACCTACTGAAATGGCTACATCGGCAACATTAAAAATAGCGTTGAAGAATGTGAAATAATTTCCACCCCAAACAGGCAACCAATCTGGCAGATAACCTTTCCAAATAGGAAAATAAAACATATCTACCACTTTACCGTGAAACCAGCTTCCGTAAGGCTGATCGCTGAATAGTGTTGCAATTTGGTTGTGGCTGTCGTTAAAAATTACTCCGTAAAAAACAGAATCGATAATATTACCAACCGCACCTGCCAAAATCAAGGCAATGGCAACAATTAATATGTTTGAACCTCTTTTTTTTACAGAATCATTTAACCAGTACAAAATTCCGCCAACTGCAATAATTCTGAATGAAGTTAACAACAGTTTTCCGTAATCGCCCGGAAGTTCAACTCCCCAAGCCATTCCGTCGTTTTCTATAAAACGAATTTGAAACCAGTCAAAACCAAATACTTTTACAAAATCATCAATTGCAAAATTGGTTTTGATATATATCTTTGAAATTTGATCGATAAGAATAACTACAATCGCTAAAAATAAAGCCTTGTTAAACGACATAATATGCAAAAATTTTGCACAAATGTAAGTTATTTAAAACAAAAAACGCTCTTAATTAAGAGCGTTTTATAAATTAACGTTGCTGTAATTTGGCTTCCATGCTCATTGTTGCATGCGGAACTAATTTAAGACGTTCTTTTTCGATTAATTTACCTGTTACACGGCAAATTCCGTATGTTTTATTTTCAATTCGCACCAAAGCATTTTTCAAATCGCGTAAAAACTTCTCTTGGCGTGTTGCCAATTGCGAGTTTGCTTCTTTAGAAAGAGTTTCACTGCCTTCTTCAAACGCTTTAAATGTAGGCGATGTATCATCGGTACCGTTATTTAAATCGTTCATATAAGCGCTTTTAATCAAATCTAAATCTGCCTGTGCTTTCTCTATCTTTTTTAAGATGATTTCCTTAAATTCTGCTAAATCTGCGTCTGCGTATCTAACTTGTACATTTTCCTTTTCCATAACTAAACAATTTATTTTGAAACACTAATTTTGGTTACTAAATCGTCAAACTCAATTTCTGTACCATTTTCTAAACTATCAACAAATTCAAGCGTTTCCGTAAGGGTTTCTGCTTTAATATAATCAATGTTTGCTGTAACGGCATCTTGGATAACCGAGTTTTGCTGTATTTTAATTTTTACTTTATCGGTTACTTCAAACCCTGAATCTTTTCGGATATTTTGGATTCTGTTCACCAGTTCGCGAGCAATACCTTCTTTCTTTAATTCGTCGGTTAAGGTAATATCCAAAGCAACCGTAATTCCGTTTGCATTTGCTACTAACCAACCTTCGATATCTTGCGATGAAACCTCAACATCTTCATTTGTTAATTTAACCAGATTCCCTGATATTTCCAAAGATATTTCGCTGTTTTTTTCGATCTCGCTGATCTGTTCCTGACTGAAATTTTGAATAGCTTTTGCTACATTTCCCATTTCTTTTCCGAAACGCGGACCCAATGCCTTGAAATTCGGTTTGATCTGTTTTACCAGAATTCCCGAAGCATCGTTTAACAATTCAATTTCTTTCACGTTCACCTCTGCCATGATTAAATCTGCAACTGCCTCTATTTCTGCCTTTTGATTTTCGTCTAAAACAGGAATCATTACTTTTTGTAACGGCTGGCGTACTTTAATCATTTCTTTCTTACGCAATGATAATACTAAAGATGACACGGTTTGCGCTTTTTCCATTTTACTTTCTAACGACTTATTAACAACTTTTTCATCGTAAGTAGGAAAATCGGCCAAATGTACAGATTCAAATGATTCTTTTGCAGTTGCCTGTGTTAAATCTTTGTAAAGCTTGTCCATAAAAAACGGCGCAATTGGTGCCGACAGTTTTGCAACCGTGGTTAAACAAGTGTACAACGTTTGGTAAGCAGCAATTTTATCTTGTGCGTATTCGCCTTTCCAGAAACGGCGGCGGCATAAACGAACGTACCAGTTTGAAAGATTTTCCTGAACAAAATCTGATATCGCACGTGCTGCTTTTGTTGGTTCGTAATCGGCATAAGCTTCGTCAACCGTTTTTATTAAACTGTTTAGTTCCGATAAAATCCAACGATCTATTTCCGGACGATCTTCCATAGGAACTTCGGCTTCGCTGTAGGTAAATCCGTCGATATTTGCATATAAAGCAAAGAACGAATAAGTGTTGTACAACGTTCCGAAGAATTTACGGCGAACTTCGGTAATTCCGTCTAAATCAAACTTTAAATTATCCCACGGATTGGCATTCATAATCATGTACCAACGTGTAGCATCTGGTCCGTGTTCTGCGATTGTTTGAAAAGGATCAATAGTATTGCCTTTACTTTTAGACATTTTGATACCATTCTTATCTAAAACCAAACCGTTTGATACTACGTTTTTATATGCTTTTTCGCCAAAAACCAACGTTCCGATTGCGTGTAATGTATAAAACCAACCACGTGTTTGATCGACCCCTTCTGCGATAAAGTCAGCAGGGAAGTTTTCGTGATTGTCGATATATTCTTTATTTTCAAACGGATAATGCCATTGTGCATAAGGCATTGCACCAGAATCGAACCAAACATCAATTAAATCGGTTTCGCGTTTCATTGGTTTGCCCGATTGAGAAATCAGCGTGATGCTATCAACCACATTTTTATGTAAATCGATTTTATCATAATTTTCCTCGCTCATATCGCCCACCACAAAACCATCGAACGGATTTTGTGTTTGAACGCCCGCTTTCATTGCTTTTTCCATTTCGGCAACCAATTCTTCTACCGACCCAACGATTAATTCTTCGGTCTTATCTTCGGTTCTCCAGATTGGCAGCGGAATTCCCCAATAACGTGAGCGCGACAAATTCCAGTCGTTGGCATTTTTCAACCAGTTTCCAAAACGTCCTTCGCCTGTTGCTTTAGGTTTCCAGTTGATTTCCTCGTTTAAATCGAACATTTTATCTTTCACTTCGCTAACCTTGACAAACCAAGAATCTAGCGGATAGTATAAAAGCGGCTCATCGGTTCGCCAACTATGTGGATAACTGTGTACGTATTTTTCTACCTTAAAGGCTTTATTTTCTTCTTTTAAACGGATTGCAATTTCAACATCGACCGATTTTTCAGGCGCTTCACCTTCATTGTAATATTCGTTCTTTACATACTTGCCTGCCATATCGCCCATGTGCGAGGTAAACTTCCCTTGTAAATCAACCAACGGCACAGCGTTTCCGTTTTCGTCTAAAACCAACATTGGCGGTACTTCAGGTGTTGCTTCTTTAGCAACTTTTGCATCATCTGCACCAAATGTAGGCGCGGTGTGTACAATACCCGTTCCGTCTTCGGTTGTTACGAAATCGCCTGCAATTACACGGAACGCATTTTCTGGGTTTTGATACGGCAAGGTGTACGGCAATAACTGCTCATAACGGATGCCGACCAAATCAATTCCTTTAAATTCTTTTACAATGAAATAAGGAATTTTTTTATCGTTTTCTTTGTAATCTGCTAATTCAGCTTCGGTTTCAACAGCTGTGAATTTTCCTGCAAACTGCTTTGCAACTAAAGGTTTTCCTAAAATTACCGTGATAGGTTCAAAAGTATATTGATTGAATGTTTTTACCAACACATAATCAATTTTTGGACCAACAGTTAATGCCATATTACTCGGTAACGTCCACGGTGTGGTTGTCCATGCCATGATATCGATTTGTCCGAATCCTTTTAAAAAATCTGGTAACGAATTTTCTATGGTTTTAAATTGTGCAACAATGGTGGTATCGGTAACATCGCGGTATGATCCCGGCTGATTTACTTCATGCGATGACAATCCTGTACCTGCTTTTGGCGAGTACGGCTGAATGGTGTAACCTTTGTACAGCAAATCTTTGTTATAAATTTGCTTCAACAACCACCAAACGGTTTCCATATATTTGGGTTTGTAGGTAATGTACGGGTCGTTCATATCTACCCAATATCCCATTTTTTCTGTTAAATCGTTCCATAAATCGGTGTAGCGCATTACGGTACGTTTACACGCCTCGTTATACTCTTCTACCGATATTTTTGTTCCGATATCTTCTTTAGTAATACCCAGTTCTTTTTCGGTACCTAATTCAACAGGCAAACCGTGGGTATCCCAACCGGCTTTACGCTTAACCTGAAAACCTTTTTGGGTTTTGTATCGGCAGAAAATATCTTTAATAGCACGAGCCATAACGTGGTGAATACCAGGTTTTCCGTTTGCAGAAGGCGGACCTTCAAAAAACACAAACGGTTGGTTGCCTTCGCGAGAAGTAACCGATTTATCAAAGATGGACTGATCTTTCCAATACTGTAACATTTCACTTGCTACGGTTGGTAAATCTAATCCTTTATACTCTGTGAATTTGGTGCTCATGATACTGTTTTTAAATTCAATGTGCGAATTTAAGGAATTTAGGTTAAATAGTAGTATTTAATTTAGTTACGATTTATTTTGTATTTTTGGATTGATCTGAAACCAAAATTTTATGAGAAAACTATTGTTGTTGTTTGCTACAATTTCACTTTTTTACAGCTGTGATTATTATGGAAATTATAATTATGAAGTTTCAAATCAGACAAGTAAAAGAATTACAATAAAATATCAAGAAAAACATGTCAATTCTGAGCAAATTGAAAAAACTATAAAATCAGGAAAAACATTACATTTAATAGAATATTTTGGTGGAAGAGTAGGAAAAAATGAAAACCCACCAAACCGCTACAAAGATACTTTGTCAGATTTTGGAATGCTTGAAGTTTATATTGACAATCAAAAAATAAATAAAAACTTCAATTTGGGAAAATATTGGAAATTTACTGAAATTGGAGGCAGAGAAAGCGCTTACACTCTTTTCATCAGTGATAGTTTAATAAATTCAAAATAATAAAAAATCCCGAACAATTGTTCGGGATTTTTTATTCAACATTTATTAGCAATACATAAAGTGAAAGCTATTAAACATTTTATTCTTCGCTTTTTTGAAGCAGAAATTTATAGATTAATCCACCCACAATAGCTCCTGCAATTGGTGCAGCCCAAAACAACCAAAGTTGCGATAATGCTTCGCCCTGTACAAAAAGAGCTTGTGATGTAGAACGTGCCGGATTTACCGATGTGTTAGTAATTGGAATAGAAATTAAATGTATCAACGTTAACGCCAAACCAATAGCAATACCTGCAAATTTACCGTTTGCCCATTTATCGGTAGCTCCTAAAATAATGATTAGGAAAAAGGCTGTTAACAAAAACTCCGCTAAAAACGCAGCTGCCATACTGTAACTTCTGCCTGAGTAACCTTCCATTTCATAGAAGTTGGTTGCAAATGCTCCGGTTCCTTCTGTGCTAAAAGCTCCGGCTCCGTTTAAAATTAAATACAAACAACCTGCTGCGGCTGATGCACCCAATACTTGCGAAACAATATACGGAAACAGATCTTTAGCAGGAAATCTGCCGCCAGCAAACAAACCGAAAGAAACCGCCGGATTAAAATGTCCGCCCGAGATGTGCCCAACCGCGTACGCCATTGTTAAAACGGTTAATCCAAATGCCAGCGAAACACCCGCCAAACCAATACCAATTTCTGGTACTCCGGCTCCAAAAACTGCTGCGCCACAGCCACCAAATACCAACCAGAAAGTTCCGAAGAACTCTGCAAATAATTTTTTCATACAACTTGATTTTTCTAAAATTCATGTTAAAACTACTGTTTTAAAATAGAAAATCAAGTTTGTATCCTTAAAATACCATAAAAATGCTACTGATTATTCTTGGTGTTAATTATTGACTTTTTGCAACATTGCTTCGATAGTTTTAGGACTGTTTCCTACAAATATCTTATCGTTGTAAATAATTACCGGGCGAGCCAAAAAGGTATAATGCTCTAAAATGTATCGTTTAAAATCGTTTTCGGTAAGATTTTCGTCTTTTAAGCCCATTTCTTTATAAAGCTTTGCCCGCTTGCTAAACAACGTTTCGTAACTACCTGTCAACGCGTACATTTCTTCGACTTGTTTTACAGTTACTGATTCTTCTTTAATATCTTGTAATTGAAACTCGTCAATATTTTTAATTTGCTTTAAAATACGTTTGCAGGTATCGCAGGTTTTTAGGTAGTAGATTTTTTTCATTTTTAAGAGATCGGTTTTATATGATAATAATTTTCTAATTGGTCTATAATTTCTTCAAACACTTTTTTTATCTTTTGTAAATCGTTTTGATCTGTTTTACTAACATCTTTAAATGTTGCTAATTCGTACATATTTTGTTGTAAATTGTCGCCCCAAATTCCATCTTTCGTATCAATAAAAAGATTTTCAATCTTAGTACTTACCAATTTGTCAGATATTGTTTTCGATAAGATTTTATCAATATTATCTTCATTAGAAAAAACAATATAATTTGATTGTAAAATTTTATTTAAGCTGGCAACTTTATTTTTAGAAAAAAGATTAAGAAACTTACTTAACATACTGTTCTTTTCAAGTTTTAAATAGATTTTTTTACTACAAACAAATTTGCAATAAATCCTTGTTACATAAGACCCCACAGTTGCTCTACCTCCTGTATAATGTATGTAATCATCGAAAACAAGATTGTATCCTTTATAATTATAAATTGCTTTTGCAGAATGCCAATATTTCCTTTCCTCAAAATCGGCATTAATCGTTGCTGAAAAATCTGTCCAGTATTTATTATTATCTTCGGTAAACATATAGTATCAAAACAAAAAAGCAAGTTAGTAATTTACCAACTTGCTTTAAAATATTTTTATGAATTTGATTAATTCTCTTTTTTGATAAGATATAATTTATCAGACAAGCGAATGCGGAACGGAACGGCAAATGTAATTTTATCATCGTTTTTTGCAGTTTGGGCATCTTTTCCGTTTACTTTGAAAGCTTCTAAAATAAAGCGTTCTTCTCCGGTTGATGGTCCTGCAATTAATACCTCATCGCCAGCTTTTACTTCGCTGTTTGTAATGGTGAATTGTGCTACCGATGCTTTTGTGAAATAATGTGCACCATGACCTACCAATATTTTACGTTCGTGTTTTTTCTTACGGATTTCGGTTACGGTTGCAACTTTTACCGGAATAACCTCTTCGAAAACGTTACGCTCTTTTTTAAACTTCAAAGCGTCGGATTTTCCTTTTTTAAAGATCAGATTTCCTTTTTGAAGTCCCTTTCTTATTACTTTTTGCTCTTCAATTGGTAATTGAATAATATCCAGACATTCGTTAGAACAACAGCCGTGCATTGCTTCGTGGCATTCATCGCACTGAATAAACAGTAAATGACAACCTTCGTTGGCACAGTTTACGTGGGTATCGCACGGTTTTCCGCATTGGTGGCAGTTGGCAATAATATCGTCGGTAATACGCTCGCCCAAACGGTGATCAAACACAAAATTTTTACCTATAAATTTGCTTTCCAATCCTTCGGCTTTAACTTGGCGTGTGTATTCTATAATTCCGCCTTCTAACTGAAAAACATTTTCGAAACCCTGATGTTTAAAGTACGCACTGGCTTTTTCGCAACGAATTCCACCGGTACAGTACATCAACAATTTTTTATTTTGTTTATGATCTTGCAATTGTTCGTTTATAATGGGCAACGATTCGCGGAAAGTATCAACATCGGGCGTAATGGCTCCGGTAAAGTGACCGACTTCGCTTTCGTAATGGTTACGAAAATCTACCAAAACCACATCGGGATCGCTCAACATTTCATTGAATTCCTTCGCATTTAAATGGATTCCTTTATTGGTAACATCAAAAGTGGCATCGTCTAAACCATCGGCAACAATTTTATTTCGCACTTTAACCGTTAGTTTCAAAAACGATAAATCGTCTTGTTCAACCGCCACATTTAAACGAATTCCTTTCATAAAATCATACGCTTCCAAAGTTTCTCTGAATGCTTCGAAATTCTCTGCAGGAACGCTCATTTGCGCATTGATACCTTCGTGAGCAACGTAGGTTCTGCCCAAAGCATCTAATTTAGACCATGCAAGAAACAAATCGTTTCTAAATTGTTGCGGATCCTGGATTTTTGCGTATTGATAAAAAGAAAGTGTGATACGGTTTTGTCCCGCCTCTTCGATTAACTGCGCGCGCTGTTCGGCGCTTAAGGTGTTGTACAGTTGCATGCTATAAACATTTAAGTGATAAAATTGAATAAAAAAACCAGACTCTAAATGGAAGAATCCGGCTGCAAAGTTATGATTTAAATTTTTAAAGTTCAAATGACGAAAATCATAGAATTTTTAATTTTTTAGTATTGATATACGATATTGTTATTCCAGCCATCGATATCTATTTGAACAGTATTTTGACCAGCCATTTGAAAAGGAGTCAAATCAAACGAAACCGTTTTTTGAAACACTGCTTGGCAAGCTTCGTTATTTATTAGCTCTACTTTTGTATACCATTGTATAGGCAAAGTTTCAACAACATTCTCTGAAGCAATGAAATTCATATTCCAATTGTTTGGATTACATCCACTGGCACTAACCGTTATTTCTAAACAATCTCCATTTATAACAACATTGGTTATAGTGTAATTGCTTGTGTTTGTTTGCTGATATTTTGTTTCATCAATAACAGAAAACTTGTTACAATTTGTTGGGTTTGGATTTGGGCAACAATTACTATCATCGCCTTTACAACCAACAAAAACTAGCATTATAATCAGTAAGGTAAAAAGGTTTTTAATCATAATACACTCCTATTTTATCTTTAAATGACTTTGTAAGGAAATTAATATTGATAAACGATATTGTTGTTCCAACCATCGATATCTATTTGAACGGTATTTTGACCAGCCATTTGAAAAGGAGTTAGATCAAACGAAACTGTTTTTTGAAAAACCGCCAAACATTCTTCGTTATTAATTAATTCTACTTTTGCATGAAACAAAGGCGGATAAATATTAGTAGTACTTGCTACGCCAATTAAATTCATATCCCAGTTATTTGGATTGCACCCGCTTGAAGATAGGGTAATTTCTAAACAATCTCCGTTTAAAACTACATTGGTGATTCCGTAATTAGCTGTATTTACTAACGGAAACGCAATAGGATCTAACACAGCTTTCTCATTGCATTTTGATCTTACTGGATTTTTTATATGATCATCTAGAAAATCGCAAGAAACAAAAAATACGCCCAAGAAAAGCATTAAAAAGAATCCGAATAAATTTGTACTTTTTTTCATAATCTGTTTATTTACAAGTTTATAGATGTAAATGTAATAAATAAATCCACTGAACAAAAAATTTTATTCAGTGGATTTTAAATTTTATTAAACAGTTCTTAAACTTTTTCTAAATAAAAAGAATATTCCTCACTTTTTACCTTGCATAAAAGCTTTTGTATCATTCATTGGTTTTGTTGATCCGCGATGACAGGTTGCGCATTCAATAGCATTTTTATATTGATCACCAATTGGTGCAAATTCTTTTGCATTTAGCTCATTTGTTAACTTGATCATGTGGCGGGCAATTTCTTTTTCATGTTTCTCGTCTGACGATTTATCCATGGTATGACAATGATTGCATTTTACACCCAACGCCTGATTGTAGCCTTTCATCAAAGACATTAAACTGTCTTTAGAAATATCCTTCGGCAGAATTTTCAGATTTTTAAAACCGTCTTTAGATAGTTCCTCATACTTTTCTGTACGGAAATTATTGTTGAAAGACATTAACACAAAGCCCACCAACAAAAAACTGAATATATAGATTAGATTCTTTTTCATAACTAATAATTGTTTTACTAAAGTTACAAAAACATGTTTAACCTATATATTCAGTAGTGTAATTTGAATTTAATCTAATTAATACTATCCTTAACCGTTTTTAAAGCATCCTCATTAGGTTTAGTACCTGATTTAGATTTATTATATTCTTCACGAATGGTTTGCTGATTGAAAATTTCAGCCAGATAAGGTTCAACAATAGCTTCTAAAGCACTTTTTGAAATGGTTGTTACTGTTGGATCTTCTACCAACTGGTGCCAGATTCCTTTAGAACCAAACTTATAATCGCCAAAAACAATTACCGGATTACCTTTTACTTTTACGGTTTTCTTATCAGCCAAAACCCATTGATCTGCCCAATTGTACAACCATTGCGCATCGGCATCTAACAAACGTAAGCAAGAATGCGAAGCCGGATATCCTGGCAAAGCATACTGATGCCAACCCACACCACCCGAATTACTTATGTTGAAATTCCAGTTTAAAATCCATTCATCATCAACGGTACTTGTAACTTTTCTGCCTTTCCAATTAGTAAAAAACAATCCACGCGGAGTCTGTGCCGATTTTTTACCCATATTCGTTGGTCCCCATTTAACCAAATTTCCTTTTTCGTACACGCCATAAGCTTGTATCGGGTATGAAAAAATTACCGTTTTAGGAACTTCCGCTAAATTATCTAACTTGCGTGGAAACGGAGTGTAATCCATAAAAGTTGACTCAAACTCGTTTGGTACAATTAAGGTATCGCGCGTTTTAATATGATCGGTATCAATACGGTTTAGCGCCGCTATAGTATATTGCTGCTCTTTTGTAAACGTGTTGTAAAAAAGTTTGCGCAACGAATCGCTGGCTTTTATTGGCCAATAACTAAAAGCATCGCCTTTGTAAACGGCATATTTTTTTGATTTTTTACTTTTTTCTAACTCGGCTTTTTTAACCGCTGCCACAGAATCTTTCTTTGCCAATTGAATAGAATCGTTTCTTTTTATAGCGATAGAATCTACTTTTGTTTCGATATTCTGCTGAATGGTAGAAGAATCAATTTCAGAATCTTGTGTCTCCACTTCTTTTTTACAACCCGCTAAAAACAGCACAGTTACAAGTAAAACAATAATTTTTTTCATTTCAAATTTTTATACGAAATTAATAAAAAAACCGATTGTTAAAATAAGATTTTCTATTGGTCAAAAATAAATTATAACAACTACTTTTTGTCATTCAGTATGTGTAATGAAATAGCTTTGACTGACTTTTCTTTTGAGATGCTGAAACAAGTTGAGCATGACCGCTTACTATCAATCATAAACTATTATTTCGCTGCCGAAACAACATCGCGATTTTTCTGTTCTTTTAATATTTCTGCCTGATATTTACCAACAATTCCGTTTAAGGTTTCAGCCGAAATATCGTTTGCATGACTATCTTTTGCTAGATCTAACCAAGGCTTTCTTCCTTCAAAATTATAACTTCCATAAACAATCACTGGTGTTCCTTTAGCTTTCACTGTTTCTTTATCAGCCAAAATCCATTCGTCCGCCCAATCGTACATCCATTTCGCATCGGCTTCTAACAAACGCAGACAAGAGTGCGATGCCGGTGTGCCTGGTAATGAATATTGATGCCATGCGATGCCTTCTTTGTTATCTAAATTAAAATTCCAACGTAAAATCCATTCATCATCAAATGTACTTACGGTTTCTTCGCCTTTCCAATTACAAAAATAAAGTCCTTCTGGTGTTTTATGCTGTTTTGATCCCATGCTCGATGGTCCCCATTTTACCAATTCGCCGTTTTCATACAATCCGTATGCTTGAATAGGATACGAAAAGATCGCCAGTTTCTTAACATCTTTCGCACTGCTTAATGTATACGGAAATGGTGAATATGCCAAGAAATCATCATCGAACTGATCAGGAATCAACAAAGTATCAACCGTAGCAAATGTGGTTTTATCTACCCTATTTAACGCCACAATTGTTGTAAGTTGTTGTGATGTAAATTTTTCCTTAAAGATTTTTCGAACCGAATCATTGCTCTTTAAAACCCAATTGGTGTAGGTGTAATCTTGCGCTTTATCATATTTACGCTCTAATTTTTTTTCTAACGACTTTTCTTGTCGTTCTTCTGGTGTATCTTTGCAACCAATAACAGATATTAAAGTTGCAAATGCTGTAATTAAAATTGTCTTTTTCATAGCTAAATTTTAAATTATAATTGTTAAGTTACAAAAAAGAGCTGTTTCGACCAAAAATTTGATTATTTTAAATTTACAAATCAATTTATAATTCAATAAAAAAAGGTATTTTTACTTTTACAATCTAGAAAAGAATATGAGTGCAGATAAAGAAGCAAAATTGAAAGCTTTACAGCTTACATTAGATAAATTAGATAAAACGTACGGAAAAGGAACCGTAATGAAATTGGGCGATAGCGCGGTAGAAGAAGTTGAAGCAATTCCGTCGGGATCATTAGGTTTAGACCTTGCTTTAGGTGTAATGGGATATCCGCGCGGAAGAATCATTGAAATCTACGGACCTGAATCGTCTGGTAAAACAACTTTAACTTTACACGCCATTGCCGAAGCGCAAAAAGCAGGTGGAATTGCCGCTTTTATTGATGCCGAGCATGCGTTTGATCGTTTTTATGCGCAAAAATTAGGTATTGATATTGACAACCTTATTATATCGCAACCTGATAACGGGGAACAAGCATTGGAAATTGCCGAAAACTTGATTCGTTCAGGTGCAATTGATATCGTAGTTATTGACTCGGTTGCCGCATTAACGCCGAAAAGTGAAATTGAAGGCGAAATGGGCGATTCAAAAATGGGATTACATGCCCGATTGATGTCGCAAGCGTTGCGTAAATTAACCGGAACCATTTCTAAAACAAACTGTACTGTGTTTTTTATTAACCAGTTGCGTGAGAAAATTGGTGTTATGTTTGGAAACCCAGAAACTACAACGGGTGGTAATGCGTTAAAATTCTACGCATCGGTTCGTTTGGATATTCGTAAATCAACACAGATTAAAGACGGCGACAGCGTAATGGGTAACCGTACTAAAGTAAAAGTTATTAAAAACAAAGTGGCACCGCCTTTCCGTACAGCAGAATTCGACATTATGTATGGTGAAGGAATTTCAAAAACGGGCGAAATTTTAGATTTGGCTGTGGATTTTGAAATCGTGAAAAAATCGGGATCATGGTTTAGTTATGGCGACACCAAATTAGGTCAGGGTCGCGATGGTGTTAAAGCATTAATCAAAGATAATCCGGAACTTCAGGAAGAATTAGAAGAGCGTATTAAAGCACATATCAAAGAACAACAAAGTTCATAAACCAAAAACTCCCTTTCAGCTGAAAGGGAGTTTTTTATTTGTAATCGGTTGGTTTTACAACATATTCGTCAACAAAAGCACCATTTTTGTCTTTATAATAATATTTAAAAGTAACATCTCTTTTTCGTTGAGGTTCCATAGAAGGATTTGTTTTGATATTTTCTAAAATACCTGGATACACATATTTACGTACAGTATCTAAATTAACTTCAGATTTATCTAAACCAATCAACTTGTAATTGTATTGGAAAATCTTTCCTGGCAACGCCACAGTATTTTCTAAAACAGTATATTCATCCACTTGCACGGGGCAGGTTTTATTAAGTTCATCTGCAACAAGTTTCATTTCTTTATCAATAGAATTATCATTATTAAAGAAAAATTGAACCAGAAAAAATGTTGCAAAAAAACCTAATACAGTGCCTATTACAACAAGCAAATTCGATTTCTTTTTAACAACTTTCTTCTCTGTTTTGGGATGTATAACTTCTTCTATCGGATTTTGTTTTGGTAAAGAATATCCACAACTTTTACAAAATTTAGCATCTAAACTATTCTCCGTATCACAATTTGTACAAATATTACTCATGTTTTTTTTTGCAAAAATATTTAATATATATATAAAAACCTTTCACAATCCAGAAAAAATCATCAATTTTGAGCCAACAATGGGGTGCCGATTTAGTATTGGCTGAGATGATACCCAAGAACCTAGTTCTGCACCTGATCCGGATAATGCCGGCGTAGGGATTGTAACTTTATCATCTCATCATTTAATTTAGTTATATGATGCAGGAAATTTTAAGTAAAACCAGCCTTTTAGAATGGTTTGGTGTATTTTTTTCGGTTGTGCAGGTTTTGCTGGCACAACGCAACAACATTCACAATTATCTTTTTGGAATTGCCGGTATTGTTCTGGCTATGTTTGTTAAGTTCAACGCCAAGCTTTATGCCGAATTCACGCTTGATTTTTACTATCTGGTAATGAGTGTTTACGGTTGGCTGTTCTGGAAATTTGGCAAACAACAAACCGAAACTCCTATTTCGTTTACTACAACTACCGAAAAATACAAGGCTACAGGTATTGTGGTTTCGGCATTTTTAATTTTCTATATTTTTTTAACCAATTACACAAACAGCGATGTGCCGCTTTGGGATTCTTTGGTAACCGCTTTTGCCTGGGCGGGTATGTGGCTTATGGCGAAACGCAAAATAGAAAACTGGGTGTTGCTAAACATTAGTAATTTTCTTGCCGTGCCACTCTTAATTCATAAAGAATTGTATTTGTACGCTGCCTTAACTGCCTTTTTGTTTGTGGTTGCCATTTTTGGATACATTAACTGGTACAAAATTTTAAAGCAGCAAAAAAATGCATAGTTCCGTAATTCAGCAAAAGTTATTCGGAGCGAAGGAAATTCCTGCTGATGTTATTGATCATATTTATAATGAACGGTGGTTGCAAATCTGGGTTCCTAAAATGTACGGTGGTTTGGGTTTGAACTTTACAAACGGACTAAAACTTTTAAAATCATTGGCTTTTATCGATGGAAGTCTGGGCTGGATGGTTAGTTTATGTGCCGGTGCTAATTATTTTTCTCGAAACCTTAAGCCCGAAATTGCTAAAGAACTTTTTAAAGACAACTTTACGTGTTTTGGCGGAAGCGGAGCTATTGGCGGAACTGCCGAAAAACTGAAGGATTTCTATTTGATTAATGGCAGATGGACCTTTGCTACCGGCGCACCACATTTGAGTCATTTTACGTTGAATGCTGTGATTACCGAAAACAACCAGCCTGTTTTAGATGATAATGGCAAGGAATTGATTCGATCTTTTATTATTCCGAAAGATCAGGTAGAAATTATTGCCGATTGGAACGCTATGGGAATGCAGGCTACCGGAACATTTTCGTTTACGGTTGACAATGTTTTGGTTGATGCAAATCACAGTTTTATTTATAACGAATTTTATACCGATGCCGTTTTAGATCGCATTCCGTTTCGCATTTTTGCCGATTTAACCTTACTGGTAAATTATCTGGGAATGGCTGAACATTTTTTAGATGAAGCCGAAAAAATCAGACCTCAATTAGATGTTGAAGCTTTTAGAAATTATCTTTCTTCAGAAGAAAATCAAACCTATTTCTATGCAGATAAAATTGAAACACTTCTAGAAAACCAGCAGGAAATACCAGCTGAAGTTCAAACCGAAATTCATCAGTTTGCTGAAACATTGGTTGCTACTTTATCACACAGAATTTTAGATCTGTATTTTCAGTTAGGTATTAAAGCGTCGCACACCAACGAACCTATTCATCAAATATCTCGCGATTATTTTACCGCTACACAACATGCCAATTTTAGAATTGAAAATAGTTCCCTTTGATGAATTAAATTTTTATATTTGATTAATAGAAGTATCTAAAAAATATGAAAAAAGCACTATTAACTCTATCAATATTATTTCTTTTAATTTCTTGTGAAAAGAAGGTAAATAGAATTCAAAAAGAAGAGGTTGAAATTGAAAAAGATACTATAACTTTTTTTGATTCAACAGATTTAGGAGCTTTTGGATCCCCAACAAAACTATTAATTTATGCAAATTTTGACGAATGTGGAGAGTGGGGTGGTCACGAAGAAACTTTTGAGATTTCTACAGAAACAGACTATAATTTTTATGCTATTTATAAACGAACAAAAGTTGATTGTGATAAAATAAATGAACTTTACGGAACACCAAAGTTTCAACAACCAGATATTTCAAAGGAAATTCAATTATCTGAAAACAACATTATAGCTATTAATAACTATCTTTCAACATTGGTCAAAAGTAAAATCAAAGAAAGATTTCCAGGTCATGCTGGTCAAAGATATGGGGCTATCAATTCAGATTCTACTTTTGTAATCAATATTTATGATAATAATAAAGAGAATTTAGATAATTATAACAAGTTACTTGAATCATTCAATATTGAAAAGGTTAGTTATTAGATAATCAACCCTACATCCACGCGATCAAGCTTGTTTGAAGTTTTTGTCTAAAAAAAGATACTTACTTATACTTTAAAGTTATGTGCAATTACTAATAAACGAGTATGAAATTTAAATATTCAATTTGTGATCCTCTAGAAAAAGAGATTATATATATTCCTGAAAGTTTTTATGGAGATGAAATTCTTAAAATCGCCAGAGAATATCCGTGGATTGAAAAATTAAAAATCACAGAAAATTTTAAACCAGAAGAAATTCATTTTAGTCCATCATTAGATTTTACTAATATTGATACAAAAAGAAGTTTTTGTTTAAGCGCACACTATGATAATGAAAATAAATTGGAATTCTCTTTGTGGTACTATAGACCAAAAAAAATAAAATCATTCTTTGGATTATTTGGAGAAAGAGAAAAATTTATTGTTGATGACTCATGGGGATATGATTTAGAAGGATCTTTAGAATATTTAAAATACTTTATAGATCGTCGCTATGAAAAACTTGAGGTGCTATATAAATAAACTCGCTACGCGAAGTCTCCTGACTTTTAGCTCATCTAAATATACAATGAATTGTTTTTTTAACCAATTTTTGTTTATTTACCAATTTTTGGTAACTTTGAGTAAAGTAATTAGACAAAATGAAAAATACATCAATATCTCTCGGAAATTATTTTGACCAGTTTGTTAGCAGTCAAGTATCGGCAGGACGTTATAAAAACGTTAGTGAAGTTATACGTGCGGGGCTTAGACTTTTAGAAGATGAAGAAAGCAAAGTAGTTGCTTTGAGAGCCGCAATTCAAAAAGGATTAGATAGTCCGCTTGTTGAAAATTTCGACTTCAAAGAAAATTTAAAAAAATTAAAAGACGAAAAAAAATAAAAATAGCTAAGGTTGTTTTACGACAAGAAGCCATTGACGACTTAAATGATATTTGGATTTACACTTTTTCCAAATGGTCAGAAAAACAGGCTGACAAATATTATCATGCATTAGAATTTGCTTGTAAGCAAATTGGGAACAATCCAGATCTTGGAAAAGAATATGATAGAATAAGTAATAATTTACTTGGGTTAAGAACAGGAAAACACATAATTTTCTATCAAGTAATAAATAAAGATAGAGTTGAAGTTGTCAGAATTTTACATGAACGAATGGATTTGAAAAACAGAATAGACAAATAAAAAAAATGCAATCGCTAAGCAAAGTCTCCTGACTTTGCGCCTGCATAGAAAGATTATGCAGTTTATCTCTCATAGCTTCTCATGCGATCCTGAATCAAGTTCAGGATGACTGATGAGTTACTTATAATAAACCCTCAACAAAATAGGTTTTTTGCTGTTATCAATAATTTTTTCTAAAATTTTAAAGGTTTCGTTGCTCACCATTGGACAGCCTTCGCTATTAATAATGGGAACCAATTGCTCTTCGTGCGGCATAAACGTATAAGTGTGTAAAACCACGTAACGTGCAAAAGCTTGGTCGTTGGTTTTATCTAAACCATGTAGTTTGTACGACTTTCCAAATCTGCCTACATAATCTACTCCCACTTTATAGTTTCCTAACGATGTCATATTACTGCCTTCCACATTGCTAAACTGCAGTTCGCCATACGTTCCGGTGTTCGATCCTTTACCATGTGCCACCAAACCTTTGTGCAAAATACTGTCGTTCTTTACATTGTACACATAAAAGCGGTTGTAACGACTTTTAATAGCCATATCTGCCAAGAAAACAATGTCCTGATTAAAATCGGGATGATCTTTTAGAAATTCTTTTGCTTTATCGGAGTTTAATATAAACCTGTCAGCCATTTCTTTTGAAACATCGTGTTGCGGACGTACAAATTTAAGTATCAGCAAAACAACGGCAGCCAATAAAACAATTGCTATTAAACTACGAATGATTATTTTTTTCATGCTTTAACAAAGGTTGTAAGATCAATTCGCGTACTTGGTCTTTTAATTCGGGTTTATCGCGTTGGGTTAATCCTTTGGTTTCAACAAACGGATGCTGGTAAATAAACACATTTCCCGGATGACCTGCGAAGAATCGGAAAGGAAACATCTTTTTTAATCCGATAAAAGTTATGGGAACCACCGGAATTCCAAAATCGATCGCTAAACGAAAAGCTCCATCCTTAAAATCATCTAACACAATCGATTCGTCATTGGGCACACCGCCTTCAGGAAAAATACAGACACTTAAACCACTCGCCAGCTTTTGTGCTGCTGCAATCATGGTTTTTTGCCGACTTACCGAACTTGATCTATCTACCAAAATACATGCTCTTTTATAGAAATATCCAAAAATGGGCAGTTTTGCCAGTTCTTTCTTTCCAACAAAAACAAACGGATTTTTAACCAAAATCAGCATCAGCATAATATCCATCATAGATGTATGGTTTGCAGTAAGCATATAACTTTTGTTTCGATCGAAATGCTGTTTGGTAACAATCGATTTTCTAAAACCTGTTCCGTAAAATACCGCATACGCCCAAATTCTTGCCAAGAAGAAAAAGAAACGGTAAAATTTATCGGTTGATAATGAAATGATTAAAAACGGAGAAAGTACCAAAATTACCACCAGTATAATCAGGTAAAACCATATTTTCCATAAAAACCAGATGGTGTTCTTTAAAAATTTCATGTGTTTTTTGTTAGACACTGCAAATTAATAAATAAATAATTTTAACAACTAACGTTATAAACTTTTAAATTTGTAAAAATTAATTTTAAAAGAATGGCAAAAGTATTAACAGGAGTTCAAAGTACCGGAACCCCACACCTTGGAAATCTTTTAGGAGCTATTTTGCCTGCTATTGAAATGGCAAATAATCCTGAAAATGAAACGTTTTTATTTATCGCCGATTTACATTCGGCAACACAGATTAAAGACGCTAAAACATTAAAAGAAAATACATACAGTGTGGCTGCAACCTGGCTTGCTTGTGGGTTAAACACCAACCGTGTTACCTTTTACAAACAATCTAGCGTGCCACAAACTTGTGAGCTTACCTGGTACTTAAGCTGTTTTTTTTCGTTTCAGCGTTTAACGTTGGCGCACTCGTTTAAAGATAAAGCCAGCTATTTAGAAAACGTAAATGCCGGTTTGTTTACCTACCCAATGCTTATGGCTGCTGATATTTTATTGTACGATGCCGAATTTGTACCGGTTGGTAAAGATCAGTTACAGCATTTGGAAATTACGCGTGATGTCGCATCTCGTTTTAATAGCCAAATGGGAGAAACGTTTGTATTGCCTAATGCTAAAATTTCGGACGATATCATGACCGTTCCCGGAACCGATGGCGAAAAAATGAGTAAATCTCGTAACAACTTCATTAATATTTTTGAAGACGATAAAAAGCTACGTAAACAAATTATGGCAATTGTTACCGATGCTACTCCGTTAGAAGAACCTAAAAACCCTGATACCTGCAACGTATTTGCAATTTACAAGTTATTGGCAACGCCAGAACAAACTACTCAAATGCGTGCTAATTACGAAGGTGGAAATTACGGTTACGGACATGCAAAACAAGCTTTGTTTGAATTGATTTGCGATAAGTTTAAAGACATCCGTGAAAAATATACGTACTACATGAACAACTTGGAAGAAGTTGACCATTTTTTAACAGAAGGTGCTGCAAAAGCCGCTGTTATTGCAAACGGAACCTTAAACCGAGTTAGAGAAAAGTTGGGGTATTAGTTATAAGAGTTTCTATATAAAGAAAAAAATCCTGGACATTAATATTGTCTGGGATTTTTTTTGTATTCACTCATACTTAAACTCTGCCAAAGTTTAAAACTTTGGCAGAGTTGTTTATTTAATATTTACCCTTTCACTTTAAAAATCTTTCCGGGTAAACCCACAACAATTCCGTCTAGTTCCAACATCATTAATTCAGCGTTTAAAACCGACATTGATAATTGGGTTTGCAAAGCCAGTTCATCAATATGCAAAGGTTCGTTTTGTAAGGTTTTTAAAATGGTTTGCTGCAATGCGGTAAAATCATTTAGGTTGATATCCTTTTTAACTTCCGCTTGTTTCTTTGGTTCTGTAGTTGTATTCCAATTAAGATCCGCAATTAAATGATCAAAATTATAAAGCAATTGTGCACGGTTTTCATGTATCAACCGTAAACAACCTTTACTAAAATCATCGTTTATCTTTCCCGGTACAGCATAAACTTCTCGGGCATAATCGTTGGCAAAATAGGCAGTAGATAGCGATCCGCCTGTTTCGGCACTTTCAACAACTACCGTTGCGCTGCACAATCCGGCAATAATTCTATTTCGTCGTGTAAAAAGTTCTGGCACCAAGGTGTTAAAACCGGCATATTCGGTAATAATTAATCCGTTATTGAATAAATCATTATAAAAATTCTTGTGCAATGCAGGGTATAGTTTTTTAAAACTGGTTCCCATAATTCCTACCATCGGTAAATTGACTTTTCGAGCTTCGTGATAAGCCGCAATATCAACTCCGTATGCCATTCCGCTTACAATTGTAGGTTTGTACGGCTGTAAATGTTCCATTAATTTTGCTGTAACCTCTTTTCCGTAGGCTGATATTTTCCGAGTTCCGACAATTGCCAGACAATTATTGTTTAGAAGAGAAAGATCGCCCTTATAAAACAAAAGTATAGGCGCATCGGCACATTCCTTTAAAAGTTTAGGATAGGCATCATCTAAAATTCCAACACAATGAATACTGTTTTTTTCGATAAACTTTAATTCTTCTTGAATTACATCATTTTTATCAAACTTCAATAGGGCATTCTGTATCGATTTCGGAATATTAAAATCAGCAAAAAACTGCTTGTTATTCGAATCGAACAAACTATTCACATTTTTAGAAAGATCGAGCAATTTTCGGGCAGACAATACTCCTACTCCATCGCAAGCCAACAATTTAAGGTAAGATGTTAAAGTTAACGGATCCATTTACATTTTTGATTATCATTCTTTTATAAATATAAATCATTTTTTAAATTTGAAAAACTCGAAAAGTATTCCAACTCAAAATGTTATCAACAAAAGCCAAAAATTGTTAATAACATTTGTGAATAAATTTCTTTAAAATGTATTGATTGGTTATTTTTGCCTTATGATGATCGAAAAACATATTTCAGCATTATTATACCGCTACCAATGTGTAACGGTACCCGGTTTTGGTGCTTTTATTACCGAAACTGTTTCTGCACGCTATAACGAAACCAGCAATACATTTGCACCGCCAAAAAAAACCATACTGTTTAACAGTTTATTACAGCAAAACGACGGTTTATTGGCAAACCACATTGCTTTAGAAGAACAAATTTCTTTTAACGAGGCTGTTGTTTTGATTCAGGATCAGATTTCGTTATGGAAAGCAAACTTGAACGGTAAAGAGATTGTTTATTTAAAGAACATTGGTGAACTTTCTTTAAACAGCGAACAGAAAATTCAGTTTGAACCTGTTGGATCTACCAATTACCTTACTTCTTCTTTTGGATTGACTGCAGTTATGGCAACCGCTTTAACTCGAGAGCAGCAACCAACAGAAGTTAAAGCTATTGAATTATCGACTGCAACCAAAAACAAACCTCGTTTACAGTGGATGCGATATGCAGCAGCAGTTGTGGCGGCAGTAGGTTTGTACAGTTCTGTTTCTACCTATCAGGAATATGAGGTTTATCAGCAGAAAAAATTAGCTGTTGAGAAGGATGTTCAAAATCAAATAGAGCAAAAATTGCAACAAGCAACGTTTGTGATTGAAGCGCCAAAGGTTATAAAAGAGAAAATTGCTGAAGTTACACAACAACAATCAACCAAATCTTTTCATATTGTTGCCGGCGCTTTTAAAACCGAAGCCAAAGCACAGATCTTAACCGATGAATTAAAAGCAAAAGGTTACGCAAATGCAAAATATTTGTCGAAATCTAAACACAATATGCGTCAGGTGGTTTACAACAGTTACGCAACACAAGAAGAAGCACAGGCTGATTTACGACAGATACATGAAAAAGTAAATAAAGACGCTTGGATTTTTATTGAAAACTAATTATACAAAAGACCTTAACGGGTCTTTTTTTTATTATATTCTCAAATAAATCTGCTACTTTTGTAAAAAATATCAATTATGCAATCTAAAACACCTAAAGATTCTATTACCATTTTAACCGATATTGTACTGCCGGGTGAAACAAATCCTTTAAATAACCTTTTTGGTGGCGAATTGCTTGCCCGTATGGATCGCGCTGCAAGCATTACTGCCCGCAGACATTCGCGCAGAATTTGTGTAACGGCATCGGTAAACAATGTGGCGTTTAATAAAAGTATTCCTTTAGGAAGTGTGGTTACTATTGAAGCGAAGGTTTCAAGAACTTTTAGAACTTCTATGGAAATTTTTTTGGATGTTTGGATTGAAGACCGTGAATCGGGTAACCGACAAAAAGCAAACGAAGCTATTTATACCTTTGTTGCTGTTGATGAAATGGGCACACCTATTGAAATACCTACGATAACTCCTGAAACAGAAGAAGAAATTAGTCGTTTTGAAGCTGCTTTACGCAGAAAGCAGTTAAGTTTGGTTTTAGCAGGCAAAATGCAACCTAGCGAAGCAACAGAACTAAAAGCTTTATTTAGCTAAATACCATAAAAAAAAGAGTGCTTTTCAGCACTCTTTTTAATTTTGAATAATCTTTATTTATCTACCACCTCGGGTCATTCCTCCACCTGATGAACTTCTACCACCACCACCTGATGATCCGCTGCTTCTGCTCATTGACGGAGCTGAAGATCTGCTCATGCTTGGTGATGAACTACGACTCATTGAAGGAGCCGAACTTCTGCTAGAAGAAGAACTTGGCTGACTGAAAGTTCTACTTGGTTGTGATGAGATACGTGATGAACGTTCGATTCTTGAACTTGCCGGCGCAGATTCTCTTCTTATTGAAGATGAATTACCTGATCTTAAAGTACCACTATTTTGAATGGTTGCTCTGTCTGATAATGTTGCATTCGACGATCTGCTTCTTGAAAATTCTTCGCTTGAAACTCTTTGTCTTCCTGAATTCACAGTAGTTGCTCTTCCTGAAGAAATAGTTCTGCTGTCTGCATTTTGAACTCTACCAACGCCTTCGCTTCTGTTAGAACTTCTTAAGTTACCATCTGTGATACTATTTCTAGATCTTGAATCTCTTGTAGTTTCTAAAGCTCTACGGTTGTTTACGTTTTCATTTCT
>Ga0233365_1000305_pt1 | contig 23281 bp, 19 predicted proteins | sample ElkDunMinimDraft_27_FD_191535 | JGI IMG/M metagenome (GOLD analysis project Ga0233365, IMG submission 191535) | Fecal eukaryotic communites from dung pellets of Tule Elk in California, USA - Elk Dung C36 | ecosystem: Host-associated > Mammals > Digestive system > Large intestine > Fecal | place...
TGGTAAAAGATTCTTTAGAAATGTATAAGAAATTATATGACGAAGCTGCCTATTTTTCTATTGATAAAAACGAAAATGCACAAAAACAGTTCGCTCCGCAAGAAGTTGAAACCGTTATGGCAAAAGTAGTTCAAGATTTTAGTGTATTGAATCAGCAAGAAAACGGCAACCCGTTATTACCGGTTGATTCTACAGGAAAACCTACTAAAGTAAACAAAATGTCGGTTGTTAATAATAAGTGGTTGATTATCGATTTCTTTGGTGAAGGTGTTGTAGGCGAATTAATCATTAAATACGATTACAGTCCGGATAAAACAACTGAATTTACTGTTTTAGATACCGTATTATACTAAAAAAGTTTCCAAATTTGGAAACTTTTTATTTTTCTAGAAACGCTTTTAAATCGTAAAAATTCTGTGGTGCTAAACCATGACCCACCGGATATTCTTTATATTCAAAAGAAATCTGTAAAGGTTCTAAAAACGCCGATGTTTTTCTTGCCCATTCCACAGGAATTACCTGATCTACAGTACCGTGCGATCCAAAGATCTTTAAATGATTGTATGCAGAAACATCGTTTTTTGGTGTCATTATATCCGGGTTAAAATAACCGCTTAAAGCAGCAACTTTATTGATTTTTTCAGGATAAGTAACCGCAATGGCATAGCTTAAAATAGCACCCTGACTAAAACCAACCAAGTTTACATTTGTAGTATCAATAGGATATTTTGCAGCTAATTCATCAATAAATTTAACCAATAAATCTCGTGATTCAATTGCTTGGTCGTTATCGCTGAATTTATTCATATCGGCATCAAAAGTAATCGCATACCAAGCAAAACCATACGGCGGAACTTGATAAGGAGCCTGAACCGAAACCACATAGTAATTATCGGGCAATTCTGGTGCAAACGAAAACAAATCTTCTTCGTTGCTGCCGTAACCGTGAATTAAAATAATCAGTGGATTTTGTTCTTTAACAACATTTGGTTCTTTTATTAAATAATTAAAAATTCCTGTATGCATAGTTAATTTTTCTTTGTAAATATTTTTTGAATAAAACCACCAATTAAAGGAATTAGTTTGTATTCGTTAGAAACTGCTCCTGAAAAACTGTAAATCCATAAAATAAAGATAAACACGTAAAAGCCAATCAATGTAGGCATAAACATAACTTCTGGAACAATTGGCAAAATGGCACTAATTAGCAAGAAAAGTAGAAATATTCCAACAGATTGTTTTATGTAAAAACTACCGAATTTATCTTTTTCTTCTTGATTTATAAACCACGCAATAACAGGGCCTAAAAAAGTTAAGTGCGCAATTATCGCAGCCAGTTTGCCGTCTTTTGAAATATTGTTTGCTTCCATTACTTAATAATTAATTTATCATTATTGTAAATTCCGTAAACAAAACCTTTCATTTTATGGTTTAAAAATGCCGAGTTTTTAGATTTCGACAGAATATCATTTTTGGTGAATGTCCATTCTTTTGAAGGATCGAACAACGTTAAATCTGCTTTTGATCCTACTTTAATTGCGTCTAAATCATTCAAGAAAATTGATTTTGCCGCTTGAAGTTTTCCAACAACAACATCTAAAGGAAGAATTTCCAACAACGCACCAAAAGCCGATTCCAAACCAATGGTTCCGTCTTTTGCCATATCAAACTCCATTTTTTTGTGTTCGATATCTATAGCACAATGATCAGATGTAATCGCATCTATCGTTCCGTCTAACACTCCGTTAATTAATGCTTGCTGATGTGCTGAATCACGAATTGGTGGATTAACTTTAAAACGAGTATCAAAATCGGTTAAAACATCATCGGTCAAAACCAAATTATGAATCGCTACACTACAAGTAACATTCAAGCCTTTTGCTTTTGCTTCTTTAATCATTTCAACAGATTTTGCTGTAGAAATTGTTGGTACGTGCATTTTTCCACCCGTATATTCTAACAAAAACAAGTTGCGAGCCAATACAATTTCTTCTGCCAATGGCGGAATTCCCTTTAAACCTAATTGTGTAGATGTTATCCCTTCGTGCACAACACCTTTACCTTTAATTAAAGAATCGTTACAGAAAGCTATCACTGTTGCGTTAAAATCTTGTGTGTATTGTAAACCAATTTTCAACAAATTAGCGTTAGTTGTACTTCTTTTATAGTCGCCAAAAGCAATGGCTCCGGCATTCTGCATATCGTACATTTCAGCTAAATCGGTACCTTCTTCGTTTTTAGTAAAAGCTCCAATCGGGTGTAAAGTTGTAGCAAAATTTGCCGCTTTTGTTTTTACAAAACTAACTATTGACTGATTGTCTATAACCGGCGAAGTATTTGGTTGATATGCAATATGTGTAAAGCCACTTTTTGCCGCAACTGTTAAGCCGTTAGCAATTGTTTCACGATCTTCAAAACCTGGCTCACCAAACGAAACCGATGAATCCATCCATCCGCTTGAAACGTGTAGGTTTTCTAAAGAAAGAATTTCGAAATCTGTTGAGTTAATTTCTGATGCTATTTCAGCAATCACACCGTTTTCGATTTTTATATCGACTTTTTTCTGATTAAATTCACTTGAAGAATCTACAATTGTAGCATTTTTTATAACGATATTCATTGTATGAACTGTTGTGTTGTTTAAAATTGTACAAAATTAAGCATATTATTATACAAATATTATAATTTGTAGATGTTTTGTATCAATAAAAAATAAATCTTAAAAAACACTTAAATAACTAACTTTCAATCACTAGCAAAACTGACCTACTCATTTCATTACTTTGATTAGTTTAAACCATAAAAAAACAGTATATTAGCACGTTAAAATTAGAAATAAAAAAGTATAAAATATGATCTCTGAAGGGGAAAAATTAATTCCTATTAACATCGAGGATGAAATGAAATCGGCTTACATTGATTATTCAATGTCCGTTATTGTTTCCAGAGCATTACCAGATGTTCGTGATGGATTAAAACCGGTTCACCGCCGCGTATTATTCGGTATGTATGAACTAGGTGTTACAGCAAGTAAAGCTCATAAAAAATCTGCCCGTATTGTTGGTGAAGTTTTAGGTAAATACCACCCTCACGGCGATTCATCTGTTTATGATGCTATGGTACGTATGGCACAGGAATGGAGCTTGCGTTATATGTTAGTTGACGGACAAGGGAATTTTGGTTCGGTAGATGGCGACAGCCCTGCGGCTATGCGTTATACTGAAGTAAGAATGAGAAAGATTTCGGAAGAAATTTTAGCCGATTTAGATAAAGAAACGGTTGACTTTCAGTTGAACTTCGATGATACTTTAGAAGAACCTAAAGTAATGCCAACAAAAATTCCTACCTTATTAATTAACGGAGCATCGGGTATCGCAGTTGGTATGGCTACTAATATGGCACCACACAACCTAACCGAAGTTATTAACGGTACGCTGGCATATATTGAAAACAACGAGATCGAAATTGATGAATTGTTACAGCATATTAAAGCACCCGATTTTCCAACAGGCGGAATCATTTATGGTTACGAAGGTGTAAAAGAAGCTTACAAAACCGGTCGTGGACGTGTAGTTATGCGTGCAAAGGCAAATTTTGAAGAGATCGATGGTAAAGAATGTATCATTGTTTCAGAAATTCCTTACCAGGTGAACAAAGCCGAAATGATCAAAAAAACGGCTGAACTTGTTAACGACAAAAAAATAGAAGGAATATCAACAATACGTGACGAATCAGACCGTAAAGGTATGCGTATCGTTTATGTATTAAAGCGTGAAGCTGTACCAAACATTGTGTTAAACATGTTGTACAAGTTTACGCAGTTGCAGTCGTCTTTCAGTATCAACAATATTGCGTTGGTAAACGGTCGTCCGCAGTTATTAAATTTAAAAGAATTAATTCATTATTTCGTAGAACACCGTCACGAAGTGGTAACACGTCGTGCAGAATACGAATTAAGAAAAGCACAAGAACGTGCACATATTTTAGAAGGATTGATTATTGCTTCGGATAATATCGATGAAGTAATCCAAATCATCCGTAGCTCTAAAAATGCCGATCAGGCTCGCGAACGATTAATCGAACGTTTCTCGTTATCAGAAATTCAAGCTCGTGCCATTGTTGAAATGCGTTTACGCCAGTTAACAGGTCTTGAGCAGGAAAAATTACGCGCAGAGTTTGATGAAATCATGAAGTTAATTACTCATTTACAAGAATTATTGGCAAGCAAAGAAATGCGAATGGATCTTATTAAAGAGGAATTAAACGAAATTCGTGATAAATACGGTGATGCCCGCAGATCTCATATCGAATATGCAGGTGGCGAAATGAATATTGAAGATTTAATTGCCGATGAGCAAGTTGTGATCACAATTTCGCACGCAGGTTACATTAAACGTACTCCTTTAAGCGAATATAAAACGCAAAACCGCGGTGGTGTTGGTCAAAAATCAGCAGGAACCCGCGATCAGGATTTCTTGGAGCACATGTATGTGGCAACAAACCACCAATATATGTTGTTCTTAACGCAGAAAGGAAAATGTTTCTGGTTACGCGTTTACGAAATTCCTGAAGGAAGCAAACAAGCAAAAGGTCGTGCAATACAAAACTTAATCAACATTGAAAATGATGATAAAGTAAAAGCATTTATCTGTACACAAGATTTACGTGACCCAGAATACACAAGCAATAACTACATTGTAATGTGTACCAAACTAGGTCAGGTTAAGAAAACGTCGTTAGAGCAGTATTCTCGTCCTCGCCAAAATGGTATAAACGCCATTACTATTAAAGATGGTGACGAATTGTTAGAAGCAAAATTAACCGACGGAAATTCTAAAGTATTGATTGCTGCCAAAAACGGTAAAATGGTTCGTTTCGATGAATCTAAAACCCGCCCAATGGGTAGAACGGCATCTGGAGTTCGCGGTATTAAATTAGCCGATGAAAAAGATGAAGTAATAGGGTTGGTAACGGTATCCGATTTAGAATCAGAAATTTTAGTTGTTTCAGAAAACGGTTACGGAAAACGTTCGTCTTTAGAGGCTTACCGCGAAACAAACCGTGGTGGTAAAGGTGTTAAAGCAATGAATATTACCGATAAAACCGGAGCTTTAATTTCGATCAATTCGGTTACAGATAACGATGATTTAATGATCATCAACAAATCCGGATTAACCATTCGTTTACGCGTTTCGGATCTGCGTGTAATGGGTCGAAATACGCAAGGTGTTCGTTTAATCAACATCAAAGGAAGCGATTCTATTGCAGCAGTTGCAAAGGTTATGCGTGATGAAGACGAAGAAATTGAAATGGACGAAGAATTGAAAAAAGATCTTTTAGCAGTTGATGAAAACGATGTTTTAGAAGACGTGGTTGACGAAATTGACGAAGAAGATGACGATATTGATTTAGAAGACGAAGAAGATACAAATGAAGAATAATTTAATGATGATGAGCATGTTTTTAATAACATGCTCTTCTTCTTTTGCTCAAAAAAATGAGTTGAAAGAATTAGAAAAGCTTGTAAAAAGAAACAATACAACAGAAACTACAGCATTGCTTTCAACAGTTGAAAAAATGCTTCCACAGGCAACCGATGATCAAAAGGCTGCTTATTATTTCTTTAGAACCAAGAATTTTATCAATCTGGCAAACAGCGGAGTTGATTTTAATGAGAATCGATCAAAAGCTATTGAATCGATCAATCATTTGATTAAGTTTGAAAACGATACAAAAAGTAAAAAATATACTACCGAAGTTACCGAACTTAAAAATACGCTTTTAGCCGAATTGGTTGACGATGCCATTGATACCAACCGTAATAAAGATTACAAAAAATCGAGCCGCTTGTTTGAACAAGCGTATAATTTAAGCAATCTTGATACTGTTTATCTGTATCACGCAGCAAACGATGCCGTGAATGCAAAAGATTACGATTTTGCTGAAAGCAAGTTTAAAGATTTGATTAAGTTGAAATACGACGGAAAATCGCAAACTTATGTGGCAACTTCACAAGCTACCGGAAAAGTAGAATCGTTTGGTTTCGATAGAAAAGCCCGTGATTTGGCAGTTAAAAACGGATCACACACGCAGCCTGAAACCATCTTTAATAAAAGTGCCAAAACAAGCATCTACAATAACTTAACGCATATTTTACTGAATAAAGAAAATTATTCCGAAGCCGAAAATTATGCTTTAACGGCTTACGATTTAGATAAAGATAATGTGAACAATCTATTGAATGTTTTGTTTTTATATTACAACACCAATCGTTTAGACAGATACGAAGAGTATGCTAAAAAGGGAGTTGAGCGTTTTCCACAAAACGAAGTATTGCTGTATAATTTGGCGATTATTAACATGAAAAATAATCAAAACGAACAAGCAACGGATTATTTAAACAAGATTTTTTTGTTGAATAAAAATAATTTTGATGCGTTAAAAGCCTTGGGGAATTTAGAGCTACAGAAAGATGCTGAAATAACCAACAAGATAAATTCGTTACCAAATACAACAACATCAAACAAAAAGCGTAACGATTTAATGCAAGAAAAAAGATTGGTTTATACTACTACATTAGATTATTATAAAAAAGCGCAAGCTATAAATCCTAAAGATGAAAGTTTAAACGAATTGATTACTCAAATTCAAGATTTTTTAAAGAATAATTAAAAAAATGGTTTCCAAATTGGAAGCCATTTTTTATATAACTTTAGTTTCAAAATACTGCATTACTTCAACTAACTTTTGAACACTTGCCATTGTTAAGGCGTTATACATTGATGCTCTGTACCCGCCTGCTGTTCTGTGTCCTTTTACGCCGTAGATTCCTTCGCTTGAACATAATTCATCAAAAGCCGTAGACATACTTTCGTCTTTAAGGAAAAAAGTAGCATTCATTACAGAACGATCTTCAACAGCGGCAGTTCCATAAAACAGACTATTTCTATCTATTTCAGAATACATTAAATTGGCTTTTGCAAGATTTCTACGTTCAGCAGCAGCAGTTCCGCCTAAATCTTTCAGCCATTTCATTGTGAGGTAACTTACATAAACCGAAAAAACCGAAGGTGTATTATACATACTTTCTCTCTCGATATGCTTTCTATAGTTCATGATATTCGGAATACTTCTTTCGGTTTTATCTAATAATTCATCTTTTACAACTATTAAATTAACTCCAGATGTTCCTGCATTTTTCTGAGCACAGGCATAGATCAAATCAAACTTTGAAAAATCTAAATTTCGAGAGAAAATATCCGAACTCATATCACAAACCAACGGAACATCAGTTTCAGGAAACTCTTTAAACTGCGTGCCGTAAATGGTATTGTTCGATGTAATGTGCAAGTAATCTAAATCATTAGGAACGACAATATTTTTGGGAATATAACTGTAATTCTTATCTTTTGATGAGGCAACTTCAATAACTTCTCCAAAATAACCAGCTTCGTTTTTTGCATTATTTGCCCAGTTTCCGGTATTGATGTAACCTGCTTTTCCGTCAACTGTCATTAAATTATTGGCAACTCGAACAAATTCTAAACTAGCTCCACCTTGCAGAAGCAAAGCAGAATATCCTTTACCTTGCAAATTCAATAATTCCAAAGCTAAATTTCGAGCCGAATTCATAATTTCAACAAAAGAAGTATCTCTGTGAGAAATCTCAATTAAAGACAATCCCGAATTATTGAAATTCAGTACTGCTTCTGAAGCTTTTTGTAAAACTTCTGATGGCAAAATACTTGGTCCGGAACTAAAATTATGAATTTTCATATAGACAGTTTTAGAAAATTAATTTTTATCGAAAATGAAGCTTACACCCTACCTTTTAATGCGTTAAAAACCCACGCAATTGCGAAAAAGCCCACGCCTACGGCACCAAATCCCCAACCGGCAACGTCGGCATAGCGATAAATTGCCAAACCAACTAAAATGCATCCCATAAGAATCATGATAAATGTTGCCCAGCCTAATATTTTATTTTTATTTAATGACATAATTTTAGTTTTTAAATTAACGAAGTACTTTAATTAAAAGTTCTTTTAATAAATCGTCGTGCGTTAAGCTTCCGTTTACACCTTTCCCTTTTAAATCGATTTCGCGAATTACGGCGATTGTCTGACTTACTTTTTTCATGGGATAAATCTTGCTTGCTGCCTGATAATCCTTCAAACCATATTGATTGATGCCTAATTGTTTGGCAATATCAGCCGGATTTGCACCTGCATTTTTATAAATCATTCCGTGATATTGCAATAGTTTTGAAAAGAAATTATACAACAAAGACGTTGTTACTACAAACGGATTATTCTTTGTGTTCAGTGCAAAATATTTAGCAATACTAAATGCTTTTGCTTCATTTTTATAGGCAACAGCATTAATCAGTTCAAAATTATTGTATTCTTTACTTATTCCGATATTTTCTTCAACCAAATCGGCGGTAATCAATTTATCATTCTTTAAAATGATCTTTAACTTATCAATTTCGTTTGAAATCTTACTTAAATCATTCCCTAAAAATTCAACCAACATAGCAACCGCTTTTGGTTCAATTTCTAATTTTTCATCGCTGATTAAAGTCTTTATCCAACCTTCAACCTGATAATCCTTTAATTTATTACTTTCGAAAATTTCGGCAAATTCAGATTTTGAAAGCGTTTTATAAAGCTCTTTACGTTTATCTAGTGTTTTGTATTTGTAGCAAAAAACCAAAATGGTTGATGGCTGAACACTTTTAAAATACGACGAAAACTGATCGATAGTTTTAACCAATTCTTGTGCTTCTTTAATCACAACCAGCATTTTATCGCCCATGAAAGGATATTGTCGAGACTGAGACATAATATCGTTCACAGAAACATCTTTACCATATAAAACGACTTGATTAAACGATTTTTCTTCTTCAGAAATTACATTATTGGTAAAATGATCACTTAAAAAATCAATAAAATAAGGTTCTTCTCCCATTAAAAAATATACCGGTTTATAGCCGTCTTTCTTAAACGAAGTAATCATTTTTTTTAGCTCACTCATAAACTTTCACAGATTTATAAAGATTTTTTAAAGAGAATGAATAAATTTGCAATATGCGTGATTTAAATTTTCCCGATTTTCAATTTCGTTTCAAAAATAATGAAAATAAACGGTTCATTTTCGATGACATCAGGAAAAAATACGTTTTGTTAACGCCCGAAGAATGGGTGCGTCAGCATGTGGTTCAGTTTTTGATAAAAGTGAAAATGTATCCGCAATCGCATATAAACGTAGAGAAAGTTGTTAAAATCAACGATATGAACAAACGTTACGATGTGGTTGTTTTTACGCCGAAAGGATCTATTTTTTTGCTGGTTGAATGTAAAGAACCATCGGTAAAGATAACACAATCGGTTTTTGATCAAATTGCGCGTTACAATATGAGCTTAAATGCTCAGTTTTTAATGGTTACCAACGGTTTAAATCATTATTATTGTAAATTAGATTATGTAAATAAAAAATATCAGTTTTTAACTGATTTACCTTAAAAATTAAATATGAGTAAAAATTTCATATATATAGGATTGTTGGTAGCATCTGTTTTTGTTTCTTGCAATAAAGAAAAAACATCGGTACCAAACGATTCAAACTCCGATACTATTACAGAAATTCTTTATTCCAGCGATCCAGATTATGTTTTATCGAACAAAAATGCACAAGAATTGGTTGAGCATTTAGAGAGCGAACAAAAGGATTTGAAACGCAAATTAAAAAAGGCAAACAAAAAGGAAGCTGAAGCACTGTTTATTGATTATTACAAGCGTTTAACCGTGATTGTAGATTCTATAAACATGGCAGAAACCAATACTTTAAAGACCTATCACAAATTGGGTAACGAAAAGCACGATACCATTTTGCGTAAGGAAAATACGTATGATAAAGTTGGTTTGTATTTTAGAAAGATCGATTCTACTACATACGATTTTAAAATTAAACCAGGATATTTCTACAATTTATTCCATAAAAAAATTACCCGAGAGTACGAAGAATATTTAAAATTACGATTCGCAGAGCACAAACTTTTGTACGATTCGCAATTCAACAACGAAAAAGTTTCATTAGAACAACAGCGAAATTTGATTATTAGTTGGGAAAAATTTATTGTTAAAAACAAAGACTTCAAGTTTATTGATTACGCTAAAAAATCGTACACAGATGCGTTGATGATGTATCTATTTGGAACATCGAGCAAGCCAGCTTTCGAGGTTTCGAACAAGAAACTTTATGTTGAAAATGAGCAGGAATACATTACGTTTGTAAAGAAAAATCCTAAATTAATTTCGGCTGAAATTACCAAATCGTTCCTAAAACATTTTTATGCGAACGATAAAAACTTCACTGCCGAAGTGTTTTATTTAGATTTGAAAGATTTCACTAAAAAAGAAATTTCTGAACGTCTGAAATAATGAAAAACATTGCTGTTGTTTTATTAAATTGGAATGGATTAGAGCTTTTAAAACAGTTTTTGCCAATTGTTGAACAATTTTCGGCGGAAGCTGTAATTTACGTTGCGGATAATAATTCTACAGATGGATCTAAACAGTTTGTGAATGATCATTTTTCGTCGGTTAAATGGATACAGCTTTCTGATAATTTCGGATACGCCAAAGGATACAACGAAGCCCTAAAACAAGTAAACGAAGAATATATTTGTTTGTTGAATACCGATATTGAAGTTACAGAAAATTGGTTACAGCCGGTTTTAAATTTGTTTCAAAAAGATGATTCTATTGGAATTATCCAACCAAAAATATTAGATTTTAAGAACAAAGAATATTTTGAATACGCTGGCGCAGCAGGCGGATTTATTGATAAATATGGTTTTCCGTTTTGTAGAGGAAGAATTTTTGATACGTTAGAGAAAGACGAAAACCAATACCAAACGCAGGAAATTTTTTGGGCGTCGGGAGCTTGTTTTTTTATTCGAAACAGTGTTTTTAAACAGTTAAACGGTTTTGATGACAGCTTTTTTGCGCATCAGGAAGAAATTGATTTATGTTGGCGAGCTTTTAACCAAAACATAAAAGTTTATTATTGTAATGAAAGTACTGTTTATCATATTGGCGGGGCCACTTTAAAAAAATCAAACCCACAGAAGACGTTTTTAAACTTCCGGAATTCATTGTTTATGCTGTATAAAAATCTTCCAAAAGAAGATCGATTCACCATCATTTTTAAAAGATTGTGCTTGGACGGTTTAGCAGGTGTAAAATTATTTTTGAGTTTACAGCCACTGCATACTTTTGCAATTATAAAGGCTCATTTTGCTTATTATGGCAATCTTTCAAAACTAAAAAATAAGCAGGTTCAAAATCCAAAATCGAATTATTTTTATACCGATAATATTGTTTTTGATTACTTTTTAAAAGGGAAGAAAAAGTTTACAAATTTGTAATTTAAGAATATGTCAGTTGATAACAAAGAAGTAATCGATTTTATAAGTGTTAAATCAAATAAAGTATATCTAACTATTTCAGATCATTTAAAATGGTCTGATGAAAATCACCTTTTACTTTTACAAGATAAAATTAATGCTTATTTGGAAACTATCGAAAACGAACAAATTTATGAAGTTTGTCCTCATTCACTTGGTAAAAGTTTTGTAATACAAGTTGCTACAAAATATAAACCAAATAAAAAAGCAATAGTTTTCTTAAATGAAATAAAAACATTTCTTAAAAAAAACAACTACGAGTTTATTTTTCATCAGTTTAAATAAACTTATTTTATTCCTTCAAAAACGCCTAAACCAAATAAAGCAAAATCATATTTAACGGGATCTGTCGAATCGAATGTTCTCAACGCTTCATCTAATTCTATTAATGCTTTTTGATCGTTCTGTTTTCGGTTTAAAATACCTAAAGCTCGTGCTACATTTCCCGAATGAACATCTAACGGACAAGATAATTCGCTTGGTGAAACAGCATTCCAAATACCAAAATCGACTCCGTTTGTATCTTTACGCGAAACCCAGCGCAGAAACATATTAATCCTTTTTGAAGAAGATCCTTTTAATGGATCAGAAATATGTTTGGTTGTTCGAAGCGGATGATCTATTTCAAAAAAGATCTTTTTAAATTCAGATATTCTGTTTTGGAGATTTATGGAATTATTGACAGAAAAAACATTTTCTAATCCACCATGATGCTCATAAATATTCCTAATCGATTTAATAAAATAACGAAAATCTTCTGAATTGAATGTCCTGTGAACAATATTATCAATGGCATCAATCTGATTATTTGTAGCATTCATAACAAAATCATACGGATTATTTCCCATAGCATCCATCATTTTAGTTGCACTGTTAATAATCATTTTACGATTTCCCCATGCAATGGTCGATGCTAGAAAACCAGCGATTTCAATATCTTCTTTCATTTTATATCTGTGTGGAATCTGTATAGGATCGCTTTCTATAAAATTTGGATTGTTGTACTGATCTGCTTTAAAATCAAGATAATCTTTTAGTTCTTCGAAATTCATTTTGTAAAAATACAGAAGTTTTTGTTTAGGTTTCTATTTAAAACCTAAACAAAAATTACTTTTAACCATTTTTCTAACTGCTAAATCTTCGTTTTTTTGTAAATACAACATATAGGTACCTGCTGCTAAATTTTAAACATTTAATTGAATATTCGTTTCATTACTAAATGTTTTGTTTTTAATTTCTTTACCTGCTACATCATAAAACGTAACGTTTTCAACATACAAATTATCGGTATTGGTTATATTTACTACATTAGTTGTCGGGTTGGTAAATACGTTGAATTTATCAGCTAAAAAATTATCTACACCTAAGCAGGTACACTTTTTAGTGCTGTAATTTTAATGTTATTGTATTTATTTTCCATGCCCACTGCTGTTGTTTGGTTTTGTGAACCAAAGTATGCATAGATAGTTGTAGGTTCAAAGTCCTCTAATAAATTAGACGACGTTTTAGATTTTAAAAAACCTGCAGCAACTATAGTATTAAAATAGAGTGTTTCATAGTAAGCTTTTTTATTGTTGTAGTCTAAATATACAATGAAAGTAACCCATGAGTTATATGGTAATTTAGCAAACTGCGCATTTTTATCTATTTGAAATGGTTCGGTATGATCGATAGTTCTGGCACTTGTAATGACCGTAACACGATCAAATACATAAGCTACTAATGCATTTGAAGCTGTTGCTTGATAATTAACATCATAACTTACTTAATCTGCTGCGCCGATATTGTTGGTGCAGTTTGCTGTGCGCCTGTGTAATAATCTATTTCAAATTTTATAACATTTTTTACGGGGGTACGTTGATTTATAAATCATTCCAAGCCAATCTTTCTAACATTAACTCCAACGTTTGTTGGGGTTAGCGTTCTTGCAGATAATGTTAACACATTACCTCTATTTGGTTCGCTTGTTATTTTAAACAGATCGTTACTATACAAGACTGTGCCAAAAGTTTGAGTAAGCCAGCTCGCCACGAGTAAGATTATGCTCTGTTTTGAGTAATTTGTTATCTGTGTAATAATATAAATTATAAGTTTCAGAGCTTATGGTATTCTGTTATTGAGTTGTGTCCATTACATTAGTAACTTGTTTCCAATTATCAGGCGGGCTAGTGTACAATATTTTTACTTCAGGATACATGTTGATTATCTATATGAGATGTCTCTCTATTCCACCAAATATCCCACGGTGAAAAATAGTTAGCAAAAAGAGTACCTACACCTACTCAGTTTAAAAAACCTGCATCACCTCCATTAAAACTGTTGGTTTGGTATTGTAATCTAGCCACTGCATTTTCCTCATTAATGTCATCAAACACACTCTCGTTTGCACATGCTGTATAAGGTTAAGGAAATCCCCCTAACAAAATTTTTGTAAATTTCATCATAAATAATTATTTTTTTATTAGTTTAATTGTAAGTATAAAAAATCATTTAAAATTAATATTTTAAATATTTAAGTTAATTTTAAAAAAAGATAGTATAAAATATTAATTGAAACAAAAATCCTTAAAAAATACAAAGCCCCCAAAAAGTTAGACACTATTCGGAGGCATTTTCATGGAAGCGCTTTTTATGATTAATAGAGATTTTTCTTAAGCATTTTTAATTACTCCAACCGCCTCCAAGTGCTCTGTAAACCGCAACTGTTGTTTTTAACTGCTGCATTTTTGTTTCAACCAATTCAAATTTAGCTTCTAAAGCCTCACGCTGTGTAAGTAAAACTTCCATGTAATCTGCCCGTGCCGATTTAAATAGATCGTTTGAAATTGTAACCGACTGTGTCAATGCATCAACTTCCTGAGTTTTCAAATCATAGGTATTCTGCAGGTTATCAATTTTAGACAACTGATTGGCTACTTCAATATAAGCCTTTAAGATTGTCTGCTCGTACTTGTAAACTGCCTGAATCTGCTTCGCATTTGCATTATAATATGCTGCTTTTATAGCATTACGATTGACAAGCGGAGCTGCCAAATCTCCCGCAAGAGAATAAAGCAACGACTGCGGATTGAACAAAAACGAAGGATTAAATGCGCGGTATCCCACCCCCGCAGAAATACCCAGCGATGGATAGAATCGTGCTTTTGCCGATTTTATATCCAGTTTTGAAGCCGTCAGTTCCATTTCAGCTTGTTTGATGTCCGGACGATTTGCCAGCAGATCTGCAGGTAAACCGGTGTAAACCGCTTCAGGAACCATGTTTACAAATTCGGTTGTACTTCGATCAACATGTTGCGGAAATCTTCCCACCAAAAAATTAATCTGGTTTTCTGTTTCTACAATCTTCTGCTGAATTTCGTATTGCAGTGCCGTAGTTTTCAGTACCTGTGCCTGAAATCTTTTCACAGCCAGTTCGTTAGAACGTGCAGACTGCTTCAACAATTTTACGATTTCAAATGCGCTATTCTGAATTTTTATATTCTGCTGTACGATCTCCAGTTCGTTATCTAATGCCAACAGTTCGTAATACGATTCTGCTATTTCTGCCACCAGATTAGTTTTCATGAAATTCTGCCCTTCTATGGTTGCCAAATATCTGTTCACAGCAGCCTTTTTTGCATTATGAAGTTTCCCCCAGATATCGGCTTCCCAATCGGCATAAAGTCCAATACCAAAATCTGCCAACGGTTCGGGCATTTCCTTACCCGGTTTTATTTCTGTGGTTGCTTCCATTGCTCCGATATTCGTGTAACGAGCCGCCTTTTCAACTCCAACCCCAGCCTTTATACCAACAGAAGGTAGGTATTCTCCTTTTCTAGCACGGATTTCATTCTTGGATATTTCAATTTCCTGTAAGGTAATATTCAATTCCTGATTATTCTTAAAAGCTGTTTCAATCAGGTTCTGCAAATTAGCATCCTTAAAATACTCGTTCCAATTAATTTTGCCCGAATTTAAACTATCGTTCGAAACCTCAGCAAAAGAATCAGGTACCGAACGATTTTCTGCTTTTTCTGGTACATTTAATGATTTGCAGGCTGCCATGCTTAAAATCACACAGGCAGCAACTGCATATCTATATATTTTTCTTCTATTCATTTTAATAAATATCTTTTGTTAAAGGCGTTTCATCTTCATTTTTAATCATCTTTCTACCATCTGCCAGTTTTGCGAAAATCACATAAAGTCCCGGAATAACCAGCACACCGAACACCGTTCCAAAGAACATACCGCCCAATGCTGATGCCCCGATGGTGTGATTACCGATTGCCCCTGCTCCATGTGCAAAGATCAAAGGAATCAATCCGGCGATGAATGCAAAAGACGTCATAAGGATCGGACGGAAACGGACAGTGGCAGCTTCCACAGCGGCATCCAAAATAGTTGCTCCGCACTGCCTTTTCTGGACGGCATATTCTACGATAAGCACAGCATTTTTACCCAGCAGACCAATAAGCATGATGAGTCCAACCTGTGCATAAATATCATTTGCAAGTCCCATTGCTTTTAACATAAAGAACGATCCGAAAACACCTACAGGCAGCGATAGAATAACGGCAAGCGGCAATATAAAACTCTCATATTGTGCTGCAAGAACCAGATAAACGAAGATCAAAACTACGCCGAAAACGTACAAAGCTTCATTACCGCGCTGGGCTTCATCAAACGAAAGTCCTTCCCAAGCTATCTTGTATCCGTGCGGCAGTGTTTTTACAGCCGTTTCATTAATAGCTGCAATCGCATCTGCCGTTGTATAACCCGCAGCCGGAAGCCCGCGGATAGAAGCCGAATTATACATATTGTAACGGGTAATCTCATTAGGCCCCTGAGTTTTTTTCAACTTCATAAAAGCAGAATAAGGCACCATTTCACCAGTATCATTTTTTACATAAAGATTTAAAATATCGGAAGGCAGACTTCTGAATTCAGGGGACGATTGCACGTATACTTTAAAGAACTGACCAAAACGGATAAAACCCTGTTCGTACGTACTACCCACCAAAATGTTCAAATTCTCCATTGCCTTACCTATTGATACACCTTTCTGCATGGCTGCACTGTTATCAAACTCCAATTCGTACTGCGGATAATTGGCTGCAAAGAAGGTAAATACACCTGTAAGTTCTTTACGTTTGCCCAGATTCGCCATGAATTCTTTGTTGATCTTATCGAACTCATGATAATCAGTAGAGGCATTCTGATCAAGCAAACGCATAGAGAATCCACCAGAAGAACCAAATCCCGGAATTGCAGGTGGTTCAAAAAATTCAATCACCGCCCCCAAGTTTCTGGTTTTACCTTCCAGTTCTTCCATAATTTCGGTAACGGTATGATCCCGATCTCCCCAACTTTTTAAATTGATCAAACATGTTCCGGCATTAGAACCACGACCTTCGGTCATAATTTCGTATCCTGCCAAAGAAGCAACCGATTCCACTCCATCGACTTCCTTACATATTTCTTGAAGATTACGGGCTACCTGATTAGTCTGTTCTAAAGTTGATCCTGGCGGTGTTTGAATTACCGCATAAATTGTCCCCTGATCTTCACTCGGAATAAATCCTCCGGGCAGAAAATAGTTTTGAACGTAAATTCCTGCACAAAAAACAAGTAAAACCGTCCATGTAACCGATTTTCTATTGACGATTTTCTTTAAAATCACAACATATTTACCCGTAAGTTTTTCGAATCCACGGTTAAATGCATCGATAACCCGCGTAAGCAGATTCACTTTTTTAGGTTTCCCGTGGTTATTTTTAAGCAATATGGCACACAAAACCGGCGTAAGCGTTAATGCAATGACCGCAGAAATAACAATAGCACTTGCCATGGTTATAGAAAACTGTCGATAGAACGTCCCCACCGGACCGGTCATAAACGAAATAGGCAGAAACACCGACACCATTACCATTGTAATAGCTATAATGGCACCGCTAATTTCGCCCATTACCTCTTTTACAGCTTTGTAGGGCGATACGTGTTTTTCTTCCATTTTTGCATGAACCGCCTCGACTACCACAATGGCATCATCGACCACAATACCGATTGCCAAAACCAACGCAAATAAAGTCACCAAGTTGATTGATAGTCCAAAAATCTGCATTACAAAAAACGCTCCGATCAACGATACAGGCACTGCAATGATAGGAATTACCGTAGATCGCCAATCACCCAAGAAAATAAACACTACTACAGCTACCAATATAAAAGCATCGCGCAAAGTGTGTAATACCTGTTCTATAGAAGCATCCAAGAATTGCGACACGTCGTAACTGATTTTGTAATCTACACCCGGTGGAAAATTCTGTTTCATCTCTTCCAACTTCAACTTTACCTGTTCTATTACTTCATTTGCATTACTGCCGTAATTTTGTTTCAGCATGATTGATGCCGATGGATCACCGTCCAGATTTGAATAGATATCAAAAAATTCACTACCCAATTCAACCTTGGCAATATCTTTCAGTTTGATGTTTTCCCCTTGCGAATTTGCACGAATGATAATTCCCTCATATTCTTCAGGTTTGTTATACTGCCCCTTATAGGTAAGCACATATTCCAATGACTGCGCGGCAATACCAGAACTCTGTCCGATTCTTCCCGGACGACCAATGATACTCTGCTCGCCTATTGCCTTCATAACCTCATCAACCGAAACATTATAGGCACGCATGCGTTCTGGATTTAACCAGATACGCATGGCGTAACGGCGGCTACCTAAAATCTGCGCTTTGGCAATACCTTTTACCCTATTAATTTCGGGAATGATGTTTACGGTAGCGTAATTGTACAGAAACTTTTCATCCATACTTTTATTTTTGCTGTACAAGTTCACGTACATCAGCATACTGGGCTGTATCGGCGTAACAATAACACCTTCTTTCTGAACCAGTTCCGGAAGTAGCGGCATTACCTGATCAACCCTGGTCTTGACAAGTACAACTGCTTCGTTTGGATCTGTCCCCGGATCAAAAACCACATTAAGCGTAGCTTCACCGGCACTGGTAGCATCGGTAGAAATATATCGCATGCCCTGCACACCGTTAATCGCATTTTCAAGGGTGATTAACGACGATTTTACCAGAACGTCTGCACTTGCACCGGGATAAGCTATAAAAACACTTACGGTTGTTGGTGCAATCTGGGGAAATTGTGAGGTTGGCAGCTGCTTTATAGCAAGTGCACCCACAAAGAGGATTACGACCGATATTACAATTGCGAATACCGGTCTGTGTATGATTTTTTTAAACATTTAGAAGCTTTTTAGTTACTCTGCATACAATTCAAGGCTGGATAATGCTTTTTGCGGAGTGATGAATTTAGTTGTGATTTTATCGTTTTCTTTTACCAGACGAAGACCATCTAAAAGGATCTGATCATCTTTTTGAATACCCGACTGCACCACATACACATGAGGAATTTCGGCTGCAATTTTAATTTCGCGTGCCTTAACGGTATGATCTTTTGTAACTACGAACACATACTTTTTATCTAAAACTTCAAACGTTGCTTTCTGCGGAATAAGCAATGCATTTTTATACGGTGTTGTGATCACCACATTTCCGGTTTGTCCGAAACGCAGCAGACTTTTTGGGTTAGGGAACGTTGCACGGTAGGCAATATTTCCCGTTTCATTATCAAAATCGGCTTCGATTGTTTCAACAATTCCTTCATTTTCGAACATTTTTCCGTTTGCCATTTTCAATCCTACGCGTAGCAAACCGTCTTTTGGTTTTTCGCTCATCTGGTCAAGGTATTCGGCTTCGGGAACATTGAAATAAACCCACATTTTGCTGTTATCAGCTAATTCCGTCAATAGATCGCCTTCGGTAATCAAACTACCTACACGTACATGGAATCGATCGATGATTCCATCGAAAGGAGCTCTAATTTCTGTAAACTGCAAATGGGTTTTCATTGCAGCAACTTCTGCTGAAGCCTTACTGTATCGAGCCTTTGCCATTGCAAGCTCGTTAGCAGCAACCACATTATTATCATAAAGCTGTTTGGTATTTTTATATTCAATCTGCGCATAATCTGCCTCTGCCTTTGCTCGATTTACATCGGCTTCGTACAGATTTGGCATGATCTTAAACAGCAATTGTCCTTTTTTTACGAACTGCCCTTCATCAACATAGATTTTCTGAAGGTATCCTTTTTCCTGCGCGCGAATTTCGATATGGTTTACAGATTTAATCTGTGCCACATAATCTTTTAATATTATGGTATCCTTTACGAGCGGAGTTGTTATGGAAAGTGTTGTCTTTTCGTGTTTTTCTTCTTTATGAGACTGGCAACCAATATGCAGTAAAGCTATACAGAAGCTTACCAACATAAGACCTTTTTTTATCATGTTTGTTAATTTTAATGATCTTGAAAATTCAAATAAATACGCGCAAGCCTGCATTCTGTCAAGAATTGACGAACGGCGAGCCTACAAAATTCAAAAAATCATTAAATAATCACAGTCGCATGACCTGCAGTCTGATATACAGGGCACTATGCAAAAAAGAATTAAAACGGGAATATTTAAAACGAACAGAATGCTGTTCATTAAAGCCTTTGACCGATAAAATCTGGGCAAAGCGAAGTACTTCAAATTTAAAAAGAGCTTTTGCCTTTTTAAGTGTCAACGTATTTTGAGCCTCGAACTGTGTTTCAGGACAGCTCCCTTTAGAATGGCTTACAAAAGTGCGTTGAAGATTTTCTTTATGAAAACTACTTTGCTTCACCTTTTTTAGAACAAGGTGAGAAGGAACTTTTTTGTCCGGATGAAGATATGCTGAATCTGCCTGCGTGTTTTCTTTACCAAACTGCAAAGGTTGCGTGTTGTTTGGAAAACATGTAAATGCCACAAAAAGTAATGCAGCAATGGACAGGCAGTATTTTAGAAATCTTGTTTTCATTCTGCGGGTAAAAGTATTTAAAAAACTAAAACGCGTAATAGCTGTACTGATAAATAAAAGTTAAATTTATTAACAATAATACATCAGGCATTTGTAAGTTGATAAATCGCTTATTTGATTTTTGAAGAAGATGTATTAAATAACCTACATTTGCATAAATATTATTATACATGTCTTTTGAACAATTAGGAATATCCAAGCAACTTTGCGAAGCTTTACTCTCTCAGGGAATTACCCAACCATTCCCTATTCAGGAAAATGCAATTCCTTTAATTTTAAAAGGAAAAAGCGTTTTGGGTATTTCCCCAACCGGATCAGGAAAAACGGCAAGTTTTATATTACCGATATTAGAGAAGCGTCAGTATTTATCGTATAAAAATTCTAGAAATATTCCCGTTTTAATACTTGTTCCTACCAGAGAATTAGCTATACAGATCGAAGCATTTGTAAAATCGTGTACTTCTTTTCTAAAAAGACCTGTAAAAGCGATGGCTGTTTATGGAGGCGCTTCGATAAATCCGCAGATGAAAAACATGATGGGTACCGAACTACTTATCGCTACACCCGGCAGGTTGCTTGATTTAATGGAACAAAACGCATTATCGCTGTCTCAACTAGAAACGCTGATTATAGACGAGGCAGATAAAATGTTTCAATTAGGATTTGAAGAAGAATTACGATCTGTTTTAAAAGAAATTCCGTCAGCAAGCCAATACATACTGTTTTCTGCAACGTTGAATGACAAGGTTGAAAAAATAAAATCTACACTACATGCAACTTTTGAAACGGTTGAAGTAAAAAATGAAACAGAAACAGTAGCAGCAATAGATCAGCTTGCATATTACGTTACTCCAGAACGTAAAGGTCCTTTTTTAAGATATCTACTGAAAACCGAAATTACAACACAAGTATTGATATTTGTTTCATCAACCCGAACAGCAGACAATCTTGTGGTTAAACTAGTTAAAAACGGTATAAAGGCATCGGCATTGCACAGTAAAAAAACACAGGGTGCAAGAAATCAAACCTTACAAGATTTTAAAGAAGGAACAATTCAGGTGCTTATTTCCACCGATCTTTTGTCAAGAGGGATTCATATAGATTTGTTGCCTGTTGTGATAAATTACGAACTACCACGTTCTCCGCTTGATTATGTTCACAGAATAGGACGAACCGGAAGAGCAAATGAAAAAGGAAAAGCCATTACGATTTTAACTGTAGAAGATATACATCATTTTAAGGTTATTCAGAAAAAAATGAAATACTTTATAGAGCCAATTCCAACAGATACCATCGATTTAAATAAATATTAAGAGAAAAACCGTTTCACTAATTAGCTGTGAAACGGTTTTCATTTATAATTATATATTCTTCTTTAAAACCGAAGGCGAGTTAATTACCTAACAATAAATTTAATTTTGGTTTGATATAGGTTTATTTCAAGACCTATTTTACTCATTCAAATAAAAAACTTTATAATCTTTTGTATATCTAAAAAAATTAATAATTAAAAATACCGAAAAAGATTGCACACTTATTGAATAATTCTAAATTTGCCAACTGCTTAACTTAAAATACCACATAATTTTCACTTAGTTAATGCATATTTAGAAATGAGCAACGAAAAACATCTATTGGAAAAATTTGCTTTCTTGGGATCTGAATTTTTAGCGGAACTTGATAATTGTGCTGTTATAACGGAAGTTAAAGCCCGTACCGAAATCATTGTCCTGGGCCAACGCATTAACAACATACCCATTCTGCTTAGCGGATCGGTTAAGGTTTATACGTTGAATGACGGTCGTGAATTGCTGTATTACTACATAAAACCCGGAGAAAGCTGTATTATGACGGTTGCATCGATCTTTCAGAATTCCATAAGCCGTATTTATGCCTATGCCGAAGAACCTTCGAAATTCGCTTTAATCCCGGTACCTGATTTTTTAAGGTTTGTAAAAAAATATCCGTTAATAAACACCGTGTTTTACGAAGAATACGATACTCGGTTTACCGCGCTAATGGACATGGTAAATGATGCTGTGTACCATAAACTAGATATCAGGGTATTTAACTACATTCAAAAACAAGTGGAACTTACCGGAACTAACCCGGTAACGATTTCGCACAAAGAAATAGCTACCGGATTGGGAACCGTACGCGAAGTGGTAAGCCGAGTACTTAAAAAACTTGTTAACGAAGGTCATGTTGTGCAACACAAATACGGAATTGAACTACTGAACAAGAAAAAGGTAAGTCCGTAAAAATCTATTCAAAAAACACGATTGCTTTAAGAGTGTTTCTTATCTCATAAAATTGTACCGTTACTTATAATCATTTAAAATAGCGTCAAAACCCGATTGAAGTGACTAAAGTCACCAACTAGATTTACCGTGGTTTATAATTTTGTTAAAACTTCTTAACAAAACAATAAATGATTAAACGCGTTACCATGCTTTTACTGTTGTCGTCATCCTCTCTATTTGCCCAGGAAGACGATCTGTTAAAACAAATTGACACCCTAAGTACCAATTCCGATTTTTTACCACCTGCCTTTAAAGGCCTACAGATCGTTACGGCTCAATCTACCAAACTCGCTGCAAAAGGCGATCTTTATTTTGTGGTTGCGCACCGCTTTGGTGATATAAGCGAAGGATTCGACAACTTTTTCGGATTGGATGATGCTGCTACAAAAATTGGTTTTATCTACGGTTTAAGCGACAATCTGTCTTTAAGCCTTTCAAGAGAAACTTTCATGAAAACCTATGAAGGTGCAGTTAAATACCGAATTATCAAACAATCTGAAAAATTTCCTGTAGAAGTAGTTGGATACCATACCGTTGCATTGAATTCGGAATTAGACAAAGACGATTTTCCTAAATTGGAGTTTGCCAACCGCATATCCTAT
>Ga0233365_1000310_pt1 | contig 23118 bp, 18 predicted proteins | sample ElkDunMinimDraft_27_FD_191535 | JGI IMG/M metagenome (GOLD analysis project Ga0233365, IMG submission 191535) | Fecal eukaryotic communites from dung pellets of Tule Elk in California, USA - Elk Dung C36 | ecosystem: Host-associated > Mammals > Digestive system > Large intestine > Fecal | place...
CACCCTCGTCGTCGACGGGCGCGAACAATTGCAGTCACAGGTATCCGAATGGGCCCAATACAACCGAGCTCCCGGACGCGACGACACCGGCGAGGACCGAGACCTCATCTATTACATTGAGAACGGTGCCGTCAAATCCGCGACCCCCGACGCGCCCTTCGCCGGAGCGGCCCCGGAAGGGCTACAGGAGGCCGCACTGGAACCGGGCGGCAACCGGATGGCCGCCGTCGTCTTCACCGGCGGCATGTACTCACTGGTGGTGGGCACACCGGGAGAACTCGAACGAGTCGACGGCTTCGCGACCGCCACCCTCTCCGACCCACAATGGGTGGACCGATCCAAACTACTGGTCCTCGCCGACGGTGAACCGACCATGGTGCGCATCAGCACCGGTGAATCGGTCAGAGTCTCGATGAGCGAACTCGACTCGACCATCACCGCCATCTCCCTGGCACCCGACGCCAGACGGCTCGCCTTCGTCGCCGACGGCCGAACCTACGTCGCCCCGATCAGCTACACCGACGACTTCGCCGCCAAACTCGGCGAACCCCAGCGAGTCGGCCTGAACGTCACCGACGTCCGCGACGTCGGCTGGAGCCAGGAAACCCACGTCGTCATGATCGGAGCGGTACCCGACGCCGAGGAATGGCTCTGGCAGGTCTCCATCGACAACGCCTACCAAATCCAGGTCGAGGGAACCAAAACCAGCACGACCGGAGCCGTCGCCGACAGCCTCGCCGTCCGCTGCAACTCACCACAACGCAGCCCCGCCGTAGGCCAACCCCTGGTCGTATCGGTCGGCGGCAGCATCGCCCGCGTCTACACCGCCAGCTACGGCCCACTCCAAGTGGAAGACGAGGACGGCAATGATGTGGATGCCATAGGCGCCGCCCCCTTCGTCACCGGCTGACGCGCCGGACCAGGCGCGTGTCTGGCGGCGTTGCGGTCTTCCTTGCCTACCAAAACCGTAGGCGGCGGAAGCCCGCGCCTTGCCATACGCACACCTGGTCGGGCGCGTCCCGCGCGGGTCCAGGCGCGTGTCTGGCGACGTTGCGGTCTTCCTTGCCTACCAAAACCGTAGGCGGCGGAAGCCCGCGCCTTGCCATACGCACACCCGGTCCGGCGCGTTCGGGGGCTTGCTTCGGCTTCGCCTCGCGGGAGTGCGGTCTTCCTTGCCTATCGAGGCGGTGGGCGGTGCCGGTCCGCGACTTGTGCTGCATGTGTCTGGGCGGGCACGTCCGTAGGTTCCTTCGGCTTCGCCTCGCGGAGTGCCTGTCAGGGCATGGGTGGCGCCGGTCCGCGCCTTGCGGTTCATACGTGCCTTTGACCGACGCGCCCTGGGCGTTTGGCCGGGGGCGATCGTCAGCGGACTCGGATGGCGGCGGGTTGGGTCTGGATCGAAAAGGCGGTTACCTCGCCGAGGTCGTCGCCGTCGATTTCGAGCACGCGCGGTTGGGACAGCGCCACCGTGATGGTGCGGGCGCTGACGTGGGTCGCCGTGTCGGCGTCCTGCGTCTCCTTCTCCCCGGTCAGGAGTTTGCGAATGCCGTTGTCCCATGCGAACGCGCGCAGTGTGTCGAGCCACTGGCCGATGCTGTCGGCGCTGAGCAGCAGCAGGTTGAGCTCTCCATCCGAGGGATCGGCGTCGGGCAGCAGCGTGATCCCGGCCTGGATCGTGCCGCAGTTGCCGACCAGCAGTGTGTGCGCTTCGACGGTGGTCGGGACGGCTTCGTCGAACGAGATCGAGATGTCGAGAAGCTCGCTCGACTTGACCGCGCGCCCGAGTGACTCCACATAGGCGAGCCAGCCCGCCTTGTCCTTCAGGTTGTCGTCGGTCTCGGTGATCATGTGTGCGTCGATGCCGATGCCGGCCATGACCGCGAACGCCAGTCGTCGCGGTTGCCCGTCGATGTGCGCCTCGATCCACCCGAGGTCGATCGACCGGGTTTCAGCGCCGTCCAGGGCACGGTTGAGGGCCGCCCCGATATCGCCGAGCGGGACGTCGAGGTTGCGGGCCAGGAGATTGCCGGTGCCCATAGGCAGGATCGCGAGTTCGGTCGTCGACTTCTCCCGGGCCAACTGTTCGGCCACGGCGCGAATCGTCCCGTCTCCGCCCGCGGCGGCGATCACCGTGGCGCCGGCGTTCAACGCCTCGCGGGTGGCCGCCATGCCGGGATCGTCGGGGCTGGTGGAGTGCCAGGACAGGGTCAGGTCGGTCGCGGGCATGGCCGCTTCGAGGTCTTCGCGGGAGGTCTTGGACGGATTCCACACGATTGCCAGGTGAGCTGCCATGTCGTCCCTCGTTTCGATGTTCGCCGTGGTGGTCGAGGATCGGTGTCGCTCACGCGGATCGATGTAGGCGATTCCGGGTGTGGAAGCGTCTCGGCTGGTGGGGGAGGTGATGGGTCCCGCCGGTCGCCGGGGGACTCGGCGACACCGATCAGCGATTCTAGTCGACGCGGCGTGTTCGCCGCTGATCCTCCGTCGTGAGGACCGCGTCATCGTCCGGCGCCGTGCGGTGACGACGGTGCCGTTCGAAATCGCCGAATCCGGGAAGGGCGGCAACCTGTGACCTAACAGGACCATGATAATGTCGATAATGGAGCCCATCATGTCCCCTGGGGAGGGTCGCGGCGATCGATTGAGCGGGGCCTTGTGCGCTCGGCCGCTGGGTCACGTTCGTGGTGGAGGCTGAATGCGGCCCATGACGGTCGCGTGGCCCATTGATCGGTCGCCGAATCACGTGGCCGCGATCGACGGCGGGTCAATTGTCGGAGGCGGCGACGTGATCTGGTCGCCGCCGGGCCGGTGCATTTGTTGTGCCCCCTGAGAAATGGCGGCCATGTGGTCGTTCGGGCGACGGTGTTCCGATCGAGACTACCGATGGTGATCACTTGTCAAGATCGCCATAAGCCGACCGAGTGTCCACAGTCACTTTCCGCGTTCTGAAAGATCAATAGAATATGAGAATGTTTCAGAATAGTGAATCTCGCCATTTCATGTCGAAATCGACATTTTCGAATATCCTTTGGGGCGCCGAACCTCTTCCCCTGATTTGATGGTGTCCGGAATTGACGACTCGGTGCCGTGAGGATTCACCACGGCCGCGCTATTCGGTGGCGCTGTGGATAACCGCGTGTCTGTGGATCACCGCCGATCGAGTGTCGCGTCCGCGGGCCGATGCCATCGACGGATGAAGCCGAAGAGTATGTCGTCCTCGGACTCGGCTCAGGGGCCCGGTGAAAAAATGACTGGACGCCGGAGTCGGCCACATGCTGTCATCGAATCATGACAGGGGGATTCGCCGAATGGTGGTATCGGTTGCGGGACCTCGTGATTCCCGACGAGTGCGCGGCCTGTGGTGTCGCCCCGCCGTTGGCGAGGCCGCTGTGCGGTCCCTGCGCGCTCACCGTCGGCGACCTGTCGGGGTTCCGCAGGACCGGCGTGCTGTCGAGACCGGTGTGGGCGGCCGGCGATTACGTCGGAGTGTTGCGCGAGGCGATCCTCGCCTTCAAGGTCGGTGGGCGACGAGATCTCACCCCGGTCCTGGCGCGTGCCCTGTCGGTGCCGCTGATGACCGCGTTGGCGGGGCCGCCACCGTGTCGTGATGGAGTCCCGGTGATGCTGCTGCCGATTCCGTCGACGCGTCGCGCTCGGCGGCAACGGGGGTTCGATCACGTGCGGTCGCTGGCGGTCGCGCTGTCTCGCGGGATGCCCGACGGGCAGTGGTGTTCACCGTTGGCGGCGGCTCCTCGACCGGATTCGGCGGGGTTGTCGATCACGGCTCGACACCGTGCGGCGGCCGCCTCGATCCGACCGATTCGGGGAAGGATGCGCTGGTTGCGGCGGTTGCAGCGTGAGCGCCCGCAGATGCGAATGTTCCTGTTGGACGACATAGTCACCAGTGGGGCGACGTTGCGCGCGGCCGACGTGATGTTCAGGCGTGCCGGTATTGGGGTAACGGGTGCGATAGTGATCGCTTCGGTGAATCAGAGACCAATGTGAGGGTGACATCTGGATCTTGACGCGATACTGTCTAGAGATCTCAACAAGGTAACGCGCACAGCGCGATCGGATGAAGGGAGAGTGACATTTCCCGCCGACCCGCTGCGGGTTATCAGTGTCGACGAGCATGTTTCTCGATACCAGCGGGCGATCCGGTTCATCAACTCCAGCAGAGACACGTGGTGATCGTGTGGGAGGTAATGACGTGGAAATCGTCGTCAAGGGCCGCAATGTCGAAGTGCCTGATCACTACCGGCAGCTTGTGAACGAGAAGCTTCGTAAACGGATCGAGAAGTTCGATCAGAAGGTGTATCGCGTTGAGGTAGAGCTGCACCACGAGCCGAATCGTAGGCAACACGAGCAATGTCAGCGAGTGGAGATCACTTGCCTGTCCAAGGGGCCGGTCATCCGGGCGGAGGCCTGCGCCAAGGACTTCATCGCCGCGTTCGAGGCGGCGAACGACAAGTTGAGCGCGCGGTTGCGCCGATTGGCCGACCGTCGCCGAGTTCACCGTGGTCGGCGTACCCCGGTTTCCGTTGGGCAGGCAACCGCAGCGTTGCTGGATGACGGCGACAACGGTGAAAAGCAGCCGTTGGGCAACGAGGACGTCGATCCGTTCGACGGCTTGGTGGAGGAGCACCTGCCGGGACAGATCGTTCGCGAGAAGACCCACGGCGGTGAACCGATGACCGTCGACGACGCTCTGTTCCAGATGGAACTGGTCGGGCACGACTTCTATCTGTTCCACGACAAGGAGTCCGGTCGCCCCAGCGTGGTATATCGCCGCCGAGGTTTCGACTACGGGCTGCTTCGCCTCGAAATGTGAATCCCCGAATGAGCGCGCTCCAGCGCTGTTCCCGCCGAGACCGCATCCGAGATGACTGGTGCGTCCACTGGTGAATGTGACGCACCGGTTCCACAATCCCTGACACCCCGGGCTGGCCTTCCTCATCACGGAAGCCCAGCCCGGCGTCGGTGAACCCCTGCCGCGGTCGTGACGGATGATCGACAGGTCGGACGGCGCCACTTCGTTTCCCGCGTCCCTGGATGGCGTGAGCCTGGCCGGGTGGGACTCGTGAACTCTGTTTCCTGGCGGTGACGCGATGAGCAACCTGTCACGCCCGCCGTCCACTACCGGCAGCGCCGCTGGTTACTCGGCGGGCACCGGTTGACGCGGGGACTTGGGGGAGCCGATCTCGTCGTAGAGAATCCAGCCGTCGATCGCGATCTCGTAGACGCGGTGATGGGTTTCCCCGCTCGCCAGGCGTTTCGGGTCGATGGCGTTGTTCGCCTTGGGCCACCGGGATAGGTACGCCTCGATCTGTTCATCGATTCCGGTGGTGGGCAGCTGTTGCGCCGTGCCGGTGAAGGTCACGCCGCGTACCGGGGTGCCGCCCAGTTCGTCCAGCACGGTATCCAGAACTGATCCGGCTACTCGCGGTCGGTCTCTCAGGTTCTCGCAGTGGACACGGTTTTCTCGGGAGATGAACCACAGCCGGTCGGGGCGCAGGCCGGAGGCGAACCACAGATTGCACACAACGGGCGCGCCGTCGGTGTCGGTGGTCGCCAACTGCATGACCTTGGCTTGGCTGACGTACTCGTCGAGAAGTTGGCGCGGGTGGGACACGTCGACCTCCTGGGGGTTGTCCGGTCGATCCGGACATGTCTTTCGATGCGTTGGTGGCGCACATTCCTTCGGGGCGGGGTGTCCAGGCATGTGGACGACAACGCGGCGGAGAGGTCGGTGACGGCGACGCTGCCGTCAGCCCGTCTGGGCAGCACGAGTCCAACCACACCACGTGAATCCGCGACACACCTGGATCCGTGATGATCAATATCCGACCCTGGTACGGATGTAACGGGTTGTCAACGGTCAGTTGGTGTCGGCTATATGACACAGTACTGCCGTCGCGTCGTCAAAACGCTTGCCCGGCAACGGATCGGGCCAGGGGCCGGTGGGGTCTCCGACCAGGGAATCCTGAGTGTGGACCGCCTCGATCAGCGCGGTGGGACCGGATTTCGCCGCCACGGTGACGAGGTGATCCCAGGCCCATTCGTACCGATCGACCAATCGAGATACGCCGTCGGTCATCAGCAGTGCCCGTCGTACGTCGTCGCGGGGCAGCTGCCCGGTGACTCCGTGGTGCGCGGCGTCCGGATCGGTGCTGGCCACCCAAAACCCGCCGGGTCGGTTGCGCCAGTGGGCGACCGCGTCGAAGGTGTAGGAGGGCAGGTGCTCAACCTGGTCGTCCACCAGATGGGTGACCCTGCCGTCGGTGTGTTCCAGGAGCAGCGGGGAGTCGGCCAGGACGAGGTAGTCGAGGTGCTCGTCGGTTTCACGAATAATGGTCACCGTCGACGATGGGGAGTCCGGATTCGACAGATCGCAGTTCGGGTGATCCTCGCGGGTCAGCTCGATGGCTCGCTCCAGCACGTCGGGAAGCGAGGTGCCCTCGGCCATCGCGAGCTGTGCGGCCAGGTGGCCAGACAGGTGCGCCACCAGCCACGGGACGTCGTGCTCACATCCGCTGGGGCGACCCGGATCGGTGCAACCGTCCAGTACCGCCGCGAATCGCGGACCGGTGAGGAAGGTGTCGTCGTTGACGGTTCCCGGCGCGGGCCGGGTGGCGGTCAGCTGGTCCATGACGTGTCTCCCGGTAGCAGTGACCACAGGACGTTGTCGACTCGATCGCCGTCGGCGCCGGGAAGCCGGGACCGTTCCAGTCCCTCGCGGCTGAACCCGGCGCGCTCCAGAACCCGCTGGGAGGCGACGTTGCCGGGTGCGGTGCCGGCGGTGAGGCGCTGGAACCGAGCGGTCTCGAAACCCCACCGGCACACCAGTCGCACGGCTCGGGTGGTGTAGCCGTGACCGCGTGCCTCCCGGGTGATTCCGTAGCTGAGCATCGCCTCACCCAGTTCGGGTGCCATGACGTGCAACGCGACGTTGCCGAGGAATCGTCCGGTCGCGACGTCTTCGATGACCATGGCGGCGGCCCCTCCGGCCAGCCAGGCCGAAGCGGCACCGAACCGGCACACGTCGACGATCGACTCCCGACTGGCCGGTTGCGGTGGAACCTGGTGGCGCCACACCTCTTCGAGGCCGGCCAACGCGAACTTGGCGTCGATGTCGCCGGGCTGTGGAAGCCGCAACCGGATCACACCGTCGGTGAGTCCCTCACCGGGCAGGTCCGGCAGCAGGCGAGGCAGCGGGCCGTCGGGATCGGCGGGGAGGCGAGAGTAGACGATGTAGGCGTCCCGCCCGCCGTCCCGGTTGGCGATGGCCGCTCGCCGGATTCCCTCCCGCTGGTATCCCACGCGCATCGCGGTGCGCTGGCTGGGGATGTTGCGTTGGCTGACCAGCAGTTCGGCACGCTCGATCCCGTGTTGGAACAGCAGTTGCGTCACTGTGCCGAGTGCTCGCGCGGCCAGGCGCCTGCCGCGCGCCCACGGTGCGATCAGGTAACCGATCTCGGCGGTGGCGAGTTCGGGCTGGGTTCTGGCGACACCGATCGAGCCCAGATAGCGATCGGTCTGAGCGTCGGCGATGATCCACTGCGGGCGTCCGCTTCGCCACTGGTCGACGGTGCTGGTGAGGATGAACTCGCGGGCGTCGGCGGCGGTGTAGGGGCGCGGCATTCGGTGGATGAACTCGCCGACGGTCTCGTCGGAGCAGGCGGCCACCACGTCGTCGACGTCGTCGAGCGTGGCCGGTCGCAGCGTGAACTCCTGACCGGATATCCGGTGCGGGACCACCGTGGACAGCCCGGCCGCCGGCGGTTCGCCGGTCTTGGGTCTACTCGTCATGCGTTGCTCCTGATGAAGTCTTCGGCGGTCTCAGCGCGATTCGACGTCGCTTCGCAGTACCGCGCCCTGCCAGCGGTCGCGGCGTTCGTCGAAGTGTCGGATTCCGGCGCGCAGCACTCCCTCCGCGACGAAGCCGGCCTTCTCGGCGACCCGGATCGAGGCGGCGTTGTCGGCGTGGGCGTGCCATTCGATGCGGTCCAGCCCGAGGGCGTCGAAGCCGTACCGGACCAGGGTTCGGGCCGCCGCGGTCATGTAGCCGCGACCGCGTGCCCACGGCGCGGTCATGCATCCGATGTTGCCCTCGTACGGATCGGTGGCGTGCAGCCGTATCTCGATGGTGCCGCAGTACTTGTCCTCAGCGTCGACCATCGCGTAGACGGCTCCGACTCCCTCGCGCCAGGTCTTGGGCGCCATGTCGCGCACGAAACCCTCGGAGTGCGCCAGCCGGTATGGGCGCGGCAGGGTGGTCCACTCCAGAATCACCGGATCCTGCCCGGTTTCGGTGAGCGGTTCGATGTCGGCGTCGGTGAGGGCTCGGAGGCTGATGCCGGGCAGGTCGGTCTCCAGCCGAGGCTGTTCGCCGGTGAAGACGCCCGCCCGCCGACGCAGCAGCGGGTAGTCCGCCGGCGGGTCGGTGGGGTCGCGCAGTTCGCCGGGCAGCATCGCGGCGGCCCAGATGTCGACGGGGGTGCCTCGCTGCACGATGCCGTGCCGGGAGATGCCCTCCATGGTGAATCCCAACCGGATCGCGATCAGGCGGGAGAGGTGGTTGCCGGTGATGGCGCCCCACGCCACCCTGGGCACGTCCAGTTCGTCGAAGGTGAACTGGAGCGCGGCGTGGCAGGCGCGCAGCGCCACCTGGCGGCGCCTGGCCCACGGTGCGGTCTGGTAGATGATCTCTGCGCCGAATCCCTCGGCCCGCAGCCCAACGGTGCCGAGAATGTCATCGGTCTCGGCGTCGGCGATCATCCATCTCGGCCAACCTTGCCGCCAGGATTCCCGGTATCGCTCGACGTAGGCGTCCTGATCGGCCTGCGGCCACGGGACCGGTACCAGAGTGTTGGCGATGACGGCGGGATCGGTGAACATCTCGGCGATGCGAGGTAGATCGCCATCATGTGGCATACGCAACACCAGGGGGCGGCTGGCCTCGTCAGTTGCTCCCTGGACGCCGTCAATGGTTAGCTGTACGGGTTCCATTCGATGAAGGATGCCCCAACTGTCGCCAATCGGCACAGGTTTAATGTGCAACCGGTGATAGCGGCCACAATCAGCCGGGCACGTACGATGGAATGCCAGGACGTCCCATAGGAGCACTGACAACACTGTGTCGATTTTCGAGAAGCTGTTGCGCGCCGGCGAAGGCCGCACACTCAAGCAGGTGAAGGCCATCGCTCAAGCGGTCAACACCTTGGAAGAGGATTACGTCGACCTGACGGACGCAGAGCTGCGCGCCAAGACCGATGAGTTCCGAGAACAACTCGACGATGGCGAAGCCTCCTTGGACGATCTGATGCCGGAAGCGTTCGCCGTCGTCCGCGAGGCATCCAAGCGGGTCCGCGGGATGCGTCACTTCGACGTTCAGATCATGGGTGGCGCGGCGCTGCACCGGGGCATGATCCCCGAGATGCGCACCGGTGAGGGTAAGACCCTGATGTCGACCCTGGCGGCCTACCTCAACGCGCTGACCGGCGAGGGTGTCCACATCATCACGACCAACGACTACCTGGCGCAACGTGACGCCGAGTGGATGGGTGAGATTCACCGGTTCCTCGGGTTGACCGTCGGCGTGGTCCTGCCGGGTGCCGGTGCGGCCAAGCACCGCGAGGCCTACAAGTGCGACATCACGTACGGAACCAACAACGAGTTCGGTTTCGACTATCTGCGCGACAACATGGCGCGCAGCGTCGACAACCAGGTGCAGCGCGGCCACAACTTCGCGATCGTCGACGAGGTCGACTCGATCCTGATCGACGAGGCCCGCACGCCGCTGATCATCTCGGGCCCGGCCGCTCAGTCGGCTCGCTGGTACGAGGAGTTCTCCAAGATCGTCTCCCGCATGAAACTGGGGACGCACTATGAGGTGGACGAGGCCAAGAACACCGTGGCCGTCTCCGAGGAGGGTGTCTCGCGTGTCGAGGACCGACTCGGTGTGGAGAACCTCTACGAGTCGGCCAACACGCTGCTGGTCGGTTACCTGAACAACGCCATCAAGGCGAAAGAGCTGTTCAAGCGGGACAAGGACTACATCGTCTCCGACGAGGGCGAAGTCCTGATCGTCGACCAGTTCACCGGCCGCGTTCTGGCCGGGCGCCGCTACAACGAGGGCATGCACCAGGCCATTGAGGCCAAAGAGGGCGTCAAGATCAAGCAGGAGAACCAGACCCTGGCGACGGTCACCCTGCAGAACTACTTCCGGTTGTACAAGAAGCTGGCCGGTATGACCGGTACCGCCTCCACTGAGGCCGGGGAGTTCAACAAGGTCTACAACGTCGGTGTCGTGGAGATTCCGACGCACCGGGACATGATCCGTAAGGACCAGGTCGATGTGGTCTACAAGACCCAGGCCGCCAAGTTCCAGGCCGTCGTCGAGGACATCGTGGAGCGTCACGAGACCGGCCAGCCTGTGCTGGTGGGTACCGTCAGCGTCGACCACTCCGAGTTGCTGTCGGACATGCTGCGCAAGCGCGGTGTGACGCACTCGGTGCTCAACGCCAAGCACCACGCTCGCGAGGCCGAGATCATCGCCCAGGCCGGTCGTAAGAGCGGCGTGACGGTGGCGACCAACATGGCCGGTCGAGGCACCGACATCCTGCTGGGCGGCAACCCCGAGTACCTGGCCGCCGCCGAGTTGCGCAGCCGCGGCATCGACGAGGCCGACGAGGAGAAGTACTCCAAGGAGTGGGACCGCGCCCTGGAGAAGTGGACCGAGGAGTGCGACGCCGAGGGCGAGGAGGTCCGTGAAGTCGGCGGCCTCTACGTGCTGGGCACCGAACGCCACGAGTCGCGCCGTATCGACAACCAGCTGCGTGGTCGTGCCGGACGTCAGGGCGACCCCGGTGAGTCCCGGTTCTACCTGTCGCTTCAGGACGATCTGATGCGCAAGTTCAACGCCGCTGCCGTCGAGGCGTTGATGGTCCGCCTCAACATGCCCGACGACATGCCGATCGAGAACAAACTGGTCTCGCGGATGATCCAGAGCGCGCAGAGCCAGATCGAGGGCCAGAACGCCGAGCAGCGTAAGAACGTCCTCAAGTACGACGAGGTCATGAACAAGCAGCGCCAGGTGATCTACGCCGAGCGGCTGCGGGTCCTCGAGGGTGAGGACGTCAACGACGAGATCACCAACATGGTCGAAGACGTCATGACCGCCTACGTCAACGGTGCCACCTCCGACGGGTACACCGAGGACTGGGATCTGGACGAGATGTGGAAGGGCATCAAGGAGCTCTACCCGATCGGCGTCACGGTCGAAGAGGTCGAGGAGAGCGCCGGAGGCCGCGACAAGCTCGAACCCGATCACATCGTCGAGGCCATCCTGGAGGACGTCCGCAAGGCGTACGAGGCCCGCGAGGAAGAGGTCGGCGGGGCCGAGGTGATGCGCACCCTGGAACGCAACGTCCTGCTCGAGGTGATCGACCGCAAGTGGCGGGAGCACCTCTACGAGATGGACTACCTCAAGGAGGGCATCACCCTGCGTGCCTACGCGCAGCGCGACCCGGTCATCGAGTACCAGCGCGAGGGTTTCGACATGTTCAACGTGATGCTGGACGGCATCAAGGAGGACACGGTTCGTTACCTGTTCAACCTCAACGTCAAGGTGGAGGAGACCGAGCCGGAGCAGCCCACCGCGACCGCCAAGGGCAAGGGCAAGCAGGGCCGCAAGCCCTCCCCGAGCTCGTCGGCGATGGCGACGGTCACCGCTCGCGGACTGGTCCCCGCCGGGCAGCCGGAGAAGCTGAGCTACTCGGCTCCCACGCTGGACGGCGAGGGTGGCGTCGAGGTCGCCGAGGAGACGCCGGCGGCGTTGCGCGGCGGCAAGAAGGGCCCGTCGTCTCGGGTGGCCACCGGAGCCAAGAATGCCGCACCGGGACAGAAGGTCGGCAGCGCTCCGGGACGTAACGAGCCGTGCCACTGTGGTTCCGGCAAGAAGTACAAGCGGTGCCACGGTTCGCCGGCAGGCAACTAGCACTGTCCGATGTCCGACTTGCCCGCGCCGTATCGCGCGGCCTGTCGGGCCCGAACACCGCACGGCGATCTGCGATCCTTCGGTATTGAATTGATTACCGAAAGTGAGGGTCGATTGATCGCCTCGATTTCGACACCGAACGGCACGACGGCCACCGAGCTGTCGTGCCGGTTTCGGTTGCGGCCATTGACATCCGGCGCGGTCTCGGACCGTTCTGAGCCTGAATCGACCGATCGGCGCGATACCTCGCTGGACCGGCGGGTGGCCTGGTGGATGGTGTCGTTGTGCGGCCGGGTGCTGTCCGGACGGTGTTCGCCTCTGGTGTTGCACGCCCACATCGCTCCCGGCGCCGTCGGCCGGTGGCGCCGCCTTCAGCGGTGGGTCTCGGCCACCGGTGCGGCCCACAGCGTCTCGCTTCGGCCGTCCTGGGTCAGCCGGGGCGGCGCGGACCGGATCGACCTGGTCGCCATGCTCACGGTCGCGGGGCGCCAGCGCGTCGTCAGCATGACGCTGGAGTGCAGCGCGGACGCATGGTGCCTGACCGACTGCCGACTGATCTAGGGCTGATCCAGGGCTGAGGGGCGGGTCCCGATCGGCCGCCGTGATGACGTGGCGACGGGGTGGGAGTCCGAGTCGGCGAGTCCGTTCGGCCGAGTCTGTTCACGAGCTCGGGCGTCGCGTCGAGCGCGATACGAAACCAACCACACCCCACACTGCTCACAAACCCGAACCACGTCGCATAATCGTTCAGATGACGCGGATATACCTGTCGGCGACCCTGCCGCTGCTTCGGGAATTGCACGAGACCTCCAAGTTGCCGGTGTCCCACGCGCACGCCGTCACGCCCGGCCTGCGGGAGTGGTACACCGAGGGGGACCTGGAGGATCTGGAGTACGTCGCGTTCACTCGCGCGGCCCAGGACTCGCTGTGGCTGTTGGCCGATCAGACGGGCGCTCCGGCCCGCCGGGTGGTCGTCTCGGTCGATCTGCCCGACGGTGAGTTCACCGTCAGGTCGGGGGAACTGGGCGCCAGTGAGGTCTCGGTGGCCGCAGCGGTGTCGCTGGCGTCCGTCGCGGCGATCCACGTCGACGGTGCCGACGCGGTCACCGATGTGACCACGGCGCGGGCGCTGATCGGCGCGGCCGCCGACGGTGACGCCGACGCGCGGTTCATCGTGGAGGCGGCTGAGGATCACGAGCTGGAGTGGTACGACCCCAGCGAACTCGACGAGATCATCACACCGAGCAGGTAAGCCACGGGGGCTTCGTGGTTCGCCTATTCGGTGCGCTGCGTCTTCGTCGACTTCGAAGCCCTCGACGGCTGCTTTCCCGGGGTGCCGCTCTTCGTGGTGGAGGCGCCGCCTCGCTTGGCCGCCGCGCCACCGGTCTTGGCGGCACCCCTCGACTTCTTGGCGCCCTCCTTGCCGGAGGCGGTGCGCTTGTTCTTCGAGGGGATGAGCAGGCCGAACGCGAGCACCGCTGTCGTGGCGCCGGTGAACAGGGCCGCCAGACCACCGTTGAACTGCGACTGTGCGCTGATCTGGAGGCTCAGGGCATCCAGGTTGATCTGCCCCTCCTGCGTCGGTCCGCTCAACTGCGACGCGGTGATCTGCGTGATGATCTCGCTGAGCAGCCACAGCACACCGGGCGCGGCACCTGCTCCGAGGTAGCCGTACAGACCGGTGCCGGGCGCGCGACGCCGCAGGTAGAAGAACGCCGCCAATCCCACGAACAGGCCCGCGACCAGGCCACCCACGATGGCCAGCGTGCGGTAGGCGCTGATGCCGCGGCCTAGCCCCGCCAGCAGTTCGGGGGTAAAGTAGCCGCGGAGAAAGAACACAGCCAGTAGCACTGCGGTTCCGGTGAGTCCCGCGGTGACCAGATGGATCGACCGGACCGACGCCAGGCAGCCGCCCAGCAGCCCGGATATTCCGGCGACACCGCCGATGAGCATTCCCAGGCCGGGAGTCTCGGCGAAGGTGAAGTACGTGGCCACGGCCATGACGATCGCGACGCAGAGGCCGCCCAGCACGGAGGTCACGATTCGGGGAAGGTTCGCCAGGAAGCCCAGTGCTTTGGGGCCGAAGTTGCGCATGGCCATGCCCGCGACGCCCCCGGCGAACACGATGCCGACGACGAGCCCGGACAGGCCCAGGATCAGGTTGGCGACCTCCGCCGGATCGACCTGCACCGCGCCGGCCACCAGGGTGCGCAACGCCAGGAGTTGCAGCGCCAGCCAGATGGCGGCCACCGCGAACAGGACGAGGGTGATCGCGCTACCGGGTGAAGAGAGGGTTTCGGTCTTGGAGGCTTTCACGCACGTCAGGGTACGGGGCCTCACAAGGTCAGGATCTGGCGCATAAGCCCGGTGTCACCGTGACAGCATGTGTGGGAACGCGTCTGGTCGATCCAGGCGCGTTCGTATCGACGTGAGTGAGCGGCACCTGGGCCTGGCGAACGCGGGCGCCGAGGTGGCGTCCGGCAAGGCGGAGGAGAAGCTGATCGGGTTTCGGCCGGCTTCGGGCTTCGCGTGCGACGGCGACATCGCAGTGTGGAGCACGGACGACTGCGCACTGGCACCGCATTCAATGTTCGCGAGCGGTACCACCATGACCAGCAAGAAAGCGCTCAAGACACGATCTCGTAAAGGAGCATGAGATGGACGCCCTGTTCCAGGTTCCGGTCCCCGTCAACGAACCGGTCCGTGGCTACGCGCCAGGGACGGCCGAGCGGGATTCGCTGACCCGGCGATTGACCGAACTTGCCGATATTGAACATGACCTGTCAATGACCATCGGGGGCCGCGAACATGTCGGCTCGGGTGAACAGATCAAAGTGGTTCAGCCGCACAAGCACGCCGCTGTGCTGGGCGTGACGCGCAACGCCTCCGAGGCTGATGTGCAGAAGGCGATCGACGCGGCCAAGGCGGCGGCGCCGCAGTGGCGGCGGATGTCGTTCCACGAGCGGGCCGCGGTGTTCCTGCGGGCCGCCGACCTGTTGTCCGGCCCGTGGCGTGACACCCTCAACGCCGCGACGATGCTGGGTCAGTCCAAGACCGCCATTCAGGCTGAGATCGACGCGGCGTGTGAGCTGATCGACTTCCTGCGGTTCAACGTGTCGTTCGCCGAGGAGTTGCTGGCGAAGCAGCCGAACTCCTCGCCGGGCGTGTGGAACCGGTTCGATCACCGCCCGCTGGAGGGCTTCGTCGTCGCGATCACCCCGTTCAACTTCTCCGCGATCGCCGGAAACCTGCCGACCGCGCCGGCGTTGATGGGTAACACCGTCGTGTGGAAGCCGTCGCCGACTCAGCAGTTGGCGGCTCACTACACGATGAAGCTGCTGGAGGCGGCCGGGCTGCCCCCGGGAGTCATCAACATGGTGACCGGTGACGGTAAAGCCCTGTCGAAGGTCGCGTTGAACGACCCCGACCTGGGCGGTCTGCACTTCACCGGTTCGGCGGCCACCTTCCAGTACCTGTGGCGCACCGTCGGTGAGAACATCGCCAAGTACCGCGGTTACCCCCGCATCGTCGGCGAAACCGGTGGCAAGGACTTCATCATCGCTCACCCCAGTGCCGAGCCGGAGGCGTTGCTGACCGGCCTGGTGCGGGGCGCGTTCGAGTACCAGGGGCAGAAGTGTTCCGCCGCGTCGCGGGCGTACCTGCCGGCCTCGCTGTGGAAGGCGGGCCTGAAGGATCGGCTGATCGCCACGACCGAGAAGCTGACCTACGGTGACGTCACCGACCTGTCGAACTTCGGTGGCGCGGTGATCGACGACCGGGCGTTCGCCAAGCACACGGCGCTGTTCGGCCGGGTCGCCTCCGACGACAAGGCGACGGTTCTGACCGGTGGTACCGCTGACGACAGTGTCGGCTACTTCGTTGATCCGACGATCATCGAGGCCACCGACCCGACGCACGAACTGTTCACCACCGAGTACTTCGGACCGATCCTGGGCGTCTACGTGTACGACGACAACCGTTTCGACGAGGTGGTCGCGCAGGCGGCCGATGTGGCCGAGTACGCGCTGACCGGCGCGGTGTTCGCCACCGACCGGGCCGCGATCGAATCGGCGTCGTGGCGGCTTCGGGACGCGGCGGGCAACTTCTACATCAACGACAAGCCGACCGGTGCCGTGGTGGGGCAGCAGCCATTCGGTGGCGCCCGTGGCTCGGGTACCAACGACAAGGCCGGTTCCTGGCAGAACCTGGTCCGTTGGATCTCGCCGCGAGTGATCAAGGAGACCACGGTCCCGCCGACCGGCTTCCGTTACCCGCACATGGGATAGCCGCTCTTCGCCGCGATCCCCGCCTTGGGTGCCGGTGACGACCACTGAACCCGCCGACCCGGCTGACGGATCGGCGGGTTCTGTCGTGTGGCGGGCTCCGCAGAGATGCTGTGCCACTGACGATCGTCATCGATACGCGGTAGCGTGATCTTCGTGCCAGGAGAAAGCAGAACCGACGCCCGTTTCGGTGAGCAGGGTGGACAGCTCACCTACAACACCTACCTGCGGATCCCACAGCTGTTGGAACAGCAGGATCCCAAGTCGTCGCCGCAGGCGCACGATGAACTGTTGTTCATCGTGATCCATCAGGCGTACGAGCTGTGGTTCAAACTGATGTTGCATGAGTTGGACGACGCCAGGGATCGCATGCTGGCCGGTGAGTCCTATTTGCCCCGAGTTCGACTGGATCGATGCAAGGCGATCATGAAGGTCCTTGTCGGGCAGGTGGACATCATCGACACGATGACCCCACAGGACTTTCTGGAGTTTCGTAACCGGTTGGCGCCGGCGTCGGGTTTCCAGTCCGTTCAGTTCCGTGAGCTTGAGTTCCTCTCGGGTTTGAAGGATCCCGGTTACCTCGACCGGTTCCGGGGATTGACCGATTCGGAACGCGACCGGTTGCGGGTGCGATTGGACGAACCGTCCCTGTGGGACGGATTCCTCGCGGTCATGCGCAAGGCGGGGTTTGACACCGGCGATTACGATCAGCGCTTGGCCGGGCTTCGACGTATCGCCGGGGACCGCGCCAACTTCGGTCAACTGTGGGACTTGGCCGAGGCGATGGTGGACCACGATCAGGCGTTGTCCCTGTGGCGGGCGCGGCACGTGTTGATGGCCGAGAGGCAGATCGGTACGAAGCCGGGCACCGGCGGCAGTGCCGGCGGCGCCTACCTGAGGTCCCGTGTGGAACTGCGTTGCTACCCGGAGTTGTGGGAGCTGCGCAGCAGTTTGTGATGTCCAGGTTCAGTCCTGGTTTCGTGCCAACTGCGGTGTCCCGACTTGGCTTGGCGTGCACCGGGTTCATACCTTGGTGGGTAGACCTTTACAGGGGAGCCCACCATGAACCAGCCTCTTGCCGGCCGTTACCAGTTCGAGTCCGAGATTGCCCGTGGCGCGGCCGGTGTGGTCCATCGTGCTCGCGATCTGATCACCGGCGAGGTGGTCGCGATCAAGGTTCTTCACGCCGAGGCGGCCGATGAGCCGGTGATGGCGGCGGCGTTCCTGGACGAGGCCGAGGTGCTGTCGGAGTTGAATCACCCGGGCATCGTGCGGCCGAGGGACTTGATCGTCAACGGTGATGTGATGGCGTTGGTGATGGACCTGGTCGAGGGGATCGACCTGCGTCGTCAGTTGGTCGACGGCGGTCCGTTGTCTCCGGTGCGTGCCGCGAGGCTGGGCGCGGAGCTTGCGCAGGTCCTGTCGGTGATCCACGATGCCGGGATCGTCCACGGTGACGTGAAACCTGGCAACATCATGTTGCCGCGTGACGGCGGACCGGTCCGGTTGATCGACTTCGGAGTGGCCCGCCGCAGCGCCACCACGGGTTGCCCGACCCACGGCACTCCCGACTATGTGGCTCCCGAGATCGTGTCCGGGAAGTCCTCTTCGGCCAAGTCGGATGTCTACGGCATTGGTCTGGTGCTATTCGAAGCGTTGTGTGGTCGCAATCCTTATCGAGGCGGATCAATTGATGAAGTATTGGCGCGTCATCGTTCCAGCATCCCGGTGCGCCTTGAGGAAATACCGATCGAACTATGGAACATTATTGAGCTCTGTTTGGCCGGCCATCCAGGTAGCCGTCCTGACGCGACGGCCCTACCGTCCATGTTGCGCGCGATCGAACCACTGCTCAGTGATGTTGCCGGCAAGGCTTTGCTGGAACCGCCGGTCCTTCGTCCCCGTCCGGTCTCCAGTGCCGCAGAACACCTCGGTGACGGTCTGACTCCCACGGTGGTGACGCCTCCGCCGATGACAGCTCCCGATACCGGCGAATTCATCGATGCGATGCTCGCCGATTCGCCGGACTCATTTCTGCCGCAGGAACCGCGTAAACGGCGTAACACACCGGTGTTGGTCGCGGTGATCGGGTTGGCCGTTCTCTTTGCGGGACTCGGATTCTTTGTGTTGAGCGGGATCTCATCAAGTCCGGGTGTTGTTTCCGAACCGAATGGCACCGAGGAAAGCCCCTCGAATACTCCTACCATTGAGGAAACCGACACTGATTCCCCTCCGTCACAGGAACCTTCCGAAGAAGTGGAGGAACCGTCCCAGGAACCATCGCAGGAACCGGGAGACTCCAACGGAGACGGTGGGATGGAAGACGACTCCGGTGACGGAAGTGACCCCGGTGAGTCCGAAGGAGACTTCCCCGGAGAAGACCTCATTGGATCTCCGATGCCTGGTAGCCCTGGTGGCAACTGACCGGTTTTGTCTCCAATGGGTCATATTGGAGCGCAAAGCAGGCCACAACAAACTCCACCGTTGCGCTGGGACAGTTGCCAATGGATCGAATTGGAGCACAATAGATGCCCTGGGGTTGAATCCAATATAAAGACATGGCATCATTGTCGACATGGCAGGAAAAGAACTCAACGCAACCGCAGCCGCCCTTTTGGGCCTGCTGCACGACGGATCAATGACCGGTGGTCAGCTGATGTCCGAGGCAACGAGGCGCCTCGGTCCGTTCTGGACGATGACCCGCAGCCAGGTTTACCGCGAACTCCCCGCTTTGGCAGAGGTGGGATATGTCCGCGTCGGAAAGCCCGGCCCGCGTGCGAGCGTTCCTTACACGATCAGCGCATCCGGTAAGCGCGCCTTCGCCAAGTGGATCAACGAAGAGAGCGGTATCGGACAGCTGCGCGACCCCGTCGCGCTGCGCACCGCGTTCGCCAGCCACATGACACCTTCGGCTCTGTCGGAGATGTACAAGTCGGCCGCCGAGTACCACACGGAGGCTCTGGCCGATGTCAAGGCTCGCGCCAAGGAACTCGCCGCCGACGACGCCGGTGCCGCTACCGCGATGGACTTCGCGGTCGGCTACCACAAGGCAGCCCTCAGCTGGCTGAAGGCCCGTCAGAAGTAAGTCGCAGCATTCCTCACGGGTGCTTCCGGTCACACCGGAAGCACCCGTGTTGCGTGTTCGGGGCGATTCTCGGGTGTCACTGTGACGCCTGAGGCGATCGGCTCGTGAGGTTGGCGTCATGCGGGGCACTCACCTCGGTACGCCTAATGTCGCGAGCGTACCTGCCCGCGTAAGCTGGATAGTTGTGACCAGTAACGACTTCTCTGCTGAACTGCGTGACCTGAACTCCACCCTCGATTCGGTGACGGCGGTACTAGACCTCGACGCTCTCACGAGGGAAAAGACGGAGTTGGAGGCCGCCGCGGTGGCTCCCGACCTGTGGGACGACGTCAACCATGCCCAGCAGGTGACGTCACGCCTCTCTTATGTGCAAAGCGAGTTGAATCGTATCGCCTCGTTGCAGCAGCGGCTCGATGACGCCGAGGTGATGTGGGGCCTCGCCTCGGACGAGGACGACTCGTCGGCGCAGGCGGAGGTCACCGCCGAGCTCGCCGATCTGCGTAAGTCCATTGACGAGCTTGAAGTGCGCACCTTGTTGTCGGGGGAGTACGACGAGCGCGAAGCGCTGGTGTCGATCCGTTCTGGTGCCGGCGGCGCCGATTCGGCCGACTTCGCCGAACAGTTGATGCGTATGTACCTGCGGTGGTCTGAGCGACACGGATACTCCACTGAGGTCTATGACGTCTCCTATGCCGAGGAGGCCGGCATCAAGTCCGCGACCTTCGCGGTGAAGGCGGCATACGCCTACGGCACCCTGTCGGTCGAGCAGGGCACGCACCGCGTGGTCCGCATCAGCAAGTACGACAACCAGGGGCGTCGACAGACCGCGTTCGCGGCCGTGGAGGTAGTGCCGGTGGTCGAGCAGGCCGACGACATAGAGATCCCCGACGATGAGATCCGGGTCGATGTCTACCGCTCGAGTGGCCCCGGCGGTCAGGGCGTCAACACGACGGACTCGGCGGTGCGGATCACCCACCTGGAGACCGGGATCGTGGTGTCCTGCCAGAACGAGCGCAGTCAGTTGCAGAACCGCGCCACCGCGATGGGCGTGCTGAAGGCGAAGCTGCTGCAACGCAAACGCGACCAGGAGCAGGCGAAGCTGGACGAGCTGCGCGGTTCCGTCGCGGCGTCGTGGGGCGAGCAGATGCGTTCCTACGTTCAGCACCCGTACCAGATGGTGAAGGACCTGCGCACCGGATGGGAATCGGCCAATGTGATGGCCGTCTATGACGGAGAGATCGACGGATTGATCGAGGCCGGTATCCGGTGGCGTAAGCAGGAGGAGAACCGCCAGGGCTCGGACAACTGAGGTCAGTCCGAGCGCAATGGCCGGGACAGTCATGCGTTCGGTTGAGCGACGCATCGGATGATCGTTTGATTGCCGAGTAATTCAAGTGGCCGTTTGCGCCTATTTCGGTAGGGGGAGTGGCAGGGCCCCCAGTCGGCGCGCGTAGACTCTCGCAGCGTGATTCGGCTTGAAAATGTGACGAAGCATTACACTAGGTCCAACCGACCCTCCATCGAGGACATCAACGTCTCGATCGAGAAGGGTGAGTTCGTCTTTTTCATTGGCCCTACCGGTGCCGGCAAGTCGACCATCATCAAGCTCCTCCTGCGCGAGCAGATCCCCGACAAGGGCAAGGTGTGGGTCAACAACAAGGAAGTCACGAGCATGCGGCGCTGGAAGGTGCCGGCGTTCCGTCGCTCACTGGGCTGCGTGTTCCAGGACTTCCGACTGCTCCCGCACCGCACTGCGGCCGAGAACGTCGCGTTCGCCCTTGAAGTCATCGGTAAATCGAAGACTGTGGCGCGGCGTGTGGTGCCTGAGGTGATGGACCTCGTCGGTCTGGGGGGTAAGGAACACCGTTACCCACATGAGTTGTCCGGTGGTGAGCAACAGCGCGTCGCTATCGCTCGCGCCTTCGTCAACCGCCCGCTGATCCTGCTGGCCGACGAGCCCACCGGAAACCTCGACCCCGACACCTCCATCGAGATCATGCGATTGCTCGATCGGATCAACCGCACGGGAACCACGATCGTCATGGTCACTCACGACTCCAACATCGTGAACCAGATGCGACGACGGGTTATCGAGATCGAAGGCGGACACATGGTCCGCGACCAGGCGCGCGGCGTTTACGGCTAAGCCGGCCGGGTCGACTCACCGCGCCCCTCTATAACGGGTGACCACTCAGCAGACTCATACAGGCCGAAACGGCGGAAGGCGTTTAGAAGCGAATGCGTGCTAAGTACGTGTTGTCGGAGGTCGCTGTCGGCCTGTGGCGCAACATCAGCATGACCATCGCCATGATCATCACCATGGCGGTGTCACTGACCATGCTGGGCGCTGGCCTGCTGCTGTATTTCCAGGTCCAGTCGATGGAGACCTATTACCGCGGTCAAGTCGAGATCATCATCTACCTCAACAAGGACATCGCCGAGGATGATGAGGCCAAGGTCAACCTCCAGCGTGAGCTGGAGAGCGACCCGCTGGTGCAGTCGGTCTCCTTCAAGAACAAGGACCAGGCGTGGGCGGACTTCCGTGAGCTGTTCCGCGACGCCCCGGACCTGATCGAGAGCGTCGAGAAGGACCGATTGCCGGCCTCCTTCGAGATAACGCTCAAGGACATGGACACCGCCGACGAGTTCATCGCCAAGTATCGCGAGTACGACGAAGAGACGATCGAACGCATCATGAACCAGCAGGATGCGCTCGAAGAGGTCTTCTCGCTGATGGGCGGTGTCCAGAACCTTGCGCTGATGATGGCCCTCGTTCAGGGAATCGCGGCGCTGCTGCTGGTGGCCAACACCATTCAGGTGGCCGCCTATTCGAAGCGTCGTGAAGTCTCCATCATGAAACTGGTGGGTGCGTCGAACTGGTTCGTCCAGGCGCCGTTTGTGCTCGAGGCGGTCTTCGCCGGGCTCATCGGTGCGGTGCTGGCCTTCTTGGCGCTGGTCGCCGGCAAGGCGTTCCTGGTGGACGGCACCTTCAAGGCGTTGTTCGACATCATGACCGAGATGTCGTGGACCCGAATCTGGCTGATGCTGCCGATTCTCGCCGGTATCGCCAGCTTGATCAGCGCGGTTACCGGTTGGGTGACGCTGCGATTCCAAGTGAAGGTGTAGCCTCAGCCGCTCGGCACGGCGCTCCATTGTGCCAGGATTGATAATCCTGGCGCGACACGCCAGGGCCACACGTGGTTGCGCCGGGTTCCCGTGGTAATGCGGTAACCCGGCGTACAGTACTCGGATGAAGACGAGACTGTGGACTGCGGCTGTACTCGTGGCGCTCGTCTTCGCGGGCACTGCTTCCGCCGACCCGGCTTCCGACAAGGACCGGATCGATCAAGAGCTCGCAGAGGCTGAGGCCACTCTGGAGGGCGCTACGGACGCGGCACGCGAGGCGGGGGTCGCACTGGCGGAGGTAGAGAAGAATCTGCCCGACGCTCAAGAGCGGGTGAACACCACGCGGGGCCTGGTGGCCGCCGCCCGGGTGCTGGCCGACGTGGCCAGCTCGGAGGCCGACGTCGCGCGGGTCGACTACGACAAGGCGGTCGACGATTACACCGCTGCCGCCGCCGAGGTCGACGTGGCGCGCGACCAGCTGGGGGATCTGGTATCGCTGACCTATCAGGGAGCGGGCCTGATGCTGGTCAAGGGGGTCCTCAACGCCAACAATCCGTTCCAGGCCGTCGAGCGCATGTCCTACGTGGAACATTTGGCTGATCGGCAGCGCACCGCCGTCGACGCGG
>Ga0233365_1000311_pt1 | contig 23114 bp, 21 predicted proteins | sample ElkDunMinimDraft_27_FD_191535 | JGI IMG/M metagenome (GOLD analysis project Ga0233365, IMG submission 191535) | Fecal eukaryotic communites from dung pellets of Tule Elk in California, USA - Elk Dung C36 | ecosystem: Host-associated > Mammals > Digestive system > Large intestine > Fecal | place...
CGTGAGCGTCCAGCCCGTTGCAAACCCGCCACTTGCCCCCGGCGATATCTGCTACAGGATGGTGCTGGAATGACGTCATGGCTTTCGATCTGGAGACCTGGGCCCGCGAATGGTCTTCTGACCTTGGCCCGGCGTTGAAACAGGCGATCGCGGCGGTGGCGGGACAGCTGCCGGATGAGGACATCGTCGGCGTCGGCATCGCCACGGATGCCGACGCCACGTCGATCGTCGCCTTCGCGAACTCGCGATCGCACCTCGCGCAGATGATCACCGAGGATTCCGACCACGCGATCGACTACAAGTGGCACCTCGGCGAATGGGATCTGGACATCACCGGCCGCGAAGGCTTCAACGACCCATTGAATTCGATTCGAGCGAGCGCGGCCCACGGGATGAAGTTGTTCATGCCGTCGGATGCTCCCGCCGCAGCTGGGCCGGGACTTCGCGAGTTTCGCGAAACGGTGTGGGACTCGCTCTCCTGCGCGATGACCGATTCCGTCGCTCGCGGGTTCTTCGACCGGTGGCCGGACGCGGTCCGCGTCTTCCTTCCCCTTGACGCCGACATCTCGGAGCGCCGGATCGCGGAATGGAACGCCGCCCTGAACGACCCGGCCGAGTACGAGCAGTTCCGCAGGTTTCTTCAACTCGACGGCGGCTGACCGAGAAAAGAGAGCAACCTGCTGGTTCGGGTGTGGCCAATGAGGTCGGGGACGTGGAGGCGCGGCAGCTGCTCGGCGACCGATGACTTTCCGACGCTCGACGTGCCGACCAGCGCGATCAGCCGGCCCATGGATCGACTCCTCACCTCAGCAGTGGTTCGCGATCTGCTTCCGGGTGAATATTAATCCACATTAGACGTTGAACCGGAACTCCACGACGTCGCCGTCCTGCATCACGTAGTCCTTGCCCTCCATGCGGACCTTGCCTGCGGCCTTGGCCGCCTGCATCGTTCCGGCGGCGATGAGGTCGTCGAAGGAGACGATCTCGGCCTTGATGAAGCCGCGCTGGAAATCGGTGTGGATCTCACCGGCGCCCTCGGGAGCCGTCGCGCCCTGACGGATCGTCCAGGCGCGGGTCTCCTTTGGACCGGCGGTGAGGTACGTCTGCAGGCCCAGGGTGTGGAAACCGATGCTGGCCAGTCGGTCCAGGCCGGGTTCCTCCTGGCCGGTGGACTGAAGCAGTTCGAGGGACTCGGCCTCGTCCAGGTCGACCAGCTCGGACTCGAACTTGGCGTCCAGCAGCACCGCGTCGGCGGGAGCGACCATGGCCTTGAGCCTGGCCGTGAGCTCCTCGTCACCGACCTGGCCCTCGTCGACGTTGAACACGTAGAGGAACGGCTTGGCGGTCAACAGGTGCAGCTCGGCGAGCGGTTCGGTGTCCAGTCCGGCGGCGAAGACGGTCTGGCCGTTGTCCAACACCGCGCGGGCGGCCTTGATGGCCTCGACCGCGGCGGCCTTGGACTTGTCCATCCGCGCTTCCTTCTCCAGCCGGGGCAGTGCCCGGTCGATGGTCTGGATGTCGGCGAGGACGAGCTCGGTGTTGATGGTCTCGATGTCGTCGGCGGGGGAGACACGACCGTCGACGTGGGTGACGTTGCCGTCCTCGAACACCCGCACGACCTGGCAGATCGCGTTGGCCTCGCGGATGTTGGCGAGGAACTTGTTTCCCTTGCCGAGTCCCTCACTGGCACCCTTGACCAGTCCGGCGATGTCGACGAAGGTCACCGTGGCGGGCAGGATCTTCTCGGAGCCGTAGATCTCGGCCAACTTGGCGAGACGGTCATCGGGAACCCCGACAACGCCGGTGTTGGGTTCGATCGTGGCGAACGGGTAATTGGCCGCCAGGATGTCGGCACGGGTCAGGGCGTTGAAGAGGGTCGACTTGCCGACGTTGGGCAATCCGACGATTCCGATGGTCAGTTTCACCGGACGATGGTATCCGGGTGGGGGAATGCGCCCTGGTACCGGTGGCGATCGCCGGCCGCTCGCCACCGGTGAGGGCTCAGACGGCTCCGATGAGCAGTAGCAGGATGACGAAGAGCAGGCCGAGAGCGGCGAATCCCACCGTCCCCAGGTGGACCACCATCGACATGACTTCGGATATGAGCGCCCACCACATCCGCAGGGATCGGATGACGAAGACCGCCGCGATGACGCAGACGACAAGGACGACGAGTCGGCCGAGCGAACCGGCGGAGGTGGCCGCCGTGGCCAGAAGGGCCCCGGAAGTGTCGGGGTGCGTGAGCTGTGCATTCATGGGAACTCCTCGACGCGGCTGGTGGCCGCGGGTTTCGCGAGGTGGCGGCAGCCATGCCGGGATCTTCCGGCGCCCACGCTACGTTGAGTGGATTCCCGACAACCGATTCACCTCAGTCCTGAAGTTCAGTTGAGTTTCATGTATTTCAATTTGTTGTTTCAGCGTAGATGGAAAAGTGTCGGCCTGGCAAGTACTCTTGGCGCGAATGTTCCACATGCCTTGATCACTGATGTAGATCCGACGGTGACGAGGCGGGTTCAGTGAAGTCGACTGAAGGACTGAATGGCCGATGACGCCCCCGCAGGAGCCCGCCGTGGTGTTGGCACGACGACTTCGCGAACTGCGCGAACAGTCGTGGGAAACCTCGCTGACGCAACGGGACCTGGCGCGGGTGTTCGGTGGCAGCGTGCCACTGATCTCCTCGTGGGAGAGCGTGCGAAGCCCGACGGTGCCGCCGGCTGAACGGCTGCTCGCCTACGCCGCCTTCTTCGCGACACCACGATCCGTCGAACAGACGCCGCACCGAATACTGACCAATGAGGAACTGACCACGGACGAGCGTGCTCGCCGGGACGGCTTGGAGCGAGAGCTGCTGGAGGCCCGCGGTCGCGCGGTGCGTCAGCTCGACGACTCGGCCGGGCATCGGGCGGCGGCACTGGGACCGTGGGAGGCACTGGGCGGGCCGTGGCACTTCCGCGACGGCAAACCGGTCACCCTGGTGTGCTCGGAACGGCCGCGCGAACAGATGGAGCCACTGCCCACACCGGACGACCCCGACATCTCCTACGCCAGTCTGTACTCCTACTCGGACCTGGACGCGCTGATGGAGTTGTACGGCCACATCCGCGCCGCCAACCCCGCGATCTCGGTGACCTATCGCAAAGCCACCGAACTTCAGCCCGACGACTACACCACCCACCTGGTGCTGTTGGGCGGCATCCACTGGAACGTCGCGACCCGTGTCCTGCTGGAACGCTCCGAAGTGCCGGTCGCGCAGGTGTCGCCACCCGGCCGGCGCGCGGAGTACCAGGTCAAGGAGGACAGTGGTGAAGTGGTCAGCCACCAAGCCGAATTCTTCGACGGCGAACTCGTCACCGACGTCGGCCACTTCTTCCGGACCCTCAACCCCTTCAACCATCGCCGCACCGTGACGATCTGCAACGGGATCACCAGCCGGGGAGTCCTGGGAATGGTGCGAGCCCTGACCGACGACCGGTTCTGGGACCGCAACGGGGTGTATCTGAAGGACAGCTTCACCGGTTGGCGCAGCTACAGCGTCCTCACCAGGGTCCGCATCGTCGACGGCGCGGTCCTCACACCCGACTGGACCGACCCCGACATTCGCCTGCACGAGTGGCGAGACCACCCGGTTCGCCCCCGGTGACGGCGAGTTTCGACGGACCCGGCCGTCAGGTGTCTCGGAACAGGTCTTGCTCGTACAGCTCGTCCAGTTCGGCGCGCAGTTCGGCACCGTCGATCGGTGGAAGGTCGGCGCCGCGACGAAGCTCGTCTTTGGAGACGAAGACGCGACGGTCAATCGGGCGCAGTTCCGCCACCGGAGATCCGTCGTGCACGACGATGAAGCTCTCGCCGGCGGCGACGGCAGCGAGGAGCGCTTCGCTGTTGTCGCGGAGATCGCGGACGGTGATCACACAAATTATCGTACGCTGCGCATTCGACATCTCACATGACGAAGCCGCCCGATCGGGGTGGATCGGACGGCTCATTCGTTCGTCAGGTCAACCGGTCAGCTGATCGCGCCGGAAGATCTTGCGGCCCAACCAGACCAGCGGGTCGTACTTGCGATCGACGACCCGTTCCTTCATCGGGATGATGGCGTTGTCGGTGATCTTGATGTGCTCCGGACACACCTCCGTGCAGCACTTGGTGATGTTGCAGTAGCCGATTCCCTGGTCGTGCTGCGCGAAATCCTTGCGGTCGGTGCGCGCGTCCAACGGGTGCATGTCCAGCTCGGCGGCTCGAATGAACAGTCGCGGACCGGAGAAGGCGGCCTTGTTCTCCTCGTGGTCGCGGGTCACGTGGCAGACGTTCTGGCAGAGGAAGCACTCGATGCACTTGCGGAACTCCTGCGACCGTTCCACATCGACCTGCTGCATCCGGTACTCACCCGGCTCCAGATCCGCCGGCGGCTCGAACGCGGGCATCGCCCGCGCCTTCTCGTAGTTGTACGAGACGTCGGTGACCAGATCCCGAGTGATCGGGAAGTTCCGCAACGGGGTCACCGTCACGGTCTCCTCCGAAGTGAACGTGCTCATTCGGGTCATGCACAACAGTCGCGGCTTGCCGTTGATCTCGGCCGAACACGACCCGCACTTGCCGGCCTTGCAGTTCCATCGCACCGCCAGGTCGGGAGCCTGAGTGGCCTGGAGGCGGTGAATGATGTCGAGGACGACCTCACCCTCGTTGACCTCGACCTGATAGTCGGTCAGTTGACCGCCTTCGTCGTCGCCGCGCCAGACGCGGAAATGGCGGGTGCTCATGACTTGTCACCGTCCTTGCCGGTGTCGGCCGCCGCGACGGCGGCATCGAACTCTTCGAGTTCGCCTTCGGTCAGGTACTTGGAGAGCTCGCCTCGATCGAACAGCGACATCAGTTCGACCGGCATCTCCGGCAGGGGTTGCCGCTTCAGCGCGACACCGGATTCACCGATCGAGCAGATCAGGTTGACCTTGCGCCAGTTGGGATCCATTCCCGGGTTGTCCTCCCGGGTGTGACCGCCACGCGATTCGGAACGCTCCAGGGCCGCCATCGCGACGCACTCGGAGACGATGAACATGTTGCGCAGGTCCATCGCCAGGTGCCAGCCCGGGTTGTAGGCGCGCCCGCCCACCGCCCGAACCGTCTCTGCGCGTTTGCGCAACTCGGCCAGCTTCTTCAACGCCTCTTCGAGTTCTCCGGCGCGGCGGATGATCCCGACGAGGTCGTTCATGACCTGCTGTAGATCACTTTGGAGGGTGTAGGGGTTCTCGGCGCCCTCGACCGCCTGGTCGGACAGCAGTCCGGTGGCGTACTCGGACAGTTTCGCGACCTCCGCCTCCTCCGGCTCGGGACGATTCTCGAGCCCGGCGGCGTAGCGGGCCGCGTGCTCGCCGGCGCGTTTGCCGAACACCAGCAGGTCGGACAGCGAGTTGCCCCCCAGCCGGTTGGAGCCGTGCATGCCACCGGAGACCTCACCGGCGGCGAACAGGCCGCTGACCCGGGACTCCTGGGTGTCGGGGTCGACCTCGATCCCGCCCATCACGTAGTGACAGGTGGGGCCCACCTCCATGGGTTCGGCGGTGATGTCGACGTCGGCAAGCTCCTTGAACTGGTGGTGCATGCTGGGCAGCCGCTTGATGATCTCCTCGGCCTTCATCCGGCTGGAGACGTCGAGGAAGACACCGCCGTGCGGTGAACCGCGACCTGCCTTGACCTCGGAGTTGATCGCGCGGGCGACCTCGTCACGGGGGAGCAGTTCGGGGGGCCGCTTGTTGTTGTCGGGGTCGGTGTACCAGCGGTCGCCCTCGGCTTCGGTGGTGGCGTACTGGTTCTTGAACACGTCGGGGATGTAGTCGAACATGAACCGCTTGCCCTCACTGTTGGTGAGGACTCCGCCGTCGCCGCGAACCGATTCGGTGACCAGGATGCCCTTGACCGAGGGCGGCCAGACCATGCCTGTGGGGTGGAACTGGACGAACTCCATGTTCACCAGGCTGGCTCCGGCGCGCAGCGCGAGAGCGTGACCGTCTCCCGTGTACTCCCAGGAGTTGGAGGTGACCTTGAAGGACTTTCCGATTCCCCCGGTGGCCAGAACCACCGCGGGCGCCTCGAACAGCACGAACTCACCGGTTTCGCGCACGTAACCGAACGCACCGGCGATGCGTCCCCGATTGACGAGCAGTTCCAGGATCGTGGTCTCGTGGAAGATCTTCAGTTTGGACTCGAACGAACCCGATTCCCGCTTGTCGTCCTGTTGCAGCGACACGATCTTCTGCTGAAGGGTGCGGATCATCTCCAGGCCGGTGCGGTCACCGACGTGCGCCAGTCGGGGGTATTCGTGGCCACCGAAGTTGCGCTGGCTGATCTTGCCGTCCTTGGTGCGGTCGAACAGCGCGCCGTAGGTCTCCAGCTCCCAGATCCGGTCCGGCGCCTCTTTGGCGTGCAGCTCGGCCATCCGGTAATGGTTCAGGAACTTTCCGCCGCGCATCGTGTCGCGGAAATGGACCTGCCAGTTGTCGCGGGAGTTGACGTTGCCCATGGCGGCAGCCGCACCGCCCTCGGCCATCACGGTGTGGGCCTTGCCGAACAGCGACTTGGAGATGATCGCGGTCTTCTGTCCCGCCGTCCGCGCCTCGATGGCGGCACGCAGACCCGCACCGCCGGCGCCGATGACCAGGACGTCAAAGGAGTGGCGTTGGATTTCGGTCATGTAGTGCTTCACTCCTAATTGAAGAACCGGAAGTCGGTGAACCAGCCGGCCGCCAACGCCATGACGTAGAAGTCGGCCAGCGCCAGCGATCCCAGCGTGATCCACGCCCACATCATGTGTCGGGCGTTGAGCTTGGAGACCCAGGTCCAGATGCGGTAGCGGATGGGGTGTTTGGAGAAGTGCTTCAGGCGTCCGCCGGTGACATGTCGACACGAGTGGCATCCGAACGTGTAGAGGCACAGCAGCACGACGTTGGCCAACAGGATGAGGTTGCCGACCCCCAGACCGAAGCGACCGTTCGGGAACAGCGCCAAGATCGCATCCCACGCGTTGACCGCGACGATCAGCGCGGCGAGGTAGAAGGTGTAGCGGTGGATGTTCTGCATGATGAGCGGGAACTTGGTCTCGCCGCTGTAGGACTTGTGCCCGTCGGGGACCGCGCAGGCCGGTGGGGACAGCCAGAACGACCGGTAGTACGCCTTGCGGTAGTAGTAGCAGCTGATGCGGAAGACCAGCAGGAACGGCAGACTCAACGCCGCGTAGGGAATGAGCGGGTGGTCGGGCAGGAATCGCCCGAAGTGCGCCGCCTCGGGGATGCAACCGGTGGAGACGCAGGGCGAGTAGAACGGGGTCAGGTAACCGTATTGCCCGATCCAGTAGTCGCTTTGCATGAAGACGCGCACGGTGGCATAGGTGACCCAGGCGGTCAGGCCCAGGAAGGTCACCAGTGGCGCCAGCCACCATCTGTCGGTTCGTAGGGTGCGTTCCGCGATCGCGGCTCGTGGGCGCCTGGCCGGCGCCGTCGTGGGTGTCATCGGAAGTTGCGCTCCCTCGCGCGATATCGGTGAGCACCAATACAACGCGGGGTTGACGTCAGTCGCGCCGGGTCAAACCGGGTGGCTGGGCACTCGCGTCACAGTGGGCTCGCTGGTTTGCTGCGGCCCGCAGGATACCGCTTTTCGGAGTGAGGTGAATCATGCCCCGCCGCCGATGGGGTCCCGCCTATGGGATGTCGGTCACAAACGGCTCGACGACGCACCGTTTGGTCCACTGTGGTTTTGGTGGCCCGGATGGTCGCGGCCGTTCCCGCAAAACGCGTTTCGGAACGCCCTATATCACATTCATTTTGACAATTAGTATGACTAAGTAATCGTCGGAATCGGTGGTTTGTGATCATCCGAATCGTTGTTGTGTCCGATTTATGGAGAGAACAACTGGTTTCTATCGTGCAGGTCGTTACGCAGGGTGGGGTAATGCTCGCCATCCAGCGTGATTCTTGCCATCGTGAGCGTGATCACCGGCAAGTCTGTCAAGTTTTTGTATTCCTATCGTTATCAATTGGTGTGGTTTTCGGTGCTGAGAAAGCCGAATTCTGGGTTAGCGTTCCGCATTACGTGGCCATTAGGCCGCTTCATCCCTCTTCGCCGCCGGCGCCCTGTGTTATCGATCCGGGTCGGTGAAGCCATGAGAACGACTACTAATGGAGACTCGATGGTGCGCAACAAACGCGTTATCACCGCCATCTCCGCTGTGGCGCTGGCCGGCCTCGGTCTCGCAGCTTGCGGAAGTGGCGACAGCGGCGGAAGCGGCAGTGGCAGTGGCAACGGTGTCCTGCGGCTCGGCAGCGCCGAACCGCAGAACCTGATCCCGCCGAACGTCCAGGAGACCGCCGGCGGTGACGTGGTCGACCTGCTCTACGCCGGTCTGTACACCTATGACATGGAGGGCAACCTCGAGCCGGTCCTGGCCGCCGACGTTCCCCAGTCCGAGGACAACAAGGTCTGGACGATTCAGATCGGGGAAGGCCACACCTTCCAGAACGGTGAGGCGATCACAGCCGACACCTTCGTCAAGACCTGGAACTACGCCGTCCACGGTGACAACGCCAACTACGGCGCCTCGTTCTTCAAGCAGATCGACGGCTGGCAGGACATGCAGCTGGACTCCGACGGTGGTGCTCCCGCCTCCGACGAGCTGTCCGGTGTCGAGGCTCTGGACGAGCACACCCTCGAGATCACCCTGTCCGACCCGTGGGTCGGTTTCCCGGTGACCCTGGGCTACTCCGCGTTCATGCCGCTGGCCGACGAGTGCCTGGCCGACATCGACGCCTGCAACGAGACTCCGATCGGCAGCGGCCCGTTCCAGATCGACGGTAAGTGGAACCACAACCAGTCGATCCACATGGACCGCTGGGACGACTTCAAGGGCGAGAACCCCTCGATCGAGCGCATCGAATTCAAGATCTACACCGGTGACGCCACCGCGTGGCCCGACTTCGAGGCCGGCAAGATCGACATCGCCGCGCCCAACGCCGAGCAGTACGAGGTCGCCAAGAACACCTACGGCGACAAGATGTTCGAGGACGAGACCGCGCAGGCGTGGGGCCTCGGCTTCCCCGTCTACGACGACGTCTTCGGCGACGCCGACGTCCGCAAGGCGTTCTCCATGGCGATCGACCGTCAGGCCTACATCGATGGTCTGTTCCAGGGCCGTTACACCGTGGCGAACTCCTACGCTCCCGCGGCGATCCCCGGTCACCTGGACAACACCTGCGGCGACGCGTGCACCTTCGACCCCGAAGCCGCCAAGGACCTGCTGGCCACGACCGACTTCCCGATGGACAAGACCGTCGAGCTGTGGGTCAACAGCGGACCCGGCGAGGACTACCTGAAGGTGCTGGGCGACCAGCTGTCGGCGAACCTGGGCATCGAGTACGTCCTGAAGACCCTCGAATGGCCGGACTTCCTGACCAAGAAGGACAACCGCGAGCTGACCGGTCCGTTCCTCACCGGATGGTCCCCGGACTACCCGCTGAGCCAGAACTACATGGAGCCGCTGTACGGCGGTGGACCGGACAACGACTTCGGTTACCACGGTGAGGAGTTCGAGCAACTGCTGGCCGAGGGCAACCGGGCCGAGAACCTCGACGAGGCACTGGTCAAGTACCAGGAGGCCGAGCAGGCGTTGGCCGCCGACCTGCCGATGGCACCGATCTGGGTCACCCGGACCGCCACCGTGATCGGCGACAACGTCGACCCGGCTTCGTTCCAGCGCAACCCCATCCTGGGCACCATCGACTTCACCGCCCTGAAGTTGGGGTAGCCCTCCAGGGGCCGACCCGCCACACCGGGTCGGCCCCACCAATCTTCGGTGGCGATTCGCATCGCTCATCGAACCGCTGTCGGCTTCCTCGTCGACGGCATCCGTCACGGGTGGCGGCCAACGGCATCGGCCGCCACCCACCTCCCCACCTCCGATCGACAGGTGATCTCGATGGACGATAGGAAGGGCCGGCCGTGGGACGTTATGTGATCCGGCGGCTGCTTCAGGCGGTCCTGACCCTGTTCTTTGTCCTCTTCCTGCTGCACTACCTGTTGTCGCTGGCCATTCAGGTCAACGGCAACCCCGCGCGGACCTTCTTCGGCGACAAACCCGTCACCGCCGAGCAACTGGCCGCCGTCGAAGCCAAGTTCGGCACCGACGACCCCTGCCTCGACACCATCGGCGACCCGTGCCTCGGCATGTTCGGCAAGCGCATGGGCGACTGGCTCACCCTGGACTTCGGCACCACCTTCCACGGCTACTCGGTCACCGAGCAGATCGCTCAGGCCGTGCCGCCCACCCTGATCCTCTTCGCGATCAGTACCGCGGTGTGGGTGTTGATCGGGATCACCGCCGGTGTCCTCGCCGCGATGAAACGCGGCAGGTTCTTCGACTACCTCGTCCGCACCGGAACGACGTTCACCGTCGCCGTGCCGACCTTCCTTCTTCTGGTGATCACCCAACAACTGGTCGGGGTGTCACTGGGCAACTGGGCTCGAAGTACGTTCGGCCGAGACAGCTTCCTCGGCATCATCTTCCAGCCCTCCTACGACCACGATCATCCGTTCCTGTCGCTGTTGGTGCCGGGAATCCTGTTGGGCGCCTTCGGTATCGCCGGTATCACCCGACTGTCGAGAACCTCGATGCTGGAGAACCTGCGGGCCGACTTCGTGCGCACCGCAAAGGCCAAGGGGCTGCGTCCCCGGCGCGTCACGGTGGTCCACACCCTGCGCAACTCCCTGATCCCGGTCATCACCCTGATCGGTTTCGCGATGGCCGACGCCCTGGGCGGCACGGTCATCACCGAGGGCATCTACAGCATCCCCGGGATGGGCGGTCTGGCCTTCTCGGCGACCCGTGACAACGACCTGACCATGGTCATCGCGATCGTGGCCATCCTGTCGGTGTCATTCATGCTCGTCACGCTGATCATCGACCTGCTGTACGCCGTGCTCGACCCGAGGATTCGCTATGAGTAGTGACATCAACGAACGCGTCGAAGAGAACATCGACGAACCGGCGCCGCAGCGTGCGGCCGGTCTGTGGCGAGACGCCATCCGGGATCTGCGCAAGCGCCCCACCGTGATCATCTCGCTGCTGGTCATCATCGCGGTCCTGGCGATCGGTTTCTTCCCGTCACTGTTCACCGGCACCAACCCGAAGGCCTGCGACATCTCGCTGAACAAGGCGCCGGCCGCGCCGGGCCACCCGTTCGGGTTCAGTCACGAGGGCTGTGACTACTACGCGCAGACCATCTACGGCGCCGGACCGTCCATTCAGTTGTCCCTGATGGTCGTGGTCGGAACCCTGATCATCGGTGGCCTGCTCGGCATCCTCGCGGGGTTCTACGGCGGCTGGCTCGACGTGGTGTTCTCCCGCGCGGTCGACGTGTTCAACTCGATCCCGTTCCTGCTGGGCGCGATCCTGCTGCTGACGATGTTCCGGGACCTGTCGATCCCGTTCCTGAGCACTCGACTACAGGCGATCATCCCGGCGGTCATCACGCTGATCATCTTCGGGTGGACCAGCACCATGCGATTGGTGAGAGCCAGCGTCATCGAGGCCCGAAACCTCGACTACGTGCAGGCGGCCCGCTCGCTGGGCGCCTCCAACCGGCGGCTGATGTTCCGGCACATCCTGCCCAACGCGATCGCGCCGGTGGTGTCACTGATCCCACTGTCGATCGCCGGAATGATCTCGGTAGAGGCGACCCTGTCCTTCCTGGGACTGGGCGTCCGCAAACCCGAGATCACCTGGGGACTGATGATCGACGACGCCACCAAGTGGTTCGTCAACGGCTACCCCATGCTGCTGCTCATTCCCAGCGCGTTCCTCATCGCGACCGTGTTGGCCTTCGTTCTGCTGGGTGACGCGCTGCGCGACGCCCTCGACCCCAAGCTTCGCTGAAGGAGGTTGCGTGATGAGTATTGACCTGGATCGCTCCGACGACAACGCCGTGGCGGGCCTGCCGGGTTACCGGGACGACGCCGCTCTGCTGGAGGTGGACGACCTTCGGGTCGAGTTCCACACCCGCGACGGCATCGCTCGCGCGGTCAACGGGGTCGACCTCCGACTCACCGACGGCCAGACCGTCGCGGTGGTGGGGGAGTCCGGTTCCGGTAAGAGCGTCACCGCTCAGGCCATCATGGGAATCCTGGAGGAGCCGCCGGCGCGCGTCGCCGGTGGTGAGATCCGGTACCGGGGCGTGAACCTGTTGACGTTGTCGGCCGATCAGCGCCGTCGCATCCGGGCCAACCACATCGCGATGGTGTTCCAGGACGCCCTGTCGGCACTGAATCCGGTATGGACCGTCGGCTTCCAGCTGTCCGAGCTGTTCCGCACCCACCGGGGAATGTCGCGAAAGGACGCCAAGAGGCGTTCGATCGAACTGCTCGACATGGTGCGCATCCCGGCCGCCGCCCAGCGCGTCAACGAGTACCCGCACCAGTTCTCCGGCGGCATGCGCCAGCGCGTCATGATCGCGATGGCGCTCGCACTCGATCCGAAGGTCCTCATCGCCGACGAGCCGACCACCGCGCTCGACGTCACCGTGCAGGCCCAGATCATGCGACTGCTGGCCGAAATCCAGCAGGAACGTCACATGGGGATGATCCTCATTACCCATGACCTCGGTGTCGTCGCCGACGTGGCCGACGACATCACCGTCATGTACGCGGGGCGGGCCGTGGAACAAGCCGGCGTGATCGACACCTTCGCCACGCCCGCCCACCCGTACACCAAGGCACTGCTGCGATCCATTCCGCGACTTGACGTCAAGGGTCAGCAGCTTGAGGTCATCGCGGGGCTGCCGCCCACCCTCACCGACATCCCACCCGGCTGCGCGTTCGCGCCGCGGTGCACCTACGCACAGGACATCTGCCGCACCGACACACCGACGCTGCGGACGGTATCCGATGGCCGCGCGGCGGCCTGTCACTTCGCGAAGGAGGTCATGACCGATGTCTGAACCGGTACTCCAGGTGGAGAACCTGGTTAAACACTTTCCGATCCGGCAAGGTGTCGTCTTCAAGCGCACCGTCGGACAGGTGAAAGCCGTCGACGGCGTCGACATCACCCTCCAGCGGGGCGAGACCCTGGGCGTCGTCGGTGAATCCGGCTGCGGAAAGTCCACCCTGGCCAAACTGCTGGTGGGGTTGGAGAAACCGACCGCCGGCGCCATCCGGGTGCGCGGCCAGGACGTCACCCGGTTGGGTCGCAGTGGAATGCGGCGACTGCGCCGCAACGTGCAGATGGTCTTTCAGGACCCCTACACCTCGCTCAACCCCCGGATGACCGTCGGCGACATCATCGCCGAGCCCTACGTCATCCACCCCGACGCGGTGCCCAAGTCCGGGAAGAAGGCCGCCGTCAAGGAACTGATCGACATGGTCGGCCTCAACCCCGACCACATCAGTCGGTACCCGCACCAGTTCTCCGGCGGCCAACGGCAGCGCATCGGCATCGCGCGGGCGCTGGCGCTGAAGCCCGAGATCCTGATCTGCGACGAACCGGTGTCGGCGCTGGACGTGTCGATCCAGGGACAGGTCATCAACCTGCTGGAGCAGTTGCAGGACGAGCTCGGTCTGTCCTACCTGTTCATCGCGCACGACCTGTCCGTGGTGCGTCACATCGCCGACCGGGTCGCCGTGATGTACCTGGGGAAGGTGGCCGAGACCGGTTCCGAGGACGAGATCTACGGACGCTCGATGCATCCCTACACGCAGGCACTGCTGTCGGCCGTGCCCGTGCCGGACCCGCAGCTTCGCGGGCAGCGCGACGAGATCGTGCTGGAGGGGGATGTGCCGTCACCGGCCGACCCGCCGTCGGGCTGCCGGTTCCGGACCCGTTGCTTCAAGGCTCGTGCCGAGTGGGCGAAGACGGCGACCGACGCCGAGCTGGAGACCACTCCGCTGGCCGAGCAGGCGCCGGCCGACTGCAAGACCGAGATTCCGCTGCTGGAAGCCCGGTCCGGCGGCGCCCACCCGGTGGCCTGCCACTACGCGCAACAGCGCGATGTGGTGCACGCCAACGGCTGAGGCGATCACCGTCCTCACCACCGAAGTGAGCTGACACGCCGGTCGGCGACCGAATCCGGTCGCCGACCGCTGTGCGTTCGCAGGGTCTTGTTCGCAGGGGCCTGCTCGCCGGGTCCCGCTTGCAGGTTCCCGGTTCCCCTGGTCACCGGTCGCTTCCGCCGCGCGACACGCGGGCCGCGTCTGCCATTCGGTTCGCGTGGGCCGACCGCCATCGCGACCTCATGCCGATCGGTTGGATCACCACGCCCGCTTGCGGTGTCGAGGTTCGGTGCCGTCCCGGCCCGGCTCGTGCCTTAGACCTCGGGTCGCGTCGTTCAACCACCCGGTCGCTTCGGGCGTGATCTTTTATGGATCGCTCAAATGAATCCCGGTGTTCTCATCATTCTTTGTGGAGTTTTCGGGTGAAGATCCGCAGAATGTTCGAGGTTGCGGTGCGTGACCACGGAAACGGGCTCGGTATCCATAATTACCCCCATAATTGTCACCTCTTTGGGTATCCCGGCTTGTCCGCGCGGGGGACATGACACAGGAAATCGCTTGCCCCTTGACAGGCCGTCTCGGCAATATGTCGAATAGATCAGTGTTTGTCTGATTTGGAAAGTCCGCTTCGTCTGATTTGCGGCATAAATTGGCCTGGACTTGACCGTTGTGGCCGACTTGTTATCCGACCGTTGGTTTTTCGGTGCTCTGAGTCGGGTTGGCGACGAGTACGGTGATCGGAATGCAGGGTGTAGTGGGAATCACTCATGAGTGCGCCCACCCCCGCCCCATCCCAACTGACGATCAACGAGTGGAAAGGCCGGTGGGCCGATGAGCGATGTCGACAACCGCTCGACAACGCCACAGACCAGCGATGTGCCAGGCCAGCCCCCGGTCGCACTGGCCGTAGTGGACGACAAGCCCAGTCCCGAGGTTCCCAAGGAAATCATCGGGCGCTCACCGATGCAGTTGGCGTGGGTGCGGCTGAAGCGAGACCGCACCGCCAAAGTCACCGGCACGTTGATCATCCTGCTGCTGGTGTTCTCCTACGGGGCTCCACTATGGGCAATGCTGTACGGCTACGACGCCTACGACCAGAACCCCGCCAAGCTCGACAACAGCGCGATCCCGCTGGGAATCCTCGGCGGCGTCAGTAGCGAACACTGGTTGGGCGTGGTCCCCGGTAACGGCCAGGACGTCCTGATGACGCTGCTGTACGGCATCCGCACCTCGGTGTCCATCGCCATCGTGTCGGCCGTAGTCGTCGTCGCGATCGGCGCGGTCATCGGCGCCATCGCCGGCTACGTGGGCGGCTGGGTCGACGCGGTGATCTCCTGGTTCATCGACGTCATGCTGAGCCTGCCCTTCCTGGTCTTCGCGCTGGCCATCGTCCCCATCATCACCAACCTGGTCCTTGGCGGACCGGCTGCCAGACCACTGTGGCTGTCCGCGACGATGCTGCTGATCACGTTCATGATCTTCTACTGGATGAGTACCGCCCGCCTGGTCCGCGGGCAGATCCTGTCGCTGCGGGAACGCGAGTTCGTCGAGGCGGCGCGCGCGTCCGGCGCGGGCATGGGCCACATCGTCTTCAAGCAGTTGCTGCCCAACGTCTGGGCGCCGATCCTGGTGTCGTTCTCTCTGCTGGTTCCCGCGCTGGTGTCCACGGAGGCCTACCTGGCCTTCCTGGGAATCGGCGTCGGTGAGCCCCACCCCGACCTCGGCCGACTGGTCGCCAAGGCGGTCAACGGTGTGAAGGCGCAGCAGACCGGCGCCTGGTTCCTCATGATGCTCAGCGGTGGAACGATCCTGCTGCTCGTCTTGACCTTCAACATGTTCGGGGACGCGGTGCGTGACGCCCTGAACCCGAAGTCCAAAAAGTAGTGCCCGGCAGCCCCTCCGGCGTGACTGGGACGGATGAATGAGGAGTAGGAAGTTGAAACGACAGGCAAGATTTGTTGCCGTCGGTGGCGTCGCGCTGGCGCTGCTGGTCACCGGGTGTGCTGAGAACACCGGTGGCGACGGTAACGATGCCCAAGGGCATGAAGAGCGTTCCATGGACATCATCGGAACCGCCGAGGAGTCGGTCGGCCCGGCCGCACCGGTCGAAGGCGCGGTCGAAGGTGGCACCATCACCTTCATCCAGAACTCCGACATGGCGCACCTGGACCCGGCGCGTAACTACGTGTCGACCTCGATGATGGTCGGTAACGGCCTCATCTACCGTGCCCTCAACGGATACCGCGAAGACGGCGACGGCAGCCGTAAGGTCGTCGGTGACCTCGCCACCGACCCCGGCACCGATGTCAACGGTGACTGCACCGTTTGGGAGTACACCCTCAAGGACGGCCTGAAGTACGAGGACGGCAGTGAGATCACCGCCGAACACGTGGGCTACGCCGTCTCCCGGTCGATGGCCAAGAACAAAGACGGCAACCTCATGTACCCCGAGGGCGCCCAGTTCCTGCAGCAGTGGCTGGACCCGGCCGGCGAGTACGTCGGACCCTACGACGGTGACCCGCTCGCTCCCGGCATAGCCGTCGACGGCAACAAGATCACCTTCTCGTTCGACAAGCCGCGCTGTGAGACCCCGTTCGCCGTGGCCATGCCGACCACCGCGCCGATCCCGCCGGACGAGGACACCAAGGACGACTACGACCAGGCGCCGTTCTCGTCGGGCCCGTACAAGATCGAGAGCCGGGTCGTCAGCGAGAAGACCGTTCTGGTCCGCAACGAGCACTGGGACCCGAACACCGACCCGATCCGCAACGCTTACCCGGACAGCTTCGAGCTCGAGTACGGCACCCAGCCGGAGGACATCACCACCCGTCTGGTCGCCAACGCCGCCGGCGACGAGAACCTGGCCAGCTTCGTTCCGGTCCACGCCGACCAGCTGAGCACGGTCACCGGCGACAAGGCCGCCTACGACGGCCGTTACCTCGAAGGCCCGCGTAAGTACACCCAGTACCTGAGTATCAACACGAACCGGGTCACCGACCTGAACGTGCGCCAGGCGCTCAACCACGCGTTCAACCGTGACCGCTGGATCCAGGTCAACGGTGGCGAGTACGCCGCGCTGCCCAACACCACCCTGATGGGCCCGACGGTTCCCGGCTATGTCGACTACGACGTTTACCCGTTCGATGTCGAGAAGGCCAAGGAACTGCTGAACGGCGAGACCGTCAAGATCCGTTACGCGCACCAGGACACCGCCAAGCAGGGCGAGATCGCCGCCGCCATGGCCGACGAGTACGCCAAGGCCGGTATCGAGCTCGAGGCCATCCCGGTCGACCCGCTCGACTGGTACGGCCAGATCGCCGACCCGGACAACAGCTTCGACATGTACTGGAACGGTTGGGGCGAGGACTGGCCGTCGGGTTCGACCGTCTTCCCGCCGCTGTACCACTCCAACTCGATCGCCGGTGAGACCAACTACCCGTTCATCACCGAGCCTGAGCTCGACGCCAAGATGGACGAGCTGATGGTCAGCCCCGAGGGCTTCGAGAACATCGCCGAAGAGTGGGGCAAGCTGGGCCAGGAAATCATGGAGAAGTACGCTCCGGCGGTTCCGACCGACCTGAGCTACGGCGTCTGGGTTACCGGTTCCAACGTCGGTGGCCACTACCTGCAGGAGAACATCTCCCTGCTGGACGTCACCAAGCTGTTCGTGCGTGAGCCCTAAGAGGTTGTCTTTGGACCTCGTTCGTCGTGAGCGGCGGTCCGGGCGTGTGCATTCGCAAGGCGGAGGGTGTCCGGCATACCGGTGTTGTATGCAGGGCATCCGACAACGCAGCGAGGCGCCCGTCTGGTCGTCGCGCAACAGAACTGCAGGTTCAAAGCCAGCCTCTGAGCCACAGCACGACAGTTAGCCAATCTCAGGTGTGGCCGCCGGTCAACCGGCGGCCACACCACCCACACCTCCCGCGCAATACCACTCTCAGATGGGGCATCACCGATGTTGCGGTTCTTCATTCGCCGCCTGTTGTTGGCGATCTTGACGTTGACCATGGTCAGCATGATCACCTTCGGGTTGTTCTTCGCCATCCCGGCAGATCCCGCCCGAATCCAGTGCGGCGAGCGGTGCTCCGCCGAACAGGTGGAGGCGGTCCGCAAGAACCTGCGCCTCGACGACCCGATCCACGAGCAGTACGTGTCCTTCGTGAAGGGCATCTTCGTCGGTCGCACCTACGACAACGGCACTGAATGTGGCGCACCGTGTCTCGGTCTGGTCAACTTCGGGGGACGTGAGGTCACCGAGGTGGTCAAGGACGCGTTCCCGATCACCCTGTCGATCGCGGCGGGGGCATGGGTACTCCAATTGATACTCGGCATCGGCTTGGGTATGACCGCCGCGATCAAGCGCGGCAAGATGATCGACAAGTTCGCCGTCGGCGTGGCACTGGTCGGAGCGGCGACTCCCATTTACTTCTTCGGCGCGATGCTGCTGGTGATCTTCCGATACGAGACCAGCTGGCTCCCACAACCCTCCTATGTGTCTCCACTGGAGAGCGTCGGCGGCTGGATCGTGGGGATGATTCTGCCCTGGATGACCGTCGCCCTCATCGGTTTCGCCTTCGAGACCCGAATGACGAGGTCTCAAATGCTGGAGACCCTCGACGAGGACTTCATACGAACATCTCGAGCCAAGGGGCTCCGAGAACGAACGGTGTTCGGCAGGCACGCCTTGCGCGCCTCGATCACCCCCATCGCGACCTCGGCGGGCCTGAGCCTTGCCGGATTGCTGGGCGGCGCCGTGGTGACCGAGACGATATTCGGTCTCAACGGACTGGGCAAACGCGCTGTCGACGCGGTACGGATGCTCGAACTCTCCATGGTGATGGCGACGGTGCTGATCGCGGCGCTGTTCGTGGTGGTGTCGACATTGTTGGTGGACATGCTCTACGCGGTGATCGATCCGCGAGTGCGGTTGAGTTAGCTCACGGCCGACTCGACCAGACGAACAAGGAGGATTGAACCCCGTGAGCACCGTGACCGCTCCACAGCCAGCCGCCGACCCGGTCGACGACGAGGACCCGTACCTGGAGGTCGAGGACCTCAAGGTCCACTTCTCCACGGAGGACGGAACGGTGAAGGCCGTCGACGGCCTCACCTTCTCGGTCAAACGCGGCGTGACCCTGGGAATCGTGGGTGAATCCGGTTCCGGCAAGAGCGTCACCAGCCTGACCGTGCTGGGGCTTCACAGCCGCCGCAGCACCGACATCTCCGGCAGCATTCGCGTCGGCGGCACCGACATCGTGACCGCCTCGGCGGAGAAGGTCCGCCGGATGCGCGGCAAGGACATGTCGATGATCTTCCAGGATCCGTTGACCGCCCTGCACCCGTACTACACGATCGGTCGCCAGATAGTCGAAAGCTACCGCGTCCACCACGACGTCTCCAAGAAGGCGGCGTGGACTCGCGCCGTCGAGATGCTGGACCGGGTCGGCATTCCCCAGCCGGACAAACGCGCCAAGCAGTACCCGCACGAGTTCTCCGGCGGTATGCGGCAGCGAGCCATGATCGCGATGTCACTGGTGAACAACCCCAACCTGATCATCGCCGACGAGCCCACCACCGCGCTGGACGTAACCGTGCAGGCTCAGATCCTCGACCTGCTGGAGGATCTGCAGAGCGAGTTCAACTCCGCGATCATTCTCATCACCCACGACCTAGGCGTGGTCAGCGAAGTCGCCGACGACGTGCTGGTCATGTACGGCGGCCGCTGCGTCGAACACGGCACCGTCGAGGAGGTGCTGCGCGAAAGCCAGCACCCCTACACCTTGGGCCTGCTCAACTCGGTGCCCACATTGCACGGTGACGCGACCCATGACCTGCACCCGATTCCGGGCAACCCGCCGAGCCTGCTGAACGTTCCGCGCGGCTGCGCGTTCCACCCGCGCTGTGAGTACGCCATGAACGACGGCGGTCCCTGTGACACCCAGCGTCCCGAACTGTTGCCGGTGATCGGCTCCCCGACCCACCTGGCCGCCTGCCACCTGTCGGAGGAAAAACGACGGACCATCCGCGAGACCGAAGTGAAGGACGGTTCATGATGGCGCAGCTGGAAGCCACCACCACCGCAGCCGACAGCGGCGAGATCGAGACCCCGATCATGCGGGTATCCGGACTCGCCAAGCACTTCCCGGTCCGCAGCGGCATACTCGGCAAGAAACAACTGGTGCGAGCAGTCGACGGCATCGACTTCCAGGTCGCCCGCGGTGAATCCATGGGGCTGGTCGGCGAATCCGGTTGCGGCAAGACCACCACCGGCCGAATGCTGGTTCGGCTACTCGAGACCACCGCCGGGAAGATCGAGTTCGAAGGCAACGACATCACGCAACTGCGCGGTCAACGACTGCGCAAACTGCGCCAGGACATCCAGATCATCTTCCAGGACCCCTACTCGTCGCTGAACCCCCGCCACACCGTGGGCAAGATCGTGGCGACCCCGCTGCTGGTCAACAACATCGACCCGCCCGGTGGCGTGACCGCGCGCGTGAAGGAACTGCTGGAGATCGTCGGCCTCAACCCGGAGCACTACAACCGGTTCCCGCACGAGTTCTCCGGTGGACAACGCCAGCGCATCGGCATCGCCCGGGCGCTGGCCCTTCAACCCAAACTGATCGTCGCCGACGAACCGGTCTCCGCGCTGGACGTGTCAATCCAGGCGCAGGTCATCAACCTGCTGCGCAACCTGCAACGCGAGTTCGACCTGTCGTTCGTGTTCATCGCGCACGACCTGTCGGTGGTCCGGCACTTCTGCGACCGCATCGCCGTCATGTACCTGGGCAAGATCGTCGAGGTCGGCGACCGCACCCAGATCTACGAACAACCGTCGCACCCGTACACCAAGGCGCTGCTGTCGGCGGTGCCCGACGTGACCCGCCTGGGCCGTGAGGGCGGCAACCGCATCAAGCTGGAAGGCGACGTCCCCACGCCGCTGAACCCGCCGTCGGGCTGCCGATTCCGCACCCGGTGCTGGAAGGCGCAGGACATCTGCGCCACCGAGGAACCGGCGCTCAAGCCCACCCCGGGCGGCGGAGTCTCCGCGTGTCACTTCCCGGAGAACGGACACGACACCGAGTCGGACTAAGAGGCTGTTCTTGAACCTGCTGTTCTGTTGCGGGAGGTCCGGACGGACGCCTCGCGGCGAAGGCGTGCGGACCCTGCATACGCTGTGTTTCCTTTAAAACACCGGTATGCGCCGACCTTCTCCGCCGCTCGGTTGCACCCGCCTGGACCGCCGCACACAACGAACGAGATTCAAAGACAGCCGCTAAGGCATGTGCGGTCGACCCGCACAGCTCCTTGCGAGGTACGCACACCTTGACCACCACTGTCGGGATGAATCCCGACTTACGCACCGGCGCCGAGACCACCCCACTCGACGCCGGTGCGTCTCCTTTCTTCCCGGATGGCCGGATACGGTGGTGCGGTGACTGAGATTTCGGCTGGCTACCGTGTCGTGTTCGTTCACGCTCACCCCGATGACGAGACCGTCGGCACCGGCGCCACCATCGCCCACTACGCCCACCGCGACGACACCCACGTGACCCTCGTGACCTGCACCCTGGGGGAGGAGGGGGAGATTCACGTCCCGGAACTGGCCAAACTGGCCGTCACCGACGCCGACCAACTGGGTGGCTACCGCCTGGTCGAGTGGCAGCGCGCGTGCGACCACCTGGGCGTCACCGATCGCCGCATGTTGGGCGGCATCGGCGCCTGGCGAGACAGCGGAATGATGGGACTGCCCGCCAACGAGCACCCGCGAGCCTTCTGGGGCGCCGACGTCGAGACCGCCGCAGCCGACCTGGTGCGGGTCCTGCGTGAGGTTCAACCCCAGGTGCTGGTCACCTACGATCCCGACGGCTTTTACGGTCACCCCGACCACATCCAGGCTCACCGGGTCAGCGTCGCGGCGGTGCGCCTGGCCGCCGACGTCGCGTACCGGCCCGACCTGGGGGCACCGCATCAGGTCGCGAAGTTCTACTGGACCACCGTGCCGAAGAGCTCGCTGGCCGAAGGTTTCGAGGCGTTCAAGGAGTCGGCCGACAACCCGTTCGCGGGCATCACCGACCTCGACGATCTCCCGTTCGGCGTCAACGACGACGAGGTGACCGCTCAGATCGTCGCCGCCGGATACGGCGACCACAAACTGGCCGCGCTGCGCGAACACGCGACTCAGGTGCCACCGGACAATTGGGTGTACGTGATGGCCGCCAAGCTCGGTGCCGACGCGGTGACCACCGAGCACTACATACTCGCCGACGGACAACGCGGCGAAGGGTCTGGACCTCACGAGTGGGAGAGCGACCTGTTCGCCGGAGTCGAACGGCACGACACCGTCTGACCCGACGTGTGCGCGCCCGGCCCTGTCGGGCGCGCACGTCTCGATCCAGGGCGGCCTGGTCGTGCACGCGTGACGTCGCGGTCGTGCGGACGTTCCTCTCGCGCCTGGCGAGCCGCTCGCCGGGACCGCCGCTCACGACGTACCCGGTGTAGGGACGACCTCCTAGAATCACCCGGGTGAGCAACGATGTAGAACCCATTCCACCGGCCGTACCCTCGACCGCGGAGTACGTGGTGCGCGCCGGCGGTGCCGTGGTGATCGTCGCGGCGGCGCTGTTGGCCTCGGTGGCCGGGGCGTTCCTGGTGCCCCTCAAGGTGTCCGGCTCCTATCTGCCGGTCGCCGCCGTGATCGGTGTGGCGTCCAACATCGGGCTGCCGTTGCTGGCGCTGTGGTGGGTCAAATCCAGAGTGGCGGCCTTGATCCCCGGCCTGATCTGGTTCATCGTGGTTCTTCTGGCAACCCAACCGGATTCGGCGGGCGGAGTCGTGATCGCCAACATGTGGCCCGCCACGCTGTACCTACTCAGTGGTGCCGCCGCCATCGCGGTGATGGGCTATTTGACGATTGTGGGATCGTTGCAGCGGTTCGCCTCGACGTGACGGCGGTAGGTGGCTGTCGCCAAACCTGCTGTTGCGCGACGACCGGACGGGCGCCTTGCTGTGTTGTCGGATGCCCTGCATACGCTGTGCTTCCGTAACGAGTCGGTATGCCGGACACTCTCTGCCTTGAGAATGCACTCGCC
>Ga0233365_1000313_pt1 | contig 23047 bp, 10 predicted proteins | sample ElkDunMinimDraft_27_FD_191535 | JGI IMG/M metagenome (GOLD analysis project Ga0233365, IMG submission 191535) | Fecal eukaryotic communites from dung pellets of Tule Elk in California, USA - Elk Dung C36 | ecosystem: Host-associated > Mammals > Digestive system > Large intestine > Fecal | place...
CGGTGATCCGCATGGACAGCAACCCGATCGAGGACACGCTCGATTCGATCGGCTTCAACAACAAGTTCCGGATCGGCGACAACTGGCTGATCAACGCCGACATCTCGCGCTCCGACGTGGAGCGCCGGTTCCGCGTGCTGGAGACCTACGCCGGCGTGGCCACCAATGGCGGCGCCACCACGCTCGACGTCTCGCTCGATCCCAGCCGCCAGTTCTACAACTACACGCTCGGCCAGACCTTCAACGATCCCTCGACCCTGGTCCTGACCGACGCCGGCGGCTGGGGCCAGGACGGCTACCTGAAGGATTTCGCCATCGACGACCGCCTGAAGGCCTTCCGCCTCAACGCCGTGCGCAGCTTCGATGAAGGCTTCATCCGCGACATCGACTTCGGCGGCAACTACACCAAGCGCACCAAGGACAAGTCCTCTGTCGAGGCCAAGCTCTGCCTGACCGACTGCACCGGCGGCATGTACGGCGTCACCGCGCCGTTCCCCGGCAGCGTCCAGAACTTCGGCTTCGGCGGCATCGGCCAGCTGGGCGTGTTCGACGCCAACGACCTGCTGAACTCGGGCACCTACAACCTGGTCCGCAACATCAACGCCGACATCGCGGCCAAGAACTGGGAGATCAGCGAGGCGCTGACCACGTTCTACGTCCGCGCCGGCATCGACACCGAGCTGGCCGGCATGGCCCTGCGCGGCAACGTCGGCGTGCAGAAGGTCTACATCGACCAGGACTCCGAGGGCTACAGCACCTTCGAAGGCAACCCGGGCGGCGAGCTGGTGCGCGACGGCATCGACTATTCGGTGACCCTGCCGAGCATGAACCTGGGCCTGGAGGTCGTGCCCGATGCCTTCGTCCGCCTCGGCCTGTCGCGGCAGATGGCACGCCCGCGCATGGACCAGCTGCGCGCCGGCTTCGACGTGACGATCAACGCCGAGAACGAATGGGGCGCCAGCGGCGGCAACCCGCGCCTGCGCCCCTGGCTGGCCGACGCGATCGACGTGTCGGTGGAGAAATACTTCACCACCGAAGCCGGCAACCGCGGCTACCTGGGGGCGGCCTGGTTCCACAAGGACCTCAAGACCTACATCTACAACCAGGATGTGCGCTTCGACTTCGCCGGCTACCCGCTGCCGGAGCCGGTGCCGGGTCAGATCAACTACCCGACCAGCACCGTGGGCCGCATCAACCAGCCGGCCAACGGCGAGGGCGGCACCATCCGCGGCATCGAGCTCACCGCCTCGGTCCCGCTGGATGTGCTGTGGGCGCCGCTGGACGGCCTGGGCCTGATCGCCACCTACTCCGACACCGGCAGCTCGATCCGGCCGAACGGGCCGGACACCAGCGAGCCGATCACCGGCCTGTCCAAGTACGTGTCCAATGCCACGCTCTATTACGAGCGCGGCGGGTTCTCGGTCCGCTACAGCCGCCGTACGCGCTCGGATTTCCGCGGCGAGACCCGCGGCTATGGCGCGGACTACCAGACCATCAGCATCGAAGGCGAGACCGTGCAGGATGCGCAGGTCAACTACACCTTCCAGAACGGCCCGCTGAGCGGCCTGGCCCTGTACCTGCAGGTGAGCAACATCGGCGACGAACCCTTCGCCAGCTACAGCGACGGCGACCCGAGCAACCAGCCGGTCTCGTTCTTCGAGTACGGCCGCACCACCCTGGTCGGGTTCAGCTACCGCTTCTGATGAACTCCTGATCCGCTTCCCGTATTGCCCCGCCAGCTGCCCCTGGCGGGGTTTTTTTTACCGCGTGCCGGGCGGGCGCGGTGAGCCCCCGACTGCTCCCCTCCCCAGCCGCAGCGACATCAATCGCCGACCGCAGGCGCGTCGCGCGGCCAGCGCAACGCGATCTCGTGCACCGCCTCGGCGTGCTGCAGCACCACCTCCATCCGCTCCTGCGGCACGCCGTCCAGCGTGAGCAGCGCACGCCCCGTGTCGACGCACTCGACCTCGATCCGGTAGAGCGCGGCTCCATGGCGCAGCTCCATGCGGTATCCCGGCCAGGACGCCGGCACGCAGGGCACGATCCGCAGGCGGTCGCCCTGGCGATGCACGCCGAGCAGGGATTCGCTGAGCAGGCGATACATCCACCCTGCCGACCCCGTGTACCAGGTCCAGCCGCCACGGCCGACGTGCGGCGCCACGCCATAGACATCGGCGGCCACCACGTAAGGCTCGACCTTGTAGACCGCCGTCCCCGCCGCGTCGGCGGCGTGATTCACCGGGTTGATCATGCGCGCCAGCTCCCAGGCACGCTCGCGGTCGCCGAGCGCGGCGAACGCCATCGCCGCCCACACCGCCGCATGCGTGTACTGGCCGCCGTTCTCCCGCACCCCGGGCACATAGCCCCGGATGTAGCCCGGATCGTGCGAGGTCCGGTCGAAGGGCGGCTCGAGCAACTGGACCAGTCCGGCCTCGCGCTTGACCAGGTGGGTGTCGAGCGCCTCCATGGCCTGGCGTGCGCGCACCGGGTCGGCGGCAGCCGACAGCACCGACCAGCTCTGCGAGATCGAATCGATCCTGCACTCCTCGCTGGTCTTCGAGCCGATCGGGGTGCCGTCGTCGAACCAGGCGCGGCGGTACCAGCCCCCGTCCCAGGCATGTGCCTCGAGGTTGCGCTGCAGCGCCTGCGCCGCGTCCGCGCAGGCGGCGGCGACGGTCTCGTCGCCGCGTGCCGCCGCGACCGGGGCGAAGCGCTGCAGCACGTCGTAGAGGAAGAACCCCAGCCACACGCTCTCGCCGCGCCCGCCGCGGCCGACCCGGTTCATGCCGTCGTTCCAGTCGCCAGAGCCCATCAGCGGCAATCCCCGCTCACCGAGCAGCGCCATGCCGCGCTGGAGGGCCAGCACGCAATGGTCGTAGAACGAGGCCTGGCGGACCGAGGGGATCGGCAGGTCGTAGTACGACTCCTCGTCTGCGCCGAGCGGCCGTCCCTCGATGAATCCCACGGGCACGTCGAGCACGCTCTCATCGCCGGTGGCGTCCAGGTAGCGGCAGGCGGCGAGCGGCAGCCACAGATAGTCGTCCGAACACCGAGTGCGCACGCCGCGGTCGATCGGCGGATGCCACCAGTGCTGCACATCGCCCTCGGGATACTGGTGGGCCGCGCAGAGCAGGAGCTGGGCGCGGGCGAGCGCCGGCTCGGCGTGGACGCCGGCCATCGTGTCCTGCAGCTGGTCGCGGAAGCCGAACGCACCGCCGGACTGGTAGTAGCCGCTGCGCGCCAGACAGCGGCAGGCCAGGGTCTGGTACAGCAGCCAGCCGTTGACCAGCAGGTCGGCGGCCGGTTCTGGCGTTTGCACGCGCAGGCCGCCAAGCGCCGCCTGCCAGTGCGCCTGCACCGCGTCCAGCGCATCGCGCGCGGCCGCCAGGCCCTGGACGCTGCGCGCCAGGCGCAGCGCCTCGTGCGCATCCAGCCCCGCGCCGAGGCGGAACACGGTCTCGGTGCCCTGGCCGGGGGCCAGGTCCAGGGACACGCTGATCGCGGCGCAGGGATCGAGTCCGGCGCCGGAGCGGCCCGACAGCCGCTCCCGCAGCATCGCGTCCGGGGCGTGCAGGCTGCCGTTCCGGCCGAGGAACTCCAGGCGGTCGCAGGTGAAGCTGCGCCGGTCGCCGTCGGCGTCGAAGAAGGCCATGCGCCCGGGGAACTCGGTGTTGTAGGGCATGCGCGCGGTGAGCACGCCGCTGGCCTCGTCCCGCTCGCAGATCACGTGCATCTGCGAACGCGCACGGATGTCGCCGAGGATCCATTCCACGTAGCCGGTGGCGGACAGGCGCCGCGCGCGCGCACTGCGATTGCGCAGCCTGAGGATGCTGAACTTCACCGCCCGTTGCGGATCGACGTAGATCCACAGCTCCGAGGCGATGCCGTCCTCGACATGCTCGTAGACGCTGTACCCGAAGCCGTGGCGGACGCGGTACGGGCCTGCTCCGCGGCGGGGCAACGGCATCGGCGACCAGACGTGGCCGCTGGACTCGTCGCGCAGATAGAACGCTTCACCGCCGGCGTCGGACACCGGATCGTTGGACCAGGGACTCAGGCGGAACTCGTGCGCGTTCTCGAACCAGGTGTATCCGGGTCCGCTCTCGCTGACCACGGTGCCGAACCGGGGATTGGCCATGACGTTGCACCACGGTGCCGGCGTGGACGCGCCTTCCTGGAGCACGATGGCGTACTCGCGGCCGTCGGCGGCGAAACCGCCCAGGCCATTGTCGAACTGCCCCCCGGGCGGCAGCCTGTCGAACTCCGGGGCGGCGGCGGGGTGCGTCTCGCCGTGTTCTGCGTGCGGCACGCCGTGCGCTCCGCCCAGCGCCAGCGGCGGGACCGGCAATCTCGCGCCAGGCGTCGCCTGCCCCGCTCCGTCCGAGGCGACCAGCAGCGGCTGCAGGCGCAGCGGCGCCATGTGCCGCACCACCTGGGCGGCGAGCGTGCCGTGCCGGTCGCTCACGATGACCCGGGAGACGGCCTGGATCAGGATGCGGTCTTCCTGCGGGATCTGCTGCGCCGCCCGTACGAAGATCCCGCCGGGGCGGTCGAGCACGTTGCCTTCCGGGCCGGCAGAGACCAGGCCCAGGATCTGCTCCTGCAGCTGCTGGCGGTAACCGTGCTGGTCCTCGTTCCAGATCACCAGGTCCACATGCAGCCCCTTGAGCCGCCAGTAGGCGTGGGCCTGCACCATCTGCCGCACGAGTTCGATGTTGGCGATATCGCCGACCTGCACCAGCGCGATCGGCAGGTCGCCCGAGATCGCCTGTCCCCACAGCGCGGATTGACCGCGGCGATTCTGCAGCAGTACACCGCCCTCGGCGCGCAGGAAGGGATTGGCGAACACCATCAGCCCGGCCAGACGCTCGTAGAGCCGTGCCTCACCCGGCGTCGCGTTGATCTGCCGGCGCACCACCTGGCTGTGAGTCCAGGCGAGGTCGAACACGCGGTCGGCAAGGCCCCGGTCGCGGTACTTGTCGATCAGCGCCTCGCAGGCGGCGCGGTCGGGGCCGACGCCGGTGACCAGGTCGAGCACCGCGATCTGCTCGGGCTCCAGCGTCACGCGCACGCGGATGGCGATGATCGGATCGAGCACCGATCCGGCGGTGTCCGACAGCCGCCCGGGACCTTGCAGCGCGGCGGGATCGCGGGGAGTGCGCCCGCGGCCCAGGAAGCGTGCGCGGTCGGTCTCGTAGGAGATCTCCACGATGTCGACCTCGTGCGCGGCCACCAGATGGCACATCCACGGAGGCGTCTCGTCGGGCGAGCGGGCGCGCCGCGTGCACAGCAGGGCCTGCCTGCCGCGGAGGATCTCGGTCTGCACGAACAGGTTGCTGAAGGCCGGGTGCATCGCGTCCGCGATCCCGGGCGCCAGCACCACTTCCGCGTAGGTGGTGATCTCGATCGTGCGCCGTTGCCGTGAGCGGTTGCACAGGCGCAGCCGCCGCAACTCGATGTCGTCCTCGGCGGAGATCGCGATCTCCAGGTGGCTGTCCAGGCCCAGGCGCCTGCCGCGGTACTCGACCTTGGCATCGGAGAAGATGGCTTCGTATCCATCGACGGGCACGCAGGTGGGCTGGTACGCCGCCGACCACGCCTCGCCGCTCTTCACGTCCTGCAGGTAGCAGTAGCTTCCCCAGGGATCGCGGGTGCCGTCCTCCCGCCAGCGGAGCACCGCCATGTCCTGCTGGCGCAGGTAGCCGCCGCCGGCATTGGTGTACAGCGCATGGAACCGCCCGTTCGACAGCATCTGGACCGCCGGGCGCGGCGTGTCGGCGGTGGCGAAGATGCGCAGCTCGCTCTCGTCGCCCTGGCCCGTCGTCCACGCTCCCAACGACTCCACCGAGTGCGGAACGAACACCCCGACCCTGGGGACGCGTTCCTGCAGCAGCAGCAGGGTCGCCTGGAACTCGGCGTCGGCGACGAAGCGCTTCTGCATGGGCTGCTCGTGCAACAGGTGGTCCAGCGCCAGGAAGCCCATGCCCTGGTGGTGGGCCATGAACGAGCGCACCAGCGCATGCGACTGCCCACGGGGCACCCGGCTGGCGGTGTAGTCGATCGCTTCGTAGAAGCCGAACCGCCCCCAGGCCCCGGCCGCATGCAGGCGCTGCAGGTTCTGGGTGGCGGCCTCCGGCGCCACCATCAGGGCCATCATCGTGGCGTAGGGCGCGATCACGAGGTCTTCGGCCAGGCCGCGCTTGAGCCCCAGCCCCGGCACCCCGAAGGCCCGGTACTGGTAGTTCATCCGTGCGTCGACCGCGTTGTAGCACGACTCCGAGATGCCCCACGGCACATCGTGCTTGCGCCCGTAGGCGACCTGCGCCTGGACGGCATGGCGCGAGGTCTGGTCGAGCAAGGTGTCGGGATAGCTCGGCATCACCAGTTGCGGCATCAGGTACTCGAACATCGAGCCGCTCCACGACAGCAGGGTCGCCCCCCCGTCGACCTCGGTCAGCAGGCGACCGAGCGCGAACCAGGTCTCCTGCGGCAACCGGCCCTGGGCGATCGCGACGAAGCTGCACAGGCGCGCCTCCGATGCCAGGAGGTCGTAATGTCCCGGGTCGATCCGGCGACTGTCCACGTCGTAGCCGATCGACAGCAGGTGGCGCGCCGCGTCGTACAGGAAGCGGTACTCCATCAGCGAAAACTGCCCGGCCACGTGGGCCAGGTGCTCGAGCTCGCGCACCTGGGCCAGCGCCCGCGTCCGCAGCTGCGGGGCAACCCCCGGCGCGCACAGGGCGCGCAGCGTCGGGATTGCACCCGCCCCGTCGCCGGCGACGGCCGCCGCGCCCGCCTCGCTCCAGCGCTGGACGGTGTCCTGTGCGTCGCGGCAGCCACACTGCAGGCGCCGCGCCCACAGCGCGGGCGGATCGTCGGTCCCTTCCTGCGCGGTCGCGTCCGCCGCGCCTGCGCGGGCGACGATGTCGTCGACCAGGCCCGACAGCATGTCCAGGAGCGCCGCCGCCGAGGCCAGGGTCACGGGTGGCGCAGCGAGCGCACCGTCGAGCAGCCTGCGGCCGGTGTCGATCGCCGACAGGAGCTCCTGCGGTGTGTCGCCCTGCGGGCCCGCCACCTCGCCGAGTACGGCCAGCGTGTCGGCCAGGCCGGCGAACGTCCTCGGCGCCAGCAGCGGCGCGTCGATCAGCCCCAGCAGCCCCTGCCGCAGGGTCAGCAGATGACCGCCGAGGTTGCCGCTGTCCACCGTCGAAATGAAACGCGGCGGCAGCGGGGCGAGCGTTTCGGTGTCGTACCAGTTGTAGAAGTGGCCGCGGTAGCGCTCCATCCTGTCCAGCGTCGCGAATACCCGCCCCGTGCGCTGCATCACCGCCGCGCATTGCAGATAGCCGAAATCCCAGGCGGCCAGGTTGGCGAGCAGCGACAGGCCGATGTTGGTCGGCGAGGTGCGACGCGCGACGACCAGGCTGGGATGCTCCTGGATGTTGTCGGGCGGCAGCCAGTGGTCCTCCTCGCGGATGCTAGCTTCGAAGAACGCCCAGGTGCGCCGCGCCACCCGCCCCAGGAACGCGCGCTGCTTCGAGGACAGCTGCGCGCTGCGCTGCGGCGGCGCGCGGCCCAGCCAGGCCATCAGCCAGGGCGACCCCGCCCACAACACCAGGATGGGACCCGCCACCCACAGGGCCGCCGGATTCAGCCGCCACAGCGCGACGGCGACCAGCGCCGCCAGCAGGGACACCGGCCACATCGTGCGCAGTTCGTCGGTGCCGCCGGTGCCCAGCCGCCGCTCGACTTCGCTCGACGGGTTCCATTGCAACAGATGTCGCCGGCTCACCAGCGTGCGCCACAACGTGACCGCGACCGCCGACAGGCTGTAGGCCGCCTCGTAGGGCAGGCATGCGAGTCCAACGGCGGCGCGGAGCAGGCCGCGACCGGTCTCGTCGGCGACCTGCGCAAGGTGCGTTTCCAGCGCCATGTCCGAGGGCTTCGACAGCAGTACGCGCAGGGCGGGAATCAGCACCGGCGCGAAGGCCACGGCCATCAGCCACAGCGTCCAGGGCAAAGCGTTGTCCAGTGCGAACCAGCCCAGCAGCAGGAGCGCGCAAGTGGCGGGGGGCACGAGGCTGCGGCGCAGGTTGTCGACCAGCTTGCCGCGAGACAGCGCCGAGAGCCGGTTGCGTATCCATCTGCCATCGGCGGCCGGTGCCCACGGCAACACCCAGGGCAGGAGTTGCCAATCGCCGCGGATCCAGCGATGGCGGCGCTTGACGTCGGCCGCATACCGCGCCGGGTAGTCCTCGTACAGGCGCACGTCGCTCACCAGCCCCGCGCGCGCGTAGCAGCCCTCGAGCAGATCGTGGCTGAGGATCCGGTTGTCCGGGAAGCGCCCCTTCAGTGCGCGCTCGAACGTATCGACCTCGTAGATCCCCTTGCCGACGAACGAGCCTTCGCCGAACAGGTCCTGGTAGACGTCCGACACCATGCGCGTGTAGGGATCGATGCCGGGCTCGGCGCCGAACAGCCTGGCATAGCGGCTGAACCTGCGCCCGCTGAAGCTGCTGCCCACGCTGGGCTGGAGGATGCCGTAGCCGCGGGTGACGCGATGCTGCGCCGGATCGAACACCGCCCGGTTGAGCGGATGCGCCAGCGTGGCCACCAGCTCGCGCGCAGCGTCCCGCGGCAGCCGCGTATCCGAGTCGAGGGTGATCACGTAGCGCACGTTGGCCAGGACCTCGATGCGGCCGACCACCCGCTCGAACGCGCCGGCGCCGCCACCGCGGAGCAGCGCATTCAATGCCGCCAGCTTGCCCCGCTTGCGCTCGGCGCCGATCCAGCGGCCCTCGCGCGCATTCCACGTGCGCGGCCGGTGGAAGAGGAAGAAGCGCTCCCCGCCCCTCGGGCTGTCGCCGGCATAGCGCCGGTTGAGTTCCTCGATCCGCGCGGTGGCATGGGCGAGCGTCGCGGCGTCGCCCGGCAGCGTCTCCTGGTCGGCATCGAGGTAATCGCCGAGCAGGGCGTAATGCAGGTTCGGGTCGCGGTTGGCGAGGAAACGCACCTCGAGCCCCTCGGCCAGCGCGTCCACCGACGCGGCATCGGCGAACATGCACGGCACCACCACCAGCGTGCGCGAGGCTGCCGGGACACCGTGCGAGAAATCCATGCGCGGGAGCGGCCGCGGCGGCACGATGATGGTGGCGAGCCAGTTGGTCAACGCGATCCCCAGTTCGCTGAAGACGAGCACCGCCAGGAGGGCCAGGAGCCATGGCGGCGCCCAGCCTGCGCCGCGCGCGCCCGCCTGCCCCATCAGTCCCGTCGTGGCCAGCGCGACGACGATCGCGATCAGCACGAGATAGGCGGCCAGCGGCACCTTGCGCGGTGGGATCCGGACCGGCCTGCCGCCCGTGTGCGCCTGCAGCGCCGCGAGGGTCTGCCCGACGCCGTCGTCGACCAGGTAGTAGCCCACGTGCGCCTCGATCGCGTCGCCGGGGTGCGCCGCCGCGAGCTGCACCGCGGTGCGGGCCACGTCCAGCTCGCTGATCCGGGCGCGCCTGGCGATGGTTTCCACCGCATGCCGGTAGTGGTCGCGCGTATTGAAATCCATCGCGCCGTAGGTGGCGGCCGGATCGTCGCGCAGGGCCCGGTCGACCAGGCTCATGGTCTCGACGTACTCGCGCCAGTCCATGTGCGCGAGAAAGCGCAGCGTGCCGATGCTGTTGCCGATCGACACCTGGTCGGCAGCCTGCTGCTGGCCTTCGGCATGCACCAGGGTCTCGATGCGAAGGCCGGTCTCGCCCAGCCATTGTTCGATCCAGGTCAAGGGCAGCGCGCCGCGGCCCTGGAGCCCGCGCGTCAGCTCGGCGACGAAGGCGCCGCTGGCCGGAGGCCCGCTGCGCGCCATGTCCGCCACCACCAGCACCACGTCCTTGGGTGCCTCCATGGCGGCGGCGTGCAGGCGGTCGGCCCACTGCCGTGCGAGCCGGTGCTGCTTGCCGTCGCGGATCACCAGCACCGCCATGCGGCGCAGGTTCTCGATGACGGCCAGGCGCAGCATGATCGGGATCGCCCACAGCTCGCCGATCGCCAGCGGGCTGACCGTCTGGTAGGCGGCGACGAAGCGGCTCAGCGTGGTGGCGTCCACCCGCCCGTCGCCATGGGCGACGGCCTCCATCGCCAGGTCGTACACCCGGGGCAGCCCGGCCGACGGACCCTGCGCCAGCGTGGGCAGTTCCAGGCTGTACCCCTTGGGCAGGTGGCGCCGGGCGAGGCGGACCTGCTCCTCGATGAGATGGTAGTTGTCGAGGAGCCACTCGCCGGCAGGGGTAATGCGCAGGTCGTCGCGCACCATCCGCGACAGGAAGGTGCGCGCTTCCTCGAGCACGGCCGCGTTGTCGCTGAGCCTGGACAACAGGTGCTCGGGGACACGGCCGGGATTGATCTGGTGGGTGCGTGCGAGACCTCGCCCGTGCAGTTCCATCTGCTCGCCGCTCAGCAACTGCGCCCGCAGCGGCGCCTCCTCCTGCAGTGCTGCCGAGTCCGGTGCGGAGATGCCGGCAAGAACGCGTCGCAGGCGCCGCCACCGGCGTGCCAGCCTCGAAACGGTGCCCATGTCCGATATCCGTGGGCCAGCGGGCCGGCAGCCGGGGGGAGATCGGCATCATTGCATCGCCCCCATGGCGCGGCGTGACGGGACAGCCCACGCTCCGGCGGCCGGAGCGCGTGGATCGCGAGGCACGGGGTGGCGAGGGCGCCAGCCAGCCGACGCCAGGGCACGCTCGCTGGCAGGCGGCGTGGGACGCCGCCTGGAAGCGTCCGGATCCGGGAGGCTTACGGTAGAGCGTCGGACACAGCGCACGCAGGCGGAGACGCTGCAGCGGACATTCGACCGGTACGCGTGCGACAGGGCTCCGCGCCGTCGCCTGGGGGCCGTGCGGATTCGCCGTTCGCGCGTCGCGGCGCCGGCTGGATGAGCGTCCATCCAATCCGGGGCGGGGCGGGCGATATCCGCAGCGCGAGGGGCGGCGCGCAAGTTGCCCCGCGACAAAACGGGGACTGCAGAAACACAGAACCCGCCGGAAGGCGGGTTATTGTCCAAAATGAACAGCGCAAGCCGTTGATTTTGGTGGGCGGTACAGGGTTCGAACCTGTGACCCCTACCATGTCAAGGTAGTGCTCTACCGCTGAGCTAACCGCCCGTCGTGCGATCGGTGATGATCCGACGCCCCGGGCCAGTCAGGCCAGGGCCCGCGCGATGCGGGATGCGAATTCTAGCCCAAGCGCGCGCCGCTTGTCATGGGGGGAGACGCAATCGGGCGATATCGCGGGCCTGCCTCACGCGCACGCCGGCCAGCCCGGTCCCCTGCACTGCCCTCGGCGACCCGCGCTGCCCGCCTCGCCCCTGCCCCCATCGCGGACCCGCCACCGGTCCGGCGTCCAGGCGCCTGCAAGTCCGGGACGACCATGCGCGAAGGACTCCCCGCGGCTACCCGGCCAGCGTGGCCTCCTTGATCCGGCGGATCTCGTCGCGCACCCGCGCCGCCTCCTCGAACTCCAGGTCGCGCGCGTGCTGGTACATCTGCTGCTCCAGCACCTTGAGCCGGGCGACCAGCTTGACCGGATCGAGCATGGCGTAGTCCTGGTCCTGCTCGGCGACGCGGCGGGCCTTGCCGGCGGCCGCGCGCGCGGCGGCCGGTTCGTCGCGTGCGCCCTCCATGATGTCCATCACCGCGCGCACCACCGACTGCGGAGTGATGCCGTGCTCGGCGTTGTACTCGATCTGCTTCTGCCGGCGGCGATCGGTTTCCTCGATCGCCCGCTTCATCGAGTCGGTGACCCGGTCCGCGTACAGGATGGCCTTGCCGCGCAGGTTTCGCGCGGCGCGCCCGATGGTCTGGATCAGCGAGCCGGTGGAGCGCAGGAAGCCCTCCTTGTCCGCATCGAGGATGGCCACCAGCGACACCTCGGGCATGTCCAGGCCTTCGCGCAGCAGGTTGATGCCCACCAGCACGTCGAACTTGCCCAGGCGCAGGTCGCGGATGATCTCCACCCGCTCGACCGTGTCCACGTCCGAATGCAGGTAGCGCACGCGGATGTCGTGCTCGCCGAGGTACTCGGTCAGGTTCTCGGCCATGCGCTTGGTGAGCGTGGTGATCAGCACCCGGTCGCCCATCGCCACGCGCTGGTTGATCTCGCCCAGCACGTCGTCCACCTGGGTAGCGACCGGCCTGATCTCCACCTCCGGGTCGATCAGGCCGGTCGGCCGCACCAGCAGCTCGACGACCTGCCCTTCCGACTTCTCGATCTCGTACTTGCCCGGCGTGGCGGACACGAAGATGGTGCGCGGCGAGCGCAGCTCCCACTCCTCGAACTTGAGCGGCCGGTTGTCCAGCGCCGACGGCAGCCGGAAGCCGAATTCCACCAGCGTTTCCTTGCGCGAGCGGTCGCCCTTGTACATCGCGCCGATCTGCGGGACGGTGACGTGCGACTCGTCGATCACCAGCAGCGCATCGGGCGGGAGATAGTCGAACAGGCAGGGCGGCGCCTCGCCCGGCATGCGCCCGGTCAGGTGGCGCGAGTAGTTCTCGATGCCGGTGCAGTAGCCGACCTCGGCCATCATCTCCAGGTCGAACTGGGTGCGCTGCTGCAGGCGCTGCGCCTCGACCAGCTTGTTCTGCGCGTAGAACTGCTCCAGCCGCTGCGGCAGCTCCAGCTTGATCGCCTCGATCGCGTCGAGCGTGGTGCGGCGCGTGGTGACGTAGTGCGACTTGGGATAGATGGTGTAGCGCGGCAGGCTGCGCCGGGCCTCGCCGGTGAGCGGGTCGAACAGGGTCAGCTTCTCGATCTCGCCGTCGAACAGCTCGATGCGCAGCGCCTCGTCGTCGGACTCGGCCGGATGCACGTCCACCACCTCGCCGCGCACCCGGTAGGTGCCGCGGCGCAGTTCGGTGTCGTTGCGCGCGTACTGCATCTCGGTCAGGCGCCGGATCAGCTCGCGCTGGTCGATGCGCTCGCCGCGCACCATGTGCAGCACCATCCGGAAGTACTCGTTCGGATCGCCGAGGCCGTAGATGGCCGAGACCGTGCACACGATGATCGCGTCGCGCCGCTCCAGCAGCGCCTTGGTCGCCGACAACCGCATCTGCTCGATGTGCTCGTTCACCGAACTGTCCTTCTCGATGAAGGTGTCGGTTGACGGGACGTAGGCCTCGGGCTGGTAGTAGTCGTAGTAGCTGACGAAGTACTCGACCGCGTTGTGCGGGAAGAACTGCTTGAACTCGCCGTACAGCTGCGCGGCCAGCGTCTTGTTCGGCGCCATCACCAGGGTCGGCTTCTGCACCTGCTGGATCACGTTGGCGATGGTGTAGGTCTTGCCCGAGCCGGTGACGCCCAACAGGGTCTGCCGCGCCAGCCCGCTCTCGAAACCCTCGACCAGTTTCTCGATCGCCTGCGGCTGGTCGCCCGCCGGCTGGTAGGGGGCTGCGATCTGGAAGGCGGCGGGATGGAGAGCGGCGTGGGACATGGGCTCGGCGCGGGCGGGAAACCAGTGTAACTGGCGCCTGTGATGGGGACGCGGGCGGCGTTTTCCTACCCCTTGGGCCGCCCGCAGCCGATTCTCCCGCCCGCAACGGACGTCCATGCTGGCCCCACATGGCCATGGAGGGCGATGGATGAACACACCCGCACGCCTGGGCGGCTTCACGCTGGTCGAGACCGCCGCGACAACGGCGATCGTCGCAGTACTCGCCGCCCTCTCCATCCCCGCGCTGGGTGCCCTGCTGGAGCGCCAGCGCGCCGGCGCGGCGATGGGAACGCTGTCCACCCAGATGCAGCTGGCCCGGATGGCCGCCATCACCTATCGACGCCCCGCGGTGTTGTGCCCGTCGACGGACGGCGAGTCCTGCAGGGGCGGGACGGACTGGGGCGGAGGCTGGATGGTGTTCCTCGACCGGGATGGCAACCACCGCCCGGACGCCTCCGACGAGATCCTGAGGGTCGAGTCTGCACCAGCCCGGCCGGCCCTGAGGTTGGTCGGCACCACCGGCAGGCCACGAATCCGCTACCTGCCGGACGGCCGCAGCGCCGGGAGCAATGTCACCATCTCGGTGTGCAGTGTGAAGGGGGAACTGCTGGGAGCGGTGATCGTGAACAACATGGGGAGGCCACGCTCATTCCGGCCCGCGGCCCCGGCACCTTGCCCCGGCTGAACTAGTTCCTCGACCTGCTTGCCTGCCGGCCCTGTCGCCGTCTACAATTTGCACCCCCGCCCGAATAGCTCAGCCGGTTAGAGCACTTGACTGTTAATCAGGGGGTCGTTGGTTCGAGTCCAACTTCGGGCGCCAGATCCGGAACAAGAAAAAAGCCCGCGGCTCGCCGCGGGCTTTTTTTTTACCAGCACCCCGCTGTCGAGGGCGACTTGACGCCCGCCTGGTCGAGGCTGAGCAGGCCGCAGGAGTCGCCCGCCTGCGCACCCTGCGGCGAGGCGGTCACGGTATAGGTCTTCGCCCCCACATCCCTGCTGATCGAATAGAAGTCGAGCACGTCCGGGTCGCAGCGCCTCGCCAGGTCTTCGGCCGACGGCGCCTCCTCGTAGGTCAGCTGCGTCGTGTAGAAACGCTCGAGTTCCTGCGAGACCGTGACCAGGCACGCGGTGCCCGCTGCCCGCCTGGCCTTGCGGACGTGCTCGGTATAGGCCGGCAGCGCGATCGACGCCAGGATCCCCATGATCGCCACCACGACCATCAGCTCGATCAGCGAGAAACCCCTCTGTTGCCGCAAGACAGCGTGCGATCGCCTCGTAGACATGCTGGACATCCTCATTCGCTCCTGACCTCGCGCCACGAAACGCGATTCCAAATCATTGCAGCCGTGCCGGACCCCTTGCCCCTCCCCGCGCCGGATACCTCATCGCCGCCGATGTCGGTACCCGAGACCACCAGCAGGCCACGCAGCAGGTTGGGAAGCGTCGGCATCCCCACGCCGTAGTTGACCGAGCCGATGGGATTTCCGCTCACGGTCTGGTCGGCGGTCGAGCCGTCGTTGTCCAGATCGAAGAAGGAGGATCCCGTGCTGGTGCCGGTAAAGGCGTCCAGCGCGTTGATGAATCCCGAACCGGCCGCTTCGCAGGCATCGCCTGTCGGCATCATGCTGGCCGTGACCAGGATGTTGGACACGCGCTGCGCATCCTGGACGATGCGTTCGCCAGTACCGGGAAGATCGATGTACCAGCCATTCGAGCCGCTGGGCAGGGGAGCCTTGGATTCGAAGGCACGCACCTGGTAGCCATCGGACTGCGCGGACGTCACGCTGAGGGTCCGTGCGGTGAGATCGCTCCGGCTGAGGGCGGCTTCGCCCTCGATGAATCCGTATATGCTCTGGGTGGTGGCGTTGGCGGGATCGGCATCGCCGACGGTGAGGAACCGCCCGGTTCCGAAGAACACCCAGCGCTTGCGAGTCCGCGGATCCACCGCGAGCGTCAGGGCCGCGCTGATCGGCTGCGCATTGCCGGTACGGTCCGTCGCCGTGAACAGCTTGGTTGCCGACCAGGCCGAGGCCGACGTACTGGTCAGGTCGAACTTCCAGACGTTGCCCAGCATGTCGCCGGCATAGGCATAGCGCAGCGTCTTGCCGTCGGGCCCGTACACGCCCACGGGGGCCGACAGCCCGTTGGGCTGGTCCTCGGCGCCGGCTCCGGTGTCGATCTCGCGGACCACCGCGCCCGTCTCGGCGTTCAGCACGAGAAGCACGGCCCGCCCGCGCGCGCTATTGATACCGTTGCCGACAATCACCGACGCCGTTCCATTGACGCCGGCCAGGAGCGGACGCCCCATGACCAAGCCCATGTTCCGGAGCGGGGTCTCCGCCCGTTCCCACTGGAAAAGCGTAGAGCCGGCCGCATTCGCCGGATCGGTCACGTCCAACGCATACAGGCCCTTTCCACCCTTGCCGAGCGTACCGACCAGGATGTTCTTGTTGGTGGTGAGATGCCGGCTGGTGACCGCCACCGGCCCGTCCACGAACCATTTGTGCGCATAGTCGCCACGGCTCAGCGTCGCGAGATCGTGGATATTGATGATGCCGGGAACGTAGGCGAACAGCTCTCGGCCGGTGGCGGCGTCGAAGGCGTGAAGCATGCCGTCGTTGGCGCCGACATAGAGCGTGTTGGTGTCCTTCACGTATGCCGGGGACGAGCCGATGATGTCGCCGAGCACCGAGGTGCGGTCGCGCAGGTTGCCGACGCCGTTGCGGTCTTCGAGCCGCCCCTCCCCCTTGATGTACTTCGCATTGTCCTCGCCCGACACCGCGTAGTTCGCGGGACCTCCCGTACGGGCAAGGCTGTCCCTCTGCGTCGAGGTCGGGAAGTCCGTGCCCCGGCTGCCCGTGGTGGTGAACACCTTGCGCGTGCCCCATGCCGGAATGGAGGAAACCCAGGCTACGTCGTCGGACACGCCTGCGCGGGTCACCCTACGGGCGTTGACGGTACCGGTCCAGGTCCCGGCGACGTAGCTCGCGCTGAACGTCATCGTGTCGCTGTCCAGGGACACCGAGTTCGTCGCCACGTTCGAGTAGGTACTCGTCCGCTGCTGGATGGCGGACAACGCCTGCCGCAGGCCCTCGGTGAACTCCGACGGACTGGATGCAGGCACGAACGCGCCACGGCCGTTGACCGCCGCGTGCAGCAGGTCATCGATGCGATCGGCGTCCTCGCGATCCGTCGGATCGTTCCATGTGGCGTTGGCCGGCACCTCGGAGACCGCCGACCAGCCCTTGCGGCCCGCCAGGCCGATGGAGATGCCGAAGGTCACCATGTGCTGCCAGAAGGCGGGGTTCACGCTCTCGGACGCGGGTACGTTGTTCGCCAGGTCCGGGCGCAGGTCCGTCTTCCAATACTTCATTGCGACGTCGGCCAGGGTATTGGAGTAGCTGTCCTGATACGGGGCCGAGGGCGAATACTGGAAGCTCTTGCCGCCCGGACCGGTGATGACACTCCCCGCATCGTTGTCCTGGTTGCCGACGTCGATGTCGACATTGTTCCAGTAACCGTCGGTGGTCAGGATCGCGAAGTTCTGCCGGCACGAGTACTGGCTGGTCCCGGCCTGCGGGCCATAGGGACCGGTGCTCCTCGAGTCGCTGAAATAGGCGCCGGCACCGTCCAGCGCGCTGTGCAGTGGCGTCCCGCTGTAACCGATCACGCTCTGCATCCGGGCGTACCACGTCGATCGCGAGGTCGTTGTGACAGCGCCGGTGCTGTCGATGAACCGGCCGTCGTTGCCATCGGTCACGGGGATATTGAAGGTGGTCCCGGAACGACCCCAGATCGCCCGGAAGCCAACGCGGACCTTGCCATCGAGCGTCGCGAACGCTTCGCTCGCTCCGGCCTTGGCCGCTTTCATGCGACTGCGGTGGTAGGAGAACCAGGTCGCGTAGTTCGCGCGCTCCTCAGCTAGCGTCCGGGTGCCCGGGAGAACAGCGCTGCAATTGATCCAGCCGTTGCTCCCGCTGCCATTGGAGCCGCAGGTGTTGGACACCGTGGCGGACAGCCGATAGGTGGTGGTCCGGCTGGCGCCGCGCCAAACGCTGACCGTGTACTGGCCCGCACTGCTGAACGGGATATCGCAGGTGCCTGTGTTGTTCCGGTTCACGGTGCCCGCGCATACCTGGGCACCTCCCGGCGCGGTGACCCTGTAGTCCACGGTGGGCTGCGTGCAGTTCTGGCCACAGCTCCCCGAATCGTTCTGGATCCGGATCTGCAGCGATCTCGCCGCTGCGACGTTCGCGGTCCGGTTGTCGACGACAGAGCTGTTGTTGAGCGTCCCGGTATCGACATCATTACCGTCGATACGAACGGTATTTGTGGTGATGGCCCCGTATTCGCCACGCAGGATCCCGCCCCCGGACGCATTGTCCAGGATGAGGTACCGGTAGAAGTTCCTCTGGTCGGTCAGCTGCGTCCCCGTCAACGGCGACGACTTGGGCACGAAGAAGACCTGCGTGCCACCGCACACCTGGGTCCCACCGCTCGTCAGCTCATCCGTCGTCGCATTCGTGTTGTAGTTGAAGCGACGGCAGTTGGAGGGGTTGCCCAGGTCGATGGTGCCTCCGCCGACACGGTTGAAACTGCCGTAGGCAGCAGAGTAACTGGTGCCCCCCGACATGCGCTCGCCGCTCGCATTCACCCATGGCCGGTAGGTGACAGCGGGGTTGTAGTGCAGCGTGTTGTGCGTGTAGGACTGACGACGCCAGTCATTGGCGAGATCGTCGGGCATGTAGTCGAACGCCATCGAGCCCGAGTCGTCCAGGATGAACAGGACGTTGGGCGCAACCCGGCTACCGGTGGTCAGCGGATCGTCCGGGATGTCGACGGTGGCAGCCGCTGGCAGCGCCAACAGGGTGGCGAGCATGGAACCCAGCGCCGCCTTCAGCTGCATCGATGGTGCCCTGGCGATCTTCCGATGCTTGGTCATGAAGGTACTCACAGTTCCGGCACACGATTGACGACATTGGACTGCAGCACGACCTCAGCTCGCCCCGCGGCGCTGCTTCTCGCCGTAACGCGGAACATCCGGCTCTGGCAGTTGGCGGGAGGATTCGCGCTGGCATCTCGCAGGTAAACGAGGCAGTTGTTGTCCGGGTCTGGCTCCCCCGGTACCGCGCCGAGATCCTCCATCCAGTATTCCGACGAGGTCGATGGCGTCGTGCCCAGCGTGGGCCCCTGCTGCCAGGATGCGGCCGAGCCGGCGGCGCACAGGCCCTGGTTGCTACAGGTTTCGGTGCTCGGAGACCAGTTGTCCCAGGTGGTGTCCAGATCACCCTCGTCCGGCACAACCCCCAGGACGTTGTCCTGGGCTTCGCGAAGCGCGGCCTCTGTCGTCTGGAGCGCTAGCGAGCGATCCCGCGTATTGGCGCTCATCCGCTCCTGCATCGCGGCGCTCCGAAGGATCGCGATGCCGAGCACGGACATCACCAGGAGCAGGACCAGAACGATCAGCAGCGACACGCCGCGCTCGCGGCCGCGCTGTCCATGGCGCTCGGAAAGGTAGGTATTCATAGGGAACGTGCCCGGAGGTTGACCACGCTGGTTGCGGTACGTGACAGCGCGCGGCCGTCGATGCTGTTCTGCGCCTGCAAGGTCAGGACCATGCGTACCGCGGCAACCTGGTTCCAGTCGGCGGGAGCCGGCGTGAATACGCCCCCTGGCTGGAGATAGGAGAACGCGATGCTTTCGACGCCCTCGGCGACTTCCTCGCGCGCGCCGGCGGCGCGCGACACGAAAAGCGAGTTCCCTGTTCCACGCCCGTTGGCCTCCACGAACCACCGGGTGCTGCGGAAGCGCCCCAGCATCACGGAGACCGGATAGTGGAAAGTCGCGGAGGGAGAGAACGTCACCGTGCGACCGGACACACCCGTGGCCGTTACGACGAATGTCTTCTGCGCATCGCACAGCACCAGTACGTCGCCCACGTTGAACACGTCCGAGGCCTGGTCCAGCTCGCTTGCCGCGATGGTCACCGAGTTCGCGGTCGATGCGTCGGTGGGATAGGCCAGCTCGGAACCCGAAACGATGGTGATCTCGTTGGCGTCACCGGACACCGGGTTCCGGTCGAGGCTGACCGAGTTGCCGTCCGACGTCTCCATCGTGGCGAGGTTCGAGCATGCCGAGCCTCCCGCCGCGCGGATATCGCGCGAGATCAGCTCCACCGCGGTCCTGGCGCTCTCCTGGATGCGGTTCAGTCCTTCGTTGGCGCGATACGTGTTCTGGTTCGACATGAAGATCGCGAACGCCGCGCCCATCACCAGGATGCCGAGCACCATGGCGATCATGAGTTCCACCAGGCTGAAGCCGGCCGTGCGCTTGCCGATTCCCATGTCGTGCGTCCCCCTCGAGATGCCCCTCATAGCTGCGCCGCCGTTACGAGCTCACGCCCGCCCTGCCCGCCCGCGCGCGAATCGTCCCACCTCACGGTGATCACACAGGCCTCCGGGCAGCCTGCGATCTGGGCGCAGGTGGTCTCGTCGCCATCGGTGCCGATCGAATTCTTGAGATCCCCAATCCAGACCTGGACGATAGGATGGCCGACCGACGGCGCCTCACAGAGCATGCCGCCGGTATTGAACCCGTCGGCGGTCGCGCGATTGACGCGCATCGCCTCGAGAATCGCATTGGTCTGGATGACCGCCTGCGTACTCTCCAGCGAACTCTGTCCCCCGCGCAGCGCGACCGACTGCATCGCCGCGACCCCCAGCAGCCCGACCGCCAGCACCAGTACCGAGACCATGACCTCGATGAGGCCGACACCACGCACCGATGCGCGCGAACGGTATTCGCGACGCGGACCGCAGGCGGCCCCTCCAGTCCGGCTCAACATCCACCACCTCCGCTGCTCTTCTCGGTCGCCACACCGCCACCCAGCATGAGGGTGATCACCCTCGCATTGTCCGGGGGATTGGTCGTCGGCATGCAGGCGGTCAGCGTGACTTCTGCCGCTACCGTTCCGGAGGGCCGGAACGTGATCTGTTCGGCCGAGCTTTCCACGCCCACGCTTCCGGGCAGCTCGAAGCGGCGGATCACCGCGGGATCGCCCGCTTCCCCACCGTCGTGCCTCACCAGAACCTGCTGCCAGGCGGTCCCGTCCGCGCACTCGTCCGAACCGTCCGTCCCGCCGCAAACGGTCACCGCGCGATTCCGCCGGACCGCCTCGGATTTCGCGAGCTGGAGGCTTGCACTGAGTTCCTCGCTCGCGGTGGCAAGACGGCTCGTATTGACGAATCCCACCATGCTGGGCACGGCCACTGCGGCCAGGATGCCGGCCACGGCGATGGTCACCATCAACTCGATCAGGCTGAAACCCTGGACAGGCGTCGCCACCCTGCCATCTGAGGTCGTCGGCATCACTTCTCCCCTTATGCAGGGCAAAGGCTACGGGTGGCGCCCGGGTTTGGCGACCCCGCAGCCGATGGGCGGCCGGTTCACCGGAGCGGGCGGCATCGGCCTATCATTCCGTCGATGCCGGACGGGGAGCCATGGGTGCGCAGGATGGGGACAGACTCCAGCAGCCACCCCCTGCACGCCCTTTTCCGGGCCCCGGCGCTTGTCGCCGTTCTGCTGGCAGGAGAAGCGCTCGCGCTGATCCTGAGCCTGGCCCCGGGGATCGACCAGGACCTTCTGGTGCGATTCGGCCTGGCCTCGCTGATGGTCCAGTGGATCGCCATCGGCACGGTAGGCGCTCTCTGGCTGCTCAAGCCCGCGCTTGTGCGGCTGACCCCCTTGGCCTGCGCCCCGGTGGGCCTGGGCCTGCTGCTCCTGATGACCCTGGCGGTGGCGACGGCCAGCCTGCAGGTCATGGAGTTCGCACGACTGTCCATGCCGGGTGATCCGCCGATCCTGTTCATGGCCAGGATGCTCGTGATTGCTCTTGTGGTAGGACTCGTGGGGCTGGTCGGTTATCGCAACTACTGGCGCGAACGGCAGCTCGCGGTCCGCGCCAAGCAGGCCGAGGTCGACGCGCTGCAGGCCAGGATCCGTCCGCATTTCCTGTTCAACGCGCTCAACACCGGGATCGCACTGGTGCACGCGCGGCCCGAAGCGACCGAGCGCCTGCTGCTGGACCTGTCGGACCTGTTCCGCGCGGCCATCTCCGGACGCGAGCAGGTGCAGCTCGCCGAGGAGCTGGCGCTGACCCAGCGCTACCTGGAGATCGAGAGCCTGCGCTTCGGCGACCGCCTGCAGGTGCAATGGGACATCGACCAGCCCGCGGAGACGCTGGCCGATATCGCCATCCCGCCGCTCTCGATCCAGCCGCTGGTGGAGAACGCGATCAAGCATGGCATCGAGCCGAGCCGCGGCGGCGGCCACGTGGCGGTGTCTCTGCGCAGCACGCCGGGCGCGATCGCGATCGATGTGCGCAACTCGCTGCCTGCCGGCGAGGCGCGGACATCGACGGGCCATGGCATCGGACTCAGCGCGGTGCGCTCGCGCATCCAGGCTTTCACCGGCGGCGAAGGTGGCGTCGACGTCACCGAGGCCGACGGCGAACACGTCGCCACCCTCACCCTGCCGCTGCGGGCCTAGCCGGCGCTCGGATCGTCCGGCGCGGGCCCCGCCCTGCACCCGTCTGGCGTGCGAATGCTGCGGATCGGCGCGGCCCGCAGACCGCGCCGATCAGGGCCTGGTCAGGCGATCACCTGGTAACAGGGCCGGTACTCGCCGGAGATCTTCATCCTGCGCTGCTGGACGAAGGCGCGCAGCAGCGCGTCCAGCGCCTGCATGATGTCCTGGTCGCCGCGGATCTGGAACGGGCCGTACTCCTCCACCCGGCGCATGCCGTCTTCCTTGACGTTGCCGGCGACGATGCCGGAGAACGCGCGGCGCAGGTCGGCGGCCAAGTCCTGCGGGCGGCGGCCGTGGCGCAGGTCGAGCGCGGCCATCGCCTCGTGCGTGGGCACGAACGGCAGCTGGCAGTCCAGCGGGATGTCCAGGCCCCAGTTGAAGTAGAACGAGTCCTTGTGCGCGATGCGGTACTCGCGCACCTCGCGGATCCCGGCATCCATCCGGCGCGCGACCTTCTCCGGGTCGGAGACGATGATCTCGTAGCGCTCGGCCGCCGCATCGCCCAAGGTCAGGCGGATGAAATGGTCGATCTGCTCGAAATAGGGTGCGGCAGCGGTGGGCCCGGTGAGGATGAACGGGAACGGGCGGCCGGCGTTTTCCTCGCGCAGCAGGATGCTGAGCAGGTAGAGGATCTCCTCCGCGGTGCCGACGCCGCCGGGGAACACGATGATGCCGTGGCCGAGCCGGACGAAGGCCTCGAGACGCTTCTCGATGTCCGGCATGATCACCAGGTGGTTGACGATCGGGTTCGGCGATTCGGCCGCGATGATCCCCGGCTCGGTAATGCCGATGTAGCGGCTGCGGCGCCGCCGCTGCTTGGCGTGGGCGATGGTCGCGCCCTTCATTGGCCCCTTCATCGCGCCTGGGCCGCAGCCGGTGCAGATGTCGAAACCGCGCAGGCCCAGTTCGTAGCCGACGTTCTTGGTGTACTGGTATTCCTCGCGGCCGATCGAGTGGCCGCCCCAGCACACCACCAGGTTCGGGTCG
>Ga0233365_1000315_pt1 | contig 23025 bp, 20 predicted proteins | sample ElkDunMinimDraft_27_FD_191535 | JGI IMG/M metagenome (GOLD analysis project Ga0233365, IMG submission 191535) | Fecal eukaryotic communites from dung pellets of Tule Elk in California, USA - Elk Dung C36 | ecosystem: Host-associated > Mammals > Digestive system > Large intestine > Fecal | place...
TGTCTGCGGAGGAGACCCGTTGGAGGGTAAGTTTCCAGAAGGGCACCCGGAGCGTGGAGTCCTCTGCCATCGCCATGGCCACGCCGGATGGCCCCGTCTTGGTGGCGGTCGCCCTGCAGGGAGCGGATTTTTCCGCCACCTCCCTGGTTCTCGGAGGAAAACCGGTGGCGGCCAGATTTGTCGGCTATGATGCCGTTTCCCGGCTCTGCGTGTTCAAGCCTTCGGAGCCCATCCGTGGAGCCGTCCTGACGTGGGCGGACAGGGCTCCCGAGCAGATGGGAATGCGTATCGGGGTGGGGACCGGTGACGTCCGGAAAATGGGAACCTTGAAGGGGAAGGTGAACCGCATTGGGGGGAAAGTCCTTCCTTTCGCCCTTCTGGAAGCTGAGGTCGCGGGTCAAGCCCTTGAGCCCGGTGCGTCCGTCACCAGTCCGGACGGCAAAGTCATCGGGATCGTTTTCCAGTCAGGGGAGGCCGGCGGCGGAGGGTATGTCATCCCGGCGCAGGCGGTGAACCGGGTGGTGAAGGACATCGTGGCGAACGGAAGGCTGGTCCGGGGTTGGCTGGGCGTCTCCCTGATGGTGGAGAACTCCGAACCGCGGATCACCAAAGTATGGGCGGACTCTCCGGCTGCGGATGCCGGATTGCGGGAAGGGGATCTGATCAGCCGGATCGGCAATACCGAAGTTGGAAACTATGCGGATGTCGCGGACACGTTCTTTTATCTCATACCCGGGGAGCCGGTCGAACTGACGGTGAGCAGGGAGGGGAAGACGTTCCGCTTTGCCCTCACGCCGACCGCCGCGCGGCCGAATTGACCTTCATTGGCGATTGAAGATCGTGCGGCGGCAGGAGAATGTCGGGGATGAGGATTTTGCTGGCTTCTTCTTCCCCCCGGCGGCGAGAGCTGTTGGAACGCGCGGGACTGGTTTTCCGGGTGTTGGCCTCCCCTGCGGAGGAGATCCATGATGAGACCATGGAGCCGTGGAAGCTCTGCGAGGAAAACGCGCTTCTGAAAGCCAGGGCGGTGGCCGCCGACCACCCGGAGGAAATCATCATTGGCGCGGATACCTTGGTCTTCAGTGATGGCCGGGCGCTGGGGAAACCCAGCGACCTTGGGCAAGCCCGGGAGATGCTGCGGGCCTTGTCCGGCAAGAGCCATCGGGTATGCACCGGCGTATGCCTCATTTTCCCAAGCGGCGCGGAAGACGTGTTCCATGATCTGACGGATGTTGTTTTCCGGGAGTTCGGGGACGAAGTGATCGACGGATATTTCGCGAAGGTGAACCCGTTGGACAAAGCGGGGGCCTACGGGATCCAAGAGCATGGGGAGATGCTTGTCTTGGAGATCCGTGGCAGCTTTGAGAATGTGATGGGCCTCCCTGTCGGAATGGTGGTGGAACGGCTGAAGTCAGCCAGCCCGGACTTGCGGACGGCGGAGGGATGACGGATGATCCGGGCATGGAGCCTCTCCACCGCTATCCTCTGATTTTTAACCCGAAGGCAAAAAGCCAGAAGGGGGAGAGGACCTTGCGGTTTCTCATGGAACACGCGAACCGCTTCGCGCTGTATGCCACGAACAACGGGGACGAAGCGCGCGAGCTGGCGGCCAGATTCGCCGCGGAGGGCGAGCCTGTCGTGGTCGCCGCCGGGGGGGATGGCACACTCAACGCGGTCGTGAAGGGACTGGCGGGAAGCGGGACCGCATTGGGTATCATACCCGCCGGGACCATGAATGTTTTCGCCAGGGAGCTGGGCATCCCTTTTGACAACCTCCCGCGTTGCTTTGATGTCATCGAGCGCGGACATGTCCGCGAGATCGACCTGTTCGAAGCGAACCGGGCTCCGTTCATCCAGATGGCGGGGGTGGGCTTCGATGCCATGGTGATCGAGGAAACCACCTGGGAGTCGAAGAAGATGCTGGGGCCTCTGGCCTACCTGCTGGCTGCTGTGAAAGTGTTGGGGGAGAAGCCGCGGAAGATGGAGATCATCTGCTCCGACGGCCGCCGGGAGGAAGGCGTGGCGGTGCTTGCCGGAAATGGCTCCCTTTATGGCGGGCAGTTCAGGCTTTTCCGGGCCGCTGACAATCAGGACTCGAAGCTCGACGTACTGGTTTTCAAGGAAGCCGGCTACAAGCTGGTGCTGGACTCCATCAAGGGCCTCGCCCTGGGTGGGGTGGATCTGGCGGCCTCCACCAGCTACTTCCAGGCTGCGGCATTCACCGTGAAGGCGGAGGGGGAGGTACCCGTGGAAGTGGATGGGGATCTTCTCGGAAGATGCACCGAAGTGAAATTCGCCGCTGCCAGCAGGAAGCTCCGGGTCATTGCGCCGGAGGTCGTCACCGGAAGCCGTTTCGTCGATGCGGTGAAGGCATTGCTCCAGTGGACGCGCCGTCCCCCGGAGCTGATGGAATCCCCGCGTGTATGAAGAAGAAGGTTCATGGGAGCGTTTTCGCAAAGTGGTTCCGGCGGGTGTTGCTCACCGGCTTTCTGCTCGCCTTCACGGGGGTGGGATTTGTGGTTTATGTGAACGTCATCCCCATGTGGGCTTCACGTGGTCAGCTTTTCACGGACATCACATCGCTCCCGAAGGCCAGGGTCGGCTTGATATTCGGGACGACAGACCGGGTGGACGGGCGGGAGAACCTTTATTTCCGCTACCGCATCGACGCTGCGGAGAAGGTATGGAACGCGGGGAAGCTCGAAACCATCATCGTCTCCGGGGACAACCGGGAGGCCTCCTACAATGAGCCGCGTAAAATGAAGGCCGCGCTCATGGCGCGCGGTGTGCCGGGAGACCGCATCGTCTGCGATTATGCAGGTCTACGGACCCTGGACTCCGTCGTCCGGGCGAAGGAAATCTTCGGCGCGGATCCGGTCATGTTCATCAGCCAGAGATTCCAGAATGAGCGGGCAATCTACCTCGCGGAGGCACATGGCATCGGCGTTTTCGGGTTCGATGCCGAGGACGTACGGGGCAGGGGAGGACTCAAGACGAAGGCGCGTGAAGTCGCCGCGCGCATCCAGATGTGGCTGGATGTCCATTTTCTGAACACCAGGCCGAGGCATCTGGGGGAGAAGGTCGAACTTCCGGACTGAGCGGGAGACCTGCCTGCGGGTCAGCCATTCCGCCTGCGGCGGAGGCACAGGCCCAGCGCCGCGGCGAGCAGGGTGGCGGTGCCAGGTTCCGGGACCGGGGTGAAATTCAGGAAGACATTCCCCGAGGCATCCGCCAGCGTGGAAAACGTGCCGGTGGTGTAGTTCCCGTTCGTGATCTGGCTGAAGTTGGTGGCTCCGGAATTGGTGCCGGTGCCCGTGTTGTTCACGATCTTCCAGCTCCGTTCCGTGGTCCAGAAGGCGTCCGCCGAATTGGGATCCGCGGCCCCTCCGTTGAAGGAAAGGGTCAGGGTGGATGTTCCTCCCAACGTGAGGCCCAGCGCCCCGGCCAAGGTCAGCTCATCGTAGTCCGTTCCAGCCGCGGCCGCCAGATCCGTGAGGGTGGTGATGCTCCATAGCAGATTCCCCCCGTTGCTGAAATCCGCCGTGCCCGCCACGGAACTGTTGAAGGTCAGTTTTCCCGCTGCCCCATTGAGGGCTCCCGGTGCGACGGTCCCTGCAATGCTCACCGCATTGTTGATGGTGCCGATGCCCGCGAGGGTGCCCCCGGCCTGGATGATGGTGGTGGGAGCGGCGGCGGTGCTTGTGGCGATCGAGCCGTTCACCACCAGCGTCCCTTGTTCAATGGTGGTCGTGCCGGTGTAGGTGTTCGTGCCTCCGAGGGTCCAGATGCTGGTGCCCGTCTTGATCAGGGACGTGCGGTTCGTCACCGTTGCGGTGGGATTCGCCACCGCTCCGCTGATCACGTTGCCCGTGCTGGTTCCGGACAGCCGCAGGGTCGGGCTGGCGGTGTTGGAGCCGCCGCTGACGCCTGCCAGCAGCAGGTTGGCGCTGGTGGGATTCATGGTCATCACCGCGTTCGCGGCCGATCCGCCTCCGAGCTGGAGCTGGTTCAGGCTGAGGGAATAGCCGTTCCCACCCGTGAGGTTCATCGTCGTGTTGGCTCCGATGTTGTGGCTGCCGAAGGCGATGATCTTGTTCGTGCCGCCGGTCGCGGAGCGACGGTCCACGTTGATGTTGTAGGTGGCCCCGGTGCTGGCAACCTGGATCTGGTTTCCGTAGCTCAGGATCTGGGAGGAACTGTCGTTGAGGCCGTCCGCGCGGGCCTCGAGCGTGGCGCTGTTCGCGATCTGGACGGACCCGGTGCCGAAAACCTTCAGCAGGGTGTTGGTGGCATCCCCATATGTGTTGGGATCCGCTCCACGGAGTGTGCCGCCGTTGACGTTGGTAACCACGGAGACATTCGTCATCGCGCTCGCTGCGGTCAGGACCAGAGTTCCTGCTCCGGTCTTCGTGAGACTGCCCGAGGTACTGTTGTTGCCGTTGGCGAAAGTGACGGTCTGGCCGTTGGTATCGATGATCACCTGGTTGCTTGCCGCCGTGCTGAAGCGGCCGGAGTAGTCCGTGGTGTTGGTTGCGGTGTATTGCAGCGTGCCGCCGTTGAAGTGGATCGCCCCGGCGGGGAGGCTGCCCGTGCCGCCTCCCAACGGACCGCTGGTTTCCCCTTGGGCACCGGTCAGGCGCAGGATGCCTCCGGAAATCGTGGTGTTGCCCGTGTAGGTGTTCGCCCCGGTGAGGATCAGCGTGCCTGCCCCGAGTTTCGCGAAACCCGTGACATTTGCGCCCCCGTTCGCATTCGCGATGACCTCCGCGTAGGTGCCGGTGTTTCCCGAGGCGACTTCGATGCCCAGCCGGGAGCCGGTGGTCAGGATGGCTCCATCGTTGAGCGCCTTGATTTCCGCTTCGGAAAAGCTGCCGGTCCCCCCGAAACCCAGCCCGAAAATGCCATTGGCTGCCACCTGGATGTTGGCGGGCGTCCATGCAGAGGTGGTCCCGCTGTAAAGGGAGGTCGGTGTGGCGAAGGAAAGGGCTCCGGAGGTGATGGTGTACGCCCCGGCATAGGAATTCGTGCCTGAGAGGATGATACGGGAGTTCGCGCTGTTCTGGACCACCGATCCCACATAGGTCCCCAGGTTTCCGGAAATGACCACGGCTCCCGTTCCACTGGTGCCGAGGTTGGAAATATTGATCAACCCGCCATCAACTCCCGTCACGCCGATGGAACTGCCGATGCTCATGTTGCCGGAGCCTGCGTTCAGCCGGAAATTCAGCGCCCGTGCGGTGCTGTCCGCGTTGGTGATGGTGTTCGTGTTGGCGGTGGCGGATCCGATGTTGATGGCGGTCACTCCGGCCCCGGTGATGCCGATGTCCAGATTCGTGTTCGTCATGACGAGGTTCGGGCGCACCGTGAGCGTGCCGCCCGGACTCGTGTTGACGATGGAAGCGGTTCCCGCATTGGAGAACCGGTTGTTCGCGGCGCTGACACCTGTTCCATCCATCGTGAAAGCGATGCTCCCGTCCGCCGCGATGCCCCAGGTGGAGGCGTTGGACATCGACCCCCTCAACACACCGATGGTGACGGCGCTCCCCAGGGAAATGGTGGAGTTGGAGCCGCCGCTATAGGTGGCGATGTCTCCGGGATTCACTGACGGTGCAGGAACCGTATCTGCCCCCACTCTCCATGTGCCCGCCGCCCATGTCCCGCTGGTGGAGGATAGGATGTGGTCCACGTCCGCGGAATACGCCGCTGGACCGGTGAGGCAGATGGCGGTGATGAGCGCGGGGCGCAGCCCGCGCGAAAACATGCGGTGGATGGAGGGTTTCATGGGTTTTGGGCCTGTTAAAGTCGCGGATGCGGGAACAGGAGGGAATCCATCCGGTGCATATCGGGAATCCGGGCCGTTGCAAGCTCCATCGCGGGGGATGGAGGGGAACGGCGGCATAGCCCGACCTTACCCGCGGGCGCGCCCGTTTTCGTCCAGGATGGAAAGCCCCTGTCGGATGTAGATGACGGCGGACCAGATGGTGAACACTGCCGCGATGACGCAGGGATAGATGGGCGGCAGCAGGTAGATCCTCAGCATCACCCAGCCCAGCGCGAACATCTGTGCCACCGTGGAAACCTTGCCGCTCCAGTGTGGCTTGAAATGGATCTTCTTGTGGCGGGAGAAATGCAGGTAGGCCAGACCGGCGATGATGATGACGTCCCGCAGGATGACGACCGCGCAGAACCATGCAGGCAGCCGCCAACCGCCGGGACCCCAATCGACCGCCGCCAGCACCGTGATACCGGTCAGCAGCAGCGTCTTGTCCGCCAGCGGGTCCATGAACGCGCCGAACTTCGAGCACTGGTTGAACCGCCGGGCGACCCACCCGTCCAGCCCGTCACCCGCCGCTGCCGTCACGAAGGTCGCCAGCGCCGCGATGCGCAGCCATTCCACCGGTTCCCCGCTGGCGATGCTCCTCCCGTAACCGATGGCCAGCGCCGCGAAAACCGGCACCAGCAGCAGGCGGGTGAGCGTGATCTTGCTGGCTAGGGTCATGAGGCGAATTATCAGCGGAAAGTGATTGGTTTGAAAGGTGAAAACACCGACAGTCCGGACCATGAAACCCGCACCGGGCACCCCCGCTCCCGACTTTGAAGCCTCCGTGGTGGAAGGTGCCAGTGAAGGCAGCGTGAAACTCTCCGGACTGCGAGGTGGGAAAGTGGTGCTTGTCTTCTATCCGAAGGACAGCACCCCCGGCTGCACCATCCAGGCGTGCGCGTTGCGGGACGGCTGGGAGGAGATCCGTGGGAAGGCGCGCATCTTCGGTGTCAGCGCGGATGGTGTGAAGAGCCATCTGAATTTCATCCGGAAGCGGGAGCTGCCCTATCCCCTCATCGCGGATGAGGACCGGAGCATCTGCGAAGCCTACGGCGTGTGGGTGGAGAAGTCATTCATGGGCAGGAAATTCATGGGCATCGAACGCACCACTTTCGTCATCGGTGAAGATGGCCGGATCTCCGCCGTCCTGGAGAAAGTTTCACCCCCCAAACACCTGGCTCTCCTGAAGGAAGCGCTTGCTTGAATCCATGAAAGAGCCGGCTAATTTCAAACCATTCATGAGTTCATTCCGTGAAAGCGAGGGGCATGTCCTGATGCCCGGTCTGGCCATCGGCAGTCTCGCGCTCGTCCTCGCTGCCGGTTTCGGTTCCGTGGGCATTATGGACCGTGCGAACGACGGCATCGCGGGTATCATCCAGGTCGGGGGAGGCGTGGCGAAATCCCTGCCGCTCTGGGCCGTATGGGCCGCAGCGGCGGTCGGTGCGTTCAGCCTCTCTTTCCTCATCCTCTCCGTGCCGGGCACCTGGAGACGGGTGGTGTTGTGGATTTCCGCGCTGGTGTTGGTCGCCGGGTGGGGTCCGGTGTTAGTTCTTGCGGGCCGGTTTCCTGTCGTGGCGGTGCCGCTGCTGGCCACCTTCTGGGCCGGCCTCTGCGCCTTGGTCTATGCTTCCCGGCACCGCATGGCGGCGGACAAATAACCAACATGGGCAGAGCGGATTTTCCAGAACCGGTGAAAGCATTGGTCGCGGAGCTGAAACGGCTTCCCGGTGTAGGCCCGCGCAGCGCGGAGCGGATGGCCGTCTGGTTGCTCCGGAACAAGAAGGCGGAGCCTGCTTCGCTCGCCGCAGCCCTGGTGAAGGCGGAAGAGGAAATCATCTCCTGTCCTGTATGTGGCTTCTTCGCCACCCTGGAAGGTTGTGGCATCTGTGATGACTCCCGGCGGGATGATCACCTTCTCTGTGTGGTGGAGCAGGCCACCGATGTCCTCCCACTGGAGCGCTCCGGCGGATTCAACGGCAGGTATCACTGTCTCGGCGGGAAGCTTTCCCCGTTGGACCGGGTTTCCCCGGAGGATCTGGAAATCCCATCCCTGCTCAAACGCATCGGCGAAGAGGAGATCGAGGTGATTCTGGCACTTGGCTCGGATGTCGAGGGAGAGGCCACGGCCAACTACCTGGCGGATCTCCTGCGTGGGCGGAACTGCCGCATCAGCCGCATCGCCCAAGGCCTGCCAGCGGGCGGGGGGCTGGAACACGCCGACGAACTCACGTTGCTGCGCGCCCTCCAAGGCCGTCGCAGCTTCTGAAGCGGGGAGGTGGAACACCCCTGTCCCACGGCGGTATTGGGAACCCATCAAAAAGGTTCATCCAAACATGAGAAGTACAAGGCGGGAAAGCAGTCCTCTTTGAGTTTCTCTGCGACCTTTGCGTCTTCGCGGTAGATCTTCTCCCTTCAACCAGTCGCTCCCAGGTGAAGGAACGGGATGGCAAGTCTGCCGCAATGTCCACCCTCCTTAAAAAAGGAGGGCCGCCGGAGCACCCACTCCGACGGCCCAAGTTGAAAACTTCAAATCGTAGAACGATTGGAGGCTAACAACTGCTGTTCACCCTTACATGAAAACACAAACTAAGTTGCAGTTTTCATGGGTTGAGACATTGCAGGTTGCCGGTTCGTTCAAAGATTTCCGGAAATTTTTCATGAGGTTTCAGTCGATTTTCCAACAATCTGGAAATCAGTGGTTCGCACCGCGGTAGCGGCCATGCGGAAACGGGTTTTTCTTTGGGCCGGGGCCGATGATCACCGCCCGGGGAGTTTTGCCCGCCTTGTCCGACACCGGAATGACATCCGGTGGGGGAAGCACGCCGGGCCCATTGCCCATCTTGAGGACATCATCGGAAACCTTGTAGCGGGCGTTCATGTCATCCTGGGCGGCGTCCAGCGTATTCTGGCCGCTGACGATGCTCGGTTGGATGAAGATCAGCAGCTCGGAGCGGGATTTGTCCTTTTCGGTCCGTGAAAACAATCTGCCGAGTCCCGGGATACTGCTCAGGATGGGAATCCCACTTACGGACTTTGTATCCCGATCAATGATCAACCCTCCCAGGACGATCGTTTCATTGTTGGGAACGGTGACTTGGGTGAGAATCTCTCGGGTGGTGATCCGGGGGACTGAAAGTGCTGCACCATTCGGTCCCGCTCCCGCAAGGATCTGGTTGCCGTTCAACTCGTCGTTGAGCAGCGCGATCTGAAGGGTGATTTCGTTAGGGGAGTTCACCAACGGGATCACTTCGAGTTTCAGCACGACGTCCTGATATTCGATGTTGGTGCTCTGCCCGCCTGACGAAAAGCTGTTGCTGTTCGTGGGAATGGCCACCCGCTCACCACTGGAGATGATCCCCTTCTGGTTGTTGGAGGTGAAGATACTGGGTCTGGAGAGGATGGTGAAATTCGAGTCGTTCTGCAGAGCGTTGAGATAGATATTCAGGTTGTTGCCAATTTTTCCGTAGATCGATAGCCCCGTACCCGCCGTAAGGTCACCTGGATCAAAGGTCGCACCGCCGGGAAGAGGAATGGTTGTGCCACTGCCGCCCGAACCTCCTTGGCCGGCGATCCTGTCGCCGCCGAGTGCTTTCACGTAGTCGACCCCGAAATCGAACTCATCAGTCAACGTGAGCTGGCCGAACACGGTCGAGATCATCACCTGATCCGCCTTCACATCGATCTGGTCGAGGAGGTTCTCGATGATCTCCACACCGGCGGGAGGTCCTTGGACAACGATGGAGTTGGTGATCTGGTCCGCGACGAGCAGGGTACGTCCGACGAGGAGGGATACCGGCGCGGTATCCACATCAGGATCGTCCAAGCCAACGCTGCCGCCGCTCCCACCGCCACCGCCCCCACCACCTCCACCGAACCCGGAGGAACTGCCGGTGCCACTGCCGGAGGCGGCCGTGCGGCTGTTGCTGTTGCCGCGGGAGTTCTGGTTGTTGCGGGATTGGGTGCCTGCCCTTTGGGTGCCCGGCTGGCCACCGGCTGCTCCGCCGGGGGCTCCGGCTTCCGTGCCGGTTCCTGCGGAATAGGCGCGGGTCAACGCGTTCTCGGCTATGCCCAGGAAGTCGGCGACCTTTACGAAGCTCAGCTTCCTTCGCATGAAGTTCCGTTGGTCCGTCTGGACGTCGAATTCGCTGACGAGGCTCTCGATGAACACCAGGTCATTCGGCCGGCCCATGACGAAGATGCGGTTGGTCCGCGGCTCCGGCACGATCTGCGGGGGATTCTCCTCACCGCCTGTTCCTCCGCCACCTCCGGTGTCGCCCGCAGGCATCCCGGGAACGGGGGCCGCGTTCTGACCGCCGGTGCGCTGCACGCCTGCGGTGCGCTGCGCCTGTTGCTGGGCCGTGAAAAGTTCGTTGAGGGTGGTCGCCAGTTCGGTCACATCCGCGTACTCCACCTTGATGAAGCGGGTGGCCACCTTGCCACCGGGTACGTCGATCTCCCTTTTCAGCTCGATGAGCCTGCGGATGAGGGAGGTGTTTTCCGTGATGATGACGGCGGAGGCGTTCGCCACGGGGGCGATGGAGCCGTAGGCGCCGAATTGTCCGACCACCTGGTTGAAGGTGGTGACGGCGGCCTCCGGCTTCAGATACTGGAGGTTCATCACGTAGGTGATGACCGCATCCCCCTCAGGCAGGGTGGCGCCCTCGGTATAGACCGGCATGCCGCGGCTTTTCGGCGTGATCGTGCCGGCGGAAAAGGTGAGGATGTCCAGGTTCATGTCCGTGCTGTCCGGCACGAAAACGAAGCTCTCGATGGTGGCGGCCTTTTTCAACAGCTCCGCGACCTGGGCGTAGGTCAGGGGATCCGTCGGGCTGGCATCCTGGACGAAGGAAAACTCCGCCAGTGCGGCCTGTGCGGAGACGATCACGCGACGCCCGGTGTACTTCCGGTAAAGGCCCGCGAGAGAGGTGCCGGAAAGCTTTGGCTCGATGATCGCCTCGGTCACCTTCCGCTCCGCCAGCGGGATGTCCCCTGCGGCGGGTGGGGCCGGGGGAGGTACGGGCTGGCCGGGAACCGCAGGTGCTGCCGGAGGGGCGGGTGGTTGGGGCGTGACGAGCGGTTGTTCCGGAGGCTGTGCAAGCCCGGTGGTGATCCCGGCGAGGCCGAGGGCGGCGATGGGGCGGAGGAAGCTCATGGGGAAATCAGGAAAAGTGGATGAGGCGGACGGGGTGCGGGAAATGGAGGATCAGCGGCGCTGGATGCGCTGGTTCGGTTGGGAAGTTCCTTGCTGTGTATTGGGGGCGACCCCTGGAGGGGAATTACCCCCGCCTTGGTTGGCGGCTCCCGCTGGAGGCACCACCCGTGCACGCGGCGCGCGCGGAGCTTCGGCCCCGGTAGCGGCGGGCTGCTGGCCGGGCACTGGCTGTTGGGGCTGGCCTTGTTGCGGCGGTGGGGGTGCCGGAGCTGCCTTGAGGGTCAGCAGCGTCTTGTCGAACGCCACTGTGCCGGATTTCGATCCGGTGGAAACGCGGACGGTGGTCTCCAGTGGATTGCCCGTCGCATACTGGACGGAGAGGATCTTGAAATCCTGGTTCTCCGGAAGGATGATGCGTTCTTCGGGATTTTTGCGGTTCAGCAGGGTGACGCGGTAGCCGCCGGGGATCGGTGAGATGCCGCCCAGTGCGTAGTCCTCAAGGGGATTGACAGCTTCCGGCGGCGGCGGCGGAGGGGGCTTTGTGGTGAAAGGGGAGTCCGTCCACAACCGGGTGTATTTCGTCGTCGGTACCACCCGCGGCGGCTTGGCGAAAGCGTTGGCGGTAAGGGCGATGAAGAGAAGGATGAGGATTTTCATGGCCGGGGCTATTGGATGATCGGGACGAACCACTGCTCGATGACGGCGGTGCAGTCGATCTTGGTATCGTCCGTGTTGTCAGGCTTGAGGAGGAGGTTGGTGGCGGCGCGGAATTGCTCCGGGTTGTTGAGCCGGCCGAGCCAGGCATCGAAGAGGGCTTTCTCGGTGCCGGTGACGGTCACCTGGACTTTCACCCGGTGGTAGTGGTTGCCGTCGGTCTGGTCGGTGGGAAGGAGCTTCTGGGAGTTTGGCTTGATGGTGAGCCCGGCGATCTGGGCCTCCCGCTCGATGAGTTGCTGGAGGCTGGACTGGATATCCTGGTAGGCGGCGGGTGCCGGTTCGTGCTTCGCCAGCCATTCCACGTCATCCAGCACTTCGTCACGACTTTCGCTGATGATGTGGGCCTGGTCGAGGGCTTGCTCCGCCATGATCCGGTTGGCCGTGATTTCGGTTCTTTTCTTGGAGTAAAGTTTGAAAACGAAGACGTTGAGGATGATGAACCCTGCGGTGCCGAAGATCAGGAGCAGGTTTTTTTCGCGGGGTGACATTGGTGGGCGGAGAAGACGGAAAGAGGGTGGGGTTGGGCGGAGCCGGCTGCGTCAGGGATGGCGGTGGTGCGGTTTTCCCTGTTGAATGCCGGTCGGAGTGGGATTTGTCGGTTCAGCGGGCGGTGCCGTTGTAGTTGAACTCCCAGCCGCGGGTTGATTGCTGCGGTGAGGGGGTCTGCCAGTCGAAGCCGATCAGTTCGTTCTTCTTCGAAAGGTTGAGGCTGAACTGGTTGATGGGACCGGGTTGGGAAGCCTCGCCGATGAGTTTCACCTCTGCGGCGGAGATCTCCGCAGTGCGGAGCCGGAGGCCGGTGTTCGGCGGGATGGATGTGGCGATGTGGAGCAGCAACTCCACCGGGGAACTCTGTTCCCGGGTCAGGGCCAGTTCGTCCCATTTCTGGCGGTGGATGGTGAAGGCGGCCGCATCCGGGGCGGCTTCCTCCGCCTGGGCACGCAGGGATTTCGTGCGGGAAACATCCTTCCAGATCCCGTAGCCGAACCAGCCGATGACGCCCAGGTAAGCCAGTGCCACCGCAGCGACCGCCAGGGTAATGTTGCGCTTTTTCTCCGCCGCCTTCCGCGCGGCACGGACGTCCGCTGGCAGCAGCTTGCTGCGGGTGGCGGGCAGGACGGGAGCGGGGCGCGGGGCGACTTCCGCCGTCACCCGGAACTCCCCGGTAAGTTCCGTGGCGGAGGTTTCAACGTCAGAAGTCCAGACGAAGATCTTCGATGGCCGGATAACGATGCCCTGGATGGAAAGCTGGATCAGGGCCAGGCGAATCTCCCGCGCCAGCGACTGGTCGGGCGCGTGGGTGGAGATGGAGGTGGCCTGGCAATAAGCGGTGTTCCCTCCGGACGAGAGGGAGAAAACCCAGCGTCCCATTTCCTTCCACACCGCCAAGCTGTCGCCTGCCATGGGAAAGGCCCGGGCGGAAAGGTCGAACTCCTTCGGCGTGCGTGCGGGGATTTCCCCTTCACCGGGGGAGCGCAGGAAAACGGAGAGCAGCGCGGTGCCTTCCGGCTCCTTGGCGATCACGAAAAGGTCGGTGAGCTGCCCGGCCATGGGATCCGGCCGGATGCCCAGGCGTTCCGCGTGGAGGATGGCCAGATCCGGAAACAGCGCATCATCATCGCTGGTGACCCTCATCGGGATGGCGGTCACGGATTTGACGGGGAACAGTTGGATCAGATCCGTGCCCGGCAGGTCGGGGATGTCTCCCGGGAGCTGGGCTGCGGTCGCTTCCTTGAGGGTGAACCCGGCGGCGGCGGTGCCGGTCCAGATTTCCCAACCGGCTTCTCCGGGGATGATGAGGGTGGTTTCGGCGGCCTTACTCACTGGGCAGGATTTCTACGGATTTTTCTAACAGGGCGGGTCTTCCGGAGCGGTTGCGGAGGATGGCGTTCACGCGCCGTCGCGCGCCGTCGGCGGAGCCGGTGCTCTCGATGCGCACGGTCGTGTCATTGGCGCTGAAGCGCGCAGCTATATCGGGTCTGCTTTCCGCGTCGATGCCTAAAAGCAGCAGGGCGGCCGGTGCGTTCTGGAAAGGCACGTCATCATCCGTGTCACGGATGCCATCCGGCCCGCGCACCGTCTCAACAATGGTCTTCGCCTGGTCCACGTTGACTTCCGCCGCCGCCGCGATGAGTTCCACCGCCGCGTCGTTCACATCCAGCCCGCCGCCGGAGAAGATGGTGAACCATTCCCGCCAGTCCGGCCGGACCGCCTCCACCAGCTCCATGCCGCGCACGAGGCGCACTTCATCCAGGTGGTAGAACGGACGGTTGAACGGCTGGTTGATGCGTCCCTGGCTTTCGTACCACTCCTTTTCAGCGCCGTTGAGCGCCGCGTTGTCATCCGCATCCACCCAGTCCCCGAAGGCATCGGCGATGGCCCCCGCGGTGTCCAGATCCAGCCCCCAGTCGATGAAGATCGAGCGCAGCAGCGGCTTGTCGTCCCGCAGGACGATCGAGTTGATGTTGAACCGGCCGCCTTCGGAAATGATCCGCACATCATACCGTTCCCCGGTTTCCTCGTTGAAGTAGTGGAGCAGGGGATCGGTCCGTTTCACCGACGGATTCGAGCCGATGGCGATGCCCATCTCCGCGACCTGCTTGGCGCGGGAACCATGGATCTTCGCGGTGGCGATCTCCATGTCGAAAGAGACGACCCGCAGCGTGGTCATGGTCGCCATGGCCAGGATGGCGATGAGCAGGATGACGGCCAGCAGGGACGCGCCGCGGGGATGTCTGCGGCGGCGGATCATTCGGTGGGGGGCGGATCTGGATTTGGGTTGGGTGGTGGGGTGATGATGGTCCCGCCGCCGGAGTTCTGCATCATTTCCCGGGCGAGGATCTCCGGGTTCTGCTTCGGCGGGAGCCAGAATATCTGGCGGATTTCCTCCCCGCTGGCGCCGATGGCGAATACCAGCTCCACCTGCAGCGGCAGGCGGCCTTGCAGGTCCCAGTCGTAGCGCCATTCCAGGTTCGTCCCGTCGAGGAACCGCCACTCGAAGTAACGGAGGTTGGAAAGCAGGGTGATCTGCGCGAAAGGCTCCTTCGACAGCGCAGCCGAGCCACTGGTGCCCCGTGAGCTGGTGTCCTCCAGGATCTCGTTCTCGTAGTAGCTGAGGACGATGTCGAAATATCCGCTGCGGGTGCGGACCGTGCTGAGGGTCACCGCCTTTGCCACCCGTTCCTGGTTGCCCCATGCGAAACTGAGAGGGACCTTCTGGAGGGTGATGGTGGACTCATACTGGCTGCCATTGTCCGTCACCTTCACGTCGAAGCGGGTATTCCCCGGCAGAGAGGTCAGCCTCCGGTCCAGCAGCTCGATGAACGATTGGCGGAGCATTTCCTCGTTCTGGCTTTTCACCACCGTGTTGCCGAGCTGCAGGGAGGTGTTCGCGGTCTGCACGACCATGCCGATCAGCAGCGCGCTCAAGGCGATGGAAATCACGAGCTCCAGCAACGTGAAGCCGTGCTTCCGGGGAGTGGCGTGGTGGGTTTTCACGGCTGGTACATCCTCCCGTAGCGCCAGGTTTCCGCGGACCGCTGGCGCCAAGCGTTGTCCGCGAACCAGTGGGCGGTGACGTTCACCCGGTACATTTCCTGGAGAAACTGTCCGTCCTGATTTTCGATCTCCTTCAACAACTCGATGGTGGTGTCGATCTCGATGTCGGTTCCGGGCACCTTGGTGCTGGTCACCCCTTCCTCGAGAGTGGGCATCGACAAGGCCTCATCCAGCGCGCTCTCCAGGACGCGGGTGATGCGCAGTCCTTGGCGTGCGGTTTCCGCCGCCTTCGCCGTCTCATTGATGGCGACCGCGAAACCGGTGGCTGCGATGCCGAACACCAGCATGGCGAGGATGATCTCCAGCAGGAGAAATCCACGGCGTCTGACGGCTCGGAGCGGGAGTTTCATCTGGCTTCGAGGAGGAAATCGCTGACCGTGGCGGTGAGCGGGTGGAAAGTGCTTTCGGCCACGCCCTTTTCGATGCTGTAGCGGACGGTGACCGGTTCGCACAGGCCGTCGGGGTCGAAGCGCCAGATCTGGATCGCATCCCGGACCAGCGGTATCCATGCGGTGGTGTTCCAGCGGAGGATGGAAACTTCCATATCTTCCGGTAGGAGGAACTCCTCCCTGACAGGCGCGACTTTGTCCGGATCCTCAAACTCGACCGTCCGTCCGCCGATTTCGTTGCCGAGGCCGGTTCTCCGTTCGATGCCGCCCGCCTCCGCCAATGGCAGGAGGCGCACGCGTTCCTTGCGGAACTCCAGGGCGTAGGGAGTCTGCTGGAGGATGGCCATGGTCCGTGCCCGTTTTGCCAGCAGCTCGACCTCACCGGAAGTGCTGCGCAGCACCCGCTCGTCCGATGAGAAGACCATGTAGGTGACCGCGCCGCCCGCAATAAGGGCGGCGAGACCGAGAACCAGGACGATCTCGATGAGGGTGAACCCCCGTTTCAGATCATTCCGGATCCTGGCTGCTGAGGTCATCTGGGGTGTTTGGAATGCCGTCAGGTCCGTTGCTGAGAAGCTCGAACTCGGCAGGATCCTTGCTGCCAGGGAACTTGTAGAGATACACGTTCTGCCATGGATCGACGGGGATTTTCTTGGAAATCCGGACCCAGTCCCGTGGAACGGGTGTGGAGGTCGGCTTGTCCACCAGCGCGGCGAGACCCTGCTGGGTGGTCGGGTATCTCCCGGCGTTGACCCGGTAAGTGTTCAGGGCGGAGCCGACGCTCTGGAAGTCGGCGCGGACCCGCTGCAACTTTGCTCCGTCACCCACACCGCCGATCAGGGCGATCGATCCGCCCAGCAGGATGGCGATGATGCCCAGCACGATGACCATTTCGAGAAGGGTGAAGCCGGTGGCAATACGTTGGCGGAGGGATGGACGTTGGATTTTCATCAAAGGGAGTCGGAGAGTTGTGAAGCGGATGCTTTCAAAGATGAAAACGCCGGGCGACTGAAAAGTTGTCGGGAAATATTTTGGATTTCGGGGGCATCGTCACGGGGAATATCTTGCCAGAAGGTGAGATTTCGCCACCCCTTGTCGCTCGTCATCATGAACAAAGTCCTGATCATCGGAGCCGGCGGAGTCGGCAGTGTCGTCGCCCACAAATGTGCCATGGTGCCGGAAGTGTTCGGAGAGATCACCCTGGCGTCCCGCACGGTCTCGAAATGCGATGCCATCGCCGCGGAGGTGAAGCGCCGCACCGACCGGGACATCGCCACCGCCGCCATTGATGCGGATGATCCGGTGCAGACTGCCGCTCTGATCCGGAAAACCGGTGCGAAGCTGGTGATCAACGTGGCCCTGCCCTACCAGGATCTTTCCATCATGGATGCCTGCCTGGACGCGGGCGTCGATTATCTGGACACCGCGAACTATGAGCCGAAGGACGTCGCGAAGTTCGAGTATTCGTGGCAGTGGGCCTACCATGAGAAATTCGTCGCAGCGGGTCTTTCCGCGCTTCTTGGTTCCGGGTTCGACCCGGGTGTCACCAACGTGTTCACCTCATGGGCGCTGAAGCACCATTTCGATGAGATCCACACGCTCGACATCATCGACGTGAATGGCGGCAACCACGGCAAGGCCTTCGCCACCAACTTCAACCCGGAGATCAACATCCGCGAGGTCACCGCTCCCTGCCGCCACTTCGAGGAAGGGGACTTTGTCGAAACGCCGGCCATGTCCCTCCACCAGCCGTTCACCTGCCCGGACGGCGTGGGAACCTACGAAATCTACCGCATGTACCACGAGGAGCTGGAATCCCTCGTGAAGCACATCCCGACCATCAAGCGGGCGCAGTTCTGGATGTCATTTTCCCCGAATTACCTGAAGCACCTGGAGGTGCTCCAGAACGTCGGCATGACCCGTATCGACCCTGTGGTCTATCAGGGCGTGGAGATCATCCCGCTGCAGTTCCTCAAGGCGGTTCTTCCGAACCCCGGCGATCTCGGCCAGACCACCAAAGGCAGGACCTGTATTGGCAATGTGATCACTGGTGTGAAAGATGGCCAATCAAAGGCGATTTACATCTACAACATCTGTGACCACGAAGCGTGCTTCGCCGAGGTGGGATCCCAAGCAATTTCATACACCACCGGAGTTCCGGCGATGATTGGTGCCAAGCAGGTTCTGGAAGGGAAGTGGCAGCATTCCGGAGTCTGGAACATGGAGCAATATGATCCGGATCCTTTCATGGCGGACCTCAATGTCCACGGCCTCCCGTGGCAGTGGGTGGAACTCTCCCCGGAGGCCGCGCGTAGTTTCAAAGTGGTCTAAATTACGGTAGATTGGCCCGATCATGTAAATACTTTGCCAATTTTTCAAATTCCGCTTGTCACCCACAATACTCTTTTCCATCTTTTGACCGTGAACTTAAAAACCCTCTCATTCACAACTCTCACCCTTGCCGCAGCCATGCTGCATGCGGACGCTTACTTCCGCGCAGGTTTCAGGATCGACAAGACTTACCGGCAAATTGCCTCGGATACCCCGGCTTTCCGCGGGGGTGAGGGATTTCTGTATGTCGTTGATGGTACCTTTACACAGACCGGGTGCGCGTTGAATAACATTTCCCCTAATCCCTTCGGAATCAATACGATTCTCGGATGCAATATCGGTTCGAATGCCGTGAGATTCATCGGCACCTCCGCTGCCCCGCAATTCTTCGAGTTGGTGGGTGTGGAAACGGCGACCGTCGTTGAGCCAGGCAGAAGTGATTTGGTCAGACTTTATGCCCGGCCGAGCTACGAATTTCCGCTGAACAACCTGAATTTCGGAAGTAGTACGACCGTTATCTTTTTCGACCTGCTGTCGGACTCTGGGGATGTGCGGGAGTATCGTCTTGCCGGTACCGCTTTAGCTGGCGGCGAGTTCAGCGCCGGCTACAACTTTCGCCGGGTCTATGGTCAGGCCGAGCGTGATCGGATGGAGCGTGAAATCACTCCGGGCAACTATCAGTTCACGTTTCCCGCGCTTGGGCGCCCGAATACCCCCCTTTACCTGAACTTCCCTGTCCGTGCGACGGTGGAGGGCTACACGGATGACTCAATCAAACAGGGATTCCGGTTTGTCAACGTCGGGCCATGGGCTCCTGATGGCTTCGCTGAGTATGATTTGAACCTTCTGAGTGAATTCCGGTGGGAGGGTCTCACTCCTGCCGGTGTCGCCAGCACGGATCGTCTGTACATTGGTTTCCGTAGGACGAACACACCAGGTGATCCGGATACCACGCTTGCGGTCAACGGACGTGGTGAGCCCATCTACGACTTCCCGCCTCCAGGAGCCGATGTTAATCTTTTCCCGGGGTCCCGCATCCGCCTGCCCTCCCCGCTGCAGAATTTCTACAACCTTCCTCCCGGTTTCTTCCGGGTCTCAGGTCAGGAAGCCGTGCTGCAATTGACGCTTGAGCGGGATCCGAAGGTAGGGCTTTCTGCCGTCAGCTATCGGAACTTCGAAATCCCGATCCGCTTTGTGGCTGGATTCCCGGGAGCGATGGCGGTGGCATTCCCGAAGGACACGCCAGCGGCCCTGATGGCCAAGGACGCGGATCCGGATGGTGACGGTGTTTCCAACTGGCTTGAGTGGCTTTCCGGAACAGATCCTTACACGGCAAATGCTCCTGCGGCGCTGAGCCAGCTTGCCTTTGTCCCTGCTTCCACCCGCCGCTCCGGGCAGACGGTTCCAGGTTACTGGCACATGTCCATCGACCGCCGGGCGAATCTTCCATCGGCTGTGAGCGTGGTGGTTGAATCCAGCACCGATCTCACCACCTGGACCCCGGTGGCCAACGACGATCCACATTGGATCATCGAAGACTACCGCGAAGAGCCGCGTATCCGAATTCTCAGCCGTACCCCCGAGCTTACCGACCACCGCTATTTCCGTGTGAAATACAACGATCCGGGTTGATTATTCCGGAGATCCGGTCCGAGGGGGCCGGATCTCCGAATCAAAGTTCGCGGGCGCGGATCCGCCTGTTGCGAAGTTTTCCATGTCTGCGAGCTTGATTGATAGTACTGAAGAGCTTTCCGCTTACCTTGCCGGGCACTCCGGCGGCCAAAATCCAACGGTTTGCGCGATTGATACGGAGGCGGACAGCCTTCACCGATACCGTGAGTCCCTTTGTCTCATCCAGTTTGCGGATGAATCGGACTGCGTTCTCATCGATCCATTGGTGATCAAGGACCTGGAACCCTTGGGGGATTACCTTTCCGGATCCGTCGTCTGGATGCATGGTGCGGACTACGACATGACCATGCTGAAGCGGCAGTTCGGACGTTTGCCGGGGAAGGTCTATGACACTCAGATCGGTGCTCGTCTTCTCGGTGCCCGGAAGTTTGGTCTGGGCGATTTGGTGAGCCATTATTTTAGCATCGAACTTTCCAAGTCCTCCCAGAAGGCGGATTGGGGCAAGCGTCCCCTTTCGGAAAAAATGGTGGAATATGCCCTCAACGATGTCCGCTATCTGCTGGAAATGGGACGTCGCATCGTGACGGAGCTTGAGGAAAAAGGGCGGCTGGAATGGTTTGAAGAGAGTTGTGACGCGGCCCTCCGGAAGGTTCTGGAGCGGGATGATTCCAAGGAGGAAGGGTGGCGGGTACAGGGTTCGGGGAAGCTCGAAAGGCGCGGCCTGGCATTCCTGCGTGCGCTCTGGCAGTGGCGGGATGAAGAGGCGAAGGCGTGGGATCGTCCATCATTCATGGTGGCTCCGAACCGCCAGTTGCTCGAGTGGAGCATCGACCTGTCCGGTGGGAAGTCCGTGACCTTGCCCGGGCATTTCCGTGGTGACCGGGTGAAGCGATTCAAGGAGGCGTTGGCTGCTGCCGCCGCGCTCCCGGAATCGGGGTATCCGGAGCGTCCGCAGGGTAAGCGCCGCAAGCGGGACCGGGACTTCGACCGGAAGCTGGATCATTTTCTAAAGGTGCGGGAAGCTGCGGCGGTGAAGCTTGATATCGAAGGCTCGCTCATCGCGCCACGTGCCGTTCTGGAGAGCCTCGCAGCGGGTGAGGCGGTGGTGGAGGAAGTCCTCCTGAAGTGGCAGAGGGAGTGTCTCCAGCTTACGTGACATCATCTGCGGGGGTGGCTTCCCTCTCCGGGGATGTAGCGTCATCCGTGGGGTGCTGAAGGGTTGCGGAATCGTTTGGAATCTGGAGGATTTCCGTGGTGATTCCGCGGCAGGCGGACAGGGGGTGCCAAGGGTTGGGTTATTTTTGTCTCATCCCATTGATTTAAAGCTGGTTGAGGGTTGGACTGGGATGCTCTGAAAAGTGCGTTCGGCGGACGAAGTTACTTGTGTATAAGGCGGGAATTTCCGACCTTTTCGGGGCACCATGTCAGAGAGTCCGGAAGAGCCTAAAAAGGCCGAAACACAAGTCGGCGCGCAGCAGCAGTATGACGCAGCGCAGATCGATAAATTGGAAGGTCTGGAGGCCGTCCGGAAGCGTCCGGGCATGTACATCGGAGATCCGGACGAGCGTGGCTTGCACCACTGTGTCTTCGAGGTTCTCGACAACTCCATCGACGAGCATCTCGCCGGCTACTGCAGCCTCATCAAGGTGGCGATCCATGTGGATGGCTCGGTGTCCATTGCTGACAACGGGCGTGGTATCCCGGTGGACATGCACCAGAAGTTCGGCATGCCGGCCGTGGAACTGGTGCTGACGAATCTCCACGCGGGCGGCAAGTTTGGCCAAGGCGCCTACAAATACTCCGGTGGTCTGCACGGCGTGGGAGCGAAGTGCGTCAACGCGCTTTCGGACTGGTTCAAGGCGGAGATCATGCGGAACGGCAAGGTTCACCTCATCGGCTTCGAGCGTGGTAAGACCACCCAACCGCTACACGTGATCGGCGATGTCGACCCATCCAAAACCGGGACGATGATCTCGTTCTTCCCGGATGCGACGATCTTCGTCGATACCATCGAGTTCAAGTTCGACCGCCTCGCCACCCGCCTGCGGGAGCTGGCATTCCTCAACCCCGGCCTCGTCATCGAACTTGAGGATGAGCGTCCGGAGTCCGCGAGGAAAGCGTCCTTCTACTATGCGAAGGGCATCGAGGAATTCGTCGTGCAGCTCGGCGAGAACAAGACGGTGATCCATGACGAGCCGGTGGTGCTGCAGGGCAAGCGCCAGATCGAGCTAGATTACGATGGTAAGAAAACGACCGACGATGTGTTCGCCGATGTCGTCTTCCAATATAACGATTCCTACAACGATCAGATCCTTTGTTTTGCGAACTCGATCCCGAACGGCGACGGTGGCACCCACCTTACCGGTTTTCGTACCGCGATGACCCGCGGGATCAACCAGTATGCGAAGGCGAACAAGATCCTGAAAGAGAAGGATCCGGCACTGTCCGGGGATGATGTCCGCGAAGGTCTCATCTGCGTCATTTCGGTGAAGATGCCGAACCCGCGGTTCAGCTCCCAGACCAAAGACAAGCTGGTCAATGCCGAGATCGAAGGCGTCATTTCCTCGATCGTCTATGAGGGCATCATGCAGTATTTCGATGAGAACCCGGCGCTCGCGCGGAAGGTCATCGAGAAGTCCGTCAACGCGGCCCGTGCCCGTGAGGCCGCGCGGAAAGCCCGCGAGACGGTCCGCAAGTCCGCCCTCTCCGGCGGTGGCCTGCCCGGCAAGCTGGCGGACTGTTCGGAACGCGACCCTTCGAAGTCCGAACTTTATATTGTCGAGGGTGACTCCGCAGGCGGCTCCGCCAAACAGGGCCGTGACCGCCGTACGCAGGCGATCCTGCCACTGCGCGGCAAGCTCATCAACGTTGAGAAAGCCCGTCTCCACCGCGCGCTTCAGAACAAGGAAATCCAGTCGATGATCACCGCCATCGGCGCGGGCATCGGTGATGGTGAGCAGGAAGGCTCGTTCAACATCGAGAAAGTCCGCTACCACAAGATCGTCATCATGACTGACGCTGACGTGGACGGCTCGCACATTCGTACGCTGCTGCTGACGTTTTTCTGCCGCCACATGCCGGACCTGGTGAAGCGCGGCTACCTTTACATCGCGCAACCGCCGCTCTACCTGGTCAGCCGGAAGAAGCGCCAGGAGTACGTTCAGGACAACGACCAGCTCAACAAGATCCTCATCGATCTCGGAGCAGGCGAGGTGGAGCTCCGGAGCTTCGACAAATCTCGGGTATTTTCGGCGGACGAGCTGAAGGTGATCCTCGAGAGCCTTTCGTCGCTCTCGCGCTACATGAATTCCATCGAAGGGAATGGCGGGAATTTCAAAGAATATCTCGCCGCCAGAAATGGTGGCAAGCTGCCCGAGTTCATGGTGCGCATCCGCATCGGAAACGTAGAGAGCATGAGATACTTC
>Ga0233365_1000321_pt1 | contig 22782 bp, 21 predicted proteins | sample ElkDunMinimDraft_27_FD_191535 | JGI IMG/M metagenome (GOLD analysis project Ga0233365, IMG submission 191535) | Fecal eukaryotic communites from dung pellets of Tule Elk in California, USA - Elk Dung C36 | ecosystem: Host-associated > Mammals > Digestive system > Large intestine > Fecal | place...
GGACTTCATCGTCATGGCCGACGGCACGTCGAACATGTTCATCACCGGACCCGACGTCATCCGGGCCGTGACCGGCGAGGACGTCGACTTCGAGACGCTGGGCGGCGCGCGCACGCACAACAGCCGGTCCGGCGTCGCGCACTACCTCGCCGCCGACGAGGACGACGCGCTCGACTACGTGCGCCACCTCGTGGGGTACCTGCCGCAGAACAACCTCTCGGACCCGCCCGGCTTCGCGCTCGACGAGGCGTCTGTCGAGGTCACCGAGGACGACGAGGCGCTCGACCTGCTCGTGCCGGACAGCGACAGCCAGCCGTACGACATGCGCACGGTGGTCGAGACGGTGCTCGACGACGACTCGTTCCTCGAGGTCCAGCCGCTGTTCGCGCCGAACGTGCTCATCGGCTTCGGGCACGTCGAGGGCCAGGCGGTGGGGATCGTGGCCAACCAGCCGCTGAGCATGGCCGGCACGCTCGACATCGACGCCGCGGAGAAGGCCGCGCGGTTCGTGCGCACCTGCGACGCGTTCAACATCCCGGTGCTCACGTTCGTCGACGTGCCCGGCTTCCTGCCCGGCGTCGGTCAGGAGCACCAGGGCATCATCCGCCGCGGCGCCAAGCTCATCTACGCCTACGCCGAGGCCACCGTGCCGCTGGTCACGGTCATCACGCGCAAGGCGTACGGCGGCGCCTACATCGTCATGGGCTCCAAGCAGCTCGGGGCTGACGTCAACCTCGCGTGGCCGACGGCGCAGGTCGCGGTCATGGGTGCGAGCGGCGCGGTCAACATCCTGCAGCGGCGGGTCCTCCAGGACGCCCAGTCCGCCGGGCTCGACGTCGAGGCGGAGCGCCGGCGTCTCGTCGCCGAGTACGAGGACGCCATCGTCAACCCCTGGGACGCCGCCGAGCGCGGGTACGTCGACGCGGTCATCCGCCCGTCCGAGACGCGCGTCCAGGTGGTCCGCGCACTGCGCGCGCTGCGGACCAAGCGCGCGAACCTGCCGCCCAAGAAGCACGGCAACATCCCGCTCTGACGAGCCCCGGCCCGAGCCCCGAGTCCCGATCCAGTTGACCGGCGAGAGACAATCACCCGCATGAGCCACGAGGACGCCACCCACGGACCCACCCCCATGCGGGCCGTGGACCCTGAGCCGATGCACCGCGCGGTCGACGCGCTCGCCGCCGCGCTCCACGAGTACGTCGCCGCCGCCGTCGGCGTCCGCCAGGAGTTCGGCGCGGCGGAGGCCGACGAGGACCCGCGGATCCTGGCCCTCGAGAACCGCGTCGGCACGCTCAACGCCTCGCTCTTCGACACCCTGCACGACGCGCTCGGCATGCACCCCGACCTCACGAGCTCGGTGTGGGGCGCCGAGAGCGAGGCGGCGCACGAGGCCGCCGGGCCCGCCGCCCACGGGAACGCGGAGGCGTTCTACCTGGGCTTCGTCGTCGCAGCGCCCCAGGGCACCGCGGACATGACGCTCGACGGCGTGCTCGACCTGCTGGACGAGGCGGGCGAAGAGGTCGCGGCGAGCCTCGTCGACGGCGGGTACGACGTCGTCGAGTGGGCGGCGTCGCGCGGGGAGGCCGCCGGCTTCGACAGCGGTCTCGACGACGGCATCGAGGATGGCCTCGACGACGACGGCGACGACGAGCCCGGCACGGAGGGCGCCCGATGACGTCACCGGTGCGGGTGGTGCGGGGCGAGCCCGACGACGTCGAGGTCGCGGCCCTCGTGGCCGGCCTGGCCGCGGTCGCCGCGGCGAGCGAGCCCGACGACGTCGCCCCGGTCGACGAGTGGACCAACCGCGTGCGGACGATGCGCGGCACGGGTGCCGGCGCGACCGCGAAGAGCTTCGGCGGCCGCTCCGGGCGCCATAACTCCGACGCCTGGCGCTGGAGCCTGCGCTCATGACCGTCGTCTGGCAGCAGGTCGACTCCGCCGACGACGTCGAGGCCCCGCTGGGCACGGTCCCGGAGCCCGAGCGGCCCGGCTGGGTACGGCGATGGCTCTGGGCCCCGGCGCTCGCGCTCACGGTGGCCCTGTACGTGGCGCGGCGCCTCATCGCGAACCCGTCGGGCGAGCTCGAGCTGGGGCTCATGCTCGGCATGCTCGCGGCGGCGGCCGTGACCGCCGTGGCCGCGCTCGTGCGCTACCGCGACGACCAGCAGCACACGGTGGCCGCGCGCGGCGCCCGGGCGCTCACCGACGACGCCCGGTCGGCGACCGGCTCGGTCCTGGTCCGTGAGCGCCCCGTCGGCGGCGGACGCATGCTGAGCGGCCTCCTGGCCTGGCCCGGCGACGACGGCACGGCAGAGGCGACCTGGTCGCTGCTGGTCCGGGACGACGACCCGCTGGACCCGCCGCGCGACGGTGACCCGGTCGCGGTGTGGTGGGCGCCCGGTGCCGACATGGTCGTCGCGCGGTACCACCGAGGCTGGGCCGACCAGATCACCGGCCGTACCTGACAGTGGCTAGGCTGCCCGGGTGACCGCAGCGCAGCCCGCACCCCGTACGCCATCCGCCATCGACGCCGTCGCCGACGCCTACGTGACCCGCACGGCCGAGCTCGACCCGATCACCGCCACGGCCGTCGGCCTGTCCGGCTACGACCACCTCACGACCGACCTCTCGCCCGCCGGGCACGAGGCGCTCGCCGAGAACGACCGCGCGGTGCTGCGCGAGCTCGACGGGCTGGAGCCGGCCGACGACGTCGACCGCGTGACCGTCGCGGCGATGCGTGAACGGCTGGGCCTGCGGCTCGAGCTCTTCGAGTCGGGCGAGCCGCTGGCGAGCCTCAACAACATCGCCTCACCCGTGCAGGAGCTGCGGGACATCTTCGACATCATGCCCACCGGATCGGTCGAGGCGTGGGAGAACATCGCCGCCCGCCTGAACGGCCTGCCGGGCGCGATCGACGGCTACATGGCCTCGCTCGGCGAGGCGGCGCGCCGGGGCAACGTCGCGGCGATCCGTCAGGTGCGCGAAGGCATCTCGCAGTCGCGCGAGCTGGCCGACGCCGGGTCGTTCTTCACGACGTTCGTCAACGGTGAGGACGCGAACGCGGTGCTCGACGAGTCGTCGTCCTGCAGCCTCGTGCGCAAGGAGCTCGAGCACGGCGCGACCGCCGCCCGCGAGGCCTACGCGCGGCTCGCCGACTTCCTGGAGACCGAGCTCGCACCGCAGGCGCCGCAGGAGGACGCCGTCGGGCGCGAGCGGTACTCCCTGTTCTCCCGCGAGTTCCTGGGCGCCACCGTGGACCTCGACGAGACGTACGAGTGGGGGCGCGAGGAGCTCGCGCGCATCGTCGCGGAGCAGGAGGCGGTCGCCCGGGAGATCGCCGGGCCGGGCGCCAGCATCGAGGACGCCGTCACGGCGCTCGACGCCGACCCCGCACGCAAGCTCGAGGGCACCGCCGCGCTCAAGGCGTGGATGCAGGAGACGGCCGACGCGGCGATCGCCGACCTCGACGGCGTCCACTTCGACATCCCCGAGCAGGTGCGCACGATCGAGTGCCTCATCGCGCCCACCCAGACGGGCGGCATCTACTACACGCCGCCGAGCGACGACTTCTCGCGGCCCGGCCGCATGTGGTGGTCGGTGCCCGCCGACGTGACGGAGTTCAACACCTGGCGCGAGAAGACGACGGTCTACCACGAGGGCGTCCCGGGCCACCACCTGCAGTGCGCGCAGGCCGTCGTGGCTCGCGACACGCTCAACTCGTGGCGCCGCCTCATGTGCTGGGTCTCGGGCCACGGCGAGGGCTGGGCGCTGTACTCCGAGCGCCTCATGGCCGACCTGGGCTACCTGGACGACCCGGGCGACCGCTTCGGGATGCTCGACGCGCAGCGCATGCGCGCAGCCCGCGTGGTGCTCGACATCGGCGTCCACCTGGGCAAGCCGTGCCCGCAGGAGTGGGGCGGCGGCACGTGGGACGCCGAGAAGGCGTGGCCGTTCCTCAAGGCCAACGTCAACATGCCGGAGTCGTTCGTCCGGTTCGAGCTCAACCGCTACCTCGGCTGGCCGGGCCAGGCGCCGTCGTACAAGGTGGGCCAGCGGCTGTGGGAGGCCGCGCGCGACGACGCCAAGGCGGCCGCTCAGGGCCGGGGCGAGGAGTTCGACGCGAAGTCGTTCCACGCTCGCGCGCTCAACCTCGGGTCGGTGGGTCTGGACGTGCTGCGCGACGCGCTCGCCTGACCGTCGCGGTCGGGCCGGCGGCTCCCGGGTCTGCAGATGAACGGCGTCCTCACCGGCTTCGCGATCATCGGGGTGGTCATCGCCGTCGGCTACCTGGCGGCACGGCTGCGGCTCGGCGGCCCTGACGCGGGACGCACGCTCAACCAGCTCGGCTTCTTCGTCGCCAGCCCGGCGCTGCTGTTCACGGTCGTCGCGCGAGCCGACATCGGCGAGCTGGTCCGGGCCCCGCTGCTGGTCCAGGCCGGAGCGGGGCTCGCGGCGGCCGCGCTCTTCGTCGTCGCCAACGCCGTGCGCTTCCGCCGGGCGGGAGCCGAGGCGACGATCGGCGCGATGTCGGCCGCGTACGTCAACGCGGGCAACATCGGCCTGCCGGTCGCCGTCTACGTGCTCGACGACGCGACGGCGGTCGTGCCGGTGCTGCTGCTCCAGCTCGTGATCATCTCCCCGCTCGTGCTGCTGCTGCTCGACGCGCAGACCAGCCGCACGGTGTCGCTCCGCCTCGTCCTCGGGCAGCCCGTGCGCAACCCGATCATCCTGGGCTCGCTCGCGGGCGCGCTCGTCTCGGCGACGGGGTGGTCGGTGCCCGACGTCGTCATGGCGCCGCTCGAGATCCTCGGCGGCGCGGCGATCCCGATGATCCTGCTGGCCTTCGGCATGTCCCTGCGCGGCCGCCGCCCGCTCGAGGTGCGCGACGACCGCGGCCCGGTCGTCGCCGCCTCGGTCCTCAAGGTGCTCGTGATGCCCGCGGTCGCCTACGTGCTCGCGCGCTACGCCGCCGGGCTCGACGCCGAGGGCGTGGTCGCGGCGGTCACGGTCGCCGCGCTGCCCACCGCGCAGAACATCTACAACTACGCGGCCCGGTTCGGGCGCGGCGAGGTGCTCGCGCGGGACACGATCCTCGTGACGACGCTGGCCTCGCCCGTGGTGCTGCTGACGGCCGCGCTGCTCCTGGGTTGACCGTCACCGGGCCGGGGACCCCACGCCGTCGAGCAGCGCGAGCTCGTCGGTGCTCAGGTGAAGGCCGGCGGCGGCGACGTTCTGCTCCAGGTGCGCAGGGTCACCGGTGCCCGGGATCGCGAGCACGTGCGGGCCGCGGTGCAAGGTCCAGGCGATCCGCACCTGGGCCGGTGTCGCGCCGTGCGCGTCGGCCACGGCGGCGACCTCGGCGCGACCGGGTTCGTCGGCGCCGCCCTGCGGAGCCGCGCCGGGGATACCGGTGCCCATCGCGAAGAACGGCACGAACGCGACCCCGTGCCGTCCGGTCAGCTCGAGCACCTCGTCGTCCTGGCGCTCGGTCAGGCCGTACCGGTTCTGGACGCAGACGATCGGGGAGACCGTCATCGCCTCGACGAGCTGTTCCGCGGAGACGTTCGAGATCCCGACATGGCGGATCAGGCCCTCGTCGCGGAGCTCGGCCACCGCGCCGGGCTCCTTGCCCAGGCTGGTTCCCCAGCGCAGGTTGACGACGTCGAGGCGGTCGCGGCCGAGCTGGCGGATGTTCTCCTCGAACTGGGACCGCAGCTGGTCCGGGCGGGCGTAGGGCTCGAAGGAGCGGTCGCGGCTCATGCTCGGCCCGACCTTGGTCGTGATGACCAGGTCGTCGGCGTAGGGCTGCAGCGCCGTGCCGATGAGCTCGTTCGACGAGCGGGTGGCGGTGAAGTAGAAGGCCGCGGTGTCGATGTGGTTCACGCCCAGCTCGACGGCGCGGCGCAGGACCGCCACGGCGTCCTCCCGCCTCCGCGGCTGCGGGTCCCAGGGCATTCCGCCCAGACGCATGGCACCGAGGCCCAGGCGGTTCACGGTGAGGTCGCCGAGCTGCCAGGTGCCGGCGGCGTCTGCGGTCGGTGCGACGGAGGTGGTGTCGTTGATCGTCATGCCAGCAGCGTGGACCGGCGGCCGACGTACTCTCGGCTCGTGGCAGCTTGTTGCCGCGACTGGCCGAACCGGCACCGGGTGACCAAGGTGGAGGAGATGCACCAGAGAACCGCCGAGTCCGTCGCCGTCGTCCACGGCGAGCAGGAGGTCTTCCGCCGGACGGCGCACCTGTTCGCGAATGCGACCGAGATCGCCTGCGCCGCGAACCACCTTGCGACGTGGGGCTGGTCGAACGGCCCCGAGGGCACGCCGGTGGCCGAGCTGACTCGCCGGAACGGCGCCCGGATCCGCAAGGTCTACCGCTCGGGCATCCTGCTGGACCCGACGTGGGCGCAGCGCCTCGAGGTCGTGCAGACCCACCCCGCGGTCCAGGTGCGCGTCACCACGGACGAGCTCAACGAGACGGTCATCATCGACGGACGGCTCGTCATCCTCGCGGGAGACCGCCGGGCCGGGGAGCGCACCTACAGCCTCATCACCGATCGGGCCGCCGTCCTGGGCGTGACCTCGCTGTTCGAGGCGGCGTGGCGGTCGGCCACCGACCACGCGCTGTTCGACGCGCAGATCGCCGAGATCCGTGGCCTCGCGCCCCAGGTGCTGGACCTGTTGGCCCAGGGGGTCAAGGACGAGGCCGCCGCCCGGATCCTGGGGCTCGGCGTCCGCACCTACCGGCGCCGCGTGGCCGAGCTCATGACCGCGCTGGGGGCGGAGTCCCGGTTCCAGGCAGGCGTCCGTGCACGCGAGATCGGGCTGGTCTGATCGGCCTGGTCTGAGGGCTGGTCTGAGGGCTGGTCTGAGGGCTGTACCGGCCCCGGCTCCCCCGCGGTGACCGGCGATAGGGTGCTCGGATGCCGCGCGTCCACGTCGTCCTCGCCTCCGCCTCCCCCGCCCGCCTGACCACGTTGCGTTCCGCCGGCGTCGAACCGACCGTCATCGTCTCCGGCGTGGACGAGGAGGGCCTGCTCGCCGCCGCGCGCGAGCGCTCCGGAGCCCTCGAGCCCGCGCACGCGGTGCTGCTGCTGGCCCAGGCGAAGGCCGAGGACGTCGCGCGCCGCGTCGAGAGCGACGAGGTCACGGCCGACATGCTCGGCGCCCGCGTCGCCGAGGCCGTCGTCGTCGGCTGCGACTCGATGCTCGAGCTCGACGGCGAGATCATCGGCAAGCCGGGCGACGCGGACGCCGCCCGCACGCGGTGGCGGTCCATGCGCGGCCGTTCCGGCGTGCTGCACTCCGGGCACTGGCTCGTCGACCTGCGCGACGCCGCCGACGGCGGGACCGGTGCGACCCTCGGCGCGACGTCGTCCACCACGGTGCACTTCGCCGACATCGACGACGACGAGATCGACGACTACGTCGCGACCGGCGAGCCGCTGCAGGTCGCGGGAGCCTTCACCATCGACGGTCTCGGCGGCCCGTACGTCGAGCGGGTCGAGGGCGACCACCACGGCGTCGTCGGGCTGAGCCTGCCGCTGCTGCGGTCCCTGCTCGCCGACGTCGGGGTGCCGTGGCGGGCGCTGCGCACGGCTCCCGCCTGAGCCCTCGCGGGTGCCCGACCTGCTGAAACCACCAACGCTGCGGGTCTTTGCCCGCGTCGAACCGGAAGGTCCATGTCGGATCCCTCCAAACGGCCCCGATCCGGCTTGGCACCGGGCACAGACTTCGCCACCACCTGTCCGCGGGTGCCGGGCCAGGCGCAGCCACGCGTTACCGTGAGCCGTGCCCACGATCACCAAGGTCCTCATCGCCAACCGCGGTGAGATCGCCGTCCGCATCGCCCGCGCCTGCGCCGACGCCGGCATCGCCTCCGTGGCCGTGTATGCGGATCCCGACCGCGAGGCCCTCCACGTACGACTCGCCGACGAGGCGTTCGCCCTGACGGGCCAGCGGGCCGCGGAGACCTACCTCGACATGGCCAAGTTGCTCGACGTCGCCCGGCGCTCGGGCGCCGACGCCGTGCACCCGGGCTACGGGTTCCTCTCCGAGAACGCCGACTTCGCGCAGGCCGTGATCGACGCGGGCCTGGTGTGGGTCGGTCCCCCGCCGGCCGCGATCCGCGCACTCGGCGACAAGGTCAGCGCGCGGCACATCGCGCACGCGGCCGGCGCGCCGCTGGTTCCCGGCACGGCCGAGCCGGTGGCCGACAGCGCGGAGGTCCGCGCGTTCGCCGCCGAGCACGGGCTGCCGATCGCGATCAAGGCGGCCTTCGGCGGCGGCGGCCGCGGGCTCAAGGTGGCCCGGACGACCGACGAGATCGACGAGCTGTTCGAGTCCGCCGTGCGCGAGGCCGTCGCGGCCTTCGGGCGGGGCGAGTGCTTCGTCGAGCGCTACCTCGACAAGCCCCGCCACGTCGAGACCCAGTGCCTCGCCGACGCCCACGGCAACGTCGTCGTGGTCTCGACGCGCGACTGCTCGCTGCAGCGCCGTCACCAGAAGCTCGTCGAGGAGGCGCCGGCGCCGTTCTTGACCACGGAGCAGGAGGCCGAGCTCGACCGAGCGTCCAAGGCGATCCTCGCCGAGGCCGGGTACGTCGGGGCCGGGACGTGCGAGTTCCTCGTCGGGACGGACGGCACGCTGTCCTTCCTCGAGGTCAACACGCGTCTGCAGGTCGAGCACCCGGTGAGCGAAGAGGTCACGGGCATCGACCTGGTGCGCGAGCAGCTCCGCATCGCCGCGGGCGAGCCGCTCGGCTACGACACCACCACGGTGCGCGGGCACTCGATCGAGTTCCGGATCAACGGCGAGGACCCGTCCGCGGGGTTCCTGCCCGCGCCGGGCAAGATCACGACGCTGCGCTGGCCCAGCGGGCCCGGTGTGCGCGTCGACTCGGGCGTCGTCGAGGGCGACGCGGTCTCGGGCGCGTTCGACTCGATGATCGCCAAGCTCGTGGTGACGGGCGCGACGCGCGCCCAGGCCGTCGAGCGTGCTCGCCGTGCGCTGCGCGAGCTCGAGGTCGCAGGCATCCCCACGGTCGTGCCGTTCCACCGCGCGGTGCTCGAGTCCGAGGACTTCGTGCCGGACGCCGGCTCCCCGATACGCGTGCACACGCGCTGGATCGAGACCGACTTCGCCGACACGCTCGCCACGCTCTCCCCCGCGGCCACGGCCCCGGACCCCGCAGCCGAGGAGCCCGAGCCCGAGCAGCTCGCCGAGCGCGTCGTCGTCGAGGTGGGCGGCCGGCGCCTCGAGGTGGTGCTGCCGGTCGGCCTCGGCGTCGCAGCGGGCCGGGCCCGCCGGGCCAACGCCGCCCGGCGCCCGGCCCGGCGCAACGGTGCCCGCCCCGCCGGCGCCACCTCCGGCACGACGCTCGCCTCGCCCATGCAGGGCACGATCGTCAAGGTTGCCGTCGAGGAAGGCGTGCAGGTGGCCGAGGGCGACCTCGTCGTCGTGCTCGAGGCCATGAAGATGGAGCAGCCGCTGCTGGCGCACCGCGCCGGGACGGTCCGCTCGCTCACGGCCCAGGCCGGGGCCAGCGTCACGGCGGGCGCCGCGATCTGCCACATCGTCGACTGACCGGACGCCGCGTGGCTCCACGGCACCCGGGCGCCGCGGTCGGTCAGTGGATGAGCGAGCGCCAGTCGTCCGGTACGCGGCCCGCGGGCCCGGGGACCGGCTGCTCGACCGGGCGGTGCTGCGGGTCGGCGAGCTGCGGCCCTTCGGCGTACGCGTCGGCGACGTAGTCCCACCACCAGTCCTCGCCCGGCTCGAACGAGCGGATGAGCGGATGGCCGGTCTCGTGCCAGTGGGCTCGAGCGTGCTGTGCCGGTGACGTGTCACAGCAGCCGATGTGCCCGCAGACGGCGCACCGGCGCAGGTGCACCCACCATCCGCCGTCGGCGTCGCACTCGGCGCAGCCGGTGCCGCTGGGTGGGATCCGTGGGTCGATCGTCGTCATGCCGCTGACTCCTCCGTCCGGTGATCGCTCTGGGCGCTCGGGCCAGTGTGCTGCCTGGACCGGCACGAGCGCATCAGCGGGCGTCGACCTCCGCCGGCGCGGGCACGTCGGCCGGGGGCCCGGCGACCTCTCGCAGGGAACGCCGTGCCGAGGGCAACGCCATGAGCACGCCGAGCGCCCCGAGCAGCAGCGCCCCCGCGACGACGAGCAGCGACTCGACGCTGACCTCGTCGGCGAGCGGCCCGAACACGACCATGCTGAGCGGCATCGACACGGTCATGACGATGCCGACGAACCCGAAGACGCGCCCGAGCATCTCGGGATCCACCTTCTCCTGGAAGATCGTCAAGGTGATCGCGTTCATGGGGGCGAACGAGAACGCCACGAGCGCGCCCAGGGCGAAGAACACCACGAGGCTCGTGGACAGCCCGAGCCCGACGGTGCCGACGCCCGCGGCCGCGATGCAACCGAGCATGACCGCGAAGCGGTTCGTGAGCCGCCGTCCCAGCGCAGCCATGAGCACACCGCCCGCGAGCATGCCCGCGGCCCAGCAGAGCTCGTTGACGGTCAGCTTCCACACCTCGGGCCCGAACGTGCGCGTGACCATGAGCGGGGTGAGGTAGGACGGCGCGCCGACCAGGACCATGACGACCGCCAGGAGGCCGGTGAGCCACCGGACCGAGGGGTGCGCGCGGATGTAGCGCAGTCCCGCGACGAGGTCCCCGAAGTACCCCGAGGCACCGGACGCCGCGGCGACGTCGTCCGCGGCGCGTGGCAACGGCGGCACCCGGACGAGCAGCAGCAGCCCGACGCCGATGAGCGCCGTGACGACGTCGACGAAGAAGACCGAGACGATCGTCAGGTTGGCGTAGAGCGCGGCCGCGAGCGCCGGCGCGAGAAGCATCATCCCCGACTGGATGGTCTGGTTGATGCCGTTGATCCGCAGGAGCTGGTCGGCCGGGACGATCTGCGGCACGAGGGCTCCGACGGCCGGCGTCTGGATGCCGGCGAACGTCGAACGGACGGCGAGCGCCACGTAGATGACCCACAGGTCGTCGACCCCGGACAGCATGAGGAGCGCGAGCGCGAGGGTCGTGACGGCGATCGTCGTGTCGGCGAGGACGATGAGCATCTTGCGGTTGTGCCGGTCCGCCCACACGCCGCCGAAGATCGACACGAAGGCCTGCGGCAGCATGCCGAACACGATGCTCCACATGAGCACGGCCCCGGAGCGCGTCTCGATCGTCAGGTGCCACATGACGGCGAACTGCACCAGCATCGAGCCGAGCAGCGAGATCGTCTGGCCGGTGAGGAAGATCGCGACCTGGCGCTTCCAGCTCACGTCGATGGGGTCGGTCGTCGGGGTGGTCGGCTCGCTCACCCGAGAATCCTCCCAGCCGGCACCGACAGCAGCATGCGCTTTTTCCCGCCGGGATCGTCCGGACGTCGCGACATCGCCCGTGTCTGGCATGGTGGACCCGTGACCGGCACCGCGCTCCCCCAACGCCTTCACCGGCACCCGGGTGACGCCTGGGTGACGTGCGGCGACCACCGGCACTGGGGCACGTTCGGTGCCGCGGGCCTCCTGCTCGCGCGGCGCGACGCCGAGGGCGTGGTGCGCGACGTCGTCCTGCAGCACCGCGCGCTCTGGTCCGACCAGGGCGGCACGTGGGGCATCCCCGGGGGCGCGCTCGGGCCTGGCGAGACCGCCGTCGCAGGCGCGCTGCGGGAGTCCGAGGAAGAGGCGTCGATCGCGCCGGCGAGCGTCCGCGTGGTGGGCACCCACGTGCTCGACCACGGGCCGTGGGCCTACACGACGGTCGTGGGCGAGGTCGTGGACGGGGCGACGGTCGAGCCGGTCGCCTCGGACCAGGAGAGCCTCGAGGTGCGCTGGGTCGCGCTGGACGAGCTCGAGCACCTCTCGCTCATGCCCGCGTTCGCCGACGCGCTGCCGCGCCTCCTGGCGCTGCTGGACTGAATGTGGCTGGTCGGCCGGCGTACCGCTCGCCGGCCGACCAGCACCTGGCTCAGCCCTTGACCGAGCCCGCGAGGAGCCCGCGGACGAAGAAGCGCTGCAGCGAGAAGAACACCACGAGCGGCAGCAGGATCGACACGAACGCGCCCGCCGTCAGCAGGTGCCACTCCTGGCCCCGGTCCCCCGCCATGGCGGCGAGCGCCGCCGTGAGCGGCTGGATGGTCCGGGACCCGCCCGAGAACGTGAGCCCGACGAGCAGGTCGTTCCACACCCACAGGAACTGGAAGATCGCGAAGCTGGCGATCGCCGGTCGCATGAGCGGGAGCATGACGCGCAGGAACACCGTCACGTGCCCGGCGCCGTCGATCTGCGCCGCCTCGATGAGCTCCCGCGGCACCTCGCCCATGAAGTTGTGCAGCAGGAAGATCGCCAGCGGCAGCGCGAAGATCGTGTGCGCGACCCACAGCGACAGGAACGGGAAGGCGTCCGCGGCCGCGCTGCCCGAGAAGATCCGCAGCAACGGGATCAGGGCCATCTGCAGAGGGACGACCTGCAGCGCGAAGACACCGACGAACACCCAGTCCCGGCCCCGCCACTTCAGCACCGAGAACGCGTAGGACGCCATGATGGCCAGGCCCAGCGGCAGCAGGGTGGCCGGGATGGCGATCACGAGCGAGTTCTGGAAGTAGACGGCCAGGTTGGTCGACGTCGCGCCGCCCAGCACACGCTCGTAGTTGGCGAGCGTGAACGACGGGTCGGTGAAGACGTGCCACCACCCGGTCGACCGGATGTCGGCCTCGGGCCGCAGCGACGAGACGAACAGCCCGAACGTGGGCAGCGTCCACAGCACCGCGATGACGATCGCCACCGCGCTGCCGACGCGGTTGGTGACGAGCTTGCGGAACTTCGCGGCGGCGGACCGGTTCGGTGCGCCGCCTCCCGAGGTGGACGGCGGCCGCGGCGGAACGTCCGTCATGACGGGCGTGGTCATGGTCGTGGGTGGGGTCGTCATCCTCGCACCGCCCTGTTCGTGGCCATCTGCCGGACGTTGTAGATCACCAGCGGGATGACCAGCAGGAAGATGATCACCGCCATGGCCGAGCCGACGCCGTTGTCACCGAAGACGAACGACCAGTCGTACATCTCGTTCGCGAGCACCTGCGTCTCGAACTCGGCACCCGTCATGGTGCGGGTGATGTCGAAGATCTTGAGCGTGGCGATCGATATGGTCGTGAGCACCACGACCAGCGACGGGCGGATGCTGGGCACGGTGACGCGCCAGAACATCTGCCAGGAGCTCACGCCGTCGAGGCGCGCCGCGTCGATGATGTCCTGCGGCACCGCCTTGATGGCCGCGGACAGCACGACCATCGCGAAGCCGGCCTCGGTCCACACCAGCACGAAGATGAGGAAGATCGTGTTGAGCGGCGAGTCCTGCAAGAACCGCACCGGTTCGCCGCCGGACCAGACGATCAGCGCGTTCAGCAGGCCCGTCTGCTCCTGTGCCGCACCCCGGTACTCGTAGACGAACCGCCAGATGATGCCCGCGCCGACGAACGAGATGGCCATCGGCAGGAAGAGCAGCGACTTGGCGGCCGACTCGAACCGCGACCGGTCGATGAGCACGGCGTAGACGAGCCCGATCGCCGTGGCCAGCAGCGGGGCGAGCACGACCCACAGGAGCGTGTTGCGCAGCGCGATGACCCCGCCCGGGTCGGTGAACACGTGCGCGTAGTTGGCCCACCCGACGAACACCTCGCTCCGGGCGTTCATGAACGACATCCACCCCGTGCGGATCGCCGGGTAGATGAGGCCGACCGCGAGCAGCGCGAGCGCCGGCCCGCCGAAGACGGCGACCATCAAGGCGCCCCGGGCGCGGCCCGTGGCGCGCTCGGCAAGCTTCGCGATCAGCAGCAGCAGCACGAACACTGCCGCGAACGCCACGAGCGCCAGCACCAGCTGGCCGTTCTTGGAGTACAGCAGAAAGCTCACTGCGACCTCCCTGAGGTCTCGACGGCAGCGCGGCCGGGGCCCGTGAGGGCGCCCCGGCCGCGCTCACCACTCAGTTGGGCCAGCTCGACTCGACGGTGCTGAGGGCCTTCTGGGTGTCGACCTTGCCGTCGACCCAGTTGGTCATCGACGTCCAGAACGACCCGGCGCCCACCTCGGACGGCATCAGGTCGCTGCCGTCGAACCGGGCGACGGCGTCCTCGTCCTGCATGAGCTCGAGCGTGAGCCGCAGCAGGTCGGACGACGCGTTGGCCGGGTCGACGCCCTGGTTCGGGCTCACGACGCCGCCGATGCTCACGCGGGCGTTGGCCCACTCGGGCGAGGCGAGGTAGGCGTGCACGGCCTGCGTGGCCTTGCCGTCGTCGAACGCGCCGAGGTAGTCACCGGCGACGAGCAGCGGCTGCTCGTCGGCCGTGTCCGCCGGCAGGTAGAAGGCGAAGATGTCGCCCTCGGGGCCCACGTCGGTGCCCTCCGGGAGCTGGGCCTCGAAGAACGACGCGCCACGGAACAGGAAGCACGTGTTGTCCAGGACCTGGAGCCCGGCCTCGGCCCACGGGGTGGTGGCGACCGAGCGCGGGTCGCCGATGCCGCCGTTGACCCGCTCCGGGTCCTGCAGGATCTCGCCCGCGCGGTCGAGCGACGCGACGATCTGCGGGTCGTCGAACGGGATCTCGTGGTTGACCCACTGGTCGTAGACGTCGGGGCCGGCCTCGCGCAGCACCATGTCCTCGACGAAGTCGGTGGCGGGCCACCCGGTCGCGCCGCCCGACTCGATGCCCGAGCACCAGGGCTTGACGGAGTCGCTGCCGTGGTCGGCCGCGATGGTGTCGGTCAGGGTCATGAGCTCGTCCCAGGTGGTCGGGACCTCATAGCCGTTCTCGGTGAACGCGCTCGGCGAGTACCAGACGAACGACTTGACCGAGCCCATGACGGGCACGCCGTACAGCTCGCCGTCGATCGTGCCGTACTTCAGCCAGTCCTCGGTGTAGTTCTCGTCGGCCGCGGCCTGGGCCTGCTGCCCGGCCGGGACGACGTGACCCTCCGCCTTCATCCGGGAGAGCAGCCCCGGCTGCGGGAAGATCGCGAGGTTCGGGGCGTTGCCGCCCTCGACCTGGACGAAGATCTGCGACTCGAACTCGTTGGTGCCGTTGTGCTCGATCGTGATGCCCGTGCACTCCTCGAAGTCCGCCCAGGACTCCTCGAGCTGGTCGGCCTCCTGGTCGGAGATGGTCGACGAGATCGACACCGTCTCGCCCTCGAAGGTGCCGTACGACTCGAATGCCGCGCAGTCCGCAGAGGCGTCCCCGCCACCACCGCCGCTGCCGCCGAGGTCGTCCCCCGCGCACGCGCCCATGGCGAGGGCGAGAACCGCTCCGCCCGCCGTCAGGACTCCTGCACGCCGCGCTCTGGATGTCTTTGCCACCTCAGGTCCCCTCGTCCCCTCGTTGTCGACGAAGCCCATGTCGACGTCGGCATGGACCAACCGCAAATGTAAACGCTTGCTTGCCACAAAAAGCAAACTCGTTCCACAGGGTGGCCGATCGTGACGACTCGCCCACGCCGGAGCAAGCTCCGGGGGAGGCTACTGCGGCGGGGCCGTCAGGCCCGCGGGGCGGCGACCGAGCGCCGCGGCGTCCACGTCACGGGGAAGACGACCTGGGCGCCCACGTCGGTCCCGGCGATCATGTCGAGCACGAGCGTGGCACCCACCACGCCCTGTCCCGCGGCGTCCTGGGAGGCGGTCGCCAGGCCGACCAGGTCGCTGAGGTCGTGCCCGTCGATCCCGGCCACGGACACGTCGTCGGGCACCCGGATCCCGCGGGCGCCGAGCTCGGTCAGCACTCCGAAGGCCATCTCGTCCGAGTGCGCGAAGATCGCCGTCACCTCGTCCCCCGCGCGGTCGAGGAGCCGCGCGGCCGCCGCCTGGCCGCCCTCGACCGTGAAGTCGCCCTGCTCGGCCGGCCCGGCGTCCGGGATCCCGGCGGCGGCCAGCCGCTCCCCCGCGCCCCGTGCCCGCTCCACGGCGGGCGACCACGGCACGTGCCGGGCCGGAGAACCCAGGACCTGCCCGATCCGGCGGTGCCCCGCGCGGACCAGCTCGTCGACCACGACCCCGGCCCCGCCGGCGTCGTCCATGTGCACCCGCACCTGCCCCGGCGGGCCGGCGCCGATGAAGACGAGCGGCACGCCGAGTCCCGTCAGCGCCTCGAGCTCGCTCTCGACCACGGGCAGCCCGACGACGAGGACGCCGTCGACCCGCCGCCGCAGGACCGTCGGGTCGACGCGGTCCCTGCTCATCGACGCGTCGACCTCGAAGGCGTACAGCAGCACGTCGAAGCCCGCGGACCGCAGCGCGCGCTCCGCGCCCTCGATCACGTTCGCGTGGAACCATCGGGCCACCGACGGCGTGAGGAGGCCGATCGTGCGGGTCCGGCCGCTGGCCAGCATCGCCGCCGACGGGCTCGGGTAGTAGTCCAGGGCGGCCGCGGCGCGCAGCACGCGCTCCCGGGTGTCGGACCGGACCGTCGGCAGGCCCCGCAAGGCCCGGGAGACCGTCGCCGTCGACACCCCCGCGAGCCGTGCCACGTCAAAGATGCCCGCCCCCATGCGCGACAGTGTGCCTCGGATCCCTGGGTGGCGCGGGGCGGTCCGCGGCCGGGCCGAGCGCCTCGACCGATCCTTAGACCGACGCCTCCACGTGCACGTGGCCGTCCTCCATGCGCAGCCCGGTCACCGTCAGGCCGGGCAGCTTCGCGGCGAGCAGCGCATCGATGTCCACGACGACGCTGGCGTCCCCGCGCACGTCGACCGCACCCGGCGGCACGCCCTGCGCGGTGAGCGCCCGCTCGATCGGCTCGGCGAGCAGCCCCAGCAGGCGGTGCGCGGGCAGACCGCCCGCGTTGGCCTCGACCGCCAGGGTGGCCCTGCCGTCGGCGAAGCCCACCACCCGGATCTGCGCCCGGACGATCGGGGCGAGGCGGACGGCGAGGCGCAGCGGTCCGGGCAGCTCGTCGAGGCGTCGCAGGTCCGCGCTCACGCGCACCGAGTCGCCGTCGCCCGTGACCGAGGTGATGACCGGGGGCACGTCGGCGCCGCCGGCCCGGGCCAGCCCGAGCACTTCCTGGGGAGTGACGTCGATACGCATGTCAGCCCACCTGACCGTGCAGCACGCGCGCCGCTTCCGCGACGGATCCCGACAGCGACGGGTACACCGTGAAGGCGGACGCCACGTCGTCGACCGTGAGCCGGTGCGCCACGGCGAGCGTGATCGGGAAGATGAGCTCGCTGGCGCGCGGGGCCACGACGACGCCTCCGAGCACCACCTTGGCCTCGGGGTGCGCGAAGAGCTTCACGAAGCCGTCGCGCATGCCGAGCATCTTGGCGCGCGGGTTGCGGGCCAGCGGCAGCGTCGTCGTGACGTAGCGCGAACCCTGCTCGCGCAGCCGCTCCTCGCTGTAGCCGACCGTGGCGATCTCGGGCGCCGTGAAGATGTTCGCGGCCACGGTGCCGAGCCGGAGCGGGGCGACCGCGTCACCGAGCGCGTGCGACATCGCGATGCGGCCCTGCATGGCCGCGACCGAGGCGAGCGGGAGCACGCCGGTGCAGTCGCCCGCCGCGTACACGCCACGGACCGTGGTCCGCGAGACCTTGTCGACCTCGACGTACCCGTTCGGCGTCAGGCGCACCCCGGCCTCCTCGAGCCCCAGGCCCGACGTCGACGGCACCGCACCGACGGCGATGAGCACGTGCGAGCCCTCGACGACCCGCCCGTCCGCGAGCGTGACCGCCACGCCGTCGGCGGTCGCGACGGCCGACGCCGCGCGCGAGCGGGACATGACCGTCATGCCGCGGCTGCGGAACACGCCCTCGAGCAGCTCGGCGGCGTCCATGTCCTCGCCCGGCAGGACGCGGTCGCGCGACGACACGAGCACCACGTCCGACCCGAGCGACTGGTACGCGCCGGCGAACTCGGCACCCGTGACTCCCGACCCGACGACGATGAGGCGCTCGGGCAGCTCCTCCAGCTGGTAGAGCTGCGTCCACGTGAGGATCCGCTCGCCGTCGGGCACGGCCGTGGGCAACGTCCGCGGCGTGGCACCGAGCGCCAGCAGGACGGTGTCGGCGTCGAGCGTGCGGGCGGCGGCCGACCCGCCGTCGTCGACCACGACCTTGGCCGGGCCGTCGAGCCGCCCGGTCCCTGTGACGATCTCCACACCTTCGCGCTCGAGGCGGGAGCGGATGTCGGCCGACTGCGCCGCCGCGAGCGCCAGGACGCGGGTGTTCACGGCGTGCAGGTCCACGAGATGGCGGCGGGCCTGCCCGGCCTCCGGCGCCTCGGCCGCGCCGAGCGCGCCGCGCCGGATGCCCAGCTCGGGCGCCCGCTCGGCGATCGTGAGCCACTCGGCCGTCGCGATGAGCGTCTTGGACGGCACGACGTCGGTCAGCACGGCCGCGCCGCCCAGACCGTGCCGTTCGACGACCGTCACCTGGGCGCCCAGACGGCGGGCGACGAGGGCGGCCTCGTAGCCGCCGGGGCCGCCACCGACGACGACGACGCGGTGGCCCGCCTCGGCGGGCAGGGACGTTTCCGGGGTGGTGTTCGGGGTGGGCACGAGAGCCATTCTCTCAGCCTCTGTCCCGGCCTCGCCGCAGGGCGCGGCTCGGCACCCGCGTCCGCCGCGGACTACCCTCGGTCCATGAGCACGCCGACCCGTCCCAGCCTCGACCTGGATGACCCGAGCACCGATCCCTTCGACGTCGCACGCGACGCGGCCGACTACATCGCGGAGGTCACCGGTGTGCCCGGGCACGACGTCGCGCTGGTCCTCGGCTCCGGCTGGGGCGGAGCGGCTGAGCTGCTCGGCGACGTGGTCGCCGAGATCCCGTCGCACGAGATTCCCGGGTTCGCCCGCCCCGCGGTCGAGGGCCACGTCGCGACGACGCGGTCGATCCGCGTCGAGCGGCCCGACGGTTCGGTCCGGCACGCGCTCGTGCTGGGGACCCGCACCCACCTGTACGAGGGCAAGGGCGTGCGCCGCGTGGCCCACGGCGTCCGGACCGCGGCCGCGGCCGGCTGCACGGCCGTGGTGCTGACCAACGGGTGCGGCGGCCTGCACGTCTCGTGGCGCCCGGGCCAGCCCGTGCTGCTGCGCGACCACATCAACCTCACGGGTGCCTCGCCGCTCGAGGGCCCGACGTTCGTCGACCTCACCGACCTGTACACGCCCCGGCTGCGCGAGGTCGCGCACTCGGTCGACCCGGACCTGCCCGAGGGTGTGTACGCGCAGTTCCGCGGCCCGCACTACGAGTCCCCGGCCGAGGTCCGCATGGCGGGGATCATGGGTGCCGACCTGGTGGGCATGTCGACCACGCTCGAGGCGATCGCGGCGCGTCACTGCGGCATGGAGGTGCTGGGCATCTCGCTCGTGACCAACCTCGCCGCGGGCATCAGCCCCGAGCCGTTGTCGCACGAGGAGGTGCTCGAGGCGGGACGCAAGGCGGCCCCGCGCATCGGGGACCTGCTCGCCCAGATCGTCAAGTCGCTCTGAGAGCAGGAAGGCCCGTTGTGACGAACCTCGACACCGACGACCCGACGTCCGGCGCCTCGCACGCCGAGCTGAACGCCCTCTTCGACCGCGTGGGCGAGTGGATCAGCCACGACATCGACGACGACGACCGCGCCGAGCTCGTGCAGCTGCTCGAGCGCGCGACGTCGAGCCGTGCCGCGCTCGCCGAGCTGCGGGACCGGTTCGCGGGCTCGCTGCAGTTCGGTACCGCAGGGCTCCGCGGGGCGATGGCGGCCGGTCCGAACCGCATGAACCGCGCGGTCGTGACGACCGCGGCGGCGGGCCTGGGCTCGTACCTGCTCGAGGCGCTCGCGGGCGAGGCCCCGCGCGTGGTCGTGGGGTTCGACGCGCGGCACCGCTCGCGCACGTTCGCGCTCGACACCGCGGCGGTCCTGACCGCCGCGGGCGCGCAGGTGCTGATGCTGCGCTCCGCGCTGCCCACGCCCGTGCTGGCCTTCGCGGTGCGCCACCTCGACGCGGACGCGGGAGTCATGGTCACCGCGAGCCACAACCCGGCCGCGGACAACGGCTACAAGGTGTACCTGGGCGGGCGCGTCGTGACCGACGCGGGCCAGGGCGCGCAGATCGTCCCGCCCTACGACGCGCTCATCGCCGAGCGGATCGCGGCCGTCGGGCCTGCGTCCGAGGTGGCGCGCGCCGAGTCGGGCTGGGAGATCCTCGGTCCCGACGTCGTCGAGGCCTACCTCGCCTCGGTCCGCACGGTGGGCCGGTACGACGGCACCCCGCGCACGCTGCGCGTCGTCACGACGTCGTTGCACGGCGTCGGCGGCGGCATGCTGGCGCAGGCGCTGGCCGACGCGGGCTTCACCGACGTGCTCCCGGTCGAGGAGCAGCTCGACCCCGACCCCGACTTCCCCACGGTGGCGTTCCCGAACCCCGAGGAGACGGGCGCGACCGACATGGCCGTCGCGCTCGCGGCGGAGGCCCGGGCCGACCTGGTCATCGCGAACGACCCCGACGCCGACCGGTGCGGTGTCGCCGTCTTCGACCCGTCCGTCGGCACCTACCAGGGCACCGAGACCGCGCGCTCGAACGGCTGGCGCATGCTGCACGGCGACGAGGTGGGCGCGCTGCTGGGCCGTGAGGTGCTGACCCGGGGCGTGATCCCGCCCGCGTCCGGCGAGCCGCCGACCATCGCCTCGTCGGTCGTGTCCTCGCGCGTGCTGTCGGCCATCGCCCGTCACCACGGCGTCCGGCACCAGACCACCCTCACGGGGTTCAAGTGGATCGCCCGGACGCCGGGCCTGGTGTACGGGTACGAGGAGGCGCTCGGCTACTGCGTCGACCCCGGGAACGTGCGCGACAAGGACGGCATCAGCGCCGCCGTGCTCGTCGCCGGGCTCGCCGACCGGCTCAAGGCCGAGGGCCGGACGCTCCTGGACGCGCTCGACGACATCGCCCGCGAGAACGGCCTCTACCTGACCGACCAGGTCTCGGTGCGGTTCGACGACGGCTCCGACTGGCGCGAGAGCATCGCCGACGTGATGGCATCCATGCGCCGGAACCCGCCCAAGTCCCTGGGTGGCGCGGGCGTGCTCCGAGTGCTCGACCTCGCCGCGGGCGTCGACGGGCTGCCCCCGACCGACGGCATCGTCCTCCTCGCCGCCGACGACACACGCGTGATCGTGCGTCCCAGCGGGACCGAGCCCAAGGTCAAGTGCTACCTCGAGGTCGTCGAGCCGGTGGCACCCGACGCGACGCCGGTCGACGTCGGGGAGACGAGGGTGGCGGCGCGGGCGAAGCTCGACCGCGCGAAGGCGGAGATGCGCGAGGCCCTCGGCCGCTGACGGCTCTCCTCGGCCGACGCCCGGAGCGCGGCGACCTCACGCTCGAGGTCGGCGCGCTCCCAGGCCCGGAGCATGCGCTCGCGGTCGAAGCGCTCGGTCGCGTCGAGCAGGTGACCTGCCGCGACGGCCCAGTCGCCGTGCGACCCGTAGGAGGGCACGGGTGCGAGGTCGGGCGCCTCGACCCGGCGGCCCGTGCGCAGGCCCGCCACGAGGGCGTCCCACCACGCCTCGTGCTCCGTGAGCCGCGTGACGCCCACCGTGCGCAGGTGCTCCCGCACGCCCGCGTCGTCCTGGTGCAGCTCGCGCGCGGCGCGCAGCAGGGCGCCCGCGCGCCAGCTGTCGACGCCGAGCACGTAGTCCTCGAGGCCCACGTGCCGCGCCGCGCCCCGCATGCGGACCGACGAGTAGAGCGTCGGTGCGAGCGCGATCGACGGCACGCCGGCCCGGGCCGCGAGGATCGCCGGGTGGTAGCGCGTGCCGACGACGAGCGCGGCGCCGGCGGTCAGGGCTGCCGCCTGCCGGGCGGTCAGCATGGGGGTCGCGCGCACCCGAGGGTCGGCGGCCAGCTCGGCGATCTGCTTGTTGGAGACCTGGTCGCGCCGTTCCTCACCCGCCACGAACGTGCCCGCGTGCGGCACCAGCAGGACGTCGGCGTCGTAGAGGTCCGCCAGGTCGCGCGCTGCGGCCGCGGCGAGCCGGCGGTACTCCTTGGTACCGAGCAACGGTGTCGACGCCTGCTCCGCGAAGCTGGCCACGATGTACCGGTCGGTGCCCAGGCCGTTCGCGACGGCGACGTCGTCGGGGCCAGGCTCGAGGCCGAAGGCGTCGTCGACGGTGCGCACGACGTTCGCCTCGTCGGTCAGCTCGCCGATCAGGCCCGCGGTGGTGTGCTCGCGAGCGCCGACGGCGACGGCGCCACCGAGCAGGGGCCGCAGGTGGGCGCGGTCCGCGCCGCGGAGCAGCGGTCCGATCGTCTGGCTGGTCAGGGCGTAGGGCTTGCCGAGCTCGCGTGCGACGGTGCAGATGGTGGCCCGCTCCAGCAGGTGCTGCGGGAAGAAGCCGTTGAGGTTGCCGCCACCCGCCACGAGGACGGCGTCGGCGTCGCGGACGGCAGCCAGGACCTCACGCGCGGGGTCGCCCGCGTCCAGGCGGTGCGCACCGCGGCGGGCCGCGTCGATGACCTTGGTCCGCCGCTGCTCGTTCCACCGGTCGTGCTTGGCGTCGCGGAACCCGATCCGTCGCACGGCGGGCAGGCCGTAGCGCGCCGTCGCGTGCGCGGGCTGGCCGGCGACGAGCGTGACGTCGGACGCTCCCCGCGCCGCGAGGGCGCCGAGCGCCCGCTCCGTCATGGCCTCGTCGCCCAGGTGGTAAAGATCGCGCCAACCGATGTCGCCCACGACGACGAGCCGCATCCTGGTTCTCCCCTCGGTACTGGGGCGCGCGTGCGCCCTGCGAGGGACC
>Ga0233365_1000323_pt1 | contig 22721 bp, 20 predicted proteins | sample ElkDunMinimDraft_27_FD_191535 | JGI IMG/M metagenome (GOLD analysis project Ga0233365, IMG submission 191535) | Fecal eukaryotic communites from dung pellets of Tule Elk in California, USA - Elk Dung C36 | ecosystem: Host-associated > Mammals > Digestive system > Large intestine > Fecal | place...
TTGGCCGCGAGCATCCACGCCACCCCGGCATCCAGCGGGTCCCCCACCTCAGCAAGACGATCGGCCAGTGCGGATACCGCCGGAACATAGTCGGGCGAAATCTCACCCGTGCGAAGCTCGGCTTCGCGGCGCAGCCGTTCGGCGAAACTGATCGAGAATGCCGAACCGATCTCGCCCGCATAGATCTCAGCTTGTTGCGCCGCACGCAGTGCCGCTTCAGGAGTTTCAATCTCCAAAGCGATCTGTGCACGGTGAATATGGACGATCGCCAGACCCCACCAGGTACGGCCGGTCTGCTGATGATCGTCGATGATCTGGTCACATAGCGCCGCAGCTTCACGTAGCAGTCCCGCGTCGAGCAATGCCTGGGTCTTGTTCAGCAGGACCTGGGGTTCCAGACCAGGAGCATGTTCCAGGTACTGGCGGGCCGCACGATCGAAAATAGACAGAGCCGCCGGTATGTTTCCCGAGTATGCTTCGATTCTTCCCCTGGCATGCCACGCTTTGGCGAGTGGGACCGGTAGGTCGTTTTCTTCGGCAAGCAACGCACTACGTCGCGAATCGGCTCTCGCGGGCCCGGTACGCCCCAACTCCAACAAGGTGACGCTGCGGTTGAGGAGCAAACCCGCCAGTTGCCAGATCGGCCCCTGTCGCTCCAAGAGTGGTTCGGCTTCACAGTAATACTGAAGTGCCTGTTCTAGTCGACCAGCTCGGTGTGTCAGGAGGCCCCGCTGTTGCGCCAGGCTGGCGAGATGTTCATCGGGCGCGAGCGGCTCCGCCATATCCAACAGAGACAATCCATATTGATGTCTCCCCTGTTCCGACTCGGCGTAGGCCAAGCTGATCAGCAGCCTGGCCGCTACGGCTCTGAGTTCTGATGGCGGGTCGAGCGGCTTCCCTTCTCGCCAACCCGCCAGTTTCAAACCGGACTTGAGGTGGTGCGCCGCCTCGGAGAGCTTGCCGACGTTCATGACCTCGACGCCGAGTTTCTGCAGGCGCCAAGCTTCCGTGAGCGGGTCAGTGGCGGGCTCGGGGGACACCATCCCGCCATTCTTAACCATCGGTGCATACCGGGTTTTACCCCGGTACGAAGAGTCAGTCGATGACCACCGAAGGGGTGATGACAACCGGTGAGTTGCCGTGCCGCGACTTGGGCGCCTTCAGCACCAACCGGAAGATGCCACGCGGCAGCCGCTCGACCACGAAACGCCCCATCACATCGGAGGTGGTCCGTATCTGGTCCTTCGGCGTCCGCAGCTCCACTCGGTACTCACCCTCGGGCGACAGCCAGCCGTCCACCCGCACCCAATCCTCGTCCACGATGGTCACGCTCACCATGACCGTCACCGTGGACGACTCGAAAATGATGGTCCGGGCCTGTTCTGCCGTCCCCGCACGCGATCGCACCCCCTCGGCGGACGTCTCGACCAACTTCGCGACCTCGGCGTCCAGATGCTCCAGTTCCAACGCGAACCGCACCCCCGCCACCAAGTCATCGGGCACCGGGTCCAACACCTCTTGCAGTTGACGCAGTCTCGCCAGATTAGTCAGGTCGACGTCGTCTATCGGCAGGTCGACCTCCTCTGGTGGCTTCCTCCCAGCCAGTTCCATCACTTTCTCCGCTCACTTTGTCCATTCCGGATCAGACTGCAACATGTCGCGCAGCTGATTAAGGCACCGACCCCGGCTGGGGCCGATGCTGCCACGGGGCATCCCAAGCGCCCGCGCCACCTGTGCGTAGTTGGGTCGGTCGGTCGCGGCGATAACCGAGAGGAGATCCCGGCACCTCGTCGGCAACCGCCCGACCGCCTTCCACAACGACTTGTAATGCGGTGCCATCCCCAGCCGCTCGATCACGTCGTAGTCGATGTCGACAGTTCCGTCGGCCAACTCATCCCACTGTTCGACCGGCTGCTCCCGTCGCAACTTGGATCGCACCCGCCATGCTTCTCGCTTCGCCGTTGTGACCAGCCAACCTGGCAGAGCCTCCGGCTTCTCCAAGGTGGAGAGCCCTCGAACCAGCGCCAGCCAAGTGTTCTGGACGACGTCTTCGGCCTCCACCCGATCGAGGCCTTGGCGCCGCGCCACCCGCCACAACATCGGCGAGAACTCGGCCACCAGATCGTCCAGGGCGTGCGGCACCCCCTCTCTCGCCTCCCGAAGCGCGTCGGCGTAACTCTTGGCGTTTCCCACCAGGATGTCCTGGGAGTCGTCGGATTCGACCGTCATGTCGCGTTCCTCTTCACCTGCTCGATCGCGCTGCTCACTCGCGTCGCGGTCGCCGGCCTCGACCGGTCGGCGAGATCCGCACTCGGAATCTCCAGCATGGCCGACGCCAACGCACTGGCGACCACCGGTGCGGCGAACGAGGTTCCGTTCCACAGTGCCCACCCGCTGGTGAAGTCGTCGACGTCGTAGCTCTCTCGGTATCGCTGCCCCAGCATTCCGCCGCGACTGGGATTGCGGGCCCCTGATCCATAGGTCGGGAATGTCGAGATCATCGCGGCACCGGTGGCGTAACAGGTCAACCAGTCGCCGTCGTTGGAGAACATCGCGACGGTGCCGTTGGGGTTCAGTGCACCGACGCTCATGATCGGGGCCGCGCCCTCACCGAGGTCCTCGGCGGCCAATGCGGCCGGGTAGAACGGCCGGTCGGTGGACTGGTTGCCCGCCGACGCGATGACCGGGATACCCAGCCGTGCCAGTCGTTTCACCGCACGCATCAGACCGCCGCTGGGCTGGTCATAGGGGTTCTCGTCGACGAATCCGAACGAGAGGCACACGATGTCGATCGGCTCGGCGGTGTCGTCGCCGGCACGCGCCCGCTCGACCTCATCGGCCAACAGGCTCAGCGCGTGCATGGCCTCATGTTCGTATACCAGGCCGTCGTTGTGCATGACCCGGACCGATCGAACCTGGGCGTCGGGTGCCAACTGGCGAACCAGACCGGCGATGAACGTCCCATGTCCGAAGTGGGAGGACACGTCGCCCATGAGCGAGCCGTCCGTGACCAGCGCGTCCCACGGCTCGTCCAGCGGCGGCGCCTCCGGGTCGGACTCGTCAACGATCGCCTGCTGCAGGCCGCGATCCACCACGACAAAGGTATCCCGGCCATCACCGCGGTCACCGACATCGAACGCCGGGTGGCTCGGAGCGACCCCGGTGTCCAGCACCGCGATCACCGGCCGCCGCTTCGTCGCCAGCGCCTCCAGCGGGGTGCGTGAGGGCATTGGGGCGGCGAACTCGACCGGCATTCGCGCCGGGTAGGCGTTGCCCGACCGGTGAGGGCCCTCACCGGGCACGCCGCCCGATGGGCCGCCCCCCTTGGCCGCCACCAGCAGGTGCTCCAGGTGCATTCCCCCGGCGACTTCTTTCCCACAGCGGCCACCGTCGATGGCGCTCTGCACGCCCTGCATGATCCGCCAAGCGTCCACCGTTCCCGGTGTCGCGCGGTCCCCCAGATCCAGTTGGGCCCGGTACATCCGCGACGCCCGTCGCTGCGGAATCCGGCCGCGATCCAGTTGATACCCCTGCACGGCGAGCACAGCATCCAGTTCAAACAGCTTTTCCTGATCAGCCAACAGCTTGTCGCACAACAGAAGCCGCTGATAGCGGTACACGGTTCCACCCGGCGTTGGCGCCCCCGCGGCCAACGGCACGTCCCCCGGCCGCAACACTCGCGCCCGATGCCGGTCGAGAACGTGCGCCGGAAGTTCCGGAACTCCGGCCGACCGGTCTCTGCGCGGATCGGGCTTGGGTTTGCTGGGTGGCGTGTCCGCGAAGCTGATCTTCATTCCCGCTCCTCATTATCGCGACGACTGCGGTTGGTGTGGACTCTTAGTCTGAGTCGCCAGGGCCCGTTGGCCAAGTTCATGGGGATGCGGCGGACGCTCCCCATGGCGTCCGCCGCTGCCCCAAACCCCCGATCCACCGCGACATGGCAGGAATCGCGATGCGGCGCCCCCATGTGGCGGAGCCGAGATCTCCTTGGCAGGAGGGAGATCTCGGCCCGTCGGCGTCGCCTCCACCCCGTAAGAGGTCGCCGACCACGCACCAGATACTTCTTTTGAGTGTGATTGGCATCACACTTTCATCGATTCCCTATTGGATTACCCATTGTGGCGATATAGAGACAATCGGTCGCCGAATTCGCGAGGACCACGTCAGTTGACCGGGTCCACACCCAGCATCCGTTCCACACTCCACGTCGCCATGCGACGACGCTCCTCCGGATCGACCGGACGGTCATGCGTCTGATGAAGAGTGCGGTCCCTATCGGACACGACGAACGTCGCCCGGCTGTGTACGGAGGCGCCCGGCTCGGTCACCTTCGGCACGACCATGAAATCGGCGGTCAGCTCATCGGGAGTGATCCTGGTGGCCACGAAACCACGTTGGGCGTTGAAGAACTTCAGGTGTGGGTTGTTCGGGATGAGCGGGTTATCGGCCGGATCGCCGTCCGAACCGTTGCCACCGGTCGAGATCGAACTGGCCACCAGTTCAACTCCCACCGACTCGCCCGTCGGATCGTCGAAATCGGACTTCACCTCGCCCGCCCAGTGATTGTGGACATCACCGGTGAGCACCACCGGATTGCGCACTCCCGCGTCGATCCACCCCTGGGTGATACGACTCCTCGACGCGGTGTACCCATCCCAGGAATCCTGGCTGGTCTCCTTGTTCGGACCGGTGTCTCGATCCCGCTGTGAGAAGAACACCTGCTGCCCCAGCAGATCCCATCGCGTTCGGGATCGGCGGAAGCCGTTCAGCAGCCACTCCTCCTGCTCGGCACCGGTGATGGACCGTTGCGGATCATCGGCGTCGGGACAGTACTTCCAGCCGTCCCCGCATGCCTGGTCGTCGCGATACTGCCGCGTGTCCATCATGTGGAAGGTCGCCAGCCGACCCCACCGAAGGCGCCGGTACAGCTGCATATCCACACCGGAGGGGACCGAGGAGGCCCGCAGCGGGAGGTTCTCGTAGTAGGCCTGGAACGCGGCCGCACGTCGCTGCGCGAAGTTCGGTTGCGGAATCTCCGGTTTCTCGTGGGCCATGTTCGCCCAGTTGTTGTCCAATTCGTGGTCATCCCACACGGCGATCCAGGGTGCGGCGGCGTGAGCGGCCTGGAGATCGAGGTCGGACTTGTACTGCGCGTGGCGGAGACGGTAGTCGGCGAGGGTCTCGGTTTCCGGCCCGTCGTGTTCCCGAACGTTGCCGTCGGGACTGACGTAGGTGTCCTTGCGGTACTCGTACTGGTAGTCGCCCAGGTGAAGGACGAGATCCGGGCGGAGTTCGGCCAGGTGCCGGTAGGCGGTGAAGTAGCCGTGTTCGAAGTTCGCGCAGGAGGCGAACACCATGGACAGTTCCCGGGCCTTCGAGTGGGGCCGAGGCGCGGTGACCGCTCGGCCCACCGGTGATAGGTGGTCGGCTACCCGAAACCGGTAGAAGTACTCCCGGTGTGGCCGCAGGCGGTCGAGTTCAACGTGGACACTGTGCGCGGCGGCGGGAACCGCGTCGAATGTTCCCTCAGCGGCGATCGACCGGAACCGGTCGTCCTCGGCGACCTGCCATTCGACCTCGATGAGGCGGTCGGGCATGCCGCCCAGACCGTCCTCTGCGAGTGGATCGACGGCCAATCGGGTCCATATGACGAATCCATCATGGGCGGGGTCGCCCGAGGCGACCCCCAGGGTGAACGGGTCATTACTCATATCCGCCATAGTGGCCGAACTCGCCCCGAAACGCCATACCCGTCAGTGAACCGACGGCGACATTCAGTTGACGTCCACTTGAACCAGCAGCTGGGTCGCTCGGGTCAACACCACATAGCCCACCCTGATTCCGTACTCGGCGACCAGGGAGTCGAAGTCACAGACCACGACCGCGTCGTACTCCAATCCCTTGGACTCCAACGGACCCACCGACAGCACTCGGGCATCCTTGGGCAGCAGGTCGGCCAGGGCCTCCCGGTGTGCGGAGTCGGCGATCACCCCGACCACGCCATCCACTTCAGACAATGCCTGCTCGGTGCGGGCGACGACCTCGGCCAGCAGTTCGTCCGACGACACCGACACCAATCGCGGCGGAACACCGGTGCGGCGCACCGCGTTCGGGATGTCGGCGCCGGGGATGCGTTCGCGCACCACCTCGGCGGCATGGTCGAAGATCTCCGCGGAGTTGCGGTAGTTGGTGCTCAGGTGGAATCGACGTTTCGGTCCGCCTCCCAGCGCTTTTCGTTGCGCGGCAGCCGATTCGGAGGGGTTGGGCCAGCTGCTCTGCGCGGCGTCGCCGACGATGGTCCACCCGGCCAGTTGCCCGCGCCTGCCCAACATCCGCCACTGCATCGGCGAGAGGTCCTGAGCCTCGTCGACGATGACGTGGGCGTACTCGGCGTAGTCGGCGTCGCGCAGGGCTCGGGGCGACCGGGTGAACAGTCGATCCTGCACCGTGGTCAGCTCCTGGATGCCGCCGTGTTCCTTGACCGCGCGAGTCTGCGGCTTGGGTTCGCGCCCCAGAGCCTGGTCCAGTTCGTCCAACAGCGCCACATCGGAGACGGTGAAGTCGGGGCCGAAGCTCTCGGCCAGCGCCGCAATCTCACCACGATGGAGGATTCCGTTGGCGGCACGGGCCAGACGGCCCCGATCGGACAGGCTCGGCAGCACCTCGGTGGGCGTGACCATCGGCCACCAGTTGTTCAGGAACGACAGGAACTCGTTGCGGCTGCCCAGTTCGCGGGAGAACTCAGCCGGAACCAGGTCTTCGATGATCGGCTTCGCCTTGCGCCACAACGCGACCAGCAACGCACGTCCGGCCTCGGTCTTGGCGGTGTTGGGCTTCATGCCCTTGGCGTGCACGACCTCCCGAGCCTGCACCAGTTCGTCGGCGCTCAACCGCAGCACCTCGCCCTTGTACACAATCGATAGTGCGGTGGGGATGCCGATCGGCGCCAGCCGGGCGGCCCGCGACATGACCTTGCGCATCCGTCCCGCCCCCTTGATGGCGGCGATGCCCGGGGTGTCACGACGCGTCGTGCTGATGCCCGGGTACAGGTCACCCAGCGAGTACAGCGCTGCGGTGTCCTCGCCCAGGGACGGCAATACCCGCTCGATGTAGCGCATGAACACATCGGACGGACCCACGATGAGGATGCCCGCGCCCTCGAAACGACGCCGATCCGAGTAGAGCAGGTAGGCCGCACGGTGCAACGCGACAACGGTCTTACCGGTGCCGGGCCCGCCGGTGATGATGCTCGCGCCGCGCGCCGCCGACCGGATCGCGGCGTCCTGCTCGGCCTGGATGGTGGCCACGATGTCGCGCATCTGCCCGGTGCGTTTGCGGGTCAGCGCCGCCATCAACGCCCCGTCCCCGATGACCGGCAGGTCCGTGACCGCGGGGTCCAACAGGTCGTCGGTGACGTCGGTGACGCGCTGCCCGACACAGCGGATGACCCGGCGGCGTTTCACTCCCTGTGGATCGGCGGCGGTGGCCTGGTAGAACGGCGCGGCGGCCGGAGCGCGCCAGTCGAGCAGCAACGGCCGGTACTTGGCGTCGCGCAATCCGAGTCGGCCGATGTGACGAACCTTGTCGCCGTGGGAGTCCAACCGGCCGAAGACCAGTCCCTCATGTTGTGCGTCGATGTCGGCGATCCGCCGAGCGGCGTTGAAGACGAAGACGTCACGTTCGAACTGCGCGCCGGGGACGGTGGCCTCACGATGCTCGTAGCCGGCTCGTTCGGCCCCGGAGGCGACGTCCCGCAGCTCTGCCAGCCGTCGATACACGACGTCGACATGCTGTTGTTCAACAGCGATCTCCTGATCGCGAACGTTGGCTTGGTCGGCGGATCCAGACACAGGGCTCCTTCGGAGAACACCGAACGGGTATGAGGTGAACGGGCAAAAACACGAGCGATCAAGTGTACGCGCCACCGAGTCGGCGACGGCCTCAACCGGCCCTCCCCGACGGCGGCCCGCGACGACGTTGAGGAAGCGGGTTCCGCCCGGCCGTGACTGGGGTGATGTCGCGTGGTCGCGAGGCGCTTACCCTACCGAGGGCTCCGCAGCTAGACATTCATATGTCTGTTTTTGTCGGATTTCAGACTGCGCCGTGCCTGGACAAGGCCATATGGTCGAACCACGTCGAACCCGACGACTCATCACGCAACCGAGCTAGCCGATTCGGGGGTGCAACTTAGAAACTTGCCTTGCGTTTCCTCCCCAAAAGGTCGTTCAACGTGGGTAGTGGGGCAATAAAGCCCGGCGTGAAACGACCTAAAGGCGGCCTCCTCATTCCTGGCCTTGAGGGGGCCGCCTTTCCCCTCCTCCGCGTCGGCTACGGGAAACGACTCAACGGCGATGACCGCCGAGCCTCAACTCGACGGTCATCGCCATCACTCAGTGGTCACCGGACGGCTCCCGGCAGCACCGGAAGCAGCTCGGCCACGCCTCAACCGGTGGTGGTCCGCTTCCGGAACGCCAACACCGCCAGCACGAGCGCAACCAGCGCCACACCTGCGGCCACCAGCGAGATCACCAACGGTGTGTTGTCGGAATCCGAACTCGCCGCCGCCTCGTCGCTCTGCTCGGCCTCCTCGCCGTCGGGGGTGCCGTGGCCACCGTCGCCCGGGACGATCGTGAGGATCGGGGCGGGTTCGGCCGGTTCGCTGCCGTCCTCGGTGGGCTCGTCGATCCAAGCGGATTCGGCGCCGTCGGAGTACAGCTGGATCACCTTGAAGATCAGCACGCCCTCTTCCGGCAGGGGTCCGACGCTGACACCGAACTCGGCGAACTCACCGGGCTGGATGCCATCCTCATCCGAGTCGGCCTTCCAGGTGATCTTTGAGACGGCTTCGGTGATCTCCCGGCCGTGAACCTCGACCGGGGTGTCGAGGTCACGGATCTCGGTCTCGGCTGTCCACCCCGGCACCGCGATGGTCCGCACCGACGCCAGCGGCGCGTCCTCGGGGAAGTTGACCTCCAGTTGAACGGTTGCGGCCTCGTCCGATTCGTTGGGTACTCGGAAGTCGAACCGACTGTATGAACCACCCGGTGCCTCACCGGGCTGAACGGTGACGTGGGCCGCGGCGGGGGCCGCGAACGCCAGAACGCCGACGGCGGCCGCCGCCAGGGTCATTCCGACCCGTCGAACCAAACCTGACATCGATACTCCTTTATCGCGTCAGCCGACCGTGACCACGGTGCTGACGGTTGATCGTTCCAACTCGCTGATACGGATGGTGAAGGTGAACTCCCAGTTGCCCGGGGACGGCAGTGCCACGTCGGCCTGCACGTGGTTGGGTGACAGCAACGCCAACCCGATGCCCACCGGCGCGATGCCGCTGTCGGGTTGGCCGTAACCGGCCGACCATTCGAGGGCTTCCAGGGGCTCGCCCTCGGGGGTGTACAGGTAGAGGTGGGCGGTGTTCTCGCCGACGGCGACCGGTTCCAGCTCGAATCGCAGAGTGAAGAGCTCGTCCTTCAGTTCGACCGAGTAGCGGTCGCCGGCCTCGAACTGATCGGAGGTGTCGTTGACGGCCACCGAAGCCGGCACCGTCTGCACCAGCACCGCAGAGACACCCAACAGAACCGCGCCGACGGCAAGCTCCACCGCGATGATGCGGCGAAGCCGGGTCAACAGGGAGCCATCGCCCCGCGCGACCGCCCGCCGAGCGAAGAACGCGGCGACCAGGACCAGTCCGAACAGGACGATCTTGGCGATCACCAATTGGCCGTAACGGGTTTGGAGCAGGGCCTCGACCGTGCCGACCTCGATGACCGCCTGCGCCAGTCCGGCGACGGCGAGCGCGGCGACCAGCCAGGTCGCCCACCGGGACCATTCCGGCAGCAGGTCCCGCACTCCTCGCGTGTTCGACCGACGCACCAGGTAGGCGGCCAGCGTAACCAGTCCGCCCAGCCACATGCCCATGGCCAGAACGTGCACGGTGTCGGACACCATGGTCAGCGGCGGAGCCGGTGAGGTGGTGGCGTGGCCGGACATCGGCCAGGTGACCGCCAACGCGATGGCCAACCCGGCCGGAGCCAGCTTGGTCGCCAGCCCGTCGGGAGCGCGGGTCAGCCACCTGATCATCGGTATCGCGGCGACGACGATCAGCAGTCGCAACAGCGCGGCGATCCCGAATCGGGACTCCAGCACCATCGCCACATCCGGTCCGGTGAAGCCGAACAGGCTGCTCCCGGCGGTGTAGGGAACGTGCAGGTAGAGACCGAGCGCGGCGGTGCCCGCCAGCAATCCCAGTCCGGCGGTCATGAGTCGCCGTGGTCCACGGGTGGGCGGGAAGTCGCCATTGCGCAGCCGCGCGGCGACCATCAGCAGGCCGGGCCCCAACAGCAGGACGAGACCCGCGTAACTGAGGAACCGGTTGACGACGACCAGGATGTTGACCAGCGGATCGACGTCGGTGACAAGGTCGGCGGGATCGGGTGCGGCCGAGCGCTCCCCGATGGAGAAGGTGAAACCGCCGGGCACCGGATGGCCGTCGGCGGAGATGACGCGATAGCTGACGAGGTAGGTGCCGTTGGGCAGGTCGTCACCCAGGAAGAAGGTCAGGACGTTCCCGTCGCCGGCGGCCGGTTCGGCGTCGGCCCGTTCGCCGTCGGGGCCGATGACTCCGGTTTCGGCGGCGACCACCGAAACGGGTTCGCTGAATTCGACGGTCACCTGCTGGGGCGCGGTGGCGACGATCTCGTCGATGGCGGGGGTCGTGCGGACGACGGTTGCGTGCGCCTGTGCGGGTGAGGCGGCCAACAGCGCCAGGAACATCCCGGCCAGGACGGCGAGGACGGTCGCGAGGCCGACGGGTCTGCGATGTCGGGTCGATCCGGTGGCGTTCTCGTCGACGTGGGTGGATCGGCGGATGGTCGTGGACGCGGAGTTCGGACGGGTCCGCATGTAACGCGCACCTTCGTCGCCGGGCGTGGCGTCGGGCGTTTCGGGCTCGCCACGTCGACGAAGATGTGCGGCATCGACTGGTCGCCGGGCAACGGAACAGCAGGTTTGAAAACAGCCTTTGAGCGTGTGTTTGGGCATCAGGTGGTCACCGGTCTGCTGGTAGTCGTGGGAATGTCCGAAACCCTACCCAAAGCCCACAGTAGACCGGCCTGAACGAGCGCGACCATGTGTCCTGCTTCATCGACCAAGCCGGTGAGGCCGGTGGTGACATCGAGGAAGCTGGTCGCGCCCAGGCAGACGGCCAGCACCGCCGCCACCGGCACGAAGGCCTTCGCGCGTTCGGGGCGGATGGCTGCCAACAGGAACCCCACCGCGACGGCGATGTCGAACGACGCCATCTCGCGGCTGGTGTGAATCGCCGACACCTCGCTCACTCCGGCGGCGGTGAGCAGCGCCGGAATGGCCAGACACAGTTGCACGATCGCGGCGACTCCGACCGCCCAGCGCAACAGTCGACGGCGGCCGGCTCGTATCGCCAGCTGCTCACGGGTGGTTTGACGCCGGTTGTCGGCGACGGCGGCGAGGACGTTCTCGGTCAGGTCGGGGGTGGTGGCGTACCGGTCACGAACCTGGACCGCGAGGGCTTCGGCCTGACTGCGCCACTGGGTGCAGGAGTCGCAACCGCGCAGGTGTTCGGTCACCTGCGCCGGCTGGTCGACCGGCTCGCCATCCATCATGGCCGACAAGGCGCTTCGGACGTTGGCACAAGTCATGTGAAAAGAGTCGTCGGCCGCAGTCGAAAAGTTCCCGATCGATTCCGACTACTTCAAGCAATGTGATTGTCACGCAACGCACCTGGCTGTGGCCGCCCCGCCGCGCAGCGCGTTCGCCTGCGTATGGTTCACGTTCGTGGAGCCCGCAGCTGAGGATGAGGCGACCTGCTTCGCGCTGGCCGCCCGCGATGGTGACCCGGTCGCCATCGCGGCATTCGTGCGGGCCACGCAATCCGATGTCTGGCGACTGTGTGCGGCACTGGTCGACGCCCAGTCCGCCGACGATCTGACGCAGGAGTGCTACCTGCGCGCGCTGAAGGCACTGCCGGAGTTCGCCGGTCGCTCCAGCGTGCGGACCTGGCTGCTGGGCATCGCGCGGCGCACGTGCGCCGACCACATTCGCTCCCTGACCCGCCGCAGGCGCCTCGACCTGCGGCTGAAGGCGACGACGCCGGTGGCGGTCGCCAATCCCGACGGGCTGCTGGCCGTCACCGACCTGCTGAATCGGCTGCCGGCCGACCGTCGTGCCGCCTTCGTGCTGACGCAGTTGGTCGGCCTGTCCTACGCCGAAGCCGCCGCGATCGAGAAGGTGGCCGTCGGCACCATCCGGTCGCGGGTGGCACGCGCCCGAACCGAACTGGTCGCGCTGTGGGGGCAGTCGACGACGGTGTGAGCACCGCGAACCGCCCTTGACCTGCCGCTCCATTGTGGCTGGGCGGTGCCTTTCGGCGAACGTGACGGATCATGCCGTTCGAAGTCGCGCCGGACGCTCCCACGAACGCTCTCGGCCGGTCCGTCGGCGACTACGTCCGGGGATCGCCGCTCAGGCGAATGTCGCCCCAGGCGTTCCCACTCACCGTGGCCACTCGTTCACCTTGGTGAAACCCCGTGTCCTGTGACACGGCACGGCGGGCGGAACCAACTGGCACGAGAGGCGACTAACTGGCATGAGCAAGACCGTGCACGAAGTACCCAACCCACCGCTGCTCGACCGGTATACACCGTGGGCGGGTACGGCGGCTCGATTGATCGTCGGCGGTGTGTGGCTGGTCGCCGGAGCTCTCAAGGTGACCGACCTGCGTTCCTCGATCCGGGCGGTCCAGGTTTACGAACTGTTGCCCAACTCGATCGCCGAGATCGTCGGCATCGTGCTTCCGCTGGTCGAAGTCGGTATCGGGGCGCTGCTGATCCTCGGGTTGGCGACGCAGGCCAGCGCCGTGGTGTCGACGCTGCTTCTTCTCGCGTTCATCGTGGGCATCGCCTCGGCGTGGGCGCGTGGACTGCAGATCGACTGCGGTTGTTTCGGCGGAGGCGGCCAGCTCGGTGAGGGCGAATCACCGCAGTACCTGGTCGAGATCTTGCGGGACATCGGTCTGTTGGCGTTGTCCGCCTTGCTGATCTGGCGCCCGACCACCCGGTATTCGATCGACAGCATTCTATTCAAGACGAAGTGAGAGGGTCGATGGCAAAGCGCTACGACAAGAAGCAGCAGGCCGCACGAATCATGCGGGAACAGCACAAGCGGGAACAGCGGCGCAAGCAGTTGATCATGGGTGGGGCGATCGTCGCGGTCCTGGTCGTGGTCATGGGAATCATCGGGGTGGCTCTCTACCTGAACCAGACCGAGGAGGTGGTGCCGCCCAAGGCGGAGCACACCGAGTCGGCGATCGTGCAGGGCGATGGACCGGTCACCGTCGACCTGTACGAGGACTTCCTGTGCCCGATCTGCAAGAACTTCCACGGCCAGGTGTCACAGGATCTTCAGCAGCTCGTCGACGAGGGCCACGTCACGCTGCGGGTCCACCCGATCGCGATCCTGGACGCGGCGTCACAGGGCACCCGATACTCGACTCGGTCGGCCTCGGCTGCCGTGTGCGCCGCCGATGAGGGCCAGTTCAGCCAGTACACCGCCGAACTGTTCGCCAATCAGCCGGCCGAGCGGACTTCCGGACTGGATGACGCCGAGTTGACCAAGCTGGGCACCGATCTGGGCATGGGCGAGACGTTCTCGTCATGCGTCGCCGACAAGACCTACCGGGGCTGGGTGCAGCAGGCGACCGACACCGCCGCCAACGATAAGGTCACCGCGACACCGACGGTGTTCGTCAACGGCGAGAAGGTCACCGTTCCCGCCAATCAGGGCATCGACGCGGTCGTCGCGCAGTTCGAGAAGGACCTGACGGCCGCGCTGGAGGCCGCCGGGATCACCACCGCGACCGGCTCGAATCCGGATGGCCAGACCGGCCAGAACGCCACCGGGGGCGACACCACTCAGGACTGATCGGTTCGGTGGATCGGTGCGCGGGCCGCGCACCGATCCACCCCTCGACCTGATCGCGACCCCTTTCACCGCTGGGGGATACCGGCCGCAGGCTCTAAGCTGGGGTCATGAGTAATCGAACGGATTCGGCGCGCGGCGGCGCGGCTTCCGTTCGGGGCACGATCGGCATCTGGCTGATCCTCGGTGCGTTCCTGACCGCGCTTCTGTGGCCGGCGACGGCCGACGCGCACGGCGCCGACGGGCTCAGCGACACCGATTACCTGGTGACCATCACCTCCGCACCCGACATCCCCGGCGTCACCGTCCGGATGGTGGAGACCGGGGCGCGGCTGGAACTGGTGAACGAGTCGACGCATCCTGTGGAGATCCTCGGTTACTCCGGAGAGCCATATGCCGAGGTCCGCCCTCACGGGGTCTACCTGAATCGGAACTCCCCGGCGGCGTATCTCAATCAGGACGAGGACTCCGCACAACCGGTTCCGGAGTTCGCCTCACCCGCCGCCGCTCCACAGTGGTTGAAAGCCTCCGACCAGTCTCGGATTCGTTGGCACGACCACCGAGCCGGTTGGATGAGCGAGGCACCTCCCCCGGCCGCACTGTCCGATCCGCAATCACGGCATCGAGTGCTGGAGTGGACGATACCGCTGCGGGTGGGCACCGAGCACCATGTCATCGCCGGAACCGTGGATTGGTTGCCACCACCGCAAACCCCGGTCTGGATCGCCGGTGCGTTGATGCTGGCGGCGCTGATCACCGTCGTCGCCCTCGCCACGGCGACAGCCCGCTGGATCGTTCCCGCACTGGCCACAGTGGCCGGATTGGGGGCACTGGCCGACGCGGTGGGCAGGTCCATCGTCGCCGCCGACCTCGACGCGGCCTGGTGGCTGGTGCTGCTGGCCGGACAGGCGTGGCCGGCGCTGGCCGGAATCGCCGCCATCGCCGCCGCCGGTTACACCGTGGCCCGCAAACCCGGTGCCGACCTGGCGTGGGGACTGGCGGGAGTCGCCATGGCGCTCATGGCCGGAGTGACGCGATTCGGCAGTTTCACCAGCGCGCTCACACCGACGCCGTGGCCCGGTGACCTCACCCGGACCATGGTGCTGGCGACGTTGGGCATCGGAGTCGGGCTGGCCGTGGCGGCCCTGATCATCACCCGACGGCAACCGCAGCCGACCGCCGCGTCGTAATCGGCGAGATCGGTTCCTACTTCAAGGACGACCGCAGCCGGGCGTCCTTCTCCGCGACCAGACGCTCCAGATCCACCTGGTAGTCACGCACCCGGGGGTGCAGCGATTCGTCGCCGATGCCCAGCATCCGCACGGCCAGCAGCCCGGCGTTGCGGGCTCCACCCACCGACACGGTCGCGACCGGGATGCCGGCGGGCATCTGCACTATCGACAGCAACGAATCCATACCGTCCATGTGCGACAGTGGAACCGGGACCCCGATGACCGGCAACGGTGTCGCCGAGGCGACCATGCCGGGCAGGGCGGCCGCACCGCCCGCGCCGGCGATGATGACCTTCAGACCCCGGCCCGCCGCGCTGTCGGCATAGGCGAGCATCGCGTGTGGTGTCCGGTGCGCCGAGACCACCCGCACCTCATACGCGACATTGAATTCGTCCAGAGCCTCACCGGCGGCTTTCATGACGGGCCAGTCGGAATCGCTGCCCATGATGACGCCCACGACGGGTCGCGTGTCACTCATCTGTGTTCCTTTGTGGTCTCAGTGGCGAGACGGCCCGTTCCAGGTCGTCTCGTCGTTCGAATTGCGAAGACTGGGTCATGGTGATGAGATCTGTTCGCCGGTAGGACGGCGGAAGCCGCAACACACCTCGGGGACCGACGGCGTGCTCCGGCCCGAAGCCGTCGCCGACCGGCCTCAGTGGCCGTCGCGCAGCAGCTCGGCCGCTCGGCGAGCGCGTTCCCGCAACTCGTCGACGTCCTCACCCGCCACCGTCACGTGCCCGATCTTTCGACCGGGCCGCACCGCCTTACCGTACAGGTGTATCCGCGCGGCGGGATCGGCGGCGAACAGCCGTTGCACCCGCTCATCGAGTCGCGGTCCGCCGGGTTGGCCACCGAGCACATTGGCCATCACGACGACCGGAGCGACCATCGTGACCTCCCCCAGCGGATAGTCCAGCACCGCTCGCAGATGCTGTTCGAACTGCGAGGTCACCGTCCCCTCGATCGTCCAGTGCCCGCTGTTGTGCGCTCGCATCGCCAGCTCGTTGACGAGGAGGCGGTCGCCGGTGTCGAACAGTTCGACCGCCAGCATTCCGGTGACGTCCAACTCGACGGCGATCCGCTCGGCGATGCGCGCCGCCTCGGCACGCCGATCCGCCGACAGGCCGGGAGCCGGAGCGATGACCTCGGTGCAGATGCCGTCGCGCTGGACGGTCTCCACGACCGGGTAGACCCGAATCTCGCCGCTCGGCGACCGCGCGATCTGGACGGCCAACTCCCGCACCAGCGGCACCCGCTCCTCGGCGAGGAGTCGAACCCCGTCGTCGAGCATGGGCGCGATCTGGGCCGGGTCGTCGACCATGAAGACGCCCTTGCCGTCGTATCCGCCGGTGGCGGTCTTGACGACGCAGGGCAGACCGAAATCGGTGAGGTCGTCGACGGTGTCGACGGCGGCCCACCGCGGCATGGGCAGGTCCAGCTCGGCCAACCGTCGCCGCATGGCCAGCTTGTCCTGCGCGTAGTGGAGCGCGTGAGGGCCCGGCCGAACGGTGTGCCCGGCCTTGATCAGTTCGTGGATCCGTTCCTGCGGAACGTGTTCGTGATCGAAGGTGATCACCTCGCAACCGTCGGCGAAATCGGCCAGCGCGGCGGGGTCGTCATGGTCACCGATGCGGACATCGGATGCCACGACGGCGGCACTGTCATCCGCGGAGGCGGCCAAGACTCGAAGCGACTGGCCGACGGCGATCGCGGCCTGGTGGGTCATGCGCGCGAGTTGACCGCCGCCGATCATGCCCACGATCGGCAATTGGGTCCGGTCATCCATTGCGGCCGACCTGGGTCGGCGGATTGGTGATCACCGGACCAGCTTAGGCCGTGTCCGGCCGATCCGGACACGGGCTTTCGACGTCATCGTGTGGTGGGTTACTCAGGGAGAACATTCTCGGGTGCGTGGCGGCGAACCCGTGCGGCAGCACGTGTGAGGAGGCCGACATCGCCGGGCACACACCCCTCGTTCATTCGATGGGCCGCCGAGGTGGCAACCCGGTGAGAAGTGCCTGGGGTAACTCGATACTCAGGTCCTCCAGCAGGGTCAGGGCCGCGTCGACTTCGACGGGCAGCGGTTCGATGCGCAGAGCGGGGGCATGGGGCAGTGGGCCGCCTCGGGTCAATCGCCGTGGCAGTTCCGTGATCACCATCTCCCAATCGGGATCCACCCGATACAAACCGAGGATCGGTCCTGAAGCGGTCAAGGTCACCTCGGCGATGTGCGGGTGCTCGGTGAGGATGCGGCTGTAGCTCAACCGTGCGGTGAGCCGGTCGAATCCGTTGATACGAGCCGAGATCGTTACCGCGATGAAACCATAATGGATAGCAATTTTTGCCTGGTAAAGGCGAGATACCACCGTACGAAGCCGACGAAGTTCATCGAACTCCATTGAGTACTCCAGCTGGCAACGAAACCATTGGCGTTGCTGCATTGACACCTCGAATCAGGGCAAGTCGGTAAGACTGGCATAGTTTTCAGACACGGAAAAGACGCGCGTCCCGGCCCGTGATGACGCGCTTTCCTTTAATCTGAGCCACAGCCCGTGTTCACTCCGCTCCCCGGTGGGGCCAATTGCCGAAAGACCACATGCCCGAGGCAGAACAGTCCCCCAGCGATCATCAAACCGACGCCGACTCCACCGAGGTGCACAGCGACGCCGACCTCATCGCCGCCACCCGTGACGGCGATACCGCCGCTTATGGGGAACTGTACGAACGTCACGTCGACGCCGCGCGTCGCCTGGCCCGCGTCCTCGCCAAGGACTCCGCCGAAGCCGACGACCTGGTGTCGGAGACCTTCGCGCGCCTCCTGGCCGCGCTTCGCGGTGGCCGGGGCCCCGACCTGGCGTTTCGCGCCTACCTGCTGACCACGCTGCGCAACACCTTCTACGACCGAACGCGTCGCGACCGCAAGGTCGAGTTCACCGACGACATGTCGAAGCACGACCCGGGTGAGGCGTTCGACGACCCGGCGATCGCCGGACAGGAACGCCGTTACGCCGCGCGGGCCTTTCACCGGCTGCCGGAGCGCTGGCAGGTCGTGTTGTGGCACACCGAGGTCGAGGGCGAAACGGCCGCCGACATCGCACCGCTGCTGGGACTGACCCCCAACGGGGTATCCGCGCTGGCCTACCGGGCGCGCGAGCGGCTCCGGCAGATGTACCTCCAAGAACACATCAACGAATCCCCCGAAGCCAACTGCCGTTGGACGGCCGACCGCCTGGGCGCCCGAGTTCGGGGCGGCCTGGCAACGCGTGACTCCTCGAAGGTCGACGAGCACCTGCGCGGCTGTTCGGCGTGCACCCTGCTCCTGCTGGAGCTGACCGAGGTCAACTCCGGCATGCGCGAGGTCCTCGCGTTCCTGATCGTCGGTTTCTCGGCCCCCGCCTACCTGGGTGCCACCGCCGCCAAGGGCGCCGTCGTCGCCGGCTGGTTCGGCGGAGTCGTGGTCTGGGTGAGCGATCTGGGTCGACAGGGCGTCAACTGGATCCGGCGCATCGCGCAACGTATCGGCGGACGCACCGCGGCGACCGCCGGTGTGGCGACCGCGGTGTTGGCGGCGATCCTGGCGCTGGTCATGGTGGCCAACAGCCCGGCACCCGAACCCGACACGTACGCCAATCCACCGGCGGAGCAACCCGACGAACCGGCCACCGAGCCCGGAAACGATCCCGCCGATCCGCCACCCCCGCCGGACGATCCCGCCGAGCCCGCCGATCCGGATGACCCGGAGGAGCCCGAAGACCCGGAGGAGCCGGACGAACCGGCTCCGGAACCTGACGACGACTACACCATCATCGCCGACCCGTCGATCGCGTCGCTGGTCGCCGGAACCGATGGGACACTGCCGATCGAGCTGACCGCACCCGGTCCCGCCGGGCGGGCGCCGGTGGCGGGACGGGTTCCGGCCACCGAGTCCGCCGCCCTGTCGGCCGAAAACGATGCTCTCGCCCACTCACCGGCCAGAACACCGGCGCGGTCCGAACAGCTGCGACTGGAACTGCGACTGCCCGAAGCGGTCAGCAGTATCGGTGGCGACGCCGGTGACGGCTGGCAATGCGAGCCCGGCAGCGGACTGGTGGTCTGTGTACGGACACCGCTGGACCCCGGACAGACCACTGTGGCGCATGTGCCGTTGACGATTCCGGTGGAGGTGACCGGGTTTCACGACATCACCGCCGCGGTGTCCGGCCCGCTGATCTCAGGTGAGGCCACCCTGCGAGTACCGGTGGCCCCGTCGGGAATGACCACCGCCTACTCCACGACGGAGGCGACCGGACTGGCCACGGCGGGCAACACCCTGTTGACCTGCGCGCCGAAGAAGCTGTGCCGACACCCGTTGGCGGACAACCACATGGCGTTCATGGAGCCCTACCGGTCCTCCGAGGCGCCCGACGCGTTCGGCAAGAAGCAGGCCGCCAGCGGCGCGACCCTGTCGATACCGGGAGGGGCACGGATCCTGTGGGCCGGCCTCTACTGGACCGGTTCCACTAGCGCTCCGTCGTCGGTGTCGCTGCTGACTCCGGGCGGCGGCCGGCACGACCTGAACGCCTCCCGCAACTGGTCCGGCTACACCGGCTCGGCTCACCAGTCCGCCACCGACATCACCGGTCTGATCACCGGCAGCGGTGAGTACTGGCTGGGCACCGACCGCGACGCACTGCCCACCGGGCTGTTCCAGTACGCGGGGTGGAGCATCACCGTCGTCTACGAGGAACCGGGAGCCGCGGGCAAGGAGACCGCCGTCTACGAGGGGCTCGCGCAGCCACCGTTCGGCGGCAATCTGAGCGTCGACGTCCCCTACGGCGGCGACGTCCAGGTGGCCTACACCCTGTGGGACGGCAGCCGCACCCTGCGCGGCGACGAGATGACCATCGGCGGCACGCCCGTCGGCGACGGCAACCTCGGGCGCAGCCATTCACCGTCGGCGATCGAAGGGGGCGACTGGCACACCTTCGGGGTCGACGTCGCCGACTGCCGTGTGCAGACCGGACCCGATCCGGCGCCGGTGGTGATCTCCATCGGTACCGACCAACTGGGTATCGGGGTCCTGGCGATCGCCGCCCCGCCGCCACCGACATGATCGAGAGCATCGTGGCCTGGCTGCGTGAGAAACTACCCGACCTCAGTCGTGAGGCCGGAAAGTTCGCCACGGTCGGCGCGATCGCCTACGTGCTGGACACGGTGCTGTTCAACGTGGCCCACTACGGCTGGGACATGCACACCCTGACCGCGAAGGTTCTCTCGACCGTCGTCACCGCGACGGTCGCGTTCATCGGGAACCGGCAGTGGACCTGGCGGGATCGCCCGCGCCGCGGGTTGCAGCGCGAATACCTGCGGTACTTCGGTTTCAACACCATCGGACTGGTGATCACCCTCGGTGCCGTATGGGTCTACCAGATCGCGGTGGCCCAATGGCCGAGGTTTCTCGACAACCCGATCGCGTTGAACCTGATCATCAACGTGATCGGCGTCGGTTTCGCGTCGCTGTTTCGGTTCTACGCCTATCGCACGTGGGTGTTCCACGACGAACCCGCGTCACCGGTGGGTGGGCGCGGCGACGCGTGACATTCACTTCGCCGGTGCCTCGCGGTCGCCTGGGGAACGTATGGTGACCGGGTGCGACTAGTCCAGCGGCTGCCTCAACGGTGGCGTGCCCTCGCCAGCGAGGTCAGTAAGTTCGCCAGTATCGGCGCGGTCAACACCGTCATCAATCTGGTGATCTTCAATCTCCTGTTGCAGATCGGACCGTTGAAGGCGAACATGGTCGCCACAACGGTCGCGACCACCTGCTCGTACTTCATGAACCGGCACTGGACCTATCGACATCTGCCGAAGTCATCGCTGCGTCGCGAGTACGGTCTGTTCTTCTTCTTCAACGTGATCGGGCTGGTGATCGAATCGGCGATCCTGTTCGTGGCGCGATACGGCATGCACTTCAGCGAGCACACCGACGTCGTGGCGTTCAACATCGCCAAGTTCAGTGGGCTGGCGCTGGGTACCGCGTTCCGGTTCTGGGCATATCGCCGATTCGTGTTCGGTGCCCACAAGGCGCCTCCCGAGGAGGAACCGGAGAAGGTACCCGAGTCCGACCCACCGGTGAGCGCCGACACCAACCGGTAAGGTCGGGTCCCATGCGATCCGGGACCGGAGCGACCGCCGAACTGTTCTATGAGGACCTTGAGCCTGGGCGGGAGTTCGATCTGGGCGAGACCGTCGTAGACGACGCTCGAATGCGCGCCTTCGCCGCCGAGTTCGACCCGCAGTGGTACCACCTCGACGACGAGATCGCCGCGACCGGCCAGTTCGGTCGCGTGACCGCCAGCGGCTGGTACACCGCCTCCACCTTCATGCGCCTGTACGTCGACGCCGTGCTGTCCCGGGCGGCCGCCGATGCCTCACCCGGTGTCGAGGAACTGCGCTGGACCGCACCGGTCTACGCCGGCGACCGGTTGACCGGACGCCTCACCGTCATCGACCGGGCGCCGTCCCGGGCCAGGCCCGGCCTGGGCACGGTGACGCTGGCCGGAACCCTGAGATGCGTTCAACGGGACACCGATGTGCTTCGGACCCGGTTTCGCGGCTGGTTCGCGATGCGATCAGCGGCGTGAACCGGGTTCGATCCGCACCATGCCCGCCGTTGTAGTCGCCGGTGGTCCCGAACTCCGCCGAGGGCGGCAGAAGACCTACATACCGGGGTCGTCGACTCCGGTGCGGCGGTTGCGGTCCTCTTCGACCAGTTTGTACAGGGTGGATTGAACCATTTCCACTTTGGGCATGTCCTTGAAGATCACGGCACCCTGTTCACTGGCGGACTGCACCATCAGCGTTCCGAAGCGGAACATCCGCTCGACCACGGTCTGTTCAAATGAGACATCGTTGACTCGGGCATATGGAATGTCGCGTCCTTTGCGGGTGATCACCCCGGTGCGCATCAGCAACCGGTGAGTGGTGAACACGTAGTGAGTGGTCGCCCACGTCACCCACGGCAGCACGGCGAGCCAGAGAATCAGCAGCACGGCGATAGCGGCGACCGCGATACGGCCGATGTCGACCCAGGAACCCCAGCTCTGCGGCAGAGCGAAGAAGCCGATCGCGCCGATCGCACCCAGGACAACGAACCACAGGATGGGTCCGATGAGTTCTTTCCAGTGTGGGTGCATGTGTAGAACCACTCGCTCATCCTCAGCGAGCAAGTTGTGTGGAAAACCCACAGCGAACCTCCAAATGCTACCGGCACGCTCTCACAGTGCGTGCCGCCTCAAGAAACTACCGCACTTTCGCCACTCTCATCCCGCGCCGGGCGCGTGCGGTCGACAGGTCTGGGGCACATCAAAACATGGAAATACCCGCACTTCCCCCGTGATCCATGCCCGCAATATATATGTACACCCGTCGGCATATCGCCAACCAAGCCGCCGTCCACCCCATCGGATTCACCCCTGGGGAAGCGCCCTTTCGGTCCGGCCACGCCGCGAGGTGTGCCTCCAAACAATGCGCATTTCACCGCCCCTGACTGCGCCG
>Ga0233365_1000325_pt1 | contig 22625 bp, 20 predicted proteins | sample ElkDunMinimDraft_27_FD_191535 | JGI IMG/M metagenome (GOLD analysis project Ga0233365, IMG submission 191535) | Fecal eukaryotic communites from dung pellets of Tule Elk in California, USA - Elk Dung C36 | ecosystem: Host-associated > Mammals > Digestive system > Large intestine > Fecal | place...
GCAAAGCATCCACAGCTTCCACCCGTCGGGCAGTGAACCTTGTCCCCACCTGAAAAGCATCAGAAAACACTTTAAAAACAACGGGTTAACATCGTTATCCCCGCTGTGCAGGCCCCCCAAGCACCACCGTTTTTAAAGTTCTTACCGTTTTAAAAGCCTTGTTACAGGAACCCAACGCATGCGTTTCAGCCTGCAACGCGAAGCCCTCCTGAAACCGCTGGCGCAAGTCGTCAACGTCGTGGAGCGCCGCCAGACCCTGCCCGTCCTGGCCAACCTGCTGACCCAGGTGTCCGGCGGCCAGCTTTCGCTCACCGGCACCGACCTCGAGGTGGAGATGGTCTCGCGCGTCGCGGTCGACGATGCCCAGGACGGCGAGACCACCATTCCCGCCCGCAAGCTGTTCGACATCGTTCGGGCGCTGCCGGACGGCAGCAAGGTCACGCTGTCGCAGTCGGGCGAGAAGATCACGGTCCAGGCCGGACGCAGCCGCTTCACCCTGTCGAGCCTGCCGGCCAACGATTTCCCCTCGGTGGACGAAGTCGAAGCCACCGAGCGCGTCAGCGTGCCGGAGACCGCGCTCAAGGAGCTGATCGAGCGCACCGCCTTCGCGATGGCCCAGCAGGACGTGCGCTATTACCTCAACGGCCTGCTGTTCGACCTGGCCGACAAGCGCCTGCGCTGTGTCGCCACCGACGGCCACCGGCTGGCGCTGTGCGAAACCGCGCTGGAGGAGGCGGTGCCGACCAAGCGCCAGATCATCGTGCCGCGCAAGGGCGTGCAGGAACTGCAGCGGCTGCTCGAGGGCGGCGACCGCACGGTGGTGCTGGAAATGGGCCGCAACCACATCCGCATCAAGCGCGACGATGTCACCTTCACGAGCAAGCTGATCGATGGCCGCTTCCCGGATTACGAGGCGGTGATCCCGATCGGCGCCGACCGCGAGGTCCTGATCGACCGCGAGGCCCTGCGCGCCTCGCTGCAGCGCGCCGCGATCCTGTCCAACGAGAAGTACCGCGGCGTGCGCCTGGAGATGTCGCCCGGCCTAGTGCGGATCAATGCGCACAACCCCGAGCAGGAGGAAGCCCAGGAAGAGGTCGAGGCCGAGACGCGGGTCGATGGCCTGGCGGTGGGCTTCAACGTCAATTACCTGCTCGATGCGCTGTCGGCCCTGCGCGACGAGCAGGTCGTCCTGCAGCTGCGCGACGCCAACTCCTCGGCCCTGGTACGCGAGGCGTCCAGCGAGCGCTGCAGGCACGTGGTGATGCCGCTGCGGCTGTGATGCCGAGCGCGGTGTTCCACGTGGAACCTGTCTTTCGCCCGGCTCCGGCCGGGCGAAATCGTTTGCGATGTCCGGATCTTGGTCGTGACCGCGCAAAATGGGGGTGGCCGTGCGCCTGACCCGGCTGGCACTGTCTGGCGTGCGCAACCTGCAGCCGCTGGACCTGGCGCCGGGGCCACAGCTCAACCTCGTCGTCGGCCCCAACGGCGCCGGCAAGACCAGCCTGCTCGAGGCCATCCACCTGCTGGCCTACGGCCGCAGCTTCCGCGGTCGCGTGCGCGACGGGCTGCTGCAGACCGGCGTCGAGGCGCTGGAGGTCTTCGCCGAGTGGGCCGAGCCCGTCGAGGTGCGGCGCCGCGCCGGCCTGCGCCACAGCGGCCAGGCCTGGGCCGGGCGGCTGGACGGGGAGCCGGTCCAGCAGCTTGGGGACCTGTGCGCGGCGCTGGCCGCGATCACCTTCGAACCGGGCAGCCACGCGCTTGTCACCGCGGGCGCCGAGGCGCGTCGGCGCTACCTGGACTGGGGACTGTTCCACGTGGAACATGGCATGGAGCGGTTCCACCCGCTCTGGCGGCGCTACGCCCGGGCCCTGCGCCAGCGCAATGCCCTGCTCAAGCAGCGCGCCGGCCCCGCCCAGCTCGACGCCTGGGACGCCGAACTGGCCTCGGCCGGCGAACTGCTCGACCAGCAGCGGCGCGCCTATGTCGAACGCCTGCAGCCGCGCCTGGACCTGCTCTCGGCCACGATGGCGCCCCAGCTGGGCGTGGCCCGCCTCGAATACCGGCCGGGATGGCGGCGCGAGCAGCTGCCTCTGGCCGATGCGCTGTTGCTGGCGCGCGAGCGCGACCAGGCGGCGGGCTTCACCTCGGTCGGTCCGCATCGCGCGGACTGGCGGATCCTGCACGACAGCCGCGCCGCCGGCGAGGCGCTGTCGCGCGGCCAGGCCAAACTGACCGCCCTGGCCTGCCTGCTGGCCCAGGCCGAGGATTTCGCGGCGAGCCGGGGGCACTGGCCGGTGTTCCTGCTTGACGACCTCGCCTCGGAACTGGACCGGGCCCACCAGCAGCGGCTGCTCGAAGGCCTGCGCGACAGCGGCGCCCAGGTCTTCGTGACCGGCACCGAGGCGGTGCCCGGGCTGCTGGATCCCGCCTGGCCGGTGGTGACGTTCCACGTGGAACACGGCCGCGTGCGTCCGGCCTGAACCGCCCCTGTTCGCTGCCGACGGCGCCTGCGCCGGGCCGGGGCGCCTGTCCCTGCCGGGGGAGCCGGCGCGCTATAATTCGTGCTTCCGGCCCAATAACTTATGTGTCGCGGCGCGTCCTGCGCCCCGATGCGACGGTGGTGTGCGAATGACCGAAGAAACCCAGAACCCGGTGGCCCTGCCCGAGCAGGCCTACGATTCGAGCAGGATCACGGTGCTGCGCGGCCTCGAGGCCGTGCGCAAGCGCCCGGGCATGTACATCGGCGACGTCCACGACGGCACCGGCCTGCACCACATGGTCTTCGAGGTCGTCGACAACTCGATCGACGAGGCGCTGGCAGGCCACGCCGACGAGGTCGCGGTGACGATCCACGAGGACGGCTCGGTCTCGGTTTCGGACAACGGCCGCGGCATCCCGGTCGACATCCACAAGGAAGAAAACCGCTCCGCGGCCGAGGTGATCCTCACCGTGCTGCACGCCGGCGGCAAGTTCGACGACAACAGCTACAAGGTTTCCGGCGGCCTCCACGGCGTCGGCGTGTCGGTGGTCAACGCGCTGTCGTCCAAGCTGATGCTCGACGTGTGGCGCGACGGCTTCCACCACCAGCAGGAATACGCGCACGGCGAGCCGGTGTATCCGCTCAAGCGCCTGGAGGCGTCCACGCGCCGCGGCACCACGCTGCGCTTCTGGCCCTCCGAAGGCACGTTCAGCGATACCGAGTTCCATTACGAGATCCTGGCCCGGCGCCTGCGCGAACTGTCCTTCCTCAACTCCGGGGTCAAGATCGTCCTGTCCGACGAGCGCGGCGAAGGCCGCCGCGACGTGTTCCAGTACGAAGGCGGCATCCGCAGCTTCGTCGAGCACCTGGCGCAGCTCAAGACGCCCCTGCACCCGCACGTGATCTCGGTGACCGGCGAGCAGAACGGCATCACCGTGGAAGTCGCCCTGCAATGGACCGACTCCTACCAGGAAACGATGTTCTGCTTCACCAACAACATCCCGCAGAAGGACGGCGGCACCCACCTGCAGGGCTTCCGCTCCGCGCTCACGCGCACGTTGACCAACTACATCGAGCAGAACGGCGTCGCCAAGCAGGCCAAGGTCAGCTTTTCCGGCGACGACATGCGCGAGGGCCTGATCGCGGTGCTCTCGGTGAAGGTGCCGGACCCGAGTTTCTCGTCGCAGACCAAGGAAAAGCTGGTCAGTTCCGACGTCAGGCCGGTCGTTGACAGCACGTTCGCTGCACGTTTGGAGGAGTTCCTGCAGGAACACCCCAACGAGGCCAAGGCGATCGCCGGCAAGATCGTCGACGCGGCGCGCGCCCGCGAGGCCGCGCGCAAGGCCCGCGACCTCACCCGGCGCAAGGGCGCGCTGGATATCGCCGGCCTGCCGGGCAAGCTGGCCGACTGCCAGGAAAAGGACCCGGCGCTGTCGGAGCTGTTCATCGTCGAGGGCGACTCGGCCGGCGGGTCGGCCAAGCAGGGCCGCAACCGCAAGAACCAGGCGGTGCTGCCGCTGCGCGGCAAGATCCTCAATGTCGAGCGGGCGCGCTTCGACCGCATGCTGGGCTCGGCCGAAGTGGGCACCCTGATCACGGCGCTGGGCACCGGCATCGGCAAGGACGAGTACAACCCGGACAAGCTGCGCTACCACCGCATCATCATCATGACCGACGCGGACGTGGACGGCTCGCACATCCGCACCCTGCTGCTGACGTTCTTCTACCGGCAGATGCCCGAGCTGCTCGAGCGCGGCCACATCTACATCGGCCTGCCGCCGCTGTACAAGATCAAGCAGGGCAAGACCGAGATCTACCTCAAGGACGACGCGGCCCTGGACGCCTACCTGGCCGGCAACGCGGTCGAGGGGGCGGCGCTGGTGCCGGCCGCGGGCGAGCCGCCGATCGAGGGCGCGGCCCTGGAAAAGCTCCTGCTGACCTACGCCGCGGCGCGCGAGACCATCGCCCGCAACGCGCACCGCTACGATCCGATGCTGCTCGAGGCGCTGATCGACTTCACGCCGCTCGATCCCGAGGCGCTGAGCGCCAACGCCGATGCGCGCGAGGAGCTCGACGCGCTGGAAAAGCGCCTCAACCACGAGGGCCTCGGCCGGCCGCGCTACACGGTGGAGTGGCAGCCGGCGCGGGACGACCGCCCTGCCGCCCTGATCACGCGGCGCCGGCACATGGGCGTGGAGACGGTGCAGGTGCTGCCGCGCGCGGCCTTCGAGGGCGGCGAGCTGCGCGCGCTCCGCGATGCCGCCGCGCTGCTGCACGGCCTGGTGCGCGAGGGCGCGCAGATCATCCGCGGCAACCGCGCCCAGGCGGTCACCAGCTTCGCCCAGGCCCAGGCCTGGCTGCTGGAAGAGGCCAAGAAGGGCCGCCAGATCCAGCGCTTCAAGGGTCTGGGCGAGATGAATCCGGAACAGCTCTGGGACACCACCGTCAATCCGGAAACGCGGCGCCTGCTGCAGGTCCGGATCGAAGACGCTTTCGCAGCCGACCAGATCTTCAGTACCCTGATGGGCGATGTGGTGGAACCGCGCCGCGCCTTCATCGAGGACAATGCGCTGAAGGTGGCCAACCTCGACATCTAGGCGGCGCCTGCCGCATCCGCGGTCCGCGCATGCGGACCGCTGGAGCTGGACGCAACGGACCCTGCAAGCTGCCCCCGGACGGCGCCCGCCGCGCCGGTGTGGGTTGACGAAAAATTAAGACGCTGGCCGCCACACTCGAGGTGAACAGCAGGGGTCCGGGATATGAGGCACGCCATTGCAGCGCTGGTCATCGTCGCATCGCTTGCGGCCTGTGCCACGACCACCACCTCCACGGGGCGCACCCAGTACGTGGGCGCGGTCTCGCAGGCGCAGCTCAACCAGCTCGGCGCGCAGGCCTTCACCGAAGCCAAGCAGAAGGGCCCGCTGAGCACCGACGCCCGCCAGAACGCCTATGTGCGTTGTGTGGTCGACGCCCTGGTGCGCCAGCTGCCGCCCGATCAGCGTGCGATCGCCTGGGAAACCGCGGTGTTCGCGCAGAAGGAGCCCAACGCCTATGCGCTGCCCGGAGGCAAGGTGGGGGTCAACACCGGCCTGCTCGACGTGGCCCGCAACCAGGACCAGCTTGCCGCCGTGATCGGCCACGAGATCGGCCATGTCGTCGAGCGCCACCATGACGAGCGCATCACGCGCCAGATGGGGGCCTCCGGCGCGGTGCAGCTGCTGGGCATGCTGGCCGGCGACTACGGCCAGGTCGCCGCCCAGGGCGGCAGCATGCTGGCCCAGACCGGCTTCCTGCTGCCCGGCTCCCGCGCCCAGGAGTCGGAGGCCGACATCGTCGGCCAGCGGATGATGGCCCAGGCCGGCTTCGACCCGCGCGCGGCGGTCGCGCTGTGGCAGAACATGATGGCCGCCGGCGGCAGCCGCCCGCCGCAGTGGCTGTCGACCCATCCCGATCCGCAGAGCCGGATCTCCGAATTGCAGGCGCGTGCCGACCAGCTGGTCCCGCTCTGGGAACAGGCGCGTGCCGCCGGGCGCCGGCCCAGTTGCGGCTGACAGTCGCCCGGGGCGCGCGTCGGCGCCACCCCTGCGTCATCCTTCCAGACCCTTGCGCCGCCGGCGCACGAACCAGGTGAGATCCATGCCCAAGAAGACCCTCCCCACCCGCCTGCTCACGGCGATGATGGCCACCGGCCTGATGCTGGCGACCACCTCCGCGCTGGCGCAGTCGAGTTCGCGCGCCGAAGAGCGCCGCGCCGAGCGTGGCAAGCGTGGCGGTGAGGCCGTCGCCCAGCGCTACCCGGAGGCGACACGGAAGGAGCCCGAAGCCAAGACCTCGCGCAGCGGCGCCCCGCGACTGAGCAAGCTCTCCGACGCCTACGAGGCCCAGGACGTCGCCCAGACGCAGGCGCTGGCCGACGAGATCATCGCCGACGAGAAGTCCAACGCCTACGAGAAGTCGATGGCCGCGCGCATCGCCGGCGCCCTGCTGATCGGCCAGGACGACGCCAAGGCGATGGAGTACCTCCAGCGCGCACTGCAGTTCGACGGTCTGGGCAACAACGACCACTACGAGGTGATGAACATCGTCGCCCAGCTGTACGCGCAGGAGGAGCAGTACGACCAGGCCCTGGCCACCGTCGACCGCCTGCAGACCGAGACCCGCAGCCAGGATCCGGCGCTGGTCGCCCTCAAGGGCAACATCCTGGTCCGCCAGGAGCGCTATCCCGAGGCCATCGCCCTGCTCAAGCCGCTGGTCGATTCGCCCGAGGCCAAGCCCGAGTGGCAGCAGCTGCTGATGGCCGCCTACGCCGAGTCCGGCCAGGGCGCTGAAGCCGCGCGCCTGGCCGAGCAGATCGCCGCGGCCACGCCGGATGACAAGCGCTCGCAGCTCAACCTCGCCGCCACCTACCTGCAGACCGACCAGTACGACAAGGCCGCGGCCGTGTACGAGGCCCTGCGCGCCAAGGGCGAGCTCACCGAGGAGCGCGAATACCGCAACCTGATGGCCTCCTACCTGAGCCTGGACGACGGCCAGGCCAAGGCGATCGAGATCATCAACGAGGGGCTGGAGAAGAACATCCTCAAGCCCGACCACCAGACCTACGTCGCCCTCGCCCAGGCCTACTATTTCGGCGAACCGCAGCGCATCCCGGAGGCCATCCAGGCCTACCAGAAGGCCGCTCCGCTGGCGCCGACCGGCGAGACCTACCTCAACCTGGCCAAGCTGCTGGCCAACGAGGGACGCCTCCCGGAAGCCAAGCAGGCGGCCCAGTCGGCGCTCGACAAGGGCATCAAGAATCCGGACGAGGCCAAGCGGCTTCTCGCGCGGAGCAACTGATTGTCCATTGCGTGGGAAACCGGTTGGTAACGCGCCCACGGATTGGTATAAGCTTGGAAATTCCCGTCACCGAAAACCCGGCGACGGATACGACACGACCCCGGGCGCCCGGCGCCCGGCCAGACTTGAGTTCACCGCATGACCGAACGCTTGCCGACGACCGACAAGAGAGACGAAGACGAAGGTCTGGACTGGGCGCGAATCGCCGGATTCACCCTGGTGGTGGCGATCCATGCCGCAGCCCTGCTGCTGCTGCTGGCGCCCGCCACGCCACCCCAAGTCGAGAAGCAGAACGACGACGCCACGCGAGTGGTGATCATCGAACCGCCGCCGCCGCCTCCCCCGCCGCCGCCGCCGCCGCCGGAGCCGCCCAAGCCCACTCCGATCAAGGAACTGGTGCCGCCGCAGCCCTCGCCGCTGCCGCCGCCGCCGGAAGAGCCGCCGGTGGTGTTCGACGAGCCCTCGCCGGTCGACACGCCCGCACCGCCTCCGGCCCCGCCGGCGCCGCCGCAGGCGCAGCCTGACATCGGTGCCAGCGTCGACATCTCCTCGCGCGCCATGAACCCGCCGCAGTACCCGCCGTCGGCCCTGCGTGCCGGCATCGAGGGCACGGTGATCCTGGTCGTGGACGTCGACGCCAACGGCAACGTCACCAACGTGTCGGTCGAGAAGTCCAGCCGCAACCGCGACCTCGACCGCGCCGCGATGCAGGCCGCGCGCCGCTGGCGGTTCAATCCTTCGGTCGTCAACGGCCAGCCGGCTGCCGGGCGCGTGCGCGTCCCGGTGGACTTCAACCTCGGCGGTTGATCGACCCGCAACACCGTTCCGCGTTACAACGTTCCACTCCTACACTTCAACAACATTCAAAAGGTAAGCGTCATGCTGCAGGAAACCACCGCCGCCCCATCGACCGGAGGCAACGCCGAAGCACTGACCCAGATGGGCTTCGCGAACCTGATCGAACACATGACAGTGGTCAACTGGATCGTGTTCATCGTGCTGATCCTCATGTCGGTGCTCTCGATCTACTGGATCATCTACAACTTCTTCAAGCACATCCGCCTGAAGAGGAACTCCGACCGCGTCATCGGTACCTTCTGGGAAACGTCCAACGCGCAGGACGCGATCCGCTTCATGGAAGAGCAGCCGCGCAGCGAGCCCTTCTCCAAGGTCGCGCTCGATGCCGCCCAGGCCGCCGCGCACCACCAGCGCCATGACGGTTCGCGCCTTGCCGAATCGCTCAGCCGCTCCGAGTTCGTCGACCGGGCCCTGCGCCAGGCCGTCACCCGCGAGTCGCTGGGTCTGGAAGCCGGCCTGACCGTGCTCGCCACCGTCGGTGCGACCGCACCGTTCGTCGGCCTGCTCGGCACGGTGTGGGGTATCTACAACGCGCTGATCCGCATCGGTGCCACTGGCCAGGCCGACATCGGCGCGGTCGCGGGCCCCGTGGGCGAGGCGCTGATCATGACGGCCATCGGTCTTGCGGTCGCGATCCCGGCGGTGCTGGGCTACAACTTCTTCGTCCGCCTCAACCGCGGCGTGAACAACAAGCTCGACACCTTCGCCCACGACCTGCACGACTTCTTCGCGACCGGCGCTCGCGTCGGCGAGTCGCGCTGATCGAACCCAGACTGACGGAGATCCGACATGGCCTTCAGCTCAGGCGGTGACGGCGGCCACGACAACGTCAACGCCACGATCAACATCGTGCCGTTGGTGGACGTCATGCTGGTGCTGCTGATCATCTTCATGGTCACCGCGCCATTGATGGCGCACAAGGTGAAGGTGGACCTGCCGCAGGCCAACCTCGACGAACGTCCCAGCGAGGCGCCCCCGGCGCCTCCGCTGACCGTCGCGATCACGTCCAACGGCAGCCTCTACCTCAACGACCAGCCGGTCACGATGGACCTGCTCGACAGCACGCTGGCGGTGGAAGCGCAGAAGACGCCGCAACCGGCCGTCAACGTGCGTGGCGATGCGACGACGCCGTACCGGATCGTCAACGAGGTGGTGACCCTTGCGCAGCAGAAGGGCATGCGCAAGGTGGGCTTCGTCTCGGCCCGCGAAAAGAACTGATCGGGAGAACGCACGATGGCTTTTTCATCCGGTGGTGGTGATGGCGCGCCCATGGCGGAGATCAACATCATTCCGCTGTGCGACATCATGCTGGTGCTGCTGATCATCTTCATGGTCACGGCGCCGCAGGTGTCCTATCCGATCGATATCGACCTGCCGCAACGCTCGTTGAACCCGCCGCTGAATCCGCAGGATCCGCCCGAGCCCATCCGGCTCCGGATCGATGCCGGCGGCACGGTCTACTGGAACGACAGCCCGACCCCGGTGTCGGCGCTGCGCGCCATGATGGATGCGGAGGTGCAACGCGATGTCGGCAACCAGCCCACGCTGGAGATCGACATGAGCGAGGACGCCGAGTACGGCGTGCTGGCCAAGGTGCTCGCCTCGGCCAAGAACGCGCACATGCAGAAGATCGGTTTCGTCAAGAAGTAGCAGTAGCGCACGACCGTCCGGCGTCGCCTGCAGCGCGCCGGCCGCTTACCGCAACAGCCTTCAACGCCGCCCTTCCGGGCGGCGTTTTTTTTGCGTGGCCTGGACCGGGACCAGGGCGTCGTAGCGCGGTCCGGTCGGGATGCCGCCGCGGCGGCCCCAGGCAAGTTCACGACAAGGTGCGCGTCGCGTTCGCGGATCGAGCGCTCGGGGGCGCGGCGGAACCGGGAGGCCAGCCTGGGATGCCGGCCCGGCGCAGGGCCGCGCCTGGCTCGCCGGATGGATCGTCAGGCGGCGCGGTCGAGCAGGGCCAGATAGCGCGAGACGGTGGTGGCGAGCCCGTCGTACAGGGCCTCGCCGATCAGCGCATGCCCGATCGAGACTTCCTCCACGCCGGGCACCGCGGCCAGGAATGCGGCCAGGTTGGACTGGCTGAGGTCGTGCCCGGCATTGACGCCCAGGCCTGCATCGCGCGCCGCCCGTGCCGTGGCGGCGAAGGCGGGCAGCACCTCGTCGCCGCGGCCTGCGGCGTGCGCGTCCGCCCAGGGCCCGGTGTAGAGCTCGATGCGGTCGGCGCCGATCGCGGCCGCCGCGGCGACGTCGCATCCGGCGTCGGCGAACAGGCTGACGCGGCAGCCGAGCGCCTTCAGTCGCGCCACCAGCGGCTGCAGGGCCTGGCCGTCGCGGACGAAGTCGAAGCCGTGGTCGGAGGTGAGCTGGGCGTCGGAGTCGGGGACAAGGGTCGCCTGGGCCGGTCGCGCCAGTTCGCACAGCGCGAGGAAACCCGCATAGCCCTCGCGCGGCGGTGCGAAGGGATTGCCTTCGAGGTTGAACTCGACGCCGCGCGCGCGCGTCAGCGCCGCCAGTGCGAGCACGTCGTCGTGGCGCGCGTGGCGGGCGTCGGGACGCGGGTGCACGGTGATGCCCTGGGCCCCGGCGTCCAGGCAGGTGCGCGCGGCGCGAGGCAGGTCCGGTTCGCCGGCACCACGTGAATTGCGCAGCAGGGCGACCTTGTTGAGGTTGACGCTGAGGTGGCAGCTCACGTGCCGGCGTTCCCGGGCGACAGGCTCAAGGCAGGTGGACCTCGTCGGCCGCGGGCGGCACGGCGGCGGCCGTGGCCGCGGCGGCGCGACGCGCCTCGGCCATCTCGCGCAGGCGCTGCAGTTCGCGCGGGTCCAGGATCTGGCTGTCGTCCCGGCTCTGGGTATCGATCCGCTGCGACAGCAGACCCAGGATCCACAGGCACAACAGCACCAGGGCCGCGAGCAGGCAGAGCACCACCAGTCCCATGGACGAGGTCATGAAGGCGATCGCGAGCGCGGCGATCGCGAGCAACAGGAACAACCAGGGCATGGGCAGACTCCGCTGCGGATGTGCGGCCCAGTCTACCGCCAACCGTGGTGGGCGGCTGCCGTCTGGACGCCTGTCGCCGCCGCTGGTCGTGCCCGCGCCACCGGCTGCGGGCCGCGCCGGCCACGCCGCGGTCACGGCAGTCGCGGCTAGAGGCGCGCGATGTGCCAGTCGGTATCGGGCACGCGCCGCGCCTGCGGCGTCAGGCGCAGGGCGATCGCATCGGGGATGTCGTCGCCGCACGCCGCCGACGCGACCAGGGAGGGTGCGGTGGAGCAGGCCGGCAGGGCTGGAATGCCGGCGCACCGGGAGCGCGGCAAGCCGGTCGTAGACGCCACACCGCGTGATGCCGCGCGTGGTGCGGCAGGCGCCGCGCCGGTCCTAGAGCAGCGGCGACAGCAGGCGCGCCAGCGCCTCGGGCAGGCGCGCGCCCAGCAGGCTGCGGCGCCGGCCCTGGCGCACGCGCGGGGCGCTGGCCAGTTCGCCCTCGATCAGCCTGGCCAGCGCGCTGCCCAGGGCGGCGTCCTCGAACAGCACGGAGACCTCGAAGTTGAGCCGGAAGCTGCGATGGTCGAAGTTGGCGCTGCCCACCAGCACCGTGCTGTCGTCCACCAGCAGCGCCTTGGTGTGCAGCATGCGCGGGCCGTATTCGTAGATCTTCACCCCCGCCAGCAGCAGCGGGCCGAAGTACGAACGCGCGGCCAGGGTGACCAGGCGCGAGTCGCTCATCCGCGGCACCAGCAGGCGCACGTCCAGGCCGGCCAGGGCGGCCGAAGTCAGCGACATCATCGCCGCCTCGCCCGGCACGAAGTACGGCGTGACCAGCCACACCCGCTGCCTGGCCGCATGGATGGCGCCCACATGCGCGCGGTGGATGGCCTCCCAGTGCGAGTCCGGTCCGGAGGTGATCACCTGGGCGCGGACCGGGCCATCGGGCAGGCGCGGGGTCTGCCGTGTGACCTCGCCGATGAACTCGCGCTGCCCGGTGGCGTAGGCCCAGTCCTCGACGAAGACCAGCTGCAGTGCCCGCACGACATTGCCTTCCAGGCGTACGTGCAGGTCGCGGTAGGCCGTATCGTTGACGCCCTCGTGCTGGTCGTCGCTGACGTTCATGCCGCCGGTGTAGCCGATGCGGCCATCGATCACGACGATCTTGCGGTGGCTGCGCAGGTTGGTCCAGGGCCGCTGCCAGATGCGACCGAAGCTGGTGGGGTGGAACCACGCCACCTCGCCCCCGGCCTCGACCAAGCGCCGGAACAGGGGCTGGCAGCGGGCCGCGCCGAGGGCGTCGACCAGGACCCGCACCCTGACCCCGGCGCGCGCGCGTTCCAGCAGCGCATCGCGCAGCGCGGCCCCGGTCCGGTCGGGGTGCCAGATGTAGTACTCCAGGTGGATGTGCTCGCGGGCGTCGGCGATGTCGGCCAGCAGCGCATCGAACTTGGCCGCGCCATCGACCAGCAGGCGCACGTCGGCGGCGGTGGTCATCGGCAGGCCGGTGGCCGAGCGCACCATGCGCGCCAGCTCGGCGACCTCGTGGTCCTCCGGCAGCGCCGGCGCCGGCAGTTCCCCGCGCAGGCGCGCACGGCGCAGGCGCTGGCGCTCGATCCGCTGCGGCCCGAACACGTGGTAGATCAGGAAGCCGACGTAGGGCAGCAGGGCCAGGCCGAGCAGCCAGCTCACGGTGGCGACCGGTTCGCGCTTTTGCAGGATGATCCAGCCGCCCAGCAGCAGCAGGTACAGCGCCCAGCCCAGGCTCAGGTACAGGCGCAGGTGCGGGATCGCGGCAAGCGTGTCCCAGGCCTGGCGGGTCAGGTCGAAGATCTGCATACGGTTCCGTCGTCGCGGCGGCTGCGACGCCCGGGCGCTAGGCTAGCGGCATGTCGATGGCGACGAAAGCGAAGGCCGTGCCGACCGCGCCGATCAAGGGGCGCGGCGCGGCCTCGTACGTGCCCGGCCGCTACGAGAAGGCCACCCTGCACGCCGAGGACGATGGCTGGGATTCGCTGCAGGCGCGCGCGGACACCGACCCGCCATCGCATCCGGATACGCGCGTGCACGAGGAAGCCGCGCGCAGCATCGTCAGCCGCAACGCCTCGCCAGACGTCGGCTTCAGCCAGTCGGTCAATCCCTACCGCGGCTGCGAGCATGGCTGCGTGTACTGTTTCGCGCGGCCCTCGCACGCCTACCTGGACCTGTCGCCCGGGCTCGACTTCGAAACCCGCCTGTTCGCCAAGACCAATGCGGCCGAACTGTTGCGCAAGGAATTCTCGCGCCGCGGCTACCGCTGCGCGCCGATCGCGCTGGGCATCAACACCGATGCCTACCAGCCGATCGAACGCCGCTACCGCATCACGCGCGCGCTGATCGAGGTGATGGCCGAATTCGGCCATCCCTTCAGCCTGCTCACCAAGAACGCGCTGGTCACCCGCGACCTCGACCTGCTGGCGCCGCTGGCGGCGCAGGGCCTGGTGACCGTGCACTTCTCGATCACCACGCTCGACAACCGGCTGTCGGCGCGGATGGAGCCGCGCGCCGCCGCCCCGCATGCGCGCCTGCGGGCCATGCGCGAAGTTGCGGGCGCCGGGATACCGGTCGGGGTCATGACCGCGCCGGTGATCCCGATGATCAACGACCACGAGATCGAGGCGATCCTGGAGGCCGCGCGCGAGGCCGGTGCGCGCTCGGCCGGCTACGTGCTGCTGCGCCTGCCGCACGAACTCAAGGACATCTGGCGCGAGTGGCTGCAGCTGCACCATCCCGACCGCGCCGCCCACGTGATGAGCCTGGTCCAGCAGATGCGCGGCGGCCGCGACTACGACAGCGGCTTCGGCACGCGGATGCGCGGCGAGGGCCCGTTCGCGGACCTGATCCGGGCCCGCTTCGAGCGCGCGCGGCGGCGGCTGGGCTATGGCCGCATGCCGCCGCTGGACTGCGGCCGCTTCCGCGTCCCCGCCGCGCCCGGGGACCAGGGGCAGCTGTTCTGAGCCGCGGCCGGGCCTGCACCGACCCTCCACACCGGAGTTACGTAGACTGTCGGCCGCCGGTGCCCCGCCGCTTCCCGACGTGACCGATCGTGCAGGTTGATGTGTCCCTCTATCAGGAGGCGTTCGCGCAGGCGAAGGCCGGGCTTGCGCTGCTCGCCGACGGCGGCGAGTGGCAGGCGGCCAATCCCGCGCTGTGCCGGCTGCTGGGACGCCAGCCGGACGAGCTGTGCGGCGTGCGCGCGCACGAAACCGTGTTCGACGCCGGCACCGCCGGCCGCATCGAGGCGGCGCTGGCCCGCGGCGAGGGGCTGGCCGACCTGGAAGTGGACGCCCGCCGGAACGGACCCTGGCGGCTGTCGCTGGCGCGGCTCCGCGGCCCGACGCGCGGATGGCTGCTGCAGCTCGATGCCGAGGACGACGACAGCGCCCGCGCCGTCGCGGCCCGCATGCTCGAGCACCTGAGCTATGGCATCTCGCACGATCTGCGCGCACCGCTGCGCGGGATCGCCGGTTTCGCCGCGCGCCTGGACGACTCGGGCGCCGTCAGCGAGGCCGGCAAGGGCGATCTGGCCCGCATCCGCGCGGCCGCGGCGCGGGCCGAGCGCCTGGCCGATGGCCTGCTCGAACTGCTGCGCGCGGCCCGCCAGCCGCTGCGACGTGGCCCGGTCGACGTGAGCCTGTTGTTCGAATGGGTCGCAGGCGACCTCCAGGACGCCAATCCCGGGCGCGCGGCCCGCATCCAGGTCATGCCGGCGCTGCTCGCGCATGGCGACGAGCACTGGCTCAAGACACTGTTCGGACATGTGCTGGACAACGCCTGGAAGTTCTCGGCCATCCGCGACTGCGTGGAGATCCGCGTCGAGGGCACGGCCAGCGACGGCCGCCTGCTGCTCGAGGTGCACGACACCGGCTGCGGTTTCGACATGCGATATGCTGACAAGCTGTTCCTTCCATTCCAGCGGCTGCACGGATCGGAACAGGGTGGCGGCAACGGATTGGGCCTGTCCATCGCCCACCAGATCGCCGAACGCCACGGCGGCCGGATCTGGGGAACATCGCGCGCCGGCGAGGGCAGCACCTTCTTCATCGAACTGCCGGCGGCCGCCGGTCTGGAACTGGACGAGCCATGACGCGTAGCGAGATCCTGCTGATCGAGGACAACCCCGACGATGCGGAACTGACGCGCATCGCCTTCGACGAGGCCGGCATCGACCGCCAGCTGGTGGTGGTGCGCGATGGCGCCGAGGCGCTGGACTACCTGTTCGCGCGGGGACGCCACGACGGGCGCGATGCATCGCAACTGCCGGCGATCGTGCTGCTGGATCTCAACCTCCCCAAGATCGACGGCCGCGAGGTGTTGCAGGCGATCCGCGGCGATGCACGCACGCGCGCGCTGCCGGTGGTCGTGCTGACCACCAGCGACGAGCCGTTCGATGTCGAGGCCACCTATGCGCTGGGCGTGAACAGCTATATCCGCAAGCCGGTGGACTTCGACCAGTTCGTCGGGGTGGTCAAGCAGATCGGGCTGTACTGGCTGGTGCTCAACCAGCCGCGCGTGGCCGGCTGAGCCGGCGGCGGCCGGCGCGCGACGACGCGCAGCGTGGCGCCGGCGTCCGCGCCAGACACGCGCCCCCACACCCGTCCAGTCCGCGGCCGGCGCCGGCACGTCCTATCGCGCGCCGTACAGCGCCTCGGCGCGCTGGAACAGGATCCAGCTCGTGGCGATGATCTTGTCCATGCCGCGCGGCCGGTTGCCGCGATGGGTATGGGTGAAGGCGGTCGGCGCGATCAGCAGGTCGCCCACGCGCGGGGCGATCCTGCGCTGCTGGAACAGGAACTCGGTTTCGCCGTCCTCGAAGCCGTCGTTGAGGTACAGCGTCCACAGCAGGTGGCGGTGCAGGGTCTCGCCGTCGGCGGCGCGCGGATACAGCTCGCAGTGCCAGTACGGATAGCCGCCTTCGCCGGCACGGTACCACTGCAGGTTGACCGGCCCGGGGCGCAGGCAGGTGCGTGCGAGTTGCCCCAGCGCGTGGTCGTCCAGGGCACCGATGTCTTCGGCCGACAGCCGCCGCAGGCCGCCCTGGCCGTCGGGCTGCTGCAGCATCAGCGGCGCGATCAGCGCCTGCGGATAGCGCCGCAGGTAGGCCAGCAGGCCGGCGTACACGGCGACGTTGAGCGCCTGCGCGACATCCGCCCAGTCGGCGCGGTCGCTGATCGACAGATCGCGGCTGTGCTTGAGCTCGGGATGGACGCCGCCTCCCACCTGGCCCGGCTGCAGGGCATCGCTGCCGCGCAGGCGCGCCACGATCGCCGCACAGGTCGCGGCCGGGAGCGCGCCGGGATACACCTCGATGAAGTCGGGAGCGTGCATGCGCCGAGTCTATCGCCTGGGCGGTCATGCCGATCGGCCATGTGCACCCAACCAATGCGCCTGCCCGGATAACGCCGGCTTTACGCGTCCGGGCCCGCGCCTGCGTAAACAGGCGGGGTCAGGGACGCGGGAGCGGTGGATGCGGATCACGATCGTGGGAGCGGGCTTCAGCGGGGTCTCGCTGGCGGCGGCGTTGCAGCGGGTCGCGCCGGACCTGGCGCACATCCACCTGGTCGGCGCCGAGCCCGGCCATGGCGGCGGCGTGGCCTATGGCCAGGCGCGGCCGGAGCACGTGCTCAACGTGCGTGCCCGGGACCTGGGCCTGGCCGAGGACGCGCCGGAGGATTTCGCCGACTGGTTCCACCTGGGCGATCGCGGCCGCAGCGCCTTCCTGCCGCGCCAGCTTTATGGCGACTACCTGCGCGACCGCCTGCATGCGATGCAGCACGCGCCCGGACCGCGACTGCACGCCGTGCGCCGCGAGGTGGTCGCGATCGAGCGGCTCGAGCGCGGCTTCGCGGTACGCCTGGACGACGGCGCGGCGATCATCAGCGAGCAGGTGGTGCTGGCGGTCGGGGCCTTGCCGCCGCCGCCGCTGGCGGGCGTGGGCCCGCGCCTGGCCGTGCATCCCAGCTACATCGGCTGGCCGTGGCAGGAGCGGGCGATCGAGCGCATCGACCCGGACGCGCGGGTGCTGGTGGTGGGCACCGGCCTGACCATGGCCGACGTGGTGGCCACGTTGCGCCAGCGCGGCCACCGCGGGCGCATCGATGCGCTGTCGCGCCACGGCCTGCTGCCGCGCCGGCATGCCGAGCAGCCGTTGCCGGTCGCGGCGCTGCCGCCCGGGGTGCTGCAGGCGCTGGCCGCGCACGACCTGCGCGAGCTGCTGCGCCGGACCCGCGCGTTGTCGAACCTGGTCGACTGGCGCGCCGCGGTCGATGCCCTGCGCCCGCACACGCAGGCGTTCTGGCAGGGCCTGCCCGAGCGGCAGCGGCGGCGCTTCCTGCGCCATCTACGGCCGTGGTGGGAGGTGGCCCGCCACCGGATCGCCCCTGCGGTGGCCGCGCATGTCGAGGCGCTGCGCGCGTGCGGCCAGCTGCGCATCGTCGCCGGGCGCCTGGTCCGCGCCGGCCGCGCCGACGACTGCGTCTCGGTGCTGATCCGCCCGCGCGGCGCCAGCGATGTGCGCCATGAGCGTTACGACGTGCTGCTGCGCGCCACCGGCTTCAATACCGATGTCGCCCGCACCACGCATCCGTTGCTGGCACAGTTGCGCGAGTCGGGCATGCTGCGCGCCGACGCGCACGAACTCGGCCTCGATACCGGCGCGGCGCTGGAGGTGCTCGACGCGCGCGGCCAGCTCGTGCCGGGCCTGTTCTGCCTGGGGCCGCTGCTGCGGGGCCGCTACTGGGAGATCACCGCCGTGCCCGAACTGCGCGTCGCCGCCGCGCGGCTGGCCCGCGAACTGGTCGCGCGCCACCAGGCCGGCGAAGCGGCCGCCCGCGCGCCTTCGTCGGCGCGCGCCTGCCAGTCCCAGCGCAGCCCCAGCAGCAGGCCGCGGCCGGGGCCGGGTTCGTAGTAGCGGCCATTGCCCTCGTTGACGATGACCGAGCCCACGTAGCGGTGGTCGAACAGGTTCTCGACGCGCGCGAAACCGAGCAGCCGCCCGTGCGCGGTGGGCCAGCTGCGCGCGGCCTCCAGGTGTGCGAGCACGTAGCCGGGTGCGGGCCTGGCGGCCGCGTCGCTGACGCTGGTCGATGAGCTGCCGCTGGCCTCGAGCGCGAAGGCCCACTCGCGCGGCTGCCACTGCAGCCTGGCATGCCCCTGGCGACGCGCCGTGCCGGGAATGGCGGTGCCTGCCGGCACCAGCACCGAGGGGTCGGTGCAGCCGGCCCCGGTGCAGATGGGGAAGCTGTCGGTGAAGTGCGCGTCGAGCCAGGTCCAGGCCAGCTGCAGCCACCAGTCCTGGCCCAGCGGCAGCCCGGCCGAGAGTTCGGCACCGGCGCGGCGGGCGCCGCCGACGTTGCGGTAGCTGCTGCGCCCGCCGACGTTGCGCGCCACCGCCAGCTCGTCGTCGGTATCGGCGCGGAACACGGCCGCCTCCAGGTGCGCGCCCGATGCGCCGCGCCATTTGGCGCCGAGTTCGAGGTTGCGGCTGGTCGCCGGCGCAAGGTCGAAGGCCAGGCCGGCGCCACCATCGGCGCGGTAGCCCAGTTCGTTGAAGGTCGGCGTCTCGAAGCCGCGCCCTGCCGAGGCGTACAGGCGCCAGTCTTCGGCCGGGGCGAAGCCGATCCCCAGCACCGGCGTGGTCTCGGAGTAGTCCACGCGCCCGCTGTCGTCGGGATTGGCCGCCGTGATGTAGGCGTCGTCGGATGCGAAGCGCACCTGGCTGCGGCGTGCACCGGCCAGCAGCGACCAGCGCGTGGCGAACTGCCAGAAGGCCTGTGCATAGAGGTCGCGGTTGTCGACCCGGTTGCGCTCGTCGCGGCGCAACGCGCCGCGCACGCCGAGCGCCTCGCCCACGAAATTCTCGTAGCCGCGGCGATGCTGGCGTTGGCGATCGGCATTGCCGCCGGCGGTGACCTCGAGCGCACGACCGCCCAGCGATCCGGCCCAGCGCCAGCGCAGGTCGAGCCCGCCGTAGTCGTTGTCCAGGTCGATCACGCCGCCGGAATTGAGCGGATTGGCCTGCGCGGCCACAGGCAAGGCCAGGAACTGCTCGACACTGCGCCGTCCGCCATAGCCCATCGCCTCGAGCGCATGGCCGCCGCCCAGCGGCTGCTCCCAGCGCAGGCCCAACTGGTCCTGGCGCGCCGACTTGCGCGTGCGGTACTGCAGGGCCACGGCCGTGGCCTGGCGCGGATCGTCCCGCACCTGGTCCCAGGTCAGCCCCAGCGGGTCGAGCGCGTCGGGCGCATCGAAATGGTTGCCGACCAGCTGCAGCCGGCCCGCCGCGGGCAGCGCGGCGTGCAGCTTGAGGTTGAACCAGCTGCGCCGCGCCGCGCTGTGTTCGCGCCAGCCATCGGTCCGGAAGTCGCTGGCCGCCAGCGCGTAGCCCAGCACGTCGCCGGCGCCAGCCACGGCCGCCGACGCGGCGCGGCTGTGGTCGCGGCCCAGGTTGGCCTGCAGATGGCCGCGCGCGGGCGACTCCCCGTCGGGGCTGAACACCTGGACCACGCCGCCGGAGGAATTGCCGTGCAGGGCCGAGAACGGACCGCGCAGCACCTCGACGCGCTCGGCACCCGCCATCACGAAATGCGAGACCTGGCCCTGGCCGTCAGGCATGGTGGCCGGGATGCCGTCGGCATACAGGCGCAGCCCGCGCACGCCGAAGGTCGAACGCGCGCCGAAGCCGCGGATCGACAGCTGCGTGTCCTGGGCGAAGTTCTGCCGCTCGCGCGCCGCCAGCCCGGGCACGCCCGCCAGCGCATCAGACACGCTCACGCCCGCGCGCGCCCGCTCGCCGTCGAGCTCGATGCGGTCGAACGACGCCGGCACATCGAACGGCGCGACGTGCCGCAGCCGCGCCGAGGTGACCTCGATGCGGTCCAGGGTGACGGGGTCGGCCACCTCGGCCGAGGCCAGCGCCGGTGCGGCGATCGCCGCCAGCGACGCCAGCAGCGACCACAGGCAACACGATTGCCGATACGCCAACCGCTGTGCCGGCATCAGCGGTGGACCGGGGAGGTGTGCATGGGGCGTAGTTTCAAGGGGCGCGCATGAAGGCGTCGTGGTCGCGACCGCGCCTGCGCAGCGCACGACGCCCGTGCCCGCGTGGAGACGCGGGCGCGACGGGGCACGCACCGCCAGCGCTGCGGATGCGGGCGTCAGCTGACAGCCGCGACCGCGCGGGCCACGTAGTCGAGGTTGTTCGCGCTCAGCGCCGCCACGCAGATGCGGCCGGTGCCAACGGCGTAGATGCCGTACTCCTCGCGCAGACGCTCGACCTGGGTGGTGGACAGGCCCGAATACGAGAACATGCCGGCCTGGCGCTGGATGAAGTCGTACTGCGGCGCGCCATGCGCGGCCAGGCGCTCGACCAGGCCCGCACGCAGCGCGTGGATGCGCGTGCGCATCTGGCCCAGCTCCTCCTCCCACTGCGCGCGCAGCGCCGCATCGTTGAGCACGCCGGCCACCAGCGCCGCGCCATGGGTGGACGGGCTGGAATAGTTGGCGCGCACCAGGCGCTTGACCTGCGACTGCACGCGCTGGCTTTCGGCGGCGTTGTTGCTGACCACGGTCAGCGCGCCGACGCGCTCGCCGTACAGCGAGAACGACTTGGAATACGAGCTGGCCACGACGAAGTTGCGGATCGGCGAGGCGGCGAGCAGGCGGATCGCCAGCGCATCCTCGGCGATGCCCTGGTCGAAGCCCTGGTAGGCCATGTCGATGAAGGGGAACAGGTTGCGCTCGTGCAGCAGGGCGATCACCTGCTCCCACTGCGCCGGCGTCAGGTCCGCGCCGGTTGGGTTGTGGCAGCAGGCGTGCAGCAGCACCGCCGTGCCGGCCTCGAGCGCACGCAGGTCGGCCAGCATGCCGTCGAAATCCAGGCCGTGCGTGGCTGCGTCGAAATAGGTGTAGTCCAGCACCTCGAAACCGGCCGCGCCGAACACCGCGCGGTGGTTTTCCCAGCTCGGGTTGCTGATCGCGATGCGCGCGGCCGGCAGGGCCTTCATCAGCAGTTCCGCGCCCACGCGCAGCGCGCCGCTGCCACCGATGGTCTGGGTGGTGGCGGCGCGGCCTTCGGCGATCAGCGGCGAGTCCGCGCCCAGCAGCAGCTCGCGGGTGGCGCGGGTGTAGTCGGGCATGCCGTCGATGGGCAGGTAGCCGCGCGGCTTGCTCTGCTCGGCCAGCTGCCGCTCCACCTGCTGCACCGCGCGCAGCACCGGGATGCGGCCGTCCTCGTCGTAGTAGATGCCCACGCCCAGGTTCACGCGGGTGGCGCGGGTATCGGTGTTGTAGGCCTCGGTCAGCCCCAGGATCGGATCACCCGGGACCAGTTCAACGTTCGCAAAAAAGGACACGGCAGCAGTCGTCGCAGAAGGAGGGAAAGGGGGCGGGCACGCGGCACAAACCCTCCGGATTCTAGCAGTTGCGCGCACCGCGGCCCGGCCCGTTGCGGACGCAACGGTTGCCCGGTCTGGCGCGATCCGCGCCGGACGCGCTGGCCGCACCCCGGGGCGTGGCGCTCAGACGTCGCCGTCGCTGGCCCAGCCGGCGCCGCTGCCGCGGTGCAGGACCAGGTCGCCGTCCAGCACCTCGCCGGCCGGCACCGAGGGCTGCTCGGCCAGGCGCGCATAGATTGGGGTGAAGTCCGGACGCGTGGCCTCGATCAGCTGCTCGAAGCTGTCGATCACGAAGTAGGTCTTCTGGTAGGTGTCGATGCGGTAGCGCGTGCGCATGATCCGCTCCAGGTCGAAGCCGATGCGGTTGGGCGCATCGCTCTCCAGCGCGTGGATCGACTCGCCCCTGGACGAGACGATGCCGCTGCCGTAGATGCGCAGGCCGCCGGCCTCACGGATCAGGCCGAACTCGACCGTGTACCAGTACAGCCGGGTGAGGTTCTGCAGCGCGTCGGGCCCGATCGCATGCGCCTTCACGCCGCCGCGGCCATAGGCCTGCATGTAGTCGGCGAAGCGCGGATCCATCAGCAGCGGCACGTGGCCGAACAGGTCGTGGAACAGGTCGGGCTCTTCGATGTAGTCGATCTGTTCGGGCCGGCGGATCCACCAGGTCACCGGGAAGCGGCGGTGGGCCAGATGGTCGAAGAAGTCCAGTTCCGGCAGCAGCCCTTCCACGCCGATCAGCTGCCAGCCGGTGGCCTCGCCCAGGACCCGGTTGAGGTCGGTGTAGCGGGGGATGCGGTCGGGGCTCATGCCCATCGCATCCTGCGCGCGCAGGAAGGCCTCGCTCGCGCGGCCGACCAGGACCTCGCGCTGGCGCGCGAACAGCGTGGCCCATGTGGCGTGGTCGTCGGCGCTGTAATCGTCCCAGGGCTGCTCGACGATGCCGGTGGCATAGACGGGCACCTTGCCCTTGTCGGTCTGCAGGTTCTCGACGCGGCGCGGCTGTGCGGACATGGCGGTCTCCGGCGCTGGAT
>Ga0233365_1000328_pt1 | contig 22503 bp, 25 predicted proteins | sample ElkDunMinimDraft_27_FD_191535 | JGI IMG/M metagenome (GOLD analysis project Ga0233365, IMG submission 191535) | Fecal eukaryotic communites from dung pellets of Tule Elk in California, USA - Elk Dung C36 | ecosystem: Host-associated > Mammals > Digestive system > Large intestine > Fecal | place...
TTTCCGAGGCGGTAGGTGGCGGACGCCCGCGGTTTACGACGCACGAGTCCGGGCAGGAACATCCCCGGGCAACCCAGACTCGCCTCCCGAGGCCCTAGACGGCGGACGCCCGCGGTTTACGACGTACGAGTCCGGGCACGCACGTCCTGGAGTACTCGTTCACGGCTTCTCGAGGCTTAGGCGGCGGACGCCTGCGCCTTGCGACGCGAGCATCCGGGCACGCACGTCCCGAAGTACACAATGACGGTTTTCCAAGGCGGTAGGCGGCGCCCGCCCGCGCCTTGCGACGCGAGGGCCTGAACGGGCACGTCCTGGAGTACTCGTTCACGGCTTCTCGAGGCTTAGGCGGCGGACGCCTGTGGCTTCCGGGGAACCGGCCTGGGCGGGGACGTTCCGGAACGCTCAGACTCACCTCCCCAAATGCCGTAGACCTCACGCGCCCCAGGACTTGAGCCTGCTCAAGACTTAGGCCCGGAAGACGCATTCCATGGCAAGGAATGCCGCAACCAGGTTTGTTGGCCGCCGACCCGTGAAGGACCCACGAGCGGCGGGAACCTGCGCCTTGCGGGAAACAGCCTGGGCGGGGCACCGGAGTGCTCAGCTCAGGGACATTGGCGCTCCCACGCTCCGCGATGCAGGAGTCTGGCCGGGCACGTCCCTATCGTGCTTCGGGACGTGCCCCGGCCATTGAGGGGACGGGCTCACATGTTGTCGGCGATCATCTTGGTGTCCCAGTACTCGCGGATCAGCGTCAGGCGGCGATTCCGGTGTTGAATCAGCGAGATCAGCGGCACGTCGAAGCCGCCGTCACCACCCTGATATCGGCCGATGTACTCGGCGACCACGCCGCCGTGCGTCAGCTCGGACACCGCAGGCTCGGAGATCGTCAAGCCCGCCTCCTGCACCTTGCGCAGATGCTGCGACACGGCGTCCTTGCCCACGATCCGCTCCGGAATGTCGGCTGTCGGCCCGTACGGAAACTCCAGGACCACGTCGTCGGCGAGATGGTCGAAGAACACCTCACCCCGGTTGAAGTCTCGCAGGGCCTGAATTACCACTTTGGACACTGTTCCTCCTTCACGTCGGTCGGGTCCGGTCGATCCGGACCCGACGCTTTCGGCGCGCCTACGTCGCAGGTGCTCCTGGACGCCGAACGAGTGGGTGTGTGAAGGCGACGGCCACCTGGGCAGCCGTGCCCAACCGCACCCGACGCCGTTCTCAGGCAGGCCGGAAAGGAGTAGAGCTTTAATCTTCAGGTCGACCTGAAGTCAAGGGAGAGTAAGGCCACATGGACACCATCGCCGACACCGCCAGCCGGCACGGCCTGCCCGCTCACGTGCTGCGCCACTGGGAGGACGTCGGGGTGTTGGAGCCCGGCCGGACCTCCACCGGCCACCGCCGCTACGGCCCCGACCATCACAGCCGGATCGAATTGATCAAGTGCGCCAAGATCGCCGGACTGTCACTGGAGCAGATCCGGCTGCTGCTCGACGGCGATCCCGAGCAGCGCAGGAACCTGGCCCTCGCTCACGCCGACTACCTGGATCGACGGGCGACGGAGATCAGTGCGGCGCGTCAGATGATCGGCCACGTCATCGACTGCCGGCGACAGGGATGTGCCGACTGCTCCGCTCCCCACGACGCGTTCGGTTTTCCCGGTCCGGAACCGAATCACTGATCCGGCGGGCAACCGGGCCCCGGCTACCCTTCATGCGTGGACTCCTCCTACAACCTTGGTGATGCCGCGACCTACCTGGCTCGGGCCGAGCTTCTGTTCGACCTCAACCGGTACGACGAGGCGCGCGACGAACTCGGCGGAGCGTTGTCTCACGATCCGGCACACGTTCCGTCGCTGACGTTGCTGGCGATCCTGGAGATGTTGGTCGAAAACCACGCTGAGGCGCTGACTGCGGCGACCGCCGCGGTAGCCGCCGAACCGACCTACGAACCGGCCATTCTGGCGCGCGCGCACGCGTTGGCGTTGTCCCGCAACACGGATCAGGCGTTGGCGGCGGCCGAGGAGATTCAGCAGCGTTACTCCGAATCCTGGTGGCATCAGGTGCATTACGCGCTGGTGGTGCAGGAGGCGCGCAACAGCCAGGACGCCTTGGACGCGGCCTGGGTGGCCGTCAGGCTCGCCCCGGAGGAACCTCGAGCGCACCTGACCCTGGCGGTGGTGTCCGGCTACCTGGGGCTGGAGGAGCTGTCACAGCGGGCCGCCGCAGCCGCGAAACGGCTGAACCCGGCGGTCATGCCGATGCTGTCCGGACCGGTCGGGCCGTTGATGTTGCGTGGCCGACCGGATCGCCCGGTCGTGGTGGGGATGCCCCCCGCCGAATCCCCGGAGGAACAGATGCGTCGCGCACCGCTGTCCGAGCCGTTGCGTCGGGTCCTGCGGCTGGGAGCCGGAGTCGCGGTGATCGCGCCACTGCTGGTGGCCGGTTTCAGTGGCGGTGAATCCGGTTTCGGAGCGTTGATCGCGGTCATCATCGCGGTTCTGGGTGTCGTGGCGCTGGCGTTCGTGTGGCGCAAGATGCCCGACCCCGAACAGGAGGGGTTGCGGGTCGAGGCCCAACAGGACCGCGTGGTCACCCTGGCGATCGGCTGCATCGCGGCCGGACCGATCCTGACGGCGCTGTTCGGGTTGCTGGGCAATCCGCTGTTGCTCGCCGGTTCGATCGCGGCCGGAATGGTCGTATTGGGTCTGGCGCTGCTTTACCGCCGCTGAGTGGGCGTCACCGGCTCGGCGACGCCCGGGCAACGCTTATCCGGCGAGAGAACCGCAGATGTCGGTCAGCGTCGAGAACGCCGCCTCGACCGCCTGGGTGTCAGCCTCGGCGACGGCTGCGGCGTCACCGTTCAGCAACGCGTTGGCGGCTTCAGCCTGATCGGCGTAGTCGAGCGCGGCAGTCTTGAGTGCCTCATCGCCGATGGTCTCGGCGACGGTGCGCAGTTCCTCGGTGCTCGCGGTCAGGGTCTCGGTGTCACCGGTGACGTTCTGGGAAACCTCGGTGACCGGCGGAACTACTTTGACGCAGTCCACGGCGTCGTTGACCTGAGCGCACGCGGTCATACCGGTGAGGACGAGGGCACCACCGGCGACGGCGGCGGCGATGCGGGGGAAGCGAACCACGTGGGTACTCCTGTTGTGAGTTGGGTCAACCACACCAAGGATATCCGCCGTTGCTGAGAGTCTCCTGTCTCGATTCGTTGCGGCCGACCGGCATCGGCGCGTCCGTCGGCTGACCGACTCGAGAACGATCCCGCCCCACGAGGAGGTCTCTTCCCAAACGGGGAGATCGGTACCCCCGTCACGGTTGAGGCGGGGCAAGTACGTGGGTTCGGCCATGCTCGTGTGCGACAACGACGACGCGGCCGGGGCATCGACCAGCCCCTCGCGCGAAACGGCCTCACACCGCCATGTCGACGAAGCGTGACAGGTGCAGCTGGGCGGCGACGGTGATCGTGTCGGTGGCGCCGTTACGGTGCTTGGCCACGATGAAGTCGGCCTCACCGGCTCGCGGCGATTCCTTGTCGTAGTAGTCGTCGCGGTGCAGCAGGATGACCACGTCCGCGTCCTGCTCCAACGAACCCGACTCACGAAGGTCCGACAACTGTGGACGTTTATCGGTTCGCTGCTCGGGACCACGGTTCAGCTGCGCGACCGCGATGACTGGGCACTCGACTTCCTTGGCCAGCAGTTTCATGCCTCGGGAGATCTCCGAGACCTCCTGCTGGCGACTCTCGACCCGCTTGGGGGAGCTCATCAGCTGGAGATAGTCGACGACGATCAGTTTCAGGTTGTGGCGCTGCTTCAGCCGCCGCGCCTTGGCCCGGATCTCCATGAGGGTCATCGACGGGGTGTCGTCGACGAACAGCGGGGCTTCGGCGATCTCGCCCATGCGGCGAGCCAGCCGAGTCCAGTCGTCATCGGACAGTCCCCCGGACCGCAGAACATGCAGCGGAACCCGGGTCTCGGCCGACAGGACTCGCATGACGATCTCGACCTTGCTCATTTCCAGGGAGAACATCGCCGCCGCCTGCTGGTGATGCAGTGAGGCGTGCCGGATGAAGTCCATGGCGGCGGTCGATTTTCCGGCACCGGGACGACCGGCCACGATGATCAACTGGCCCGGTTGCAGCCCGTTGAGCAGCCGATCCAGGTCGGCGAAACCGGTGGGCACACCGGTCATGGCGCCACCGGACTCACCGACGGCCTCGATCTCGTCCAGAGTGGGTTGCAGCAGTTCCGACAGGACCGCGAAGTCCTCGCTGACTCGACGCTCGGTCACGTCGTAGACGGCCTGCTGTGCCAGGTCGACCAGGTCGTCGATGTCGCGTCCGCCACCGGCTGCCGCGCCGTATCCGAGCTGAACGACTCGGGTCCCCGCCTCGATCAATCGGCGCAGGACCGCCCGCTCGGACACGATGCGGGCGTAGTAGGAGGCGTTCGCGGCGGTCGGCACCGACGAGATCAGGGTGTGCAGGTACGGCGCCCCACCGATCTTTCCGAGATCACCGGAATCGGTGAGCGCGGCGGCCAAGGTGATCGCGTCGGCGGGTTCGCCCCGGGCGTACTTGTCGCAGATCGCGTCGTAGATGATCGCGTGCGCGGGCTTGTAGAAGTCTTCGGTGTTGAGGATTTCGACGACGTCGGCGACGGCGTCCTTGCTCAACAGCATTCCGCCGAGGGTGCACTGTTCCGCCAGGACATCCTGTGGCGGAGTGCGCTCGTACTCGATCCCCGGCTCGGGAGGCAGTGGGACATCATCGTCGTGTGTGGCCAATCGTGGCCTGGCCTTGGCGGCACCATCGTCCATGTGAACCACCCCCGTCCTCTGTTTTGTCTACTGGCAACCTACGACAGATCACCCTGCGGAGTCTGACCCTATGGCGAGGTTCGCCAGTCGGCAAACCAGCCTGTGGATAACTATGTGGATAACCTGTGGACAACCGGTGGACAAGCTGTGGATAACCATGTGGGTAGGCTGTGGATTTCGCCATAGACCAGCACCGGCGAACATCGTGTACAGGGATTTCGTTATCCACAGGCTGTGGACAGAAGTTTCTGGGTAACGGTGTGTCGTCGCCGAATGTCACCATGGCACGGTCGGCCGATGGCGCCGACGTTTACCGACCCGGACACTGGATGACTGTGGATAAGCCCGACAGGCGCGAGGAGGAGGCCCCGGCGGACGCGACCGGGGAGCGAGCGTTCGCGCCCACCATGATCGCGACGGTCGCGTGGTACGTGCTGCCCGCGATCATCTACGTGGGCTGGGTGTTCAGTTTCGGCGCCAGTTCATGCGACGGCCTCCCCTGCGGCCGCCTGGAACAAGCCGTTCGCGGCCTGTCGGGTGTGATCCCGTGGGCGTTCCCCTCGCTGGCTCTCAGCCTGCTCGTCGCGGTATTGCTGCGGTTGCCCGCCGTCGGGTGGCGGGCCGGAGCCACCGGGACGGCCGCCGCAATCCTGGGGGCGGGACTGACCACCGCGATCCTGCGAAGCGTCGGCTACGACATCGGGTGAACACGAGGTCGACCACGGCGTCCTGGTCCAGCACCCGGCTCGCCAGCCCGTCGGCGACCCGCACCAGAACCAAAAACCGGCCCACGTGGTGAAACACCACGCGGGCCGGCTAACCAAGACATTCGTCCAGATAAGACGATTGGGCCGTTACTTCTTGGCGGCCACAACGTCCAGGTTGAAGGAGGCGTGCACCTCGGGGTGCAGCTTGATCGTCACCTTGTAGGAGCCGACCGACTTGATGTGGCCGGGCAGTTCAAGACGACGACGGTCCAGCTTCGGTCCACCAGCCGCATCGACGGCCTCGACGATCTCGGCCGGGGTGATCGAGCCGAACAGGCGGCCGCCGGTGCCGGCGCGAGCCACGATGCGAACCTTGACCGCGTTCAGCTGGTCACGGATCTCGGTGGCGTGCTCGGCGTCGCGAACGTCACGTGCCGAGCGGGCACGCTTGATCGTATCGACCTGCTTCTCGCCGCCCTTGGTCCAGGCGATCGCGTGGCCCTGGGGCAGGAGGTAGTTACGGCCGTAACCGTTCTTGACCTCCACGATGTCGCCGGGCGAGCCCAGGCCGGACACTTCCTGAGTCAGGATGATCTTCATTCTCCGGCCCCCTATCGTGTCTGGCTGGTGTACGGCAGCAGAGCCATCTCGCGGGCGTTCTTGACGGCGCGAGCGATCTGACGCTGTTGCTGAGCGGTGACACCGGTCACTCGACGCGCGCGGATCTTGCCACGGTCGGAGATGAACTTGCGCAGCAGCGCGGTGTCTTTGAAGTCGATGTAGGTAATGCCCTCTTTGTCAAGCGGGTTCGACTTCTTCTTCGGCTTGCGAACTGGCGCAGCCTTTGCCATGAGTGTTGCCTTTCCATACCGTCGTGAAGCAGGGCTTCACGCGAAGAGTGTGAACCGTTGGTTAGAACGGCGGTTCGTCGTCGAATCCGCCACCGCCGGAACGACCGGCCGGAGCGGGTGAAGCGGTCGCCCACGGGTCGTCGGAGGGGGCGCCACCGCCGGAGCGGGAACCGCCGCCGCCAGCGCCGCCGGCGCCACGGGAGACCTTCTGGACCTTCGCGGTCGCGTACCGCAAAGACGGGCCGATCTCGTCGACCTCCAGTTCGAAGACGGTGCGCTTCTCACCTTCACGGGTCTCGTAGTTGCGCTGACGCAGCCGCCCCTGGACGATGATCCGACTGCCGCGAGACAGTGTCTCGGCGACATTCTCAGCGAGATTGCGCCATGCGTTGCAGCTGAGGAACATCGCCTCACCGTCGCGCCACTCGCCGGAAGCCCGGTCGAAAGTGCGCGGCGTCGAAGCGACCCGGAACTTGGCTACGGCCGCACCCGACGGGGTGTACCGCAGTTCAGGGTCCTCAGTCAGGTTGCCGATGACGGTGATGACAGTTTCGCCTGCCATGACCTCTCCTTCTGCATAGGTCCGGCATTACACCGGTGGTCTGTTAGCGCAGTTCGGGTCGCAGCACCTTGGTTCGCATGATCGACTCGCTCAGTCGCATCTGCCGCTCGAGCTCGGCGACCGCTGCCGGTTCCGCCTGAATGTCGACGACGGCGTAGATGCCTTCACTCTTCTTGTTCATCTCGTAGGAGAGGCGACGACGGCCCCACACGTCGAGCTTTTCCACCGAGCCGCCCGAGTTGCGGATGACGTTGAGGAACGACTCCAGTGTTGGGGTGACCTGACGCTCTTCCAGGTCGGGATCGAGGATCACCATTACTTCATAGTGACGCAAGACTCTTCCACCTCCTGTGGTCTCATCGGCCGCGGTCGGTCCGCGGCAGGAGGGTCTCACGGTGCCCACGCGTCGAACGCGGGCAACCGAGTAAGACTACCTGGTCGTCGGCTACTGATCCGAACTGCCGTACCTGGTCAGGGTAGGCGGAACGTGTGACATCGACGACGGGTGAAAAGTGTCGACGGATTAGCCGTCGGGGCATGAGTATGGGCCACCCGCTGTGACAACGGATGGCCCATTCGTTGGTGCATCGGTGATCACGCGAACGTGATCGATGGTGCTGGTCAGCCTTAGCCCATGTTGGCGTCGGCGCCACCGTGGCTTCCGGCGCCCGCAACACCCAGGATGCCGATCGCGTTGCCGCTGACATCGATCGGGATCTGGATGGGCAGCTTCAGCTGGTTGCCGTTGAGCAGGCCGTTGTTGCCGGCCGAGACCATGTCGCCACCGTCTTCGTGGTGTCCGGCGCCCTCGGTGGGCTGACCGGCCTGGTCGGCGCCCATGGCGCGCGCGTCGGCCGGAGTGGAGGCGGTGCCGCCCTGGTTGGCGAGGTCGGCCGCAGCGATGCCGTCCAGCGGCAGCGTCTGGGTCAGTCCGCCGACGACGTCGCCGCCGGGCAGCTGGCCGGCCAGCTGAGTGACGGTGTCGGTGCCGGGCAGGTTGGCCTCGGTGACCTTGGTCGACTCGTAACCGTGGTGCGAGCCGATGTTGGCGTCGGCGCCACCGTGGCAGCCGGCACCCGCGACACCCAGCACCGCGATGGCGTTGCCACACACGTTGATCGGGATCTGGATCGGCGCCTGAACCTGGTTGCCGTTTCCGATGCCGTGGTTTCCGGCCGAGACCATGTCACCCAGGCCGCCCGACTCCAGGTTGGCGTCAGCGCCACCGTGGCAGCCGGCACCCGCGACACCGGCGACGGCGATCGCGTTGCCGCAGACGTTGATGGGAACCTGGATCGGCACCTGAAGCTGGTTGCCGTTGAGGATGCCGTTGTTGCCGGCGGAGACCATGTCGCCTCCGGCCGCCGACGCGGTTCCGCCCGCGAACAGGAGCAGTCCGGCAGCGATGGCACCGGTCTGCATGGTGCGACGTGCCCATGTCTTGGTCATTGCGTGTCTACCTTCCTCAGTGTGATGGTTGGTGAACCGTGTGACAGCTCCCGGTCCGGCGTGGACGGCGGGACATTCCGTCCGAATGGTTGTTCAGTTGGGATGTCCCGCCGTCGTGCCACGCCGTCGGTGAGCTGTCGGTTATGAGTTGTGGTTAAGGACGAGCCGTTACCAGGAGCCGATGTTGGCGTCGGAGCCGCCGTGGCTTCCGGCACCCGCGGCACCGAGGACGGCGATCGCGTTTCCGCTGATGTCGACCGGAACCTGCACGGGCACCTGCAGCTGGGTTCCGTTCAGGACTCCCTGGTTGCCAGCCGAGACCATGTCACCGAGGGTTCCGTCTTCGGCCTTGCCGTGGCCGGCTTCGATCTCGGCGTCGGCGCCACCGTGGCAGCCCGCTCCGGCGACACCCACCAGGGCGCCGACGGCGTTGCCGCACACGTCGACCGGAACCTGGATCGGGGCCTGCAGCTGGGTTCCGTTCAGGACACCGTTGTTGCCGCTCGAGACCATGTCGCCCAGGCCGCTCTCGGTCTTGCCGTGGCCGGCTTCGATGTTGGCGTCGGCGCCTCCGTGGCAGCCGGCTCCGGCGACACCCAGCACCGCGACGGCGTTGCCGCAGACGTCGATCGGGACCTGGATCGGGGCCTGCAGCTGGGTTCCGTTGAGGATGCCGTTGTTGCCGGCGGAGACCATGTCGCCCAGACCGCTCTCGGTCTTGCCGAAGTCGGCGCTTTCGAGGTTGGCGTCAGACCCGCCGTGGCAGCCAGCTCCAGCGACACCCACCAGAGCGCCCACCGCGTTGCCGCACACGTTGATCGGAACCTGGATCGGCGCGACGACCTGGTTGCCGTTGCCGACGCCCTGGTTGCCGGTGCTGACGACGTCAGCTCCAGCGTGAGCCACACCGCCGGCCATGAGCACGGCGCCGGCAGCCATTGCGCCGACGACCGACGCGTTACGCAGAATGCGCTTGGACATGAGTATTTGTGCCTCTCTCGTTTCTTTGACTTGCTGGCGTGGCACGTCTTGTTCGATCGTTGCGGTTCAACGTCGGTAATGTGCCGTTTTGTCAGGTTCTCCTGGCTGGATGTCGCAAGTGAACCATGTAGAACTGTCTGATGTAGCCAGTCCGAGCGAAGTCTCATCAGGTGCGGCGCGCGCTGTGCTGGCACGGTCGGGTAACCGCCACCGGCCTGCGTCGAGACGTTGCTCGGGGCCTGCCATCGCGCTGGACGCGCGAGTCGAAAGCTGGCGGTTACTGGTTAGTCAGGGGAGACGACTGGGTCTTCCACGTGATCGGGAAGTTGCCCGAATATGGCCGTCTGCGGTGTAACGCGTGACACCTTCGCGTTACGGTCAGTGTGGACGAACGTGCACCGTCCGGCCCCACTGTCGTACGGGGAGCACCCGGTCGGAAAACCTCCTGTCGAGGCGCCCCCGGTGGCGGCAATCCCTGGATCGGGTTGCGCCAGAACTCGGAACGGTCCACTGGGACGATCGCGCTGTTCGGCGCTTCCGGTCCAATTGGGCGGTTCCGGGTTGAAGCCGTTCGTACTGGCGGTGAAGTGCTCAGCGGAAGCATTCGGGCCAGACGTTCGAACGGTCGCGTCACGGTCAACGGTGTGATGCTGAGCCGGATGGAATCCGGCCGAGCCGATCGGAGTCGGCAACCCGAGCATTCCGGACTGCGACGATGCCGGCGCGGTCGACGTCAGCAGTGCCCCCACCTGGTCCGCCGCGGCCGCGACGGGACGTGTGAGTCCGATCAGTGTCGTCAGTGGACCGGTTGCCGAGTCCAGTCGCCCATTGACTGGATCAGCCGCCGCCACTGGCGCTGTGATCGGTCGGGCAATGCGGTCCAACGAATCCGTGACAGGTCGGGCGGCGGACAGCAGTGTGCCGACCGGGCCTTGCGACGTCACGTTGGCGTTGCCCGCACCGGCCGGAGCGGACAGTTCGTTGGCGGTTGGGTTTAGCGGTTCACCGTTGTCAGTGTCGCTGGCGGCCACATCGGCGGATGCGGTCGCGGTAGAAGTCGCCTTATCAGCGTCATTTCCCGAGATCGTGGTCAGCAATGTTCCCGGTACATCGAGAACCGACACGGTGGCCGACTCCAGCTGGTTCACTGGGGCCAGCGCGGCCTGCTCTGGCACTGCGGCCACGGTTCCGGTGTTCGATGTAGACGCGGGGACAAGGCCGGACACGTTCTCGCTGTCTTGCGCGGGACCGGCGATGGGGTCAGCATGCGCGGCGGCGACACCCACCAGCCAAGCGGCTCCGGCGACTCCGGCCAGCAGCACCACGCGAACGAGCGGAAGTACACATGACCGAGCAACGCGACGACCGTCGCGCTCCCACCGGCCCAGCACCTTCACGGTTCCTCCACGAAGTGACAAATGGTCGAGTCTCGGAGTCGCGTCGGCGGCGATGACCTAGATGGTCGGTTTCGTCGCGTTCGCGGCAACCACATGTCAAAACGCTTGGGTGATGGGACAGTTACGGGAGCCGACGGGTTTTTTGCCCGTCAGCTCCCGATTTTTCCAACTATATGGTGATTGACCTGCGGAGATTCCGACAGGTCAATTCTTCACAGTCCTGCGGGTTTGGGTGTGAGACGAGTTCGCGGACCGGCCCGCAGCACCCCACTGGGCAGCTGCCGATCCACCAGCGATTCGGCGAGCTCGGCGACCGCCAACAGCTTGTCGAGATCGACACCGGTCTCGATGCCCATGTCGTGCAGCATGTGGACCAGTTCCTCGGTGGCCAGATTGCCGCTGGCACCCGGCGCGTAGGGGCAACCGCCCAGGCCGCCGACGCTGGCGTCGAACTCGGTGATCCCGTACTCCAACGCGACCAGCACGTTCGACAGCGCGGCGCCTCGCGTGTTGTGGAAGTGCAACAGAAGCGGAATGTCGGGGTGTCCGCCCCGCACCGCGTCGAGAAGTTCGGCGACCCGACGCGGTGTAGCCATGCCGGTGGTGTCTCCGAAGGCGATCCGGTCGGCACCGTCGGCGACCACGCGATCGATGATGGACGCCACCCGCGACACCGGCACATCCCCCTCGTAGGGACAACCGAAGCTGGTGGCGACGATGACCTCGCTGACGGCTCCGGCCTCCCGCAGCACCGCGAGGATCTCGGTGAGTTCGTCCAACGACTCCTCGGTGTGCCGCCGCACGTTGTTGCGGTTGTGGGTGTCGGAGGCCGAGACGACGACCTCTATCTCGGTGAATCCGGCGTCGAGGGCACGGCGGGCACCACGCAGGTTGGGTGCCAGCGCCGAATACCGGACCCCGTCGGCCTTGGTGATGGCGTTCCAGACCTCGTCGGCGTCGGCCATCTGCGGGATGGCTCGCGGATGAACGAAGCTGACCGCCTCGATGCGGGACAGCCCGGTGCCCGACAGCGCGTCGATCAGCCGGATCTTGTCGGCGGTGGGAATCGGGCTCTCGCTCTGGAGGCCGTCGCGCGGTCCGACCTCGCGGATGGAGACCCGATCGGGCAGTGCGGCGGCGCGGGTCGACCAGGTCGGGCTCATCGCATCCTCCCCACGATTCCGGTGTCGTAGTCGCCCGATTCGAACTCCGGGTTGCCGAGCAGTTCGATGTGGAACGGCAGGTTGGACTTGGGCCCGGTGATCTCGAAGGCGGTGGCGGCCTCGGCGGCCAACCGGATCGCCTGCGCCCGGTCGGGTGCGTGGACGACGACCTTGGCCATGAGCGAGTCGTAGAAACGGGGCACCTCGTCGCCGTCGCGGTATCCGGCGTCGACCCGCACGCCCTCACCTGCGGGCTCCCGCCACCCGGTGATGACTCCCGGACCGGGAAGGAACCGCTTGGGGTCCTCGGCGTTGATGCGCAGTTCGATGGCGTGGCCCTTGGGTTCGGTCGGGATCTCGATGGTCTCCCCGGCGGCGATCCGCAGCTGTGCCTCGACCAGGTCGATTCCGAACACCGCCTCGGTGATGGGGTGTTCGACCTGGAGGCGGGTGTTCATCTCAAGGAAGAAGAACTGTCCGCTGTCGACGTCGTACAGGTACTCGACGGTTCCGGCGCCCCGATAGTCGACGGCTTCACCGGCCCGCCGCGATGCGGCGAGGATCTCGGTGCGCTGTTGCGGGCTCAGGGCCGGCGACGGGGTTTCCTCGACCAGTTTCTGGTGGCGTCGTTGCACCGAGCATTCGCGTTCGCCCAGCGCGACGACGGTTCCGTCGGCCAGGCCGAGGATCTGGACCTCGATGTGCCGCACGCGCGGGTAGAACCGTTCGATGAGGACGTCGGGCGATCCGAACAGGCGGGACGCGAAGCCGCTGATGCGGGTGGTCTGCTCGGCGAGGCTCGCGGCGTCCTCGGCCACGGCCATTCCCATGCCGCCTCCGCCGGCGGCCGCCTTGACCATGACGGGGAAGCCGACGATGTCGGCGGCGGCCTGAGCGGCCTCGGGGTCCTGGACGGGATCGGAGGCGCCCGGTGCGACGGGGACACCGTGGCGGACCATCAGGTTGCGGGCGTTGACCTTGTCGCCCATCGCGGAGATGGCTTCGGGTGACGGCCCGACCCAGATGAGTCCGGCGGCGATGACGGCGGCGGCGAAGTCCGCCTTCTCGGACAGGAAACCGTATCCGGGATGAATGGCCTGGGCGCCGGACGCGGCGGCTGCGGCGAGGATGGCCTCGACGTTCAAATAGGACGACGCGGGGTCGTCGGCCCCGAGGTTGGCGGCGGTGTCGGCTTCGACGACGTGCGGCAGCCGCGCGTCGATGTCGGAGTGGACGGCGATGGTGCGAATCCCCATGGCTCGTGCGGTGGATCCGATTCGCCGGGCGATTTCGCCTCGGTTGGCGATCAGCAGGCTGTCGAACATGAGTTGAGCATAGCCCCACCTGAACGATCGTTCAGGAAGCGCGGCGGTGACAATCGACTACTTTGCCGTCCGGTGCTCGTGGTGCTGCGGATCGAGGGCACCGAGGGCGGCCTCGGTCAGCAGCGCGGCGACGTGTTCGCGCTCGTCGGGGGTTTCGCGTCCCAGGAACGGAGTCGCGTTCATCAGCCCGAACGCGGCGTGCGCCAGGACCCGCGCGGCTTCGGTGGTCAGCTCCGGCCGCAGGTTGCGCAATACGGTGACCCATTCCTCGACGTAGGCGCGCTGGAGACGACGGATCTCTCGGCGGGGCTCGTCGGGCAACCGGTCCAGTTCGTGCAGTTGCACGGCGATGACGGCCGGGGAGGTCAGCGCGAAGTCGACGTGAAAGCCGACAAGCGCGTGAAGTGCGGCCCTCGGGTCGCCGACATGTGAGGCGGCGTGTTCACGACCGCCGGCGAGCAGTCGCTGGCTGACCGGGGTGAGGGCTTCGGCCAGCATGGCCTCTTTCCCACCTTTGAAGTGGTGGTAGAGCGCCGGTCCGGTGATGTGCGCGCGTGCGCCGATGTCGTCCATGGAGACGCCGTGGTAGCCGCGCGCGGCGAACAGTTCCACCGCGAGGTCGAGGATTTCCTCACGGCGGCTGCGACGGACAAGGTTGGGGTTCACCTGCTCAACACTAGCCATAACCGGCAGGTGCCCCGTGGTACGTCCATGAAGTGAGACCGGCCGGCGGACTGGCCGCTCAGGCCATTTCGGTCTCGGCGGCGTATCGACTCCGTGGTCTGGGCGGCTGCGGTGCCGGCGGCCCCAACGGATCCTCCCGAGCGCCGTCCGCCGTATCGAGCGGCTGGTCGGCGCTGTCGCGTGAGCTGTTCAGGATGTCGTTGGCGATGTCCCATGCATCGCACGGCCAGGCGATCTGGCAGGCGACGCATTCGACCCCGAGCAGATCGTCGGGCAGATGCCTACGCCACTGCGCAGCGGCCAGCTGCCAGCCGGTGAGTTCGGCGACGCCCTCGGGCGGGTCGTCTGGCGGCGGGTTCTGCCGGGTGTATGCGCTGCGAATGCGTGGTTGTTGTGTCCGTGTCAGCTGCATGGAATTCGGCCCTCCGCCCTAGGTAACGCGGCAGACGGCCACAGGAAACGGTCACGGAATGGTAACGATCCACCTCAGAGCCTGATCCGGCTTGCGGGCGCCGCAGTTTGATGTCATAGTGATGTCATGAACAACATCAAGAAGACATTGAAAAACGCCATCCTGACGAACAAGCGCCGCCACAACCACACCAACGGACACCAGCACCAGCCGTTCCGGGCCCGCCAGGAACAACGTCTCGGCATCGACTTCGCCTGGGCACAGCGATCCGGACTGTAGAAAAGCCCGGTTCAAGCCACTCAGCCCGCACTCAATTCGCTCAGCATCTCGATGACGCCACGGTGAACCCGATGACGCCACAGTGACGTCCCCCAAGTCATAGACCATGACCGGACCCCACGAGAGACGGGTCCGGTTTCGTCTTTCCCCGCCCGACCGCCCCAACTCACCCGACCGAGCCAGGCAAGATCAACAGGTGGCCTGGTTTGAAGAACGCATCCTCGAGACCGACCGGCTGCCTCTGTTCTGTTTCTTCGCCGCGATGGTTTTGGCATTCGGATTCATCCGCCTGTCGGTTCGGCTGATCCGCGCCCAGGTCCGGTGGTGGCCCGGCAACATCACCCCCGGCGGTCTGCACATCCACCACGTCGTGTTCGGGGTCGTCCTCATGCTGGTCGGCGGCGTCGCCAGCCTCGCCGTTCCACCCGATCTCGTCCCGGCACGCTCCGTCGCCGGCGCGATCTTCGGAGTCGGCGCGGCCCTGGTGCTCGACGAGTTCGCGCTGATCCTGCACCTGCGCGACGTCTACTGGACCGAGACCGGGCGCACCTCCATCGACGCGGTGTTCGTCGCCATCGCGCTGTCGGGTCTGCTGTTGATCGGGGTTCGCCCCATCGGGATCGAGGAGTTCTACGACTTCGAGAGCGAACCGCTGATACCTCACCCGTTCTGGTGGAGCATCGGCTTCACAGTGCTGAACCTGGCCCTGGCGGTGATCACCCTCCTCAAGGGCAAGATCTGGTCGGGCCTGCTGGGCCTGTTCCTCTGGCCGTTGATCTACATCGGCGCGATTCGGCTCGCCCGGCCCGGTTCACCGTGGGCCCGCTGGCGCTATCGCCCCGACCGCCGTCGCGGACAACGGAAACTCGCCCGTGCCACCTGGCGCGAGATTCGCATCCGTCGCCCCGTCATCAAGGGAAAGATCTGGTTCCAGGAGCTGATCGCCGGCCGGCACAGCTGATCCCGGGCGACGAAAGCAAGATTCGGCAAGATCCGGGTTGGATTCGATCATTAGCGTGTGACGCGCCCTCCCACCACGTTTCATGGGCGTCCCGGCCAGCGAGACAACACATGGACCTCTCACGTCATCGGGACGCGAGAAAGGCGCCATGACCACGACCTTCCACGACTTTCTGGAACGCATGAAGGTCAACGTGACCTCTCCGGATCGAACCGTGTCCGCCGGCTACTCGGGCAGAGGCGGCATCACGGTGTCCTTCCGGCAGGGGGCGTTCACTCGACACGACGAAGCCTCCCTGGTCACCCAGATCGACCATGCCCTCGACGGGGTGACCACCGGCTTCGACAGCGGAATGTCCCACATCTACAAGGCACGTGGCATTCAACCGCCGCCGACCGAACCGACCGGGACGAGGACGTCCCGCTACCGGCAGCGGTTTCGCGAACTGGCCTACGAGCTCAAGTCCTACGCCACCTCGCCGCTGGGATGCGTCAAGGTCCGCATCTCGAACAATCACCGGATCAACGTGCGCATCGCGCCCGGAACGCTGAACCGCATGGACATGACCGAGGAACGCCTTGCCTCCGAGCTGCTCAGCGCCCTGACCGAGGCGTCCCGCGACTACAGCACGAAGCGGCGGGACCTACGCGACACCGTCTACGCCGATCTGGGCTGAGAAAAGGAACCCGCCAATGACAATGGACTACGTCGGAGACAACGTCTCGGCCGACATCGAAATCGTCTGGGAGGCCGGTCAAACCCACTTCCCCGCCATAGCGGTGAGCTACGCCACCGCCGCCCAGTCTCTGGACGGCGGCGACAGCGGCGGAGGCGGCGGTGTCATGGGGCAGTGGGCCTCGGTCAAGGACTACTTGCAGCAACGCATGTCCAAGTCCGCCGAAGCCCTGGAGGACACCGGCACCGCACTGCGTGAAGCAGCGGAAAGCCTCGGGGCCACCGACTCCGAGGCCGGCGCCGCCCTGGACGCGATCAAGGAAGAACTCGGGGATGAGCCCGTCGACATCCCGAACGCCCCGATGCCCGACCACGTTCAGGGGCCGACCGAAGGAAACTGGAACTAACCGGTGCGACACATGGAGACACGACGATGACCAAGGCCAACCACTCCGTCGGCAACGAGGGCAAAGAGGGACTGACGCTCACCTACAAGGCGGAGTACGTCGCCGAGTTGGCGTCGGTCGCGGCGATGCACGAGGTCGGGTTCGGTGCCACCGAGGACCCCGCGACGGCGGGCCCGACACGGTACGGCGACATGATTTCCAAGGTCACCACCTTGACGCTGGGCGATCCGTCGGACTGCGACGCGGCGATCGCGTCGGTACAACCGCTGGCACCGAGCATGGGTTCGAGCTTCTTCGAGAACTTCGAAGCCGACATCAACTACATGCGCGACCACATGGGAACCGACATCTGGACCGGTGCGTCCGCCAACGACTTTCGCAAGTTCCTCTCGCAGTTCAATCCCATCGCCGAGCGTCAAGCCGCGATGGCCGAGGAACTGTTGGCCGCCGCCGAGGGCTGGCGCGCCGCGCTCACCGAGACGTGGCACAACACCTATGACGCACTGGACATGACCGCCGATGCGTTGAACAAGGTCATCGCCGACGCCGAGGCGGGCAGCGACAAACTGCAGGTGAGCGTCATCAAGATCGTCATCGGCATCGTCGGAACACTGGCGACCGCCGGTAGTGGTGTGGGGCTGGCGTTCTCCGCCATCAACACGGCGTTCTCGGTGGGCGATGCGATCGAGGCTTCTGAGAAGGCCGTGGGGGGTGGAACAGTCGACACCATCATGAGCAATCTGAGCAGCGCGCTGGTCGAGATCCAGTCTCAGAAGGACACCGTCGAGGACGACCTGATCAAAGTGCTCGGCGAGGACTATCGGTTGATCGCGCAGGGCGAGAACACCCCCACTCAGGTACAGAGCCCGGAGGATGCCCGGATGGTCTTCGAATTGCCGCGCCCCGCGATCGCCGGTTGACGACGAGTTAGCGGTCACGTTCCGGCCGGACGATATTCATCGTCCGGCCGTTTTTCGGGCCAACACGGGAGCGCTCCCAATCGATGGGCCTCGATTGGTTCCGCTTGACCACTGCCCGACTGTCCCGTTATCAACAATTTACACCGATTTCACCGTCGGGATATCGAAGTCGAAACCTTGATTCGGGCCAGAACTCTTGACCGCGGGGGGTGATTGGGGTTACATTTTGGGAGCGCTCCCAGAGCTGGTTCACGCCAGCCAGGCGGGGGCGAACCCTCGCCCCCGCCGCCACATCTTCGCCGCCACCGGCCTTTGGGCGGCCAGGCTTCGAAAAGAGACCCTCGATGACACACACCCCGCGCCGCGGCATCCGCACCGCGCTGAGCGCCACCGCGGCCGCCGCGCTGGTGCTCGCGGGCACCTCCGCGTGCGGCAACTCCGATGACGGGCTCGACGCCGACGGCAACATCGTGCTGACCGTGCAGGTCTTCGGCGGTGCCGGTTTCGGATACGACGAACTGGTCAAGCAATACGAGAAGGACAACCCGGGGATCAAAGTCGACTATCAGGTCGTCACCCCCGACTACGACAACGAATACCGGCCCAACCTGATTCAGCAACTCGACGCCGGTTCCGGCGCCGGTGACATCGTCGCGGTGGAGGAACAGGGCGTCGGCCAGATGATGGCCATGTCCGACTACTGGGTCGACCTGGCCGAATACGGCCTGGACGCGCGCGAATCGGACTACACCGCCTGGAAATGGGAACAGGGCTACACACTCGACGGCAAGCTCGCCGGCCTGGGAACCGACGTCGGCGGCATGGCCATGTGTTACCGCACCGACCTGTTCGAACAGGCGGGACTGCCCACCGACCGCGACGAGGTCGGTGCACTGTGGGCGGACTGGGACGGCTTCACCGCGGTGGGCGAGCAGTTCGCCGCCTCCGATGTCGACGCCGCCTTCGTCGACAGCCCCAGCCAGCTGTACAACACCCGGATGATCCAGGAGGCCGGTAACGCCGACGGGGTCAGCTACTTCGATCGCGACAACAACTACGTCCTCGGTGAGTCTCCCGCCGTGCGAACGGCGTTCGACTACATCGCCGAACTGTCCGAGAAGGACCTGGTCGGCAACTTCCGAAGCTGGACCGACGAGTGGATTCAGGCCACTCAAGCGGGCGGCTTCGCCACGATGGGCTGTCCGGCGTGGATGCTGGGCGTCATCATCGATCACGCCGGTGAGGCCAACGCCGGAAACTGGGACGTCGCGGCGGTACCCGGTGGTTCCGGAAACTGGGGTGGTTCCTGGTTGAGCGTCCCCACCCAGAGTCCGCACCCGGAGGAGGCCGCCGCGCTGGTCGACTACCTGACCAACCCGGCCAGTCAGATCGCCGCATTCGAGGCGATCAGCAACTTCCCGTCGTCGCCCTCGGCTCAGGCCGACCCGGTGGTGGCCGACATGACCAACGAGTACTTCAACGACGCCCCGTCGGGGCAGATCTTCGCCGACTCGGTCGCCGACTACCGGCCGGTGTTCTTCGGTGAGATGCATTCGGCGGTTCGCGGCGCCGTCGAGGATGTGCTGTTCAGGCTCGCGGGTGGCGCCGACGATCCCGAGTCGGTATGGACCTCGTTCGTGGCCGCCGGACAGGAAGTCGTCGACACCGGCGTCTGACCCGATCGCCGGACCGTCCCCAGTGGCCACCGGTCACGGTGAAGTGGGGACGGTCCGGCGAGACGAGTCCCGAGATCTGTTGTGCCGGGTCACGGCACCCCTGCGCACCTCTCACCCCACCACCCCGAAAAGGCGGTGTCCGGAGACGACCGGCACGCCCTAGCTAAGGAGTTGCGATGTCTGGCGATGTCGCCGGGCGCGAAACGGCCGACCGGCCGACAAGACGTCCCGCCGAGGGCCGATTCCGCCGGTGGGCGGGCCGGTTCGATCTACGTGCCATGCCCTACGTGCTGGTCTCGCCGTACTTTCTGCTGTTCGCGGTGTTCGGCCTGTTCCCGCTGGGTTTCACACTGTGGGTTTCGATGCACAAGTGGCGGCTGGCCGGTGAGAAGGAGTTCATCGGTCTCGACAACTACGGCTTCCTGTTGACCAACAGCGGCTTCTGGAACGCCACGTACAACACCGTCGGCATGTTCGTCATGGTGACGATTCCGCAGTTGGCGATGGCACTGTTGCTGGCCAACGCGTTGAACAAGCGGATGCGCGGCCGGCTGCTGCTGCGCATGGGAATCCTGCTGCCGATGGTGACCTCGGTGGTCGCGGTGGCCATTGTGTTCAGTCAATTGTTCAGCTACCGGTACGGCATGATCAACTGGGGCCTCGAGTCCCTCGGGTTCGATCGGGTGGACTGGCAGGCGGGCCGACTGCCCTCGTGGCTGGCGATCACCACCATGGTGGACTGGCGGTGGACCGGCTACAACGCGATCATCTTCCTGGCGGCGATGCAGACCATTCCCCGGGATCTGTACGAGGCCGCCGCGATCGACGGCGCCTCCCCTCGGCGCCAGTTCTGGCAGATCACGATTCCGCAGCTGCGGCCGGTCATCATCTTCGTCGTCTTCATATCCACGATGGGCGGACTGATGCTGTTCGCCGAGCCGATGATGTTCGGTTCGGGACGCTATGACGGCGGCGCCGCCGGGAACTTCCAGACCATCGGGCTCTACATCGTGCAGGCGTTCCGAGAACGGAACAACTACGGCCTGGCGGCGGCGGCCGCGTGGTTGCTGTTCATGTTGATTCTGATCATCGCGTTGATCAACTACCTGTTCACGAACCGAATCCGAGGTAACAAATGAGGACGAGGCGGCAAGGTTCGAGCGTGCGGTTGTGGGACGCGACGCCGTTGACGCGAATCACCCTGGTCTTCGCGCTGTTGTTGTCGGTGTGGCCGCTGTACTGGATGGTGGTCATCGCGTCCCGGTCGGTCTCGGACGCCACGGCGATGCCGCCCCCATTCATCCCGGGCGGCAACCTGGGCGACAACATCAGCCGGGCGCTGTCGGACGACTCGGCCAACCTGCTGGTGGGTCTGATGAACTCCTTCATCGTCGCCGGGACCGTCACCGTCTCGGTCGTGGTCATCTCCACCATGGCGGGTTTCGCGTTCGCGAAGCTTCGCTTCAAAGGCCGTGAGGTGTTGCTGGTATCGGTGCTGCTGACCATGATGGTGCCGCTGCAACATGTCGGTGTGGTGCCGCTGTACATCATGATGATCGAGCTGAACTGGACCAATACGATGCAGGCGGTGATCCTGCCGTTCCTGGTCAACGGGTTCGGGATCTTCCTGATGCGGCAGTACACCATGCAGGCGGTGCCGGACGAGTTGATCGAGGCGGCGAGGATGGACGGCGCGGCGACCTGGAAGATCTACCTGCGGGTGGTGCTGCCCGCGGTGCGCCCGGGAATGGCGGTGCTGGCCCTGTTGACGTTCATGCAGAACTGGAACGAGTTCCTCTGGCCGTTGATGATCCTGCGCCCGGACAATCCGACGGTGCAGGTGGCCATCCGTGGACTGTCGAACACCAACTACGGTACGGATTACTCAATGATCTTCACCGGGACACTCTTGTCCATTGTGCCCCTGGTGATAATCTTCATCGCATTCGGTCGCCAGATCGTCGGCGGCCTCATGGAAGGCGCGGTTAAATCATGACTGACTCCGACAACGGCACCCATCGATTGGGAGCGTTCCCGGATGATTTCGTCTGGGGCGCGGCGACCTCGGCCTACCAAATCGAGGGCGCGACCACCACCGCCGGACGCGGGCAGTCCATATGGGATAAATTCGCGCACTCTCCCGGGCGCGTCGCCGACGGCACCACCGGTGACGTCGCGATCGACTCCTACCACCGCTATCCCGAGGACATCGCGGTGATGCGGCAACTGGGCATCTCGGCCTATCGGTACTCGATCTCGTGGCCCCGCGTTCAACCGACCGGCGACGCGACGATCAACCAGGCCGGAATCGACCACTACGCCAAGTTCACCGACGCACTGTTGGAAGCGGGAATCGATCCCTGGATCACCCTCTATCACTGGGATCTGCCTCAATCCCTTGAGGATGCCGGAGGTTGGCCCGCCCGCGACACCGCGTACCGGTTCGCCGACTTCGCCGCGCTGATGCATGAACGCCTCGGCGATCGGGTCCACAACTGGATCACCGTGAACGAGCCGTGGTGCGCCGCCTTCCTCGGATACGCCTCCGGAGAACACGCCCCGGGTCGCCGGGAACCGGCCGCCTCCATCGCCGCCGCCCACCACCTCATGCTCGCCCACGGGCTGGCCACCACCGCGATGCGCGCCGACCGCGACGACACTCGCATCGGGGTGGGTCTGAACTTCTACCCGATCTATCCGGCGTCCCCGTCGGAGGCCGACGCCGACGCGGTCCGTCGCATCGACGGCATGCAGAACCGGTTCTTCACCGACGCGGTACTACGCGGCGAATACCCGGCCGACGTACTGACCGACCTCAGCGCGGTGACCCCGCTGGACATGATCGAGCCCGACGACCTCAAGATCATCGGGGTACCGATCGATCTGTTGTGTGTCAACTACTACAGCCGATTCACCGTCAGCGGTGACAAGAACGGACAGGCGTCCGCCTCGGCGGCGCCCACCGACGTCGGCTCGGCCTGGCCCGGCAACGAGCACATCGGCTTCATCGGCAGCGACCTCCCGCTGACCGGGATGGGCTGGGAGATCGACCCCGGTGGACTTCGCGAGATGTTGACCCGGCTGTCGCGCGACTACCCCGGCATTCCGCTGGTGGTCACCGAGAACGGCTCCGCCTTCGACGACACCCTGGTCGACGGCCGGGTCGCCGATCAGGACCGGCTGGCCTACCTGCGTGATCACGTCGACGCGCTGGCGCAGGCGCTGGCCGCCGAC
>Ga0233365_1000332_pt1 | contig 22293 bp, 27 predicted proteins | sample ElkDunMinimDraft_27_FD_191535 | JGI IMG/M metagenome (GOLD analysis project Ga0233365, IMG submission 191535) | Fecal eukaryotic communites from dung pellets of Tule Elk in California, USA - Elk Dung C36 | ecosystem: Host-associated > Mammals > Digestive system > Large intestine > Fecal | place...
TGATTAAAATTTCCACTATTGTTGTTCTATTAAATGCAAATAATCTTATCCTAAATTACGAAAAAGGATAAGATTATTTAAAATTATTTTTTTAAAGATTAAAAGCGATCAATCACCGCACTTAATCTTTCGGTAATTTCCTGTATGGATCCGATACCTTTTACTGCATGGTATTTGTTTTTGTTGGTATAATACTCAATTAACGGAGCCGTTTTTTCATTGTACTCTTCGTAACGTGTACGGATTTTTGTTTCGTCTTGATCATCTGCTCTGCCCGAAGTTTTACCGCGCTCTAAAATACGAGCAACCAAAACATCATCATCAGCTTCTAAACCAACAGTTGCTGTTACTTCTAAATTAATCGATTGTAAAAAAGCATCCAATGCTTCGGCTTGAGCAATTGTTCTTGGAAATCCATCAAACAAAAATCCTGCTTTATCCATATTGTTACTTACTTCGTTCTTTAACATATCAATCGTAATTGCATCGGGAACCAGTTCGCCTTTATTAATAAATTCCTGCGCTTTCTTACCCAACTCTGTTTCGTTCTTAATATTAAAACGGAAAACATCGCCCGTAGAAATGTGCGTTAAATTGTATTTTTCTTTTAAAAACTCTGCCTGCGTGCCTTTGCCTGCACCCGGCTTTCCGAATAAAACTATTGCAATCATTTTTGTATGTTATTTTATTTGATAAACTTCGCTTAAATTTCTGCCTTGTTTGTTGTAATCTAATCCGTAACCAACAATAAACTTATTTTCGATACTAAAACCTGTGTATTTAATATCAATAGTTTGTTTGTAAGCTTCGGGTTTAAAAAACAAGGTTGCTGTGTTTATGCTTTTTACCTTAAATCTATTCACTAAATTGTACAGCGCTGCAATGGTGTTGCCGGTATCAACGATATCTTCTACAATAACAACGTGCTTGTTGGTTAAATTAATATCTAAACCTAAAAGTTCTGTTACGTTGCCCGTAGTTTCTGTACCGTTGTACGATGCCATTTTTATAAATGAAATTTCTGCCGCACTGGTGTAATGTTTCATTAAATCGGCAGCAAAAATGAACGCGCCGTTTAAAACTACTAAAAAAACAGGAACTTCGTTTTTATAATCATTCAATAAATCTTTTGCCAAACGCTGTACTTCTGCATCAATTTCTAATGCCGAAAGGTAGGGTACAAAGGTTTTATCTAAGATTTGAATTTCCATATTATTTTTAACCGTGCAAATATACGAATACGTGTACTTTAATTAAAGTTTATTCGCAGTTTTGCCAAATATATTTTTATTTTTAACTTAAATTTCCTTTTTAATAATTTTATATGGATGTAATTACCTATTTCTCAACGCATCACCACAACTTAAGTACACCAAGCCGAACTTTAGCTATGAATCATATTTTAGATCAGGGTATTTTGGCTGATGCTTTTATTGAAGTAATTTATTTTGTTGATGATAAACAGAAAATTGTTCTTTATCATGCGTTGGATATGCTGGTGGAACGCCATATTGATTATTTGAATGATTATTTGGATCTGTATCTGGAAAAAGCGTTGAACGAAACCCACGAATCTACCAAACGTTGTGTTTCTCGTACAATATTCCATCAGTTAAAAAACAATAAAAACCTTTACAGTAAAGACCAAAAACAACAGATTGTACATACCATGTTTGATTGGATTATTCTACCATCGGCAGTGGCAACGCGCGTAAATGCTATAAATATTCTGTATTTTTTGATCGATCAAGAAGAATGGATTAAAGAACAGTTAATCGCGCTTATCGAACAAAATTTACTGTTGCAGGAACCATCGTTTTTAAGTCGCGGAAGAAAAATATTGAAACTGCTACACAAACAAAAATCATAATTTTACATTTTTATAATGTGGTTTGAAACAGTATCTTTGTCACTTAAAACAACACAACAATGAACTATTTTTCATCAGATTTTAAATTAGGAATTTTAGGTGGCGGACAATTAGGTAAAATGATGCTGACCGAAACCCGAAAGTTCGATATTCAAACGTATGTAGTGGATCCAAGTGCCGAAGCACCTTGTCAGTTTGGCGCTACCAAGTTTTTTCAAGGTTCGTTAAACGATTACGACACCGTGATTAATTTGGGAAATCAGGTTGATGTTTTAACAATTGAAATTGAAAACGTAAATCTGGAAGCGTTGGAAACCTTGGAAAACGAAGGTAAAAAAGTGTATCCGTCCCCAAAAACGTTGCGATTAATTTCAAACAAAGGAAATCAGAAAGATTTTTATACGCTGAACAATATTCCAACAGCACCTTACAAACGTTACAAAACCTTACCAGCTTTAAAAATAGATGTTGAAAACGGTTTGGTTGAACTTCCGTTTGTATGGAAAGCAACCGAAGGCGGTTACGACGGAAACGGCGTAAAAGTGGTTCGCCAGGTAATTGATTTGGATAATTTAACGGAAACAGAATGTATCGCCGAAACTATGATTCCGTTTAAAAATGAATTAGCGGTGATTGTAGCTCGTTCGGCATCGGGAGAAATTAAAACCTATCCTGTGGTAGAAATGGAGTTTCATCCGGAAGCCAATCAGGTAGAATATGTAATTTGTCCGGCTCGTATTAGCGAAACTGTTGCAAACAACGCTCGTGAAATTGCCTTGAAAGTTTCCGAAAGTTTTAACCATGTTGGTTTGTTGGCTGTTGAAATGTTTCAAACCGAAGATGATGAAATTTTAGTGAATGAAGTAGCCCCGCGTCCGCACAATTCTGGTCATTATTCTATCGAAGCGAGTTATACTTCACAATTCGAACAACACATTCGCGCTATTTTAGATTTACCTTTAGGAAACACCGACAGTAAAGTTGCCGGAATTATGGTTAATTTAGTTGGCGAAGAAGGTTTTTCGGGTCAGGTTGTTTATGAAAACATTGAAAAAATCATGGCAATTGACGGTGTTACTCCGCACATTTACGGAAAACGTGAAACACGTCCGTTCCGAAAAATGGGACACGTTACCATTGTGAACGAAAACATGACCGAAGCACGTAAAGTTGCCCAACAGGTTAAAGAAACCATTCGAGTGATTTCGAAATAAGTTATATCAATAATCAAAAGATGCAACAAGAACAAATTTTCCTAATAGCTAGTCGTAAAAGACGAATCGCAGCTTTTTTTATTGATCATTTTATAATGACCTTTTTAATTGTTTCGTTGGTCTTTCTTACTTTAGGTTCTATTTTTATGGAAGAAGATAATCCGGTTAAATTTATAATTACTTTATTTTCAATAATGATTCCCGGTATGCTTCTATATTTTTCGAAAGATACTTTTAAAGGCAATAGTATAGGAAAATGGTCTATGGGAATTATGGTACGCGATGAAAAAGATCCAACAAAAGTTCCTTCATACGGTAGATTATTATTACGAAATTTACTGCTTATTATTTGGCCGGTTGAATTTATTGTACTTGCAACAAGTAACGACAAGAGAAGATTAGGCGATAAAGCTGCAAATACCATAGTTGTTAGAAACCCTAATAAGCCTTCAAAATTACCAAGAGTTTTAATTATTGTTGGAGCAGCAATCTCATTCTGTGTTCTTTTGTTCTTGATCGTTGGCAATACAATGAAAAATTCGGAAGCATACAAAGTTTCTGTTGCCGAAATAGAAAAAAACGAACAAATAATATTAGAAACAGGAGGAATAAAAGGTTACGGAATGATTCCTACAGGTAATATAAATTCTGTAAATGGTTACGGACAAGCTCAATTTGAAATTAAAGTTTTGGGAAATAAGCTAGATGTCAACGTAAGTGTTTATTTGGAAAAAGAACCTAATGAAGATTGGAAAATAATAGAAATGCAATAACGATTGATTTCTATTATTTTTTATTAACTTTAATGTAAATTTCTACAAATGAGCACTTCAGAACTACAACTAAAGCTAGATATAATCAGCAGAATTACCGAATTGAAAGAAGTTCGAGTAATTAAGGAAATTAAAAAACTTTTAGATTTTGAGCTAGAAGAGAATTTGTATGAATTATCTACAAATCAAAAAAATCGAGTTGCAGAAGCAAGAAAGGAATATAAAAATGGCGATTATATTACTAACGAAGAAGCTGAAAATGAAATTGACCAATGGCTAAAAGAAGAAATACAAGTTTTTTAATGTGTAGATTTTAATTGCTGCAAGGTTTCAAAAACCTTGTAGCTACAGATTTCAAAATAAAGCGATACCTACAAGGTCTTAAAGACCTTGTAGGGTTAAATAAAATCTTAAAACAATTAAAAAATACTATTTCGAGTAATAACAAAATGATATTTTTCTCATCATAAAAGATTCAAATGATAAAAAAGATTTTTAAAATAAGTTTGTATGCTTTTGTTTTACTTGCTTCAGTAAACTTTTTATTTTTATTATTTGAATTTTATATTTTTTCTCAAATTAAAGAATATCTTGAACTTTCAATAGGTTTTCCTTTTAAAATTTATTATCAATTTCAAGTAACCTGTTGTGAGAATTGCTATTCATTAAATTATAGAATTGAGCTATTAAATTTATTATATAATTATCTATTCTTTTGGATTATTGTATCTTTATATTTCTTTTTAAAACAAAAACAAAACCCTACACACCCCTAGTAGGATTTTCCTTGTGAGGAATAGGGGCTAAATATGAAAGTAGCAGTAGTAATGGGCAGCATTTCGGATATGCCGGTAATGCAAGATGCCATAGATATATTAAAAGAATTTTGCGTAGAAACGCATGTTGATATTGTATCGGCACACAGAACTCCGGAAAAATTGGTCGATTTTTCTAACAACGCACACAAAAACGGCATCAATGTAATTATTGCTGGTGCAGGTGGTGCAGCGCATTTACCGGGAATGGTTGCAAGTATGAGTCCGCTGCCGGTAATTGGTGTTCCGGTAAAATCGAGTAATTCTATTGACGGATGGGATTCTGTTTTATCAATTCTCCAAATGCCGGGGGGTGTTCCTGTAGCAACGGTTGCTTTAAACGGAGCTAAAAATGCAGGTTTATTAGCAGTGCAAATTTTAGCAAGCCAAAATGCTGAGTTGCTACAAAAAATGATCGATTACAAATTAGGTTTAAAAGAAGCTGTTTTAAAAGCGGCTGAAGGTTTAAAATAACAAAAAGAGCAACTGATCGTTGCTCTTTTTGTTTACCAAGTTGTATAAGAATCATAATCACCTAAAACAATAATTTGTTACCTTGTATAAAATGTATTTTTTATGAAAAAATGGTTTTTATGTATTAATTTAATCATTCTGTTAACAGCATGTGCTGCTACACACAATATACCAAAATCCGAAAATCCTAACGTAAAAGAACAGCCAAATATTATTTACAGTTTTGTTGATCAGAACGGAAATTTCTATCCCAACAAATGGCGAGTTATTTACGGAAACCCACCACAAAATGCTAAAAGAAATGAATACTCTTTAATGAAGATTGCTACCCAAAAAGGTATTGAAAATCAACTTACACAAACCGAGACTTCCTTTTTAAAGACTATTTCAGAGAGTGTTAAAAACAAAAAGCGCGTCATTATTTTTGTACACGGCTTCAACTCAAACGCCAGACGAAGCACGCAAAACTATGAATCAGCCCGAAAAATTATGAATATTAATAGTGAAACCGATGAAATTATTCAATTTTATTGGGATGGCTTATCGTCGGAATCTATATTTGGGGGCGCAAAAATATGGTTTAACGCTACAAACTTTAGTCAAATGGCAGGCGAATTTGGCTTACGCAGAATTTTAAATACTATTAAAAACAAAGACATTTATATTATATCGCATAGCAGAGGTGCATCTGTAGTTTTAAGCGCTCTTAGTAGCCCTAAATTTTCTGAAAGTACTAAAACTGAAACATTAGAAAACCATAATATAGATCTAGACAATTCAAAAAATCTTAAAGAAAACAACAACAGTATTACCTGTATTATGCTAGCACCTGCAGTTGGCAGTGCCGATTTTAAATTAAAAGCGTCTATTAATGAAGAACCTGAATTTTGTACTTTTTCGCCACAAATAAAAAAAATTCATATAACGATTAACAATACCGATAATTTACTGAAAAAATACATTGGCGTTTTGTCAAAAACTTTAAAACCAACCGATTTAGGTTATAAAGAAGATACTTTCAACGAGTTATGCAACCATTTTACCATATTCGAAAAAACCAGTTTTACAGGTCAAAAGTCACACGATTTTGATCATTATCTTAAAAACCCAAAGTTTAAAGATATTTTACAACTATATGGTTTGCTTAAATAAGCTGGTTTTTAACTTTATTCTAAAACAGTTACATTTTAAAATCTGTACTTTTATGGTTCAATTTAAAACGAATTATGGAAAATATATTATTGTCGGCTTTTGATACGGCTCCTTTTTTACAAATAAAAACAACCGATTACGAACCTGCATTCGATGAAGCAATTAAGCAGGCAAAAGCAGAAGTTCAACAGATTATTACCAATACAGACGCTCCTACTTTTGAAAATACGATTGAAGCCATGTCGTTTTCGGGTATGCAGTTAGATCGAATTTCGAACATCTTTTTTAATTTGAATTCGGCAGAAACCAACGAAGAATTACAGAAAATCGCTCAAATTGTAGCTCCAAAATTATCAGCTTTTGGAAACGATATTTCGCTAAATCCTGAATTGTTCAAACGCGTAAAACAAGTATTCGATACTGTTGACAAATCAACTTTAACTACCGAACAAATTACCTTGTTAGACAAAACTTATAAAGGATTTGTGCGTAACGGCGCCTTGTTAAACGACGATCAAAAAACAGAATTACGCGATATTGACGCACAATTATCGGTACTTTCGTTACAATTCAACGAGAATGTTTTGGCTGAAACCAATGCGTATCAACTGCACATTACCAAGGAAGAAGATTTAGCCGGATTGCCCGATGGTGTAATTGAAGCTGCAAAAAATCTTGCGGATCAACAAGAGAAACAAGGTTGGATTTTCACGTTAGATTACCCAAGTTACCTACCGTTTGTAACCTATGCGAAAAATCGAGAGCTTCGTAAAGAAATCGCTATTGCAAACGGTAAAAAAGGCTTCCAAAACAACGATTACAACAACGAAGAAATTGTTCTTAAGATTGTAAAATTGCGTAACCAACGTTCGCAATTATTGGGATATAAAAATCATGCAGCTTTTGTGTTAGAAGAACGCATGGCGCAAAATCCTGAAAAAGTATTATCCTTTTTGAATGATTTATTGGTAAAAGCAAAACCGGCTGCCGAAAAAGAATTCGAAGAGTTGACGGCTTATGCTAAAAAATTGGATGGAATTGATCGATTAGAAAAATGGGACGGAAGTTATTACAGCGAAAAATTGAAACAGGAACGTTTTAATTTAGATGATGAAGCGTTGAAACCTTATTTTAAACTGGAAAATGTATTAAACGGCGCTTTTACCGTTGCCGAAAAATTGTTTGGTTTGCATTTTACCGAAGTTTTTACGGTTGATAAATACCACGCCGATGTGCAGACGTTTGATGTAACCAACGATAACAGTGAAAAAATTGCGTTGTTATATACCGACTTTTTCCCAAGAAAAGGTAAACGCAATGGTGCGTGGATGACTTCGTTTAAATCGCAATGGATTAAAAACGGAGTAAACGAACGTCCGCATATTTCAATTGTTTGCAACTTCACTCCTCCTACCCAATCAAAACCATCGTTACTAACTTTTAACGAAGTAACCACCTTGTTTCACGAATTCGGGCACGCACTACACGGAATGTTAGCAAACACAACGTATCCGTCGTTATCAGGAACATCGGTTTATTGGGATTTTGTGGAACTTCCAAGTCAGATTATGGAAAACTGGGTGTATCAGCCTGAAACATTGGCGTTGTTTGCAAAGCATTATGAAACCGGCGAAACCATTCCACAACAATTTATTGATAAAATTAAAGAAAGTGCCAACTTTTTAGAAGGCATGGCAACTTTGCGTCAGTTGAGTTTTGGATTATTAGATATGGCTTGGCACTCAAAAAATCCGGAGAACATAAGCAGTTTAAAAGAATTTGAATATCAAGAGTTTGAAAACACCAAATTGTATCCTGATGTTGCAGAAAACGTTATGAGTACCGCTTTTTCGCACATTTTTGCTGGTGGATACGCCGCAGGATATTACTCGTACAAATGGGCTGAAGTCTTAGATGCCGATGCTTTTGATTATTTTGAACAAAACGGAATCTTCAACAAAGAAATCGCTACCAAGTTTAAAGATTTTATTTTATCGCAAGGCGGAACAGATCATCCAATGACGCTTTACAAAAAATTTCGCGGTCAAGAACCATCGCCAAATGCACTTTTAAAACGTGCCGGATTGATATAACACAACTCTTGCGCATGAGTTAAACAACTATTAAGCAACAGTTGATGAAGTCTTAAGCAAGAATTACTCAACTCTTAAGCATAAAAAAAAGAGGCTGTCTAAAAGGTCAGCCTCTACTAATTTTTATTATTCTTAGCCTCTCACATATAGGGATATTCAAATGATTTTCAATTTTACTTTAGCAGATACGTATTTGCGTATATTATAAATATAAATGCAGGTGCAATAAATATAAATACGGGTGCAATAAATATAAAAACAAATCCTGTTAATATAATGGCGGTTTTAATAAATATAGTAGCGTTTATAATAAATTAAACCGCGTACGTTATATATGTTACTTTGTGTGTAATTATTTAAAATGCGTACAATAACAATAGGTTTGCCGGGTAAACTTATAGGAATTAATACTAAAATAAATAAACCATATAGGCACATAAATATTTTTTAGACCGCCTCATTCTTTTAAGCTGCTTCATTAATATCAGCAGGTTCATCATCTTTTAAAACCTTTTTGGCAACTTTACCAACGGTTAATCCTTGTACAACAATAGAGAACAGAACCACGATATAGGTAACTTCTAACAAAACATCTTTTATATCACCAACCGAATTAGGTATACTCATAACCAGTGCAATGGAAACTCCGCCGCGAATTCCACCCCAAACCATTGTTGTTAACGAACCTTTTGAGTAGGTGTTTTTACGCAAAATGGTACGTGCAGGTATAAAAATCGCCAAGGTTCGTGCCAATAAACAAATAAATATCGCAATAACACCTAACAGTAATTGTTCCTGCAAATCGGGTAACATTAATAGTTCAAACCCGATGAAAAGGAATAAAATGGCGTTTAAAATTTCGTCGATCAATTCCCAGAATTTGCTTAAATAATCGCGAGTGGTTTCGCTCATTGCAGCTGTTTTTCCGAAATTACCAATAATCAATCCGGCAATAACCATGGCAAGCGGCGATGAAAAATGCAGTTCTTTCGCAATTAAGAATCCACCCATTACAATTGATAACGTAATAAGAACCGATACTTTATAATCATCGATCTTTTTCATAACGTTGCTTGCGGTAAATCCTAAAAGAGCTCCTAATAACACTCCTCCACCAGCTTCTAGCAAAAACAGTTTTGAAACAGATCCTAAAGAAGCATCAAAATCAACATCGGTAGCCATTTTCAACACAACGGCAAACATTACAACGGCAACTCCATCGTTAAAAAGCGATTCGCCCGTAATTTTTGTTTCGATCATTTTTGGAACTTTCGCTTCCTTCAAAATTCCTAAAACAACAATAGGATCGGTAGGCGAAATCAATGTTCCAAACAACAAACAATATATAAACGGAATTTCCATGCCCAACATCGGGGCTATCATATAAAACAAGCCGGCAATGATCAAGGCAGACAACACCACACTTACCGACGCATAAGTTAATATGGGCCATTTGTGTTCGCGCAGATCAGAAACGTTGATGTGCAAGGCACCGGCAAAGAGTAAGAAGTTTAGCATGGCACCCATTAGAATTTCGGTAAAATCGAATTCCTGGATCAGCATGAAAAACTCTTTTGTTGTTTCGGGGAAATACTGATCGCCCAACAAACGTATGGCTACCGATACCAACATAGCAATAATCATGATACCGATGGTACCGGGTAATTTTAAAAAACGGACATTTAAATAAGCGAAAAACGAGGCAAGTACAATTAAAACTGAAAACGTGTAATATAATTCCATAAAATAAGCGGTTTTTACAAATTTACAATTTTAAGAGCTTTTTTTAGCCGTTTACAAGAACTTAAATAACCTTTTTAACAAATTTAACTTATTTTTTGTATAAGGCGGATACTTTAATTTATTGTCGTACCACGTTTTACGATAAACTACAGCTTTGCTTTGCGAAAAAGTTTCGAAGCTGAATTTTCCATGATAATTTCCGAAACCACTGGCACCAATTCCACCAAAAGGCAGTTTGTTGTTTATAATGTGCGATAAGCAATCGTTAACACAGGCGCCACCGTATTTACACTGATTTAAAAGTGTTTCTATTTCGGCAGAATCATCTCCAAAAACATAAAAAGCCAAAGGTTTGTCGTTTTCATGATTGTACGCAACAATCTCGTTTATGCTGTTGTAATTGACAATTGGCAACACAGGTCCAAAAATTTCGTGCTGCATTACCTCATCGTTTAAATCGTCTATCTTTATAAGCGTTGGCGCAATGTATCGTTTTTTAGAATTTGTTTGTCCGCCAATCAGCACATCGCCCTTCAACACATATTGTTTAATGCGGTGGTAATGTTGTTCGTTGATAATCCGAGCAAAATATGGTGATGCTTCGGGTTCGTCTCCGTAAAAAGTTTCCAGCACTTTCTTTATTTCGGCAATAAACTGCTTTTCTACTTTAGGATGAATGAAAATAAAATCGGGCGCAATACAGGTTTGTCCGGCATTAACAAACTTACCAAAAGCAATGCGTTTTGCAGCCAATGGAATGTTCGTACTTGGCGTAACGATACAAGGCGATTTTCCGCCCAATTCCAAAACAACGGGCGTTAGATTTTTAGCTGCAGCCTGATGCACGATTTTTCCTACCGAAGTACTTCCCGTAAAAAAGATCTTATCGAATTTATGATTTAAAAGCTCGGTTGTTTCTTCCACACCACCTTCAATCACACGAATGTATTGATAACTAAAATATTTACCGATTAAATTTCCAAGCAAAGCTGAAGTATTTGGCGCTAATTCAGATGGTTTTAAAACAGCACAATTACCGGCCGCCAAAGCTGCAATTAAAGGTTGCAATGCCAACAACAACGGATAGTTCCAAGGCGAAATAATCAACACCACACCGAAAGGCTGATACGCAAGAGTTTCTTTCGAAGGAAAATTCAAAATACTAGGAAACACTCTTTTTGGCTGCATCCAGCTTTTTAACTGATTTTTAAAATATGTCAGTTCCTTTTGCAGCATGGTAATTTCGGTAACCAGCGTTTCAAAGGCAGGTTTGTTAAAATCGGCCTGTAAAGCAGCAATCATTTCGTTTTTATGATTGTTCAACAGCTTTTGAAACTGCTGCAAACAATCCATTCTATGTTTAAAACTTAATGTTTTGCCCGAATAAAAATAAGTATGTAGGTTTTGTAGATTTTCCAAATCAATTCTTTTTACTGAAATTATAAAAATCAAAATTGTTTCATCTAAAATTTATGTGAAACTATTATTAATAAATTATTTTATTCTGAAAAAGCTGTTTTCGAAAATAATTATATCTAAAATGTTTTTTATTTTTGATAAAACTAAACTCTAAAAAAATAAAACTATGGCAAAAATTCACGCGTACTTAAACTTTAACGGAAACTGCGAACAAGCGTTTAATTTCTATGAAAAAGTATTTAAATCGCCAAATGTAGGCATGCACCGTTTTGGCGATATGCCGGCAGATCCTAACTTTCCGATGAGCGACGAAGACAAGCAGAAAATTATGCACACTGCTGTTATGATTAACGAAAACACAATGGTTATGGGATCGGACTGTTTAGAAAACTTCGGACATAAACTAACGTTAGGCAACAGCACTTATGTAATGTTAGATACCGATACGGCTGAAGAAGCTAAAGAGCTTTATGCTGCTTTAACTGAAAACGCCATGAAAATTGAAATGGAATTAGGCGAACAGTTTTGGGCAGAATTATATGCATCGTTCCAAGATCAATTCGGCATCTGGTGGATGGTTCATTTTGAAGGAAACAAAAAAATGGGGTAATCAATTCTTATTTTAACTGTACAAATTATCAGGAAACTTGTCAGTAATCCGCAAGTTTTCTAAAATGTTTAATAATTGAAGATCTAATTACAATTACAAAATATGCCCCATACTTGTCATTCCGGACTTGATCCGGAATCTCATGATACTATTAAAGAAATAATGAGAAGCTGACCCGAGCTTGCGAACTGAACGAAGTTAAACAAGTTCAGCTTGACAAATTTGTAAATTACAATTGTAGCAGATCATCATCTCATAAAACTTAAATTATGAAATTTTTAAAATACACACTTTTTACCCTTTTAGGATTGATCGTTTTAGCACTTATTGTTGCTGCAGTTCTACCTAAAACATTTCATGCAGAAGGTTCAGCGATTATAAACAAACCCAATGCAGAAGTTTTCAACTATGTAAAACACATTAAAAATCAGGAGAATTTTGGGGTTTGGTTTGAACAAGATCAGAACATCATAAAAACTTCTGAAGGAACTGATGGAACTGTTGGCTTTAAATACAGCTGGAAAAGTGAGGAAGTTGGTAACGGATCGCAGATAATCACAAACATTGCAGAAAACAAACGCGTTGATATTGATTTATTTTTGATGGACAGCACCGAACCGGCAAAATCGTTTTTTACAACAGAAGAAGTTAGTGCAAACGAAACCAAAGTTCGTTGGGTGGTTGATGGCGAAATGCCTTATCCGTTTAACCTAATGAGTCTTGTTTACGATATGAACAAAGATTTTGAACAAGGAACCGCAAATTTAAAAGCCGTTTTAGAAAAGCAGTAAGCTAAAATATCTGTTTTAACAGCAGAATATCTTAAAAATTAGCCAGGTACTCATTTATCTTATTATTTTTGTGCATTATTATATTTGTATGAAACTGAAAGTAAATAAATACTTGGCTTTTATAGCACTAGCCTCTTTATCTTTAATATCGTGTGCGGTACAACAGCAGCAAAAACCTACAAAAGTTACGGTTGTAAAAAAATCGGAAACCGAACCGGTTACCAAAACTCCGCAACCTGTTGAACAACCTGCCACAGTTAATGATTTAAAGATTAATTTACCCGAAGTTAAACGCGAATTCCGTGCGGCGTGGATTGCCACCGTTGCCAATATTAACTGGCCAAGCAGAAAAAATCTATCTACCGAAGAACAGAAAAGAGAAGCAATACAATTACTTGATTTATTACAAGATGCCAATTTTAACGCGGTAATTTTTCAAGTACGTCCGGCTGCCGATGCTTTATACAAAAGTAATTACGAACCTTGGTCGTACTATTTAACCGGCGAAACAGGTAAAAGTCCTTCACCTTATTACGATCCCTTGGAATTTTGGATCGAAGAAGCTCACAAACGCGGAATGGAACTACATGTTTGGCTGAATCCTTATCGTGCACATCACTTAAGCGGTGGATCGGTTAGCAGTGAATCAATGGTTAGAAAATCGCCAAGCAATATCGTGAAACTTAAAAACGGTATGTATTGGTTTGATCCGGCAAGTGTAAAAACACAAGATCACGTTTCTATTGTCGTAAAAGATATTGTATCGCGCTACGATATTGATGCGGTTCATTTCGATGATTATTTTTATCCGTATGCATCATACAACGGTGGTGCCGATTTTCCTGATTCTGCTTCATGGAATACTTACAAAAATGCCGACGGAAGCTTATCTAAAGCCGATTGGCGCAGAGATCACGTAAATAAATTCATTGAACGCATTAACAAAGAAATCAAACAAGAAAAACCGTACGTTAAATTTGGTATCAGTCCGTTTGGAATCTGGAAATCGGGTTATCCTTCAGGCGTTGTAGGATCTTCACAATACGATGAACTGTATGCCGATGCCAAATTATGGTTGAACAAAGGCTGGGTTGATTATTTTTCGCCTCAATTATACTGGCCGATTAATTCGCAACGCCAAAATTTTCAGGATTTATTGGAATGGTGGCAGGATGAAAACACTATGAATCGACATTTATGGCCTGGTTTGAATACGGTTGAAGTTAAAGCAACCAACAGATCGACCGAAATTGTAAATCAGATAAAAATTACCGCAGACGTTTTAAGCAAAAACAGCGTTGGTGCAGTGCATTACAGTATTGCAGGACTAACCGACAACAGCGAAATGATTCCGGCATTAAAAAATGGTCCGTACAAAGAAAAAGCTTTGATCCCATTGAGTCCATGGATGAAAATCAGTAAAATTTCAACGCCGTCTTTAACTGTTAGCAACGAAAATTCTTCTATCAACATAAATTGGTCAAACAGTAAATCTGCCGATGCTTTTCAGTGGGTTTTGTACACGCGTTACGATAACGAATGGCAAGTTGAGATCCTTCCGAAAAATCAGCTGAATAAAAGCGTTGCGCGTTCTAAAAACGGAAAGAATTGTAACACGGTAGCTTTAAAGGCAATTGACCGTTTAGGTAACGAAAGTGATTACGCAGCCAAAAAAATATAAGCTCATGAAAACACATATTGTTCTATTACGCGGTGTGAATGTTTCGGGCAAAAACATCGTTAAAATGGCGGTTCTTAAAGCTATTTTAATTGATAACAACTTTAAAAATGTCACAACGTATATACAAAGTGGTAATATTATTTTAAGTTCCGATTTAGAAAAAGATGTAGTTTCAACAAAAGTTCAACAACTTATTCACGATCATTTTCAGTTACAGATTGCTGTTTTTTGTTTGAATCTTCAGGAAATGGAAACCGCTTTAAAGCACAATCCGTTTACAGAGAACATCGAACCAAATAAATTGTTTTTTACTTTTTTGAATGAAGAACCTGCTGCCGATTTACTTGCTGATTTAGAAAAAATCGATTTTGCAACCGATCAGTTTAAGATAATTGATAAAGTGCTGTATTTTTATCTGCCTAACGGAATGAGCAATTCTAAACTGAACAACAATTTCTTCGAGAAAAAATTAAAAGTAACAGCAACTGGAAGAAATTTAAATACCATTCATAAACTTATTGATCTGACTAAAAACAACAGCAATTAGTCGTATTTTGTGTATATCATACTCAAAATGTACTGATTTATTCAATCGTTATTCATTAAAATCCCTTTATTTAAGCGAATTGAGTCTTTGGCATTTTTATTGAATGATGTATTATACAATTATAAATTTATATGTTATGAAAAAAAGTATCTTCACATTTTTTGTTTTAGGATTAACCGTGATTTCTTGTAATAAGAAAGCAACTGAAACAACTATCGAAACAACGATACGTACAGACAGCACGGAGATTATCGCTAACGATACACTTACAAATGTACACGATGGTCATACTACACAAAACTCGTTAGATTGGAACGGAACCTACGAAGCAACGTTGCCTTGTGCCGACTGTGCAGGAATTAAAACGACGATTACGTTAGATAAAAGCGGAACTTTTAAATATGCTGCCGAATATTTAGACAAGAAATTAAAGGTAAACGATGCAGGTGATATTATGTGGCATGACAACGGATCGGTTGCACATTTAAAAGGAAAAGATATCGATATTAAACTAAAAGTTGTTGAAAACGGTTTGGTTGGTTTGGATACCGAAGGTAAAGAAATTGATGGTCCGTTAAAAGAACATTACAACTACAAAAAATTAAATTAATATTATAAAAACCGGAAGTTCACCTTCCGGTTTTTTATTTTAATCGTGTTCTTCTAATTCAAAAAGACTGTCTAAAGGCATATTGAAAATCTTGGCTATTTTTAAAGCCAGAACCGCAGACGGAATGTATTTTTTTGTTTCGATAGAATTAATTGTCTGACGTGAAACTCCGACTTTATCCGCCAAATCTCCTTGCGTTAAATTGTGTCGGGCACGTTCTATTTTAATGTAATTCTTCATTCTTCTCTTTGTTTGGATAATGAATATATTTGCTGTCCAAAATTGGATAATATCATAAGTAAGATGAAAAACATTAACCCAAATCCATTATAATGAGTATAATCAAAATCTAACCAATTGATCAGACTAAAAATAGAGCTCACTAATAATGTTGTTATACCTGTAATTACTCCTAAAAGAACAGCCGTTAACCTAATCTGCAAGTACATTTCATCACCATCATCTTTTGTCCATTGTGTCATAAAAAGTAAGAACATTCCTATCAATGATATACTTGCAGTAATCTTTGAAAGTTTACTAAAGTCTAATAATTCATGAAAATCTGCTGATTTCAGAAATATTAAGATTAAAACAGGCAGAAATATTATTGTTAAACTGATCCACATTTTACTTTTCGGAATTAATCTACTTTTAGTTTTCATAATTAATCATTTTTAGTTAGCTCTTTTCTTAATTTATAAACCTGACTACCAAAAACAAATAATTGCCACCACAAGATCATAAACATTAAAAAGAAACTGTTATGAATCCCAAAATCTGTAAAAGATAGTGTTACTAAATCCCAAATAGAATTTACTAATAGAAAGCCAACTCCAAAAAAAACACTACTTAAGCTAGAAATCAATCTAAACTGTAAATACATTTCGTCTCCATCATCTTTTGTCCATTGAGTAATAAAAAGCAATAACATTCCTAATAAAATTGTAGATGCTATCAAATTTGTAACAATTTTACCATAAGTTTCAAAATCAAGAAAATTAAATATTCTTAATAGAACTAAAAATATGATAGGAATAATAATAAGTGACAGACTAATCCATATGTTGCGCTTTGGAATTAAAATTTTTCTAGTTTTCATATTAGTTAAGTTTATTTGCTACAAATATAAACAAACTTTTCAATTTGTAAAGAAAACTTTACTTTAAGAATCAAAAAAATCGATATGCTATAAAAACATACCGATTTAAAAATATAGTTAGTTTAATTGTATTTATGCTGTTGCAGGTAAATCGCGGGTTAACCAACCACTACGACCTGCGGTTATTATTGCGTAAGGCGTAATCCAAAATAAGGTAAACAAATAGAATACGCTGTAGGTGTATGCTAAAAATGCTTCGGCTATATTGTATTTTTTTGCGTAGAAAAACATTTGAATGCTCGAGAATACAAAGATTCCTGCTAAACTTGAACATACAAAAAGTACTGGATGTGTAACTACAAAAAACAATAACAACACCAATAAAGGATAAGCCATAATTACTTTAACCCACTGCATGGTTAGTAAGATACGTGACCCTGCGGTTGATTCTTCTCTGAATTTTGTAAAAGCAAATTTGCTCATCATAATGTTTTCACGAACATTGCTTCGTTCCCAACGAACAAACATTTTGTACAGACTTTTATATTTTTCGGGAATGTTGGTATATACATACGCATTTTTCTGAAAAAGAACGTGCAAGCCTTGTTTTAAAATCATGTTTGTTATTGCTCGGTCTTCGCCAATATCACTTGGTTGTCCCATAAAAGTCTGGTTCATCCAATCTTCTAAACAATTCATTACCGCATCTTTTCTATACGCTGCCAACGCTCCTGGTGTACATAAAACCGAACCAATGGCACTTTGTGCAGATCGAACAAATTCAAAACTAAAAACAAAACTTACGTTTAGCATTTTTGGAATCAAACCTTTTGCTTTGTTTAAAACTCGAACGTTTCCTGCTACGGCTCCACATTTTTCATTCACTGCAAACGGACTTACCAAATTTCGTAACGTATCCTCTTTCACAATAGAATCACTATCTACTGTTACAAAAACATCTCCGGTTCCTTCTTTAAAACCACGATAAAGCGCATGGCGTTTCCCCATATTTTTTGGTTGCTGATAAATAGTCAATCGGTCGCCCAATTTAGCTTTTGCTTTCAGCATCCATTGCCAGGTATCATCTTTACTTCCATCATCAATCGATAAAATCTGTAATTTTTCAGCTGGGAAATCACTATCAGCCAAACTCAATAAGGTTTCATAAACCAGTTTTCCTTCATTATAAGCAGGCACAATTACCGTACAAGTTGGCAATTTATCGTTACTTACCGCTTTTATAGGTTTGTATTTTATGTACAACACAATTAAATAGGTTAAAAAACTTAACTGCAAAACCAATAAGGTTAAGGCAATGTAGTTTATCGATGCACCCCACCACGTACTCATACGTTCAAAGTGCAGTTTTTCCATATCGGGCTGAAAGTTTATAAACGTAGCTATAGACAACACCATTAAAATTAGCGTGGCACCTACTACTAAATAATCTTTGTTTTTTAGGGAATTTAGTGAAAGTTGATCTAAAAATTTAGTTCGATCTGCTTTTTGTTTGGATTCATCATCTCTAACAATTTTAAGATGATTATTCTCCAATGAAGATTGCGTGTCTAAAAACGGTTTGCTTTTTAAACACTGGTTGGTGGTTGTGGGCATATACTTTATTTTAAGAAATAAAGCGTTTGAATTTTTATTGGTTAGATTAAAATGATCAAACACTTTTCTGTTTTGTCTTGTATAAGTTTTTCAAGTACTGTGCCACTGGCTTTTTTAACAAGAAAGCGTTAAATTTTAAGATAAATTGAGGTTTTATTGTAGAAGCCAATCCCCAAATTGGGTACACTACTACCCTATATCCCATTTGTTAATCTGTTGATTTTAAATATCAGTTTTATATTTTTACAGGATCAAAAGCATGGTTTAATAAAAAATCCGTTATCAAACGATAACGGATTTTAAGATTACTTTTTATAGTTTACAAAGAATTCATGCAGCGCACGGATCCCGGTTCCGGTTCCGCCGTTGCCTTTATAATTTTCGGTAGCAGTTGTAAATGCAGGTCCGGCAATATCAATATGCACAAACGGAGCTTTCGCAAAATGTTCTAAAAACTTTCCGGCTGTAATGGTTCCGGCTGTACTTCCGCCAATGTTTTTTAAATCAGCACAAGTAGATTTCAGCTGCTCTTTGTAATCATCCCATAAAGGCAATTGCACCATACGTTCGTACACTTTTTCACCAGCATTTAAAATATCGTTGGTAACATTGCTTGATGCGTTGCTCATTAAACATGCTGCGCGAGTACCAACCGCAACCAAAGCAGCACCTGTAAGCGTTGCCGAATTTATAATCAACTCGGGAGTATATTTTGTAGCATAACTAATGGCATCTGCCAAAATCATACGTCCTTCGGCATCGGTATTCAACACTTCAACCGTAGTTCCATCCATCATGGTAACGATATCGCCCGGAGCATACGCATCGCCACCCGGACGGTTATCAGTCGCAGGGATCAAGCCTATAATATGAACATTCAGTTTGTTTAATGCTGCTGCGTAAACCGTTCCTGCCATCATTGCTGCACCGCCCATATCAGATTTCATTAAATCCATTGAGTTTGGCGTTGGTTTTAGCGACAATCCGCCGGTATCGTAAACAACACCTTTTCCAACCAGAACAATTGGTTTATCATTGATAGGATTTGCAGGTTTGTATTCCATTACCGTAAAGGTTGGCGGTTGAATAGAACCTTTATTTACTGCAAGCAATCCGCCCATTTTTAAGGCTTCGATTTCTGATTTACGAAAAACTTCTACATGAAAATGTGCTTCATCGCCAATTTCCTGAATTTCTTTTGCCAACTGATTTGCCGTTAAGAACGAATTTGGTTCGTTAACCATATCTCGAGCCCAGAAAACCGCTTTTATTACATTGTTGATTCGGTTTATTTCTTCGGCTGAAATATCGCCTAACATAAAAATATTCTCTAAAGTATATTCACGATCGTCGGCATCTTTAAAATATTTTAAAAACTGGTAGTTCGATAGTGCCAAACCTTCAGCCAACGCCAACGTAGTTTCGCCTGACCCGATGATGGTAATGTTGGTTGCTTTTTTATCTAATTTTTGTCGGATATTAAAACCTGCAACACGCATTTTTTCCAAATCGTTATTTTCTTTTACGAAAAAGTAGAATTGGTTGCCTATTTTAAAAAAATCTTCTTTTGTTTCTGCGGTTTGAAAGGTTTTAAAAGCCTCACTAACATAATCAGGTGTTTGATTATTTAAAGAAGTTTGCTCGTTTACAACATAAACAAAAGCAGTTCCTTTAATTTCTTGAGTTAATTGTAACATTGTTTGTTTTATTTTGATTTCAAAAGTACGAAAAAGTAATAAAAAACTTTACAAATTACCTGCAGACAATAAAAACGGTAAAAGAAACCCTAAAAATATTGCTAACAATATAGCAACAATTAATGGTAGCGTAATATCTTTTGATCGATACTTAGTTGTACCGATATAATTTTTCCATAAATAATCTATTGTAAACTTAATTGTGAAATAAGTAAATATTATTCTTATAACAAGTTGCAAAATATCGAATCCGAAAACTGATCCTAAATCAACAAGACTAACCAACACAAGATAAACTAATACTAAAATTATTTGATCAAAAATCAAAAGCAATAAAAAAGCACCTACAAGAACTAATACTATTTTTGTAAGCGCCCCCTTTTCTAACTTAATTCCTGTTCTTAAATTTTCAAAAAGCATATAAAAACAAACCAAAGGACTTAAAACTACACCTAAAACAATAATATTGGTTTTTGAATACATTTTTTCATACTCTTCATTTTCCTTACTATCTATTACGATATTGTCATCTAAATCATTATCCTTTAAAAAGTCTTTACTTCTTTTATTGATAATCATTTGTTTAATTCTAACTGATTCGGCTTCTGAAAAATTATAATTACGTTCTTTTGTTAAGATTTCAAACGCACTTTCACATGCGTCACCAACAAATTTATTATCTTCCTTTAAATAACCCAAAAGTTCTTTGTCTGATAATTTTCTGATTTTACTTATATCAATACTCATATTGTTTTTTTGTGTTTGTCAAAAATAATATTTTATCTTTGATTCTATCTAAATTCCCACCATGCAAAAATCGCTATTTATAAAATTGTTTGTGCTGTTTGTTACAGTAAATATGAGTTGCTTTTCTTTAAATGCACAGAAAAAATCGACTGCAATATCCACTGATAATAAAATTACCGAAAAAGTTCTACAGGAAATTTTAGACAATAACAAACATTTTGCTTTACAAGGAAAAGTTGCCGATTATATTCCAGAATTAGGAAAAATGACTGCCGAAGCAATTGCTTTTTCCGTGGTTGATACAAACGGAAAAGTTGTAAGCGTAGGCGATACTGACAAGAAATTTACCATGCAGAGTATTTCTAAAATTATTGCATTGATGGTAGCTGTCCAGGAAAACGGCGAAGAAGCTGTTTTTAAAAACATGGGCTATTTTGGATCAGACAAACCTTTTAATCATTTTGGAAGTTTGGAAATCACAGGCAAACCACTAAACCCAATGATGAATGCCGGCGCAATTTTAACGGTTTCGATGATTGAAGGCGATGGCGAAACTGCTTTTCAAAAGGTGTTGAAAATGGTTCGGTTTATTACAAAAAACAACAATATTAACTATAGCGAAGCTGTTTATTTGTCTGAAAAAGAAACCGGACACCGTAACCGCGGAATGTTCCATATTATGAAAAACAGCGGATTGATTAACGGAACAGAAGATCAATTAGACAATTATTTTAAACAATGTTCGATAGAAGTTACAGCGGAAGATCTGGCTAAAATTGGATACTTTTTTGCCAATGAATGCGTTCGATTTGATGGCGATGCAACGTATAAAAATGCCGATTTATCTAAACTGATTCAATCGCAGATGATGATTGCAGGTATGTACGAGTTTAGCGGTGAATATGCCCGCAGAATTGGCTTACCGAGTAAATCGGGTGTTGGTGGCGGAATTACCGTAAGTGTTCCGGGTAAAATGGGAATTGGTGTTTTTAGTGCGCCTTTAGACAGTCACGGAAATTCGGTTGCTGGTTACCAAATGATATTGAATTTTTCTAATCGATTTAGACTAGGTATCTTTTAAATACTATTAATCTTTAACTATATCAATTTCAACACCTAACTTTACAGCTTCGGTCACAAATTCATCCAATAAATCATCATTTTTAATTTCAATTGAAACAATTTTATTTTCTAAAATATCATCTGTATTCTTCTTTGCCACTTTTAGATCCAACCCTAATAAATTGTATTGAAGTTTTGTAAACTGAACTTTATTAAATCCAAAGTTCCATTTTTTTACAACTATTTTATTCATTTTCGAAATCATTTCATCTGTCTAAAAGT
>Ga0233365_1000335_pt1 | contig 22250 bp, 24 predicted proteins | sample ElkDunMinimDraft_27_FD_191535 | JGI IMG/M metagenome (GOLD analysis project Ga0233365, IMG submission 191535) | Fecal eukaryotic communites from dung pellets of Tule Elk in California, USA - Elk Dung C36 | ecosystem: Host-associated > Mammals > Digestive system > Large intestine > Fecal | place...
ATGGTTGTAAACATATCGGACACAACCAAAATGCTTATCCAACAACACTTTTTGCGTTTGTGTTGGTTGAAGTTCAAATCGATATGTCCGAAAAATTGTCTTCATGCTACTATTAAATAACCCGCCCTGGTGAAATTAATTAAGAAATAATAGGTAATATATTGATTAAGATACTGGAATTCAGCAATCTTAATATCGAAAAACAATCAGTATCTATATCAAAGGTAGCAAATGATTAGCTAAATATGTTAGCAATAATTAATTCATTTAATATTAATTCTTTTCCACCTATCCATATTAGCAGCAATCAAAAGACGACTGATAATAATCTTTTGTAAACCCACTACATTTTTTTGTAAATATTCCGTCGAGTTTGAGAAACATGCACAAAAAAAACCGCTATGACTAAAAAAAAGTAATTCCTCAGACCATTCGTGGGTGCATACTCAATCAGGGGTAGTCGCTTACATCCCACAGGCTAAAGACCTCTGGGTTTTACGCTCTGTTTTATAAATTTCCAAGTAACTCAACCAGAAGCAAAGTGTACTCTCAGCTCCTTGATTTCGATTAACGCCATATTTTTCCAATCCATCACAACACCCTTTGGTCAGCGGGTCATAAACTTGTACAGCTTGATCATTCATGCCAAAAAACCACAGAAATGCCCTGTTTTTTTTATTCCGGTAGCTCTGTGAACCAGTATCCTTAAACATTTGCTGATACAAAAGAATGATGGAATAAACCTCAATCGGTTGTTGACCATACTCGCTTACTAACTTATTTTTTTGGAACCACTCCTCATTACCGATAATTGAAAGATGCTGCTTTTTAAATAGAACATCATCTAAAAAATTAAATGCTTGCAAGGAAATTGTTTTCATTTGCTCACTATCAAAATACACGGATGCATCCATAAGAGCTAATGGAAGGATAGCATTATCGTAAGCGATGATCTCCTCAAACCAATGCCATTGTTCAGTTTTAGCGCCTTGGTATTGTTGCACCATGTAATTCGCAAGCTGTTTCAACATCGCTATTTTATCATTTTCTGGATATATATGCACAAAAGATCGTAATCCCAGAATGGTGTAAGCAACCGCTCGTAAGGACTTAAGTTGTGCGATCTGACTGCAAGCGCGATCAAATATTTCTTTGGCTATTGAATGAAATTCGCTTGCGTGCTTATTTTCTAATAATGCACCGAGCGCCCACATTGTGCGGCCGAAGCTATCTGGGGAACCTATGCTCTCAGGGAATTTATAATCGATGCTAATAAAGTTTATAAAGCTCCCGTCTTCTTGTTGCATATAGTATATAAATGATAAATACGTATTGAGCAAAGTTCTCTGTTGAGTTGAGGGTGTCTGCGTAATTGACTTACTTATTAGTAGCAGTGCACGGCAGTTATCATCTAAACAGTATCCGTGATGATAGTTCGGAATGTTAAATTTGGCATGCTGTAAAATTCCAAAACTATTGGTGAGCTGTTGAACATGATGATAGTCTATATGAGGAATACTTGAAAAAATTTCATCAATTTTTTCTGAAATGGCTTTATCGTGCATTTTATGATGTTTAAACCTTAGGATCGGCTGTAGTAATATCTTTACTTTTATTTAAATTTAATTTGAGTATCTTTTTTTGCCACGACAAATCCAACAATTCTTGACTTGGATTGCTATTCACGATAGAACTGTCCAAGACAACTTTTTTAGAGAGATCAAGATGTTTCAAGCCCAAGCTCTTCCATGTCATCGTTTGACCCATATCATGTGCTTTTTTTCTATAATTGGCTAGCAAGCTGGGGTTAGCTAATAGTTCTTTAATGGCTTTTGCCAAAGCATTAGCATCTTTGAAATCAAAGAGTATTCCTCGACCATCGGATAAAAGATCTACCGCATACCAATAAGGAGTCGATAATATAGCGGCACCAGCACCCATCGCAAAAGACAGTGTTCCACTGCTGATTTGATTAGCATTTGGATAGGGGCTCACATACATATCGCAAGCGCTTAGGTACGTTTTTAAAAGATCATCCTGGGCAAACTGATTAATAAATTTCACTTTATCTTTAATCTGTAATGCTTCTACATGCTGGATTAACTCATCTCGGTAATCTTCGCCTTCTTGTTTTAGTACATTTGGGTGGGTAGTGCCGAGAATAATATATAAAAAATCTGTATCCTCTATTTTTGAAACGGCTTCGATGGCTGTTTCATATCCTTTACCTCTTCCTAAAAATCCAAAACTCAGTAATATCTTTTTATTGAGTAATCCCAATTTTTCTTTAGCCTGGAACTGTGATAAGGAGAATTCTGGAACTCCATGGGGGATGTAGACTATTTTATCAGGATTCAGGTGGTAGACATCTATTAAAATCTGAGTTGATTTTTTCGACATGACCGTGATCTGGCTACTTTTTTTGGCTAAATGTACAATGTTTATCTCTTGTTGTTGAGTAGGGTGATCAAGAATCGTGTGAAAATTGGTAATTAATGGAATTTCTAAAGCTTCTACTAATTGATTTATATACACACCAGACTCACCGCCAAAAATGCCAAATTCATGCTGTATTATGCAAAGATCGTAATGTTGATTAATCCACTCCGCTGATTTTAAATAGTCTGCTGGGTTAAATTGATCGATGACTCGTTTGACTTCCATCGGATACGGCATCTGCTTTCCATCTGAAATTGCCAAAACATGGACTGTTTCATCTGAATTAGTTACTAATGATTTGTACAAATCATTAGTAAAAGTCGCAATTCCACATCTCCTTGGAATATAGGTGCCTATAATTATTATCTTCATTGTTCTGCTCACGTTTATGCTGCGAATGTATTTAGCGGTATATAGGTAACATCTGAATCAGGAGATAGTTCGCATGTATGGAAAATAAATATAAAACATCCGTAAAAAATGTTCCCTGTATTAGAAACAATTAGTGAGTTAATGTGTATTTTGTTGTATGGCTATAACTCTGAGCAGAAAGGAAATATATTTTAGACCCTATTTGGATCGCGTATTGGCGCGGAGATTTGATTTAGGGGAAGAAAGATCAATCAATATTATTAAGCGGGTTCTTACCCTTACTGATTCCCAACAAATAGATGTATTAAATCAAATCTTACGGAATTACGCGAAACGTCATCGGAGTATGATTAGTATTCTGGAACGAAACTTTAGTTTTAAAGAAAGTCTGCTTAAGAAAATGAATATTGAGAAAGCTGATTTAAATGACCGAATCAGGTTAATTATTGGTGCTTATTTTACCATGGAGTATTCCATCGAGGCAGCGGCTTTTTTCAATCCTTCTATTGTGCTTTCGCCGGATCAAACGCAGTTAGGGCCGAAAGAAAAACGCTTGGTATTTAGTTTTCGCGCGGTGGGAGAAGGACATATTTCATCTATTGTTTTTCGTTCAGCAATCATTGATGAAAACATGAATATTAAACTGGAGGAGATCGGCAACTTATTAGATAAACCTAAGCATGTCAAAAGTCATCGCTATAAGAAAGGTGAGTTTATAGAGAAACTACTTCAACTACATCAACCTGAAGACGATGTCCTTCGGTTGGTCGAAGATAAATTGACAGATCACTTTACTTATGATGAGTTAAATCGTTTTGTCAAAGAAATTAAAGTAGAAAACCAGTTGGATCATGACGCCTTAATTCTGATGCAGCAAATTATGTGGCTGGCATCCTCTCATTATGAGGTTTCTTATTCTTTAGATACCGCTATTTCTGAACGGGTCATATTTCCGGTTAGCGATACGGAAAAAAATGGTATTGAAGATGCGCGCTTTGTTAGGTTTATTAGTAGTTCCGGTCGGATAACTTATTATGCCACGTATACCGCCTATGATGGATTTTCGATTTTACCAAAATTGCTTTCAACAAAAGATTTTTTAAATTTCAAAATTCAACCCATCAATGGAAGAATAACCAATAAAGGTTCCGCCATATTTCCCCGGAAAATCAATGGAAAATATGCCATGATCTGTCGAATAGACGGTGAAAATAATTACATCACTTTTTCCGATACAATACATAATTGGCAGCAGGAAATGACTTTATTAACGCAACCAGAATATCCATGGGAATTTGTTCAGATGGGAAATTGTGGATCACCCATTGAAACAGATAGGGGATGGCTCGTTATTTTGCATTCCGTAGGTCCTATGCGTGAATATACTTTAGGGGCCATGCTATTGGATCTTAATGACCCTACTATCGTTTTAGGTAAACTTCAAGAGCCTATGATGTATCCCACTCACAAAGAGCGAAATGGGTATGTACCCAATGTGGTTTACTCTTGTGGTCAAATTATACATGAAGGTCATTTAGTGATACCGTATGGATTTTCTGATCATGAATCTACCTATGCGACAATTCCATTAGAAGAATTGCTGGAAGAATTACTACCCTTAAAAAAGAACTAAAAATTTTACATGGTCATACAAATGGTTATATACTAGCTGAAGGAAATTTATCTTTAGAGTTGATTTGCTAATCATTATTTCTATTTTTAATAGAATTATAAAAACCAACCGCTATGATTAGAATTAAATGCTGTGCCTCCTTAGTAATTATGCTCGCCAGTTTCATATGGTCTGAAAATGTGTCTGCTCAAGAGAAAAGAGAAATTAGCTTAAGCACAGAAATTAAAAAACTAGCTGATATCTCCTTATTACCCGTATATGCTGCTGGATCGATTGTAAAACAAGAATCGTCGTACGACCGATCATTTGGCAATGATGATGGTTTTGATGGTACTCACTCTTATTTATATAAAAACGATCAAGGTGATTTGGTTTTATTTGACCAGAAAGGACCCGGCGTATTAGAACGAATTTGGACCCCTACACCAACTAATGATACCTTGGATTTTTATTTTGATCAGGAAGATAAACCGCGGTTATCAATCCGGTTTGCTGATTTATTTACAGGTAAAGTGTATCCCTTTATCCAACCCATCGTTGGGAAGAAGGTAGGGGGGTACTATAGTTATTTACCCTTGCCCTATCAAAATGGTTTAAAAATTGTAGCCCGTTCAGAAAAGATATTATTCCATCAATTTCAATATAGAAAACTCCCTGAAGCAGAAAAGGTCATCACTTTTTCCAATGAAATAAGTAAAGAACAAGATGATGCGATTAATAAAGCTGTAGAGGTTTGGAATTATGGCAATCACTCCGTGGAAAGTCTATATACGCAAGAGCATACCCTGATCGGTAAAACTTCGGTTTTAAGACCGAATCAGTCTATTACCATAGCCGAAATAAACACCGGTGGTAGGATATTAGGAATTGAATTGGATTCTGCTGAATTATTCAGAGGAAAACTGAGAAATGTTGCGCTAAAAATTACTTGGGATAATAATTCTTCTCCAGCTGTTTTAGCGCCCGTAGCGGAATTCTTCGGATATTCTTTTGGCAGAGAGTCTATGCATAGTTTACTTTTGGGTGTGAATAAACAAAGTAAGCTCTATGCTTATTTCCCAATGCCTTTTGATCAAAAGGCACGCATTGAGCTTGTTGATTTATCTTCGGATTCGGCAAAAGAACCATTAAAAATACGATCTAAGGTTATTTACAGTAATCAAAAAAGAGATGCAGCGCGAGAAGGAAAATTTTATGCGCACTGGAAAAGAGAAAAACCAGCTTTAGGATCATACTATGATTTTTTAAAAGTATCTGGTAAAGGGCATTATGTAGGAACAATATTGCAATGCCAGGCTACTGATTTCACCAATTTTACAGAATTTTTTGAAGGTGATGATAGTACAAATGTAGATGGTCTTATGACTGTTCATGGAACAGGCTCTGAAGACTATTTCAATGGTGGTTGGTATGCGCAACCAGCAGGGTGGGTGGAACCTATTTCTGGTCAGATTCACGGCTGTTTATATTACTCCTTGCCGCAAGGCAGAACGGCAGCTTACCGTTTCTTTTTGTCTGATAAAATGCCTTTTAACAAAGAATTCTACCATGGTATTGAGCACGGTCCCGTGGATAATAACCGGCCAGTGGATTATTCTTCTATTGCATTTTATTATGCACCAAAACCCTTATCGGTTCCAACAGAATTAAGTCTAGAAAACACAAAATTTGACAATCCAGAGCAGTACTCTTTTTATCCTAGACTGATGGATTATTTAACCTATCAAGGTGATATGAATAGGGATGGGTATGAAGGAAAGCAAGCTAAAATGAATATCGCGGTGGAAGATGTACCCCAAGGACAATACGCTGTCTATGTTCGAAATGAAACAGCCATGCCCAAAGGCTTGACAATTGCAACGGAACAAGCTAAAGTAAAAGGGAATAGTAATAAGAAAGAATTAGGCGAGGAGTTTATGTATCTAGGTGATTTAACCATTGATGAAAACAAGGGACCTCGTGAAATTACTTTTTCTTCGGATCAATCCGTGAAATTTAAGTTCGATGTATTGGTGCTATCAAAAATTAAATAAGCATTTTTAAGGATTGACAATTCGACTCCCTTAATAAGAGTTCGGATCGGACCAATGAGTTAATAAACAACACCAAGGAATATGAAATTCATCCATACATCTTCCTTGGTGTTTTTTTATTGTAATAAGCATTGAACTTCATTTGATATAATAAAGGATATCGGATAGGCCGTTAAAATAAAACCAAACAGGGTTAGTCGGTATCCTTAATTTCAATTGGTTGACGCTCTAAAAAAAGCGAAAAAGAACCTTATCTATATAATCTATTAACCACAATATAATTCCAACCCTATCAACCCAGAATCAACTCCATTTTAAGCGGACTTATTATTACCTTTGTAGCCATGTCATTAACAGGATTAATTTCGCAAGATACCATAATTGCACTGGCTACTTCACCTGGCGTGAATGGCGCAATTGCAGTAATTCGTTTGTCAGGAAGCAAGGCGATTGAATTGGTGAATGAGGTTTTTAAGGGGAAGGATCTAGCTAAGCAAGATTCACATACCGTACATTTTGGTACACTTAGAGACCAAGAGATTATTATAGATGAGGTATTGATTACCCTATTTAAAGGTCCGAATTCTTATACCAAAGAAAACGTGGTTGAAATTTCGACGCATAACTCTAAGTTTATTATTGAACGCGTTATCAATTTATTAATCAAGAAAGGAGCTCGTGCTGCGAGAGCTGGGGAATTTACACTTCGGGCTTTTATTAACGGTGGTATGGACCTTTCACAAGCGGAGGCTGTTGCTGACTTAATTGCCTCAAATTCCGCTGCCTCCCATCAAATAGCGATGCAGCAAATGCGCGGTGGTTTTTCAAATCAGCTTAAAAAGCTACGCGAAGATTTAGTCAATTTTGCTTCACTGATTGAACTAGAATTAGATTTCTCGGAAGAGGATGTTGAATTTGCAAACAGGGAACAGTTAAAAACATTAATCCAAAATATTTTATCGGTAATAAATAAATTAGTTCAATCCTTTGAGCAAGGAAATGTACTAAAAAACGGGGTTCCTGTCGTGATAGCAGGGAAGCCTAATGTTGGAAAATCAACTTTGCTTAACGCCCTATTAAATGAAGAACGTGCCATCGTTTCAGAAATAGCAGGTACAACCAGAGATACCATTGAAGATGAAATTAATATCAATGGGATAACCTTCCGATTCATCGACACGGCGGGTATTCGTCAAACGCAGGATGTCGTTGAGGCAATAGGAGTAGAGCGTACCCGTGAAAAAATGAAAAAAGCTCGATTGATCATTTATTTATTCGATCCGATAAATGATCACATAGCTGCGGTTCAGCAGCAGATTACTGAGCTCCAAAGTTTGAATATTCCATTTGTCACCATCGTTAATAAAAGTGATTTAATTGATGCAGATCAAAAGAAGGAATTTGGAGTTCTGAATCCAATTTACATATCAGCAAAACATCAAATTGGTATTGAAGAGTTAAAGGAAGAATTGCTTCGGCAGGTAAATCTTACGAATGTTAATACGGATGACATTATGGTAACCAATATTCGTCATGTGGAAGCCTTACAAAATACGCAAATAGCATTAGAAAAGGTATTGTTCGGAATCGATAATCCGGTGACCTCTGACTTCCTTGCACTTGATATAAGACAGGCGCTTCATCATCTTGGTGAAATCACCGGAACAGTAACAACTGATGATTTATTAGAGAATATTTTTAGTAAGTTTTGTATCGGCAAATAAAGCTGGTTTCCTTTGTTAAGGTATACTCTTTTTAATTCACGATCAGTAAATTAGCTGATAGTCTTTTCTTTTTAATTCCTTTATCAATACATTTGCTGCCTCATATTAGTGAGAAAACAAACAGTTAGAAAGCAAATAAAAATGAAAAGCCGATTCTTAAGCCTACTTATCGTTGTATTATTATCGAATAACTTATTCGCACAATCTCCGACCAGCTATGACACTGTAACTGTTGGAAACATAAAACAGGTTATATCATACACTGGAAGTAAAGATTTACCAATTATACTGTTTTTGCATGGAGGTCCCGGAAGTTCAAGGATGAAACAGGCAGATATTTTTTCCAATATTCTTCAAGAACATTTTCTAGTAGTGCAATGGGACCAGAGAGAAACTGGTAGAACACTTGCTTTGAACAAATCCTCAGTTCCTATCACTTTAGAGTTAATGGAAAATGATACTTATGAACTTATAGACTTGATGTTAAAAAAGTTTAAACAAAAGAAATTGTATCTCGTTGGTGAATCTTGGGGAACTGTTCTTGGTTTTAAAGTGGCAGAAAAGCATCCCCAACTTTTGAACGGCTATATAGCATTCAGTCCAGTTGTGAACCAGATTAAGAGCGAACAAATATTGTTAGAAGAATTAAAACTCTTTGCAAAGGAAAAAGGTAATACTGCAGCTCAAAAAGAATTGAAAGCTGTTGAATTTCCTTACAAAAATTATCAGGACTTGTACTACTCAAGAAGATGGATGTTAGACTACGATGGACATCTAATATCAGAGAAAGACACTGCGGCTTTAAAGCAATATATTGAAGACTGGTCAAAAGCTTGGCTGCCAACATGGAATGAAGCAATGCTGCAAAATCTTTCAGCTGATCTACCAAAGATCGACTGCCCAGTATATTTCTTTTTAGGGGAAAAAGATTTGCAAACTAATTTCAACGTCGCGAAAGACTACTTCAAAATCTTAAAAGCACCAAAAAAGAAAATATTCTTGTTTAAGACCGCTGGACATTCAGTGTTAACTGAAGAAGCAGAACGAGTTCAAGCAATAATCGTAGAAGATATCTTAAAAGTAAACTAAGAGTATTATCCTGGGCCAAACCCAAAACGTTTACTTATCTTTATTTCGCAATTTGAAATTGCCGTTAAAACTTATTTTTAACGGTTGTACCTTGTTTGTATATTACGGTTCAACGCCTTAAAATCGTACTTTTTTGTCTAGTAGTTTTAAATACGTGAAAATAATTCCACTATGTTCCGCTTCGTGAAAGTTAGCAGCTTGTAGTGCCTGTAAATGATTTTTCATTTGAAAACCAATAGGTAAGCTAACAGGTTCATAGTTTACAAATAATCGCGATTCCAGATCTTTCTCAAGGTGATTAACTGTATCAAGCAATAAATGTTTCACTTCATTAACATCTGGAATAATTTTCCAAAAACGTGGAGACGTACCAATTTTGAAGGTTTCCATGAATTCTTGTGATATATACATTGGTAGTCCACTACGCATATACATGTGTCTCTGTTGCGATGTGATACAATGACCAATTTGCCAGATTATATTATTGTTAAAATTTTCAGGTATTTTAAATAGTACGTCGTAATCAACTGTTTCCATTAATTGCAATAGCCTAGTCCTGCTAGCTCTTAAAATTTCACATTCGAATAGGTCATTAGAAAGCAAAATTTTAAAATCATCACGTGGCGGATTATTTTTTGCTGATGATTTTAAGAATTTAGCTACACCTGAAAACATTCGACTGACTCTTTTTCGTATGGAGAATGATGGCCTTATTCAAAGGTTGGCTCATGGTATCTATATTAAACCAAAGAAGGATCCTTTTCTGGGTACGATATATCCTACTATCGAAGAGATTGCAAAGGGAATTGCTAAAAGAGATAAAGCTCGCATTACTCCAACAGGTGTGATGTCATTGTATTTACTAGGGCTTACACCACAGGTGCCATTAAAGGCGGTGTACTTGACGGATGGTTCCCAACGTGAAGTGAAAATAGGGAATCGAACCATTAAATTTAAACGAACTGTTCCCAAAAGCTTTGCCATAAAGGATGAGTTATTGCATCTTATTGTGCAGGCTTTTAAGGAGAAAGGACAACAGGAGATTACCGAAGAATTTTTAAGCACCATCAAGCAGGCTGTGAAAATGTTAGATGAGAAGGTGATGAAGAATCAAGTAGCATATGCACCCGTATGGATTCAAAAACAAATCATAACCTTTAGAATGACCCCTATTTAAAGCAGATGTTTAATATCTTCAAATTGTAAAGATTAGTATAAAATAAACTTATAAGTTGATTTAATGAAAATTGTCAATATATTTGCATATCGGTTATTCGCCTTTCTCTATGATGGGGAGGTGGATAATGAGTATAGCAGATTAATGGATTTATGGACGGATACTGAATATGTACGAGATTTCTTAATTGAAAATGAAGCTGATATTCCACCAAATAAAACTAAAAGACAATTTGTCGAATATATTCGTGAAGATGCCATACATGTCGATGAACAACTTATAAAATTAACAGAATCTGATGATGAATCTTTGTCAAACTTCTTTCGACCATTACATAACAGTGAATTTCAGTTAAAAGTTTTATCTCTGCTAAAGGGCCGACAGCATAGTTTACGTTTATATGCAATTAGAATAGATGAAGATACGTTTGTAATAACCGTAGGAGCTATAAAATTACCCTTACATCATTTGATGGAAGATAGAGCCCATACGATAGAAGAATTGCGTAAATTGATTAGTGCGAAAGATTATTTAAAAAATAAAGGCATTTTTGATGAGGATTCATTTTTTGAATTTCTAAACGAAGATTAAGATGACCAACAAAGAAAAATTTCTGGCTTTAGTTTCTAAAGAAGAGACCAAAACGGTACAAAGAGCCAAGGCGAGGCTTGCTCATAAAAAATATAGCAAATTGTCTAATCTGATTGCTTTTGAGATTTTAGAGCGATTGGACGAGTTGGGATGGAAACAAGTGCAGTTGGCAAAGAAGATGGGCGTGTCTCCCCAGCAGGTGAGCAAATGGGTCAAAGGAACTGAAAATTTCACGATTGAGACCTTGGTGACTTTAAGTGAGGTTTTGGGTGTAGAGTTGATTGCCGTGGCACCTAAGAAAGATCAAAAGCTTGTGGACGAGATTAAATTTAAATATTCTGAAGAATATACTGTTTTCGTAACTCAAAAGCGTTTATTGCCTCGTATCACGATAAATAAGACTACAGTTTATGAAAACCTGTACGCTTTAGCCAATTAATATGAGTAAAAAAAAATTGCCAATCCCTTTTAAAATTGTAAAGGTAGAAGAAAATCAGTTTTCTGTCTTTGAAGATACACTTGTGGTCGATGCATCCATTCAGCAACAGATTGGCTTTGGCTTCGGTGTCGATATAGAAAACAAAGTGATTGCGGTATCTATGGAGTTTGTATTGAATAAAAATGAACTACCTTTAATCAAACAAGAAATAACCTGTTATTTTGAACTTAAAGAAGAAGTGTTCAATACATTGCTAAAAAAAGATAAATTGATCTTGCCTTGCGAGTTCGGGAAACATTTAGCCGTGGTTTCTACGGGAACAGCGCGGGGTGTTTTGTATGCTAATACGAAGAATACCGAATTCAATAATTTCTTGATTGGATTAATTAATGTCGATAACATGTTCAATGAAGATATCGTCGTAGAAATTTAAACATATTGTATAAAAAGGCCGTCTTGACTATTATGTAAGAAATATTAGTTCAACATTTCTAATACCTGGTCAATCCAATTTTTATCATTCGAAAGATATATTTCAGGCGTGATCCCAACACCTTCATATTTAATGAATTCCTTCCAGTCATCATTGAGGTCGGTAAATGATATTTTAAAAACTCCTGATGGTGAAAACAATTTTGGCGGATAATTTATTCCATAAGTGAGCATTCCACGAGTTCTATCTCCCATGACTGTAACATTCGGTAATTTTGAAGCTCTTAGGGTAAATTGTTCGGCATTACTGACAGTTGAATAGTTGGTAAGGATGATTGCTTTACCTTTATACTTCTTTATCATCTTCAAAAGTGGATTCGAACTTTTATCATTGCCACCATAATTATTTCTAAGATCAATTATCAGATTTTTTGGTAACCTTTTCTCTTTAACTTGTTCATAAAATTTTATTGCGTTATTTAATTGGGATAATTGGAAAGAGCCAACTCTCAAATAATCTGTTTGATTGTTAATATTTTGATGAAAATATAAAGGAAGATTTTGATTGGGAAAATAATACTTACCTTGATTTGCTTCCTTACTCCAGTTGCTCCCAACAAAAAAATCACCATTATAATAATCCCTAACTTGGCTAAGCTGTTTACCTGTAACTGTTCCAGCAAGAATTTTAAAACAATTGTTTTCTTCTGGAATGATGTAGGCCATGATTTCCCCAGCCTTCCATGATGGGGCTTGGGATTCTAATATGATACCTAAATATCTATTTTTGCACTTAATAATACCGATTTTGATTACACCTTGAACATAATAGATTCCTTCGATACTGTCAGTCAGATTACTTCTTAATCTCTCTTGTAAACGATCCAGATTATACTTTGAAAAGTGATAAAAACCTTCAGTTGTCTTTAAAAGTGTATCTAATTTTGACGTATCCTGCAAATCCTCTAAACTGTAGTAAACGTTACTGGTAAATACTGAATTATGTAAATCAAGGATTACATCTACTAATCCATGTAATTCTGCGCATGCGTCTATGACGTAGTAGGAATCAGATGCATTATTTTTTATCTCCAGGTACTTTAACTCAACCTGTTCATGTTTATTCTTCTGCGTTTTATAAGAGATCGATTCTTTTAGGTTTTGATAGGTAAAGTCCAAATCCAGCAAAAATTCCTCTTTTGAGAGCTTTTGACAAAGTACATTCTGTACGTTCAAGAAAAATATGACGATTATGACAACACGTATTTTCATTTAATTGGTTAGTAATTAATGAATAAATGAGGAATACAATATATAAAACTTTCTTCAATTTCAGTAGCCAACTTCGTACGAGTTACCTTTATATTTTTGATAGTGGATTGGTAGAAAGTCAGAGAAAAATAGCGTATCTAAATAGGATTAATCCTAAAAAATCAAAAAAAGGAATGGCTGAAGATATGGAAATTTGGTCTCCTCAATTCTGTTTTCATTTACGCCAGCAATTGGTTACCCGACGGCCTGCGATGCGATTTGAATATCTTAATGCAGATAAGCTATTCGTTGACCTTGCTGGAACGATAATGCTACATATGAAGAGAGGCCCTTGTGATTTGTTGCTTATCAGAAACTACCTCAGCACGAGATAAAATCAAATATTATTTATGTTTTATTTTCACAGAAATAAAACAACTTATTAATAATTCGTTAGATATTGCTTTTGACAACTTCTGTTTGTCCCCCTTGTGTAGGGCTATCAAATCATCCAAGTTACCCATAAACTTACCTTCCCAGATATTTGTTTTGTCAATTGTTAGGCCGTAGAGAGAAAATATTTTGTTCAAATCAGAAATAATATTGGATTCTTTAACCGTGCTTTCAATTGATCTTAATGCAAAATAGTAATCTTCCAAACTGTCAATTCGTTGTAAAAGTGTTTTGCCAATATGATCAGTAAGACCATTTATATTTGCCACATCAAACCTTAACCACTTTAATGTGCTTAGATCATTGGTCTTTGACAAATAATTGAAAAGATATTTCAGTTCTTGAATTTTTTGATCGTAGGAGAGGGAATCGGATGGAAATTCCTTCTCCCCTGAAATAGCGATGTTGTTTTTTATGATATATTCAAAAAACGGATGGCTTGGTTTTTCTTCTATATCAATTGAAAGTTTCGGAGGATCTCCAAATTTATCCACATATATGAACAAATCCGAGGTGTCACTATTTATTATTAGATAATTTTTTGTTGTTAATGTATGCGAATGATATTCGCCTACTAAGGTGTCAATCTTATTAATTTTATTCTCTTCTACTTGTTTAACTGTATTTGAACAGCCGATGAGAAATTGAAAAATAAATAGACTAATTAAGAAATAAAAGGTTTTCATTTTCCCCAATAATAAGTTATGTCAAAATTATAAAAACTACCAGCCGGCTCATCATCCAGCCTTCCATCAATATGTCCAGGAACACGCTTATTTGCTTCTGTTAGACAGGAATAAACGGTTGAAAATGTTACACCACACGCACCTGAACCAAGAACTCTTGTCCTTCTCAAATTAAGCTGTATCTCTAAAATACTTTTTTCCATCCTTTTTAATTGTTAAAAAAACAGCTTCTACAAGTACTCTGATAATTTTACATTAACCAAGTATTGATTATTGAAATAATCCTAATGTTAACTATTCTTTCTCCAATATAATATTAAATTTTATTTGTCAGCATAACTAAATGCAATATAAGGTATTAAGTCAAAATTTGGATGAATAAAATGATTGGTAGATTGCTAATTTTCTTCTAAAGATGGGGCCTTTTGCAAACTTGATTCTTTTCCTGAAGCGACTGGGACCACGTCTTTATCTGGAAGACATTGATCGTAAGAATTCAAAAGTTTTGGATACAAGAATAAGAGATTTGGCTAAACCCAGCAACGTGTTATAACGGAACTTTGTAGAAACAAAAAACTAAAAAAATGAATACACACGAAAAGAAAATTGCATTAATTACGGGAGGAAGTCGAGGATTGGGAAGAGAGATGGCAATCAATCTTGCCAAAAAAGGAATACATGTAGTACTAACCTACAAAAGCAACGCGCAAGCAGCAAATGCAGTGGTGGCCGAAATTGAAAACAGCGGGCAAAGTAGCGCCTTAGCATTGCAACTGGATGTATCAGACCATAGCAAGTATGCTGACTTTTTTAGTAATGAATTAAGCCCGAGATTAAAAGATAAATTTCACACTTCTACATTTGATTTTCTGATCAATAATGCCGGCACAGGATTATCTACTCCATTTAAAGAAACTACGATTTCCCAATTTGATGACTTGTACAATATACATTTAAAAGCGGGTTATTTTTTTTCACAGCAAGCACTCAACTATTTGAATGACGGTGGAGGGATTGTCAATATTTCTTCAGGATTGACCCGAATTATTGGTCCAGGTTCTTCTGCATATGCCGTGATGAAAGGTGCTCTTGAGACCCTCACTAAATATCAAGCGAAGGAGCTAGGTGAGCGCAAAATACGGGTAAATATAGTTGCTCCAGGCGCTATTGAAACAGATTTTAACGGAGGATTTGTTAGGGAGAATAAGCAAGTAAATGAGCACATCGCTTCCATCACAGCCTTAGGCAGGGTAGGGTTACCCACCGATATTGGCCCCGTAGTCGCCTTTCTTTGTACGGAAGAAGCCTACTGGATCAATGCTCAGCGCATCGAAGTGTCTGGTGGACAGGCAATCTAACTGTTCATTGATAACATGATAACAGAAATATCAGAATAATATAAACCTTAATTTTTATAAAAATGAAAATCACAATAACCGGTTCCCTGGGGAATATCGGAAAGCCCTTAACAGAGGCATTGGTAAAAAAGAGACATGCGGTCACGGTAATCAGCAGTAAACCCGAACGACAAAAGGAAATTGAGGCAATGGGTGCGATTGCGGCCATTGGTTCGCTAGAAGATGTGGATTTTCTCACCGAGACTTTTAACGGATCAGATGCGGTGTTTAGTATGGTGCCACCCAACAATTACTTTGACCACAACCTTGACTTATTGGAATATTATAGGAGACTTGGGCATAATTACGCTCAAGCTGTTCAGCAGTCGGGTGTGCAGCATTTGGTAAATCTAAGTAGCATTGGCGCTCATATGGACAAAGGCAATGGCATTTTGCTCGGTGCCCACGATGTAGAGCATATTCTTGATGAGCTGCCGTCAGAAATAAATATAACACACATTCGGCCAACCTCTTTTTACTATAATTTATATGGTTATGCAGAGATGATAAAAAGCGAAGGAATTATTGTAGCAAACTATGGGGCAGAAGACATTATTCCATGGGTTTCTCCACTAGACATTTCCGTTGCAGTCGAAGCAGAACTTTTGACACCTTTTGATGGTCGAAAAGTCCGATACGTAGCAAGCGAAGAGCTTACTGGTAATGAAACAGCTCGTATGCTGGGGGAAGCTATTGGAAAGCCAGATTTGAAATGGCATGTTATTACTGATGAACAAACAAAAAATGGATTAGTTGCCGCCGGCATGAATCCAACTATTGCTCAGGGTTTAGTTGACATGTATGCCGGGTTTCATAACGGTTTGCTATCTGAGGATTATTGCCGTAACAAGCCGCTATTAGGCAGTGTGAAAATGGTGGATTTTGCAAAAGAATTTGCACAAGTGTATAATCATAAATAACATGTTGAATACATGAAAACTCAAATCACACCTGTTGTATTTTTAGGAAAAAATACACGCACCGTCCATTGGTTTACGAGTTGCTTAATTTCCAACATTTGGCAATACCACTGAATTTTATGAAGGACTAAAAATGAGTAAAAACATACATTAAAGGACATTTTTAAACTGGCCAGTTATCTACTCAATAATTACCCTACTTTCGTGATTGCTGAGTGAATACCTAGTTAAAATTCCATTGGTCTTTAGAACCTTATTATTAACCTTAATTTTGGTACCTTTATTATCATATATGATACTACCTTTTTTGAACAACATGTTTTCAAAATGGTTGGATAAAGGCCAATAATTACAACAGTTTTTTATTATGGAAAATTCCCAGATACAACGGATTAAAACCATTAACGAATTCCACAAGCTTCGCGGATTATCAAAACCCGAGCACCCTTTGATCAGTTTGGTGGACTATAGGGAAATTAAGCATTCGAATGAACATAACCAGGTAACCTGGACCCAGGATTTTTATACCATCGGATTAAAAAGAAATGTATGTGGAAAGTTCAGGTATGGTCAGCAAGAATATGATTTTGACGAAGGTTTACTATCCTTTATAGCTCCGAGGCAAGTTTTTGGTGTGGAGGTACTAGAGCAGGAAGAAACTTCGCAACCCTCTGGCTGGCTACTACTCATCCACCCCGATTTTTTATGGAATACATCGCTGGCAAAAGGTATCAAACAATACGATTTTTTTGGCTATGCGGTGCATGAATCTTTGTTCCTTTCAGAGAAGGAAGAAATTGCTATTGTAGGGATCATGCAAAATATTCAACAAGAATACCATAGTAACATTGATAAATTTAGCCAAGGGATTATTATTTCTCAAATTGAATTGCTGCTCAATTATGCTGAACGTTTTTATCATCGCCAGTTTATTACGCGGCAAATAGCCAATCATAATACCCTTGATCAATTAGAGGACCTGCTTACTGATTATTTTAATGATGATGACCTGCTTGCAAAAGGTTTGCCCTCAGTTCAAGATATTTCAGATAAGCTCCATGTGTCGCCGAACTATTTAAGTGGACTGCTTAAAACGCTCACTGGAAAAAGTACACAGCATCACATCCACGATAAACTCCTTGAAAAAGCCAAGGAAAAATTATCCACTTCCAAGCGATCGGTAAGCGAAATTGCGTATGAACTAGGGTTTGAGCACCCGCAATCTTTTAGTAAATTATTTAAAATCAAGACCGAAATGACCCCTTTAGAATTTAGACGGACTTTTAATTAATGGCCTAGGCATTTTTTTTACATAAAAATTTAACCTATTCAGACCCTACCAATCAACTCAAAAGAATTGAAAGACAACGATGCTGAATAGGTGAAAGATTGTCGCTCGCAAACTTTATAGATGGCTTTGAGAAATTTGGTAAAGCCTGCAATCGCTAACGTACGCCATTAGACTGCGCGTATGGGTTGCGAAGCTCAATTGTTACTTTGCGTGGGTTTGTATAATTCACGACATCAACTAACTTGAAAATTTGCTTTTTTGGAGGCTATCGGCACACATATAGCACCAAATTGCACAGACTATCACGACAATTCTTCCATACCAACCTATTGGTGTTGCTTCAGAAATCATCCCATTAGTTTCGCTTAAATAATATCCCATAGAAGCAACTAGAGATAGTTCCGAAACCCAAAGAATAACAGTTATGAGCAACAGTGATTTTTTGTACGGTTTCAGTGCATTTTGCTTATAATATCGGATGGTGATAAAAATAGTTGACAAAATCATAAACCCCAACAAACCAGCGGAAACACTATGAATTTCTCCGCTAGTTGACATGTTATCTGGTTGAGTTGTAATCGGGTCAGTGTTGAAGAAACCAGCAAGGAAGTTACCTATTGCCGCTATGATTAATAGAATGGCGCCAACCTTTGCACCGATATTTGGTAATTGCTGAAATATTGAAATGCCCAAAAAGAGAAATGAAATCCCAAACAAAATAAAAGCAAAATTCATCAACCAACCAACCTGACCTAATGCATATTCACTAATGGGTTGCCAACTGGGATTTACTGACGAATCAAGAAGATGTAGAATTAATAAAATTAAAATAAATCCAACGGCACTAAACTTTGTGATCTTTAAATTAATCATTATTTACTATTTTGAAAATTAATCATCCAGTTGATTCCAAACTTATCTGAAAACTCACCAAAGTATGCGCCGAAAAACATGTCTTCTAAAGGCATGGTGACATTTCCACCATTCGATAGCTCATCAAAAATTCGTTTGGCTTCTTCTCTCGATTCCGGTTCAATGCAAATGTGCATATTGTTTCCTTGCGTAAGCGTAAACCCCATTTCTTTTGGTGCGTCTGTTCCCATAAGTATATGCCCACCTAGAAGAGGAAGTTCTACATGTAAAATCATTTTCTTTATATTTTCTGCAACTGGCGGATGACCAGCTTCGGCAGGAATATCACCGAAACGCTGAATTCCTTTACCCGAAAATTCTGTTCTGAAAACTGATTTGTAAAATAAGAATGCTTCTTCGGTGTTGCCTGGGAAGTTCACATAAGTAGTCATTCTCGGTTGATTATTGGGTTTATTTTGTTGTCTAAGGTAAAATTGTGCGGAGATATATTGATCTAGATTTTCCATACCTGCAGTAAATCCTTCTTTGAATCCCATCTGAATAATGGTCTGCAAGTCTTCAAGGGTCTCAAATTGTAACTGGATGTTTACGACAGTTTGATTGTCATTGGAAGTAAAACCGTTTTCCCATTTCACCCTTGGTTGGGTCTCACTGATGACAGCGTTTTCATCACAAAAAGCATCACTACCAGCATAAAATTTCAAGGGTTTAATCACTTCATAATTAAAAATACACCAATGCTTTTCTCCTTCGGGGCTCAGCATATAATAATGCCATTGACCACCTTCAGAAAAATTCAATGATTTTGTGATATTTTGATACGGTTTTGGAGCCCACCATCTGTCTAAAATATCTGCTTCTGTCCAAGCTGCCCATACTAAGTCGAGGGGAGCGTCAAAAGATCGCTCGACATTGATTTTCTTGCTTTCCTTGTCGACAATAAAGTCGAATAAAATTGATTTCTTCATTATATATCAGATTTTAATTGTTTTAATACGTCATCTAGCTGGTCAAATCGTTTAGAAAGAAGTGATTTAAATTGTGTTAACCATTTTTCGACGTCGTTCATTTTATCGGCATTTAAGTGGTATTGTATCTGTCTGCCTTGCTGCTGCTGTTTTACGATTTCACATGATGTGAGGATTTGTAAATGCTTGGATATGGCTTGGCGACTACTATCGAAATGTTCCGCGATTGCATTTGGTGTCATTGCTCCAACAGCTAACAGCATTATAATGGCTCGTCTAGTCGGATCGGCTATAGCCTGAAATATGTCTCTTCTTTTATTCATTTTAATTTATTAGCAACTATTTGATTGCAAATATAACTGCAATTATTTGGTTGCGCAATATTTATTTCTATTTTTTTATTATGGATCTAAAATACACTCATAGTGCAACGAATGAATCAGTTCTATTGAACCCACAGAGTTGGTAATCATTTCAAATAGTATTTATGTAGATTTATATGATAAAGAGGACATTATTCCTTTCGATAACCTGGAACAGTTAAATACTTAGGCCTAGTGTACTATAAATGCACACCTGTTAATCGTTATCTTGCTGATTGTCAGTGTCAAGTTGGATGTTGTATCTGGAAATTATCCCCATTTAGTTAAAGAAATTTTGATTACTCTGATGTAAAAAACAATATGTTTTATTTTGTTCCCGTTTTGGGAACAAAATTGTATCTTTGTTCTTATATGCGGGTGATAGCCATTAAAACATTGAAGGATTATATTGATGAATTTCATCAGGCTGAACAAGCTTTGTTGAGCTGGCATGAGGAAACGGTATCCGCGTTATGGGCTAGTCCGAATGAATTGAAAGCGCAATATAAAAATGCTTCGATTTTAAATGAAAAAAGAGTGGTCTTTAATATTCATGGCAATAGTTATCGCCTTATCGTTGATATTGAATACCGGTTAAAAATCGTATTTGTGGTTTGGTTCGGGAGTCATAAACAGTATGATAAGATAAATGCTAAAACAATCAGTTATGTTAAAACCAATTAAAACAGAACAGGAATATAATGATGCACTGGCTCGTGCTTATGAGTTGATGCAAACAGATCTTATAGAAGATTCTGCGAATTCTGATGAGATGGAGATTTTGAGTTTGCTGATTAAGGAGTATGAATTGGTGCATTATCCAGTTGCATATCCAAATCCGATCGAAGCGATCAAGTTCCGTATGGAGCAAATGAATCTATCGGAAAATGAGCTAAGCAGTTTGCTAGGTACACGTTCACGTAAATCGGAAATTCTTTCTGGAAAACGGAAATTGAGCTTATCTATGATCCGTAAATTAACAGAGATTCTTCAGATTCCGGCCGAAGTACTCATACAGGCTTATTAATACTCTTGAAGAAGTGATAAATTGAAGTGAACTACTGCCGTGGAGCCAAAATACGAATCTCTTAGCTTTACAGAGCATTTATGTTATTCAATGCTATCTCTAATGTCTGACTAGGCAAAATTCTTATTTTGTACTATATTGTTGGCGTAATGCTATATGTAAACTGAATTTTAACTAATGAAGAACCAAATTGAAATATATCAAGCGAAGGATGGTCAACACAGATTTAAGTAACTTTTGATCAGGACACGGTATGGCTTACAAATTCCCAATTAGTGGAGTTGTTTAATTCGAGTAAAGCTAATATCAATGAGCATATTAAGCATATATTTCAATCTGAAGAATTACAAGAAAAGTCAACTGTTCGGAATTTCCGAACTGTTCAAAAGGAAGGCATTCGCATGGTAGAAAGAGATCGAGTTCATTACAATTTGGATATAATAATTGCTGTTGGATACTGTGTAAACTCAAAGCAAGGCACCCAATTCCGTCAATGGGCTACCCAACATTTAAAAGATTATCTGGTGCAAGGCTATGCCGTTAACAAAACCCGTCTAGCTCAAAAACAGCAAGAAGTTCAGGTCCTTAAAGATGGTATTCGTATATTAAACCGGGCAATCGAGGGTAAAATAGCAGAGACGGAATTAGATTGGTTAGCGCATTTTGCCAAAGGCTTAGAGTTATTGGATGATTATGACCATGAACAGCTTGATGATAAAGGGCTAACCAAACGCTCTGCTAATTACCCTGAATCAGTCGATTACAAAAAGATTATCGACATAATATCGTGATGCAGTTGTCGCACATTTTGCGACAACTGCCCAGGAAGAGGAAACTTATGAAATATAGTAAGCAAAGGGGGGGCTGTATCAAAAATAAACGATACAGCCCTTTCTATTTGTGATTTTTTTTGGATGAAAATCCATTTCTTCAAGCTCTAAAAGATATTCTTTGAAAATTGGTCAATTTTAGTCTTTAAAAAGCCAAAAAACAGTCTTATTAGGCTGCTTTCTTTCTAAGGTTTTGTGCAATCGCTAATAAACCCCATTCAATTTCGACTTTTTTCTTACCTCGAAGCATAAATCGGCGGAAC
>Ga0233365_1000337_pt1 | contig 22171 bp, 18 predicted proteins | sample ElkDunMinimDraft_27_FD_191535 | JGI IMG/M metagenome (GOLD analysis project Ga0233365, IMG submission 191535) | Fecal eukaryotic communites from dung pellets of Tule Elk in California, USA - Elk Dung C36 | ecosystem: Host-associated > Mammals > Digestive system > Large intestine > Fecal | place...
CTATGATAGGTACTCCGTCAGGGCCAACACCGAGTTTAAGGCGCTTAATAGCAAATTGACAATAGGAGAGAATCTTTCCGTCACCGTAGGCAACCGAAAAGGAGGCTTTGGGAATGGCTCTGCAGGAAATAATGCGGAACAGAATGCCGTGTTCAGTTCCAGCCTTCAACATCCACTTTTGCCGGTCTATGATATTATGGGAAATTTTGCTGGAAGTAGGGGAGCCAATTTGGGGAACAATTTTAACCCAGTGGCCGTGTTGGCAAGGGCAAAAGATAACAGGAACTTATCCCTAAGGGCTTTTGGGAACGTGTATGCTTCGGTAGATATCACCGATGAGATCATTGTCAAAACCAGTTTGGGAATTGATGCGAATGATAGAAGGGCTAAATATATCGGGAGGCCCCAGCCGGAATACGTCGAAGGAAACTTTGTGAACAGTTCCACTGCCGAAAATGAATATTCGTACCAATGGGTCTGGTCCAACACCATAAGCTATGTCAAAACCTTCAATGACGTTCATGCTTTTGACGCCTACATTGGTATCGAATCCATTAAGGAATTCGGGGAAATATTTGGCGGTGCTCGCCAGGGATTCGCGTTTGAAACACTTCCGATCATCAGTTTTCTTGATTTGGGTAACCCCAATACTGCCACCAACTTCGGCAGGGTAGTCAATGACTACCGGCTTTATTCTCAGTTTGGAAAAATCAACTACGCCTATAACGGGAAATACCTGATACAACTCATTTTAAGAAATGATGGCTCTTCTCGGTTTCTGCAGGCTTCCCGAAATGCCACTTTCCCAGCCTTTAGTTTGGGATGGAGACTGTCAGATGAAACTGCCATCGCCAATGCCTTACCTTTTGTTTCCGATTTGAAACTCCGTTATGGCTGGGGTAAAACGGGAAACCAATTGATTGGAGACTATAATGCCTATACTACCTACCGTTCCAATATTTTCAATTCCGGATATCCCATAGATGGATCGGCCTCCACTCCTATTTTGGGATTTGACGCACAGCGGTTCGGGAATCCAAATGCCAAATGGGAGACAACAACTTCGAATAATTTGGGCTTGGATGCCGAATTTTTGGATGGGGTAATTTTCTTCGAATTGGACCTATGGAATAGGGTCACATCTGATATGCTGTTTCAAACTCCGATCAATTACGGTGCAGGAGATGCGACAGCGCCGTTCTTCAACGTAGGCCAAATGACCAATAAGGGAATTGATTTGAATCTGGGCTTTAATGAGACCAGAATGGGCGGTGACCTGAGATACGGTATTTCTGCCAACTATTCCATGTATAAAAATAATGTAGACAAGCTGGCGGAAAATGAGGACAACGTGTTGTTTGGTGCCTCCACCCGGGTACCCTCAGTAACGGTGACGCAAGTCGGATATCCTATTTCCTCCTTTTTCGGGTACAATAATCTCGGAATATTCCAGACCCAAGAAGAAGTCAATGCTCATCCCGCTTACGGCACTTACAATGCTGTAGGGAAATTTAAAGTAGAAGACGTCAATGAAGATGGGGTGATTACCGATGCTGATAGGAAAATCATAGGAAATCCCCATCCTGATTTTGTTTACGGCATCAACGTGAATGTCGGTTACAAGGATTGGGACTTGACAGTGTTCGGAAATGGTTCTGTAGGCAACGATATTTTTAATTATCTTAACTATTGGACGGATTTCAACACTTTCCAGGGAAATAAATCCAAGGCCTCATTATATGATGCCTGGCAGCCCAGCAATCCTACAGGTACTGTTCCCATTATGGATGCCAACGACCAGGTCAGTAGTAGACCCTCCAGCTATTTCGTGGAAGACGGCTCCTACTTCAGGCTGAGAAACGTCCAATTGACTTATCACTTGCCCCAGACAGCTTTGACTGCAGTAGGATTATCTAGGGCGTCCATCTATTTCCAGGGGCAGAATTTATTTACCATCACCAAGTTTACAGGTGTCAACCCTGAAATCCAGACCGGTAGCAATAACACCGTCGGTTTTGATGGGGGGTATATGCCGGTCTCTAGAAATCTGATCCTGGGATTAAATGTAACTTTTTGATCCAATCAATTTTAATCAAAAAAATTATGAAACGAATATATGTAAAGTTAAGCATTACGGCCGTGTTTGTGGCAGTTGTCACGTTTTCCTGTAAGGATGAATTTTTGGAGACCATCCCCCAGGGACAATTTAGCACAGTAGGGTTAGCCAATGCACAGGGAGTGGAAGGCTTGCTGCTAGGGGCTTATGCTATGATAGATGGCTACGGATTGGAGGGGCAATCGGGCTGGAACGGTACAATTGACAACTGGGTCTACGGCGGCGTGGTTTCTGATGATGCGTATAAGGGCACCGATGCCGGGGATCAACCGGAACAGTCGTTTTTGGAAACCTATGATTTCCAGGCTACCAATCTGCATTTAAGAAATAAATGGCGAGCGGTTTATAAAGGTGTGGCAAGGGCAAATGATGTTCTTAATACATTAAAGAAAGTGGAAGATATCAGTGAGGAAAGACGCGCACAAGTCGTTGCCGAAGCCAGGTTTCTAAGAGGATTTTTCCATTTTGAGGCAAGGAAAATGTGGCGAAAAGTTCCCTATATTGATGATGCTACTTTTGTGCTGGATGATCTTGAAAGCACCAAGGTTCCCAACGACAAAGAGATCTGGCCTTTTATAGAAGCAGATTTTGAGGCGGCGATGGGGGAGCTCCCCGATGCACAGAGCCAGGTAGGGCGACCCACCAAATGGGCAGCGGCAGCCTTTTTGGCTAAGGCGAAGATGTTTCAAGGCTGGGACCAAAGTTCTGGGGAGGCCAATACAGCAAAATTGCAGGAGGCAAAAATAATATTGGACGATATCCTGGCCAACGGAGGTTTTACGCTCACCCCTACCTTTGAAGAAAACTTTTTGGTGGGCACGAGGAACAACGAAGAATCCATCTTTGAGATACAATTTTCCATTTCCAGTGCCACGACAGCTGCGGCCAATGAAGGCACCACCTTGAACTATCCCTACACTGATCCTTGGGGGTGCTGTGGATTTTACCAACCCTCCCAGAATTTGGTGAATGCCTTCAAAACCTCGGCAGACGGACTTCCTTTGTTGGATACTTTTAATGATGAGGATGTCAAAAACGATCAGGGTTTAACATGGAATGCGCCTTTTACTGCCTACGCAGGGCCTTTGGACCCTAGGTTGGATCATACAGTGGGGCGTAGGGATATTTTATTTAAAGGGTATAAGATCCATGGCAGCGATTTTATCAGGGACCAAAATTATGCAGGGCCTTATTCTCCCAAAAAACATATCGCTGAACCTGCCTTTTTCGGAATTGGGGCCAACCCCCGGTTATCGGCCAATAATTACCGAATCATGCGATTGGGTATGGTGATCTTATGGCTGGCAGAGTGCGAGGTGGAACTTGGCAATCTCAATAGGGCTCGGGAGCTGGTAAATATGATTCGCGAAAGAGCGGCAAATCCAGCGGGATTTGTGCCCAAGGCTATCCAGGGTGCGGAGAGGAATGATTACAGCATCGTTGCAGGAGTGCCTGCCGCTAATTATGTAATCAATACTTATGATGAGCCCTGGGGAGACTTGGCTACGGCCCGAAAAGCGGTGCGCATGGAGACAAGGCTGGAGTTTGGCATGGAAGGTCACCGGTTTTTCGATTTGCAGCGTTGGGGAATAGCGGCAGAAGTTTTAAATGAATACCTTCAGGAAGAGAGAACGAAAAGAACCTACCTCGCCGGAAAGTCTTTCACCAAAGGCAAGCATGAATATTTTCCTGTTCCTTTGGAGGCCATAGAGAGATCATTTAAAGATAATCAGCCCACCCTTGCACAGGATCCCGCATTTGATTGAGATCCATCGTTAAAAAAGGAATTAGGTTTTACAAAAAGGATAGAGGTGAATGCCCTCTATCCTTTTTTTATGATGTCAATCCATAAAAAGCAGCGGCATTCTTATAGAACAGTTTCTCCTTATCTTTTTCAGAAAAGTGGCTTACATAATGCTCTACTAACCCAAGAACCTGTGGATAGCTTCCAGCCAATAGACAAACAGGCCAATCAGAGCCAAACATTACGCGATCAATGCCAAAGGAGCGCAAGACGACGTCGAGATAAGGCGCTATGTCTGCTTCTTTCCAGCTCTCCCAAGAGGCTTCTGTGATCAATCCAGAGATTTTACAGTAGACGTTAGGGTAGGATCCAATGCTGTTTATCACCTCTTTCCAAGGTTCCATCACCTGTTGTTTGATGGGGGGCTTCGCGATATGATCAACCACAAACTTTAGGTGGGGGAAATTTCCTACCGTTTTGATAGCCGCATTGAGTTGGTGGGGATAGACCAGTAAATCGTAGGTAAAACCGTATTTTTCCAGCATTCCAAGCCCCTCCTGAAAATCGGCGTCCACCAAGAAATCTGGATTTGGTTCATCCTGGACAAGGTGCCTGAAACCTTTGAGTTTATCAAACTTCCTGTAATGTTCCAAACGCTTCTCCAGATCCCTGCTTCGCAGCTCCACCCATCCCACTACACCTTTTATGAACTCATATTCTTCCGCGAACTGCAACAGAAACATTGTTTCTTTCTCCGACTGTTCTGCCTGTACTGCGACACATGCGTTTATCCCGTTTTCCTCGTAGATTTTCTGAAGGTCCTCGGGAAGAAAATCCCTTTTAAGCATCCCCATCTCGGGACTGATCCAGGAATGTTTTTGCGGAGAATAATTCCAGAAATGTTGATGGGCGTCGATGATCATAAGCGTCTCTGTGGTAGAGGGTGTTAAGAATTGCCGGCCAAAGCGATGTTAATTTTGAATTTGAAATGGTTATTATTACGGCGGCGCTGCAGTGGTCTTTCGACCGTGGCAACGCTATAATCGTTTAAGGAATGCGATAGATGACCACGTTGATATTCATTCCCGCTCCGACAGAGGCAAACAACAGGTGGTCTCCCGGATGGAATTCTTGCCCCTCAAACTCTCCCTTATTGATCAAATCATAAAGAATAGGAAGGGTGGCCACGGAGTTGTTTCCCAACTTGGAGATGGACATAGGCATGATATCTATAGGAATATCGGTTTTTCCGTAGAGGTCAAAAAGACGGGAGAGTATGTTATAGTCCATTTTTCCATTTGCCTGATGGATTAAAACTTTTTTGATGTCGGATAGCTCCAATCCTGCTTTCTCAATGCCGTCCTTCAATGTCTGCGGTACGTTGGTTAAGGCATATTCATATAACTTGCGGCCGTTCATTTTGAGGAATAAGGTATCATCTTTATAGGCTGGATTATAGGATACTCCCATACTCAATAAATTTGCGAATTCCAGGGTGTCAGAGCGGGTAATATGTGCCAGACATCCGACAGGATTGTTGCTGGATATCCCTTCCATTATTACTGCCCCGGCTCCGTCTGAAAAAATCATGCTGTCAATATCATGGGGATCTGAAATGCGTGACAGTGTTTCGGCGCCAATGACGAGGATTTTTCTCGCATCTCCAGACTTGATGTAATAATCGGCTTGGATGAGTCCCTGCACCCATCCGGGACATCCAAATGGGAGATCATAGGCAACGGTATAGGGATTGGCTATGCCCAACTTGTGTTTGACCCGGGCAGCAAGTGTGGGGACAAGGTCTGAGCGTTGGTTGTCTTTTTGTATATCTCCAAAATTATGGGCAACAATAATGTAATCGAGCGTCTCTGGGTCTATTTTGGAAGAATCTATCGCTTCGCGGGCGGCAAAATAGGCGAGATCCGACGTCACGTACTCATCTTCTATATATCTTCTCTCTTCTATTTCCGTGATTTTCTGTAATGTGCTGACAATGCTTTCTATGGGTTTGAGATTTTTCTCGCCGTCTTGTCTATAAAAGTCACTTTTCAAAAAATAACTGTTCTCGATTTTTTTGGAAGGGAGATATTTTCCCGATCCCGTGATGATGGAATATATTTTTTCACTCATGCTACAATTCTCGCAAAACTTTAATGATGGCCAAAACTAACAAATAAATGTAGCTCTGCGTGTTTATTTATCGTATTTCGTCGCCCCAATGTGGTTGAAGCACTAGGTAGTTTATAAATTATCAGGTGAAATTAATAAAGGCGAAGATGTGATTGGCTCATACAAAACGCATCTACTTTGCAATGGCTTTGAATAAGACGTATGCATACTACCAGGGGAGATGAAAGCGCATTGTACCATTTCCGGCTTTAAACCCAGTTAATACCTCCATCTATTGACTAATAAACAGAAATTGGGTGGGTTAAAAAATAAAAAAAGGGGATTATCCCCTTTTTATTTTTAAATATTGGGTTGTGGTGTAGTTCTCAGGTAAGGCTTGATTTCGGTATGTCCCTTAGGGAATTTGCCAGGAATATCCTCGTTTTTGATGGCGGGCGCAATGACTACATCTTCACCGTACTTCCAATCCGCAGGTGTAGCTACCGAGTAGTTGGCGGTAAGCTGAAGGGAATCGATCACCCTTAGAAGTTCTTGGAAATTCCTGCCCGTGCTGGCAGGGTAGGTAAGGGTTAATTTAATTTTTTTATCGGGACTGATGATGAAAACCGACCTTACAGTTACGTTTTCACTGGCGTTGGGGTGGATCATATCGTAAAGAACCGAAACTTTTTTGTCTTCGTCGGCAATGATAGGATAGTTTACCTCTGTATTTTGGGTTTCATTGATGTCCCTTACCCATCCATGATGGCTATCGATGCCATCCACGCTGATGGCGATCATTTTAACGTTCCTCTTATCAAATTCACTCTTCAATTTGGCCGCAGACCCAAGTTCTGTAGTACATACCGGCGTGTAATCTCCTGGATGGGAGAATAATATGCCCCAGCTGTCTCCTAAATATTCGTGAAAATCAAGCGTGCCAAGAGTGGTTTCTGCTGTGAAGTTGGGTGCGGTGTCTCCTAATCTTAATGACATAATTAATTTGGTTTAAATGTGGAGTTAAATAAAAATTTTAATCTATAGAATTTGTAGGGTACAACGGTTATAGTCAATTTTAAGTTTGGATTTTTCCCAATTGAGATAAAAATATCTGCCAATTTTCAATTTACCATCCTCCAGACAATAAGTGGGGGGATTCCCGAGACCAGCTCAAAATAGCTTGTTTTAAATTTAAAACCCAATTTACAAAACCCCGTTTAAAAACCCTAGCAAAAGTTTTTCCCCTAATTTTCAGCAAATTGGGAGTTATGACGGAATATTTTTTGGTAGGGTTTTGGTTTGTGGATTTAAGCCTCTATATTTGCATCACAATTACGGAAAAGAGCCGTAAAACATAGCATGGTCCGTTCGTCTAGGGGTTAGGACGTATCCCTTTCACGGATAAAACACGGGTTCGATTCCCGTACGGACTACAACAATAATGATGTTTGTCATCCCTGTGTTTACACAATATGATGAATTTGTTTATGGTTGTTAGTGGTTAAAGTGAATGAAAAAAACCTGGTCTCTAGACCAGGTTTTTTTTTTGCTTTCTCTCTTAATGGCAGAAACGGGATCGGATGGATCCGGATCAATCCTAAAAGTTGGATCAAGCTGTTTCCGAGGGGATGATTTTTTTATGCGGGATGTTGTCCAACTAGGACAGGAAAAACAAATCATAATTTTTCAGCAACCGGCCGATACTATGGCCCAAACCATTAATTTTAGGGGTTTTTAATTAATAGCTTTAGAATCCATGAGAAAATCCGCACTACTACTGGCCTTTGTTTTGGCTTCATTATGTTCACAGGCACAGGAAGATGGCCTAAAAGGCAGTTGGAGCGGATCTTTGGATGTCATGGGGCAAAAGCTGCCCCTTCTTTTTCATTTTGAACAGGCAGAGGGGGATTGGAAGGGAACCGCGGATAGTCCGGCCCAAGGAGCAAAGGGGATGCTCCTCAAAAATATCTTATTTAACGGTTTGATGGTGTCATGGGAATTTGAGCAAATTCCCGCCCTCTATGAGGGGGTAATGGTGGGGGATACCTTAAAAGGTAATTTCACCCAGTCGGGAACCCTTTTCCCACTGGAGTTGACGCGCGTCCCGGCGGAATCTATTGGTCTAGAACCGAGGCGGCCACAGGAACCGCAGCCGCCGTTTGACTATGACGAAATTGAAACTTCATTTGCCAATACCTCCGGTCAGCTCAAATTGGAAGGAACAATTACTAAGCCTAAGGGAGCAGGACCCTTTCCTGCCCTGGTTTTAATTTCCGGTTCAGGGCCACAGAACAGAAATGGGGAGCTTCTCGGGCACAAGCCTTTTTGGGTAATTGCTGATTACCTTGCCAGGAAGGGGATCGCCGTGCTCCGTTATGACGAAAGAGGTGTGGGGGATTCGGAGGGTGACTTTTCCCAAGCCACCAGCTACGACCTAAAGGGTGATGCGGCAGATGCCGTTGCCCATTTGAGAAAATTTCCGTTTGTCGACCAGGCCAAAGTAGGCGTGATGGGCCACAGTGAAGGCGGAATGATCGGTTGGATGCTGGCAGCGGAGGGCGGCTTGAATTTTTTGATCGCGGTAGCAGCTCCCGTGGTGCCAATTGATGAATTCATGGAGCAACAAACCTTGGATGTACTAAAAATAAGCGGTGCTAACCAAGAGATGATTGACCAACGCTTGGCACTGAACAGGAAAGTTTATGAGGTGCTGAAAAATACCGAGCACTTTGGGGACCTGGAAGTAAATTTAAAAAAGATGCTTCAGGAGCATTTGTCCGAATTGGGTATAGATGACCAATCTTTGGAAGCGGAAGCTTCTGCGATCATGGATGCTTTTGGGCCGACCCTAACACCTTGGTTTTTCGAGTTCATGAAGTTTTCCTCCGAGCCCTTCATTAAACAGATTCCAGTTCCGGTTTATGCTGCTTTCGGGGGAAAGGATATTCAAGTCAACGCCCCTATAAATGCGGAAGCGCTGCGCAAGATGACCACAGATCAAGGCGAATTATTCAAAATCATTTCCTATCCGGATCTTAATCACCTATTCCAGACGGCCGAAACTGGAGCCATTACAGAATATGCAATTAATACAGAAACCTTTAGCGAATCGGTTCTGGAGGATCTTGTTAAGTGGATAAAATCATTGCCATAACAGCCGGCCGGGGATATTTGGCAGGGATATCCGGGATCTTTCTATTATTGGATGATATCAGTTCTTTTTGACAAAAATATTACTTTATATTCTGTGGGAATGACTTGTTGTTATTTAGATTAATCCTAAATTCTGTTAATGCAAAACTTGCTTGTGTTCCTTGCGTTCTAATAATAGAATCAAAAACTAAAAGCCATGGAAACCAACGTAAAAAAAACATCAGCAATAATGGAATGTCCTGTTTGTCATGCTTCTGCAGTTGAATCCTGCAAAAGTCCAGAAAAAAAAGCCTCCAAGGATTGTCCTCGGGTTAAATAGGCAAAGAGAGCGTCAAGCTCTCTTTTTTTATAGCTATAGTTTTATGCTTCCCATTTTCATTTTTAGTAGCTTAGCATTGATGGCATAGTTTCTGACTGAAGTAGTTTTTCATTATTCTTTAAAACACCACATGATGCAATCCCCCAATTATAGCTTATTCGATGACGTTAACGGTTTTGTAGATAACGCGGTACAACATCTGGACCTACACCCAGGCCTCGTCAGCCTTATCAAGGAATGCAACAGCGTTTATCAATTTAAATTTCCCCTAAGGCATGCAGATGGAACCTATGAAGTACTGACGGGTTATCGTATTCAACACTCTCACCACAAACTGCCTGCTAAAGGGGGGATTAGGTATAGTGAGCATGTCAATGAGGATGAAGTGAAGGGACTGGCTGCATTGATGACCTATAAATGCGCCTTGGTAGAAGTCCCTTTCGGCGGTGCAAAGGGAGGCGTGTCTATTGACCCAAAAAACTATACGGTTGACCAGCTGGAAAAAATTACCAGAAGGTACACTTCCGAATTGATCAAAAAGAATTTTATCGGACCGGCTATAGATGTTCCGGCTCCAGACATGGGTACAGGCGCGAGGGAAATGGCTTGGATTGCCGACACCTATCAGGCATTTAACCCTTCCTCCATCAATGCCAAAGGATGCGTGACGGGAAAACCCCTTTCCCAACACGGTATCGCAGGAAGAAATGAGGCTACCGGCATGGGAGTTTATATAGGCATAAGGGAGGCAGTAAGTATCAAATCAGATATGGATGCATTGGGATTGACAACCGGATTAGAAGATAAAAAAATCATCATTCAGGGTCTCGGCAATGTTGGTTTTCATTCTGCGCTTTATCTCCAAGAAGCCGGAGCTACCATTATTGGAATTGCGGAGTGGAACGGCGGGATCTGGGATCCAAAGGGAATAAACGTTCAAGAGGTCAAAGCGTACTTGGTAGAGAACAAAAGTTTCAAAGGTTACGGTAAGGGGCAGTTTGTAGAAAACGGTACAGAACTGCTGACCTATGCCTGCGATATTTTGATCCCCGCTGCTATGGAAAACCAGATTACTGCCCAAAACGCACCTTATGTCCAGGCAAAAATCATCGGCGAAGCGGCCAACGGCCCCGTGACCCAAGAAGCAGCTAAAATTTTGCTGGATAGGGATATTATGCTTATTCCTGATATGTATCTAAACGCCGGAGGAGTAACGGTTTCCTATTTTGAATGGCTGAAGAATCTTTCCCGCGTCTCTTTCGGAAAATTGGAACGACGGTATGAGATGCAAAAATTCAAGCTCTTGCTTGAGAATATCGAAAAGGCTACGGGCGATCTTTTTACCGATGACCAAAAACATCAGATCGTAAAGGGGGCCAGCGAGAGGGATCTGGTCATCTCCGGCTTAGAAGATATAATGGTCTCCACCTACCATAGGATGAACGAAACCCGCCATCGAAAGCAGCTTAAGAGTCTTAGAACCGCTGCCTTTATATTGGCCATGGAAAGAATCTCCATCAGCTACTTAGACTTGGGCATATTCCCTTAATAGATCTAGGTTCTGTTGCAGCACCATTGTGAAGGCACCGCCGCTAAAGGAAACATAGATGTGCTAAAAAGCCCCAAGATGAACGGTACACAACCTACATTTCGGGGCTTTCCTGTCAGGTATATTGCCCAGAGTTACATCCCCAATTCTAATTCAACCAAGTGGTCCAGGGAATCCGGCTCAAGATCAGAATAAAGCCTATTCCATAAAATAGGTAAACAGTTCTGAACCTGCTTTTGCTTTCTGTAAGTTTTTTTGCACGGGAATAGCCTATGGTGATTAAAGCCACGGCTATTAGATTGATCAGTGGATGTTCCACGGCATATAACCTTGCCATAGAGTCACCCATTGTTTCGCCTGAAAGATTGGAAAAGCCTAAAGGACTTATAAAATACAGTATCAAGGCAAAAAGAAACTGCAAATGCGTGGGGATCAATCCGATCAATCCAAATTTCCTGTCTTTTTCGGTAAATTCTCTCCCTGATAAGGCCCCTACCATGGCATAAACAATACAGACAATCAATCCTAAAAGCACCAGATAAGCCAATCCAGAATGAAGATGAAGTATTCCCGTGTACATAGTAAAGTGTTTAATAAGTGGATTTAAAATAATATTCAAATTACCGCAAAATCTTCCAGAATCTAGGTCTTTAGTTGAAAAAAGTTCCTTAGGTTTTAAAGCCCTTGACCGAAGACCTGAGACGAAACCGAAGTCTCACTTCCGAAGTCAGTCTTTCGCCTTTCCGCTTTCATCACCATTTCCCAATAAGTATCCGAACACCTTTAGGCTTTCGACGTTCTTAAAGATGACGTTGGCCATGCCCACAACAGGAACGATTAGAACCATTCCCATCACGCCCCAAACTAAATTGGCCAAGACAACGGTGACAATGATAAAGAATGGGTGAATGTCCACCTGGTCGCCCACTACGTAGGGTTCCAAGATATAACTTTCGATAAACTGCGCCACACTAAACACGATCACCACACCTATCAAAGTGCCTGAACCGCCTCCCGAGGCCATGCCTAAAGCCATGGCCAAGCCAAAGCCAATAATATTCCCCAGATACGGTATCAGTGACAAGAAAGCAGCGAGTATACTGATAAAAATAAAATTGTTTACCCCGGAAATCCCCAGTCCAATGGCATAAAGTACCGTAAGGAAAATGATCAGCAGAAATTTGCCAAACAAATACTTTTGTGCTACCCCAGCTATCATATGGATCACCATTTTTACCTTTTCTTTTTTCTGTGGGGGAAACAGTTTCAAGAAGAATTGCTTAAATCTTCTCCTATAATTAAGCAGAAAGAAGATATAAATAAAAGTAATGAGAAAATTTCCCATGAACCCAAAGACCGAGTTAAGTGCCTGAAAAGCTGTCTCTGCCCCTGAATTACCGCCTGAGAAGCTAGAGATATTGTTATCTTCCTTGTATTTTTCAAGTTGTTCCTTATCAATAGGGGTACGAGTCAGAATGTAGTTTTCGAAGCTTTCAATTTTGGGCTTGAGCGTTTCTACAATTTTGCCCCAATCTTCCATAAACCCTTTTACCTGATAGGATATAAGAAAGAAGAACCCTAAAGTGAGGAGTAACAATAGAAAAGTGTTGACAAATGAAGCCAGCGGCCTGCTGAATCTCCAAGATTCCAGTTTGTTGTTAACGGGGATCAGCAAAAGGGCGAAAAGAACCGCCGTCACCAGGGGTATCAAAAAACCTTGGGCTTTGAATAATCCCCAAAATAAAAAGCAGGTCGATAAGATGATTAAAGTAAAGTTGAAGAGGAGGTTTTTCCTTTTTTCCGATAGCCAGCTAAAATCACTCATGTAGGAAGTTTTGGCTGAACCTAACCAATTTCCGTACCTACTTTATCATCAGATTTTCCGCATAGCTGCTGCCTATGGGGACGAGGGAAGTGCCCAGGGTCAGTTGGTGCCGTTCGATTTTGGTGATTTTTTCCTTATTGACAATAAAAGACCGGTGCACCCGAATGAAATTTTTGTTCAACAAGGCTTCTGCCTCGTTGAAAGTCATTCTAGACAGGTGTTTTTCACCTTCCAGTTGAAAAGTAATGTAATTTCCATTAGCAGCCAGGAATAATATATCCTCCAAGAATACCTTCACCTGTTCGTAACCTGTCTTAATGAACAGATAATCCTGCACCTGCATGTTATTTCGCAATTGCCATAGCTCATTGGCTTTGGTGCAAGCCTTGGTAAATCGAGCCAGACTAAACGGCTTCAGTAAATAATCCACCGCATCCAGCTCAAAGCTCTTGACGGCATGTTCGGAATAGGCCGTTGTGAAGACAATCATGGGCTTGTTCCTCAGCAGGGTGGCAAATTCCATCCCTGATATGTCCGGCATCTTGATATCCAGAAAAAGAAGGTCCACCTCTTGCTGTTGCAAATAATCAATGGCTTTGAATGCATCGGTATAGGTCTCCTGAAGATCCAGGAAACTGACTTTGGAAGCGTGGCTTTTGATTACTTCCAAGGCTAACGGTTCATCATCTATGGCAATTGTTTTAAGCATTCCCTTCTTTCAGTTGGATGGATAAATGTACAAAATATTCCAATTCATTTTCCCGTATCACCAGTTCATGTCGGTTAGGGTAGAGGAGGTTCAACCGCTGTTTGACGTTGGTCAAGCCTATTCCGGAGGCCTGTCTTTCCGGGTCTTCGCCGGATGCTCTATGGATGCTGTTATTGATGTCCATGTGGACAGCGCCTTCCATACACCGCAGACTGATTTTTACCCAAGATCGTTTTTGTAAGCTGATGCCATGCTTGAAGGCATTTTCCACGAAGGGAATCAACATCATGGGGGCTATTTCCCCCGTACAATTGTCTGTAGTGCGGTTAAAAATAATTTCAATATTATCCTGTCCGCTGGTACGCAGTAGCTGGAGATCTACGTAATTGATCAGATATTCCTTTTCCCTTTCCACTGCAATACTGTCCTTATTGTTTTCATGAAGCATGAAGCGCATCATGTCGCCGAGTTTTTGGATCCCTTCCGCCGTTTTCTCAGAGTTTTCTTGTAGGGCAGTTCCGTATAGAGAATTCAGTGCATTGAAAAGGAAATGAGGATTGATCTGGGAGCGGAGAAACTGAAGATCGGCTGATTTTTGGTCTAGTTTGGTGGTGAGGGAGCCTATTCTTCCGAGGATATTGTAGTATTTGTAAAACAACATTTGCGCCAGCGGATTAAACACCGCCAGTATAAATAATGAGGCAACGGCTCCCGCTATAAAGGTTTCTTCAGTCTCCTCAAGGATGCTTATCATGGTTAATAAAACAAATACAGCAATCGGAAGGAACAAGGTATAAGCCTTGGCTACTTTAGGCTTTCCATTCAGCTTCATCCTGAAGATCAAAAAATAATTGTAGAGCAAAAGAATGAAGATAAGAGGAATAACTACCGTGTAAACTATCAAAATAACATGGCTATAGTAGTTATTGATGATTGTCAAAAATATCATCATGAAGTTGTAGAGGATAATACATCTGATGACATTGTAGGAGGGGGCGCTGGTGGATTTTGTCAACACAAACAGCTGATCCAATATGCGTACGGCTAAAAGGTAGCCAAAATATATCACAATCGATATAAAGAAGAAAGGCATGAAAGGAACCTCCCCAAAATCTGCATTAACGTAGAACAGACCGACCACAAACCATGAACTGAAAAAGGTAAGCAGCGCGTAGAAAATCATTTTTGCGGTTCTTCTGTCTTTCCTATAAGCGGGTAAAATTTTCATGTGGAGAAAATAAAAAGCGCCATAGAGGGACAAGGGGATAAAGATATAAGCAAAGTATCTTGCAGTGAGCGCAGAATCATGGGCGTTTGCCAGCCAATCCAGGTTTATCATTCCTCCCAAAGTATTTGAAAGGATGATCAAAAAAATGATAATGGTCATCAGCCACCATTCTATCTGTCTAAAGGGTAAAAGCTTTTCTTTCATAATCGGTCTGACTTTTGTTTAAAATAACTGAAACAATGATACGGGATCGCTTTTGCCGCCACAAAAAAATGTGACAAGCTGGATCATTTATGTGACGGATCATGCTAAAAGCAGACAGATTGCCGTACATATGCTGAAAAACATAATCTTTAACCAAATACTATAGCCATGGCAGAAAGAGAAGATCAAAGCAATAATCCCTCTCCATCAAGAAAGGCCAACCCTTCGGATTCCGGTCAGGATAAAGCACAGATTAAAAAGGGAAAGACAGCAGAAGAATTGGAGAGGGAAGAGGGAATCAGGCAAGAACATACCGATGAAGGAAAAATTCCCTCCCATCTGGAAAAACATGCCAACAGAAATCCCAACAAACCGGATATTGATAAGCCCTCTTATGGAGGAACGTGAGAAAAAAGGCCTGGAAAAAATGCCAGGCCTTTTAGTTATTTCACGGCTTTTAACCATGCCTGGGCCATGAGCTGGGACCCTGCGATGGATGGATGGACACCATCCGTGGTCCAATAGGAGCCAGGGGCTTTCTTCTCAGCCTCATCAAACACTTTTTGAAAAGGAACAAATACGGCTCCGCTGGCAGAGGCGATTTCTTTGGCTGCTGCACGGTAGCTGTCGAACTCAGGGTACCAGGTATCATCGACTGCTTTTACTCCTTTCACGGCAAAGGGTTCACAGATGACCAATTTAACATTGGGAAGCTTTGTTTTGGTTCTTTCCAACAAGGCGGTTAGGTCCTTTTTATAAACTTCGACTGTTCCGTCATAGTTACCATTGTGCTTGTGCCAATAGTCGTTGACGCCGATCAGGATGCTGAGTATATTGGGCTGGATTTCCAGCGCTTCCTTATCCCAGCGCTCAGCCAGCTGATAGACTTTGTTGCCGCTGATGCCTTTGTTGTAAATCTGCAGGTTTTTGTCCGCATGCTTGTGCAACAGATCTGCAGCGGCTAAAAATGCATAACCTCCGCCCAGGATCGACGGGTTGTTGAACCCGTGGTTTTCTTTATTTCTTCCTGCATCAGTGATAGAGTCACCTTGAAAAAGGATTTTGTCGCCTGCTGCTAGTTTAATGGAAGGAGCGGCTGCCGTTAAGGGCATGGCCGCATGGACGATTTCGGTCAATCCCATTAGGGATACGCCCGTCAGTGCGCTGTTTCTTATAAAATTTCTTCTGTTGATCATTTGTGTTATAGGGTTCTGTAAAAATAGTTTCGATTGGATAGCCAAAATAAGCAAAAAAGCCCAATAAACAGAGAAAGTATAGGTGGCAATTCGCTTTGTTTGAAGACCTCAGGGTTTAACTTCATGCGCTTCTTTTTGCCTATACAGATCGATGATATTAAAAATCACCACACAGAAAGCCACCCAGATCAGGCCGCCCAAAAACCCGGCAATCACGTCACTGGGATAATGCACGCCGAGATAAATGCGGCTGATGCCGATAAGCAGGATCAATAATCCAAAGCTGATAAAAGAAACTGCTTTGAACCACCATGATCCAGAAAGACGGAAACTGAGGTAAATCAAAAAGCCATAAAATGCCATGGCACTCATGGAATGGCCGCTGGGATAGCTTAAGGTGGACACAGCTACCAGATGCTCAAAGGTAGGCCTTTCCCGGTTGATGACCTTTTTCAATACCACATTGGAGAGAGAGGACAAGAGGAGCACCAGGATGGTCTGCAACGTAAATTTCCATCTTCCATATTTAAAATAAAAAAAAGCGGCTACTACCAATGCGGCTATAAAATAAGCGATCCGGTCTCCCAAATGGGTGATAAACTCAAAGATCGAAGTTAAGGAAGGGGTTCTATAGGATTGCACGGCAGCGCTGATCGCATCATCGAAAGCAGTCAGCTCATTTTCCTTAAGATCCTCGGTGAGATCGACAAACACATTGATGCTTACCACAAAGATGACAAACATCGTCAATATGGTCAGGTAGTAAGGAAACAAGGGATTGTTCTGGTGAAACCTTTTTTGGAGGAAAACTTTAATCCATTGTATTATTTCCTGTATGATTTGTCGCATTCTTCCTTCAAATTTCGTTTTGGTCTCTAACGGGCGTCACAAAAATAAAAAAACAATCCACTTCTTTGAATGACGGGGCCGAAAGCTGGGTCACTATCGGTGATAAATGGTATTTTTGGTTTTAGGAAACACATTATGCAAGAATTATTAGCTCAAGCCACTTCTGTCAAGGAGCGGATCTTCCAGGTTGACTTCTCCATTTGTACCTTGGTCAACAACAAGCAAGAATATGAAGAGATGATGGCTTCTTTTGTAGAAGCAGGGTTTTCCTTATCAACCTGTGAATTTTTGTATGTCGATAATTCCGGAAAAAACCAGTTTGATGCCTATGCGGGACTTAATATCATGCTTCAGCGCGCCAGGGGAAAATACGTCATCCTTTGTCATCAGGACATACTTCTCAATGTTGATAAGCGGGATAAGCTAGAACAACGGATTGCCCAGCTGGATACCTTGGATGCAAAATGGGCGGTAGCCGGCAACGCCGGCGCGGCGGGACCCAATTATATTGTTTATAAGGTCGCTTATCCTGACGGAACGATCGAGAATAAAGGAAAATTTCCCCTAAAAGCCCAAAGCCTTGATGAGCATTTTATATTGGTGAAAAACATTGCTGGATTGTCTTTTTCTAATGATTTGTCAGGTTTCCACCTTTATGGAGCTGATATTTGCCTTCAAGCAGCGGCCAAGGGTTATAACAGTTATGTGATCGATTTTCAAGTATGGCACAAAAGCAGGGGGAACCCAGACAAAAGTTTTCATCAATGTAAGGAGAACCTGATCAGAAAATACAACCGGTTATTTAGGGCCAGGTGGGTTCAGACTACGACCACTTCTTTTTATTTATCGGGTTCTTCAGTGGTAAAGCTGAACAAGAATCCTTTTTCTTTGTTTTGTATACGCATGTGGAACGGCTTGAAAAAAAGGACAATATAACCTATGCAGGAAGGAGGATATTATACCCGCCAAAGCGGCGGTGGAGTGAAACCTTTGGTTTCTGTGATCACGGTATGCTATAATGCTGGAGAGACGCTTTCGCAATGCATTGATAGCGTTGCTGAGCAGGATTCAAATGCCATCGAACATATCATTATTGATGGCAACAGTACTGATGCCACCTTGGATTTGCTACAGGAGAGAAGCAAGGAAATCGCCTACTGGCGGAGTGAGGCGGACAACGGCATCTATCATGCGATGAATAAGTCATTAAGATATGTGCGGGGAAAATGGCTGATCTTTTTGGGAGCAGATGATGTATTGCTCCCGGGCTTTTGCGACATCATTCCTTTGTTGACGGATGCATCTACTTTGTATTATTCCAATGTGCTTTACGATACCGTGCCGATGGGCCGGGAAATTTCGGGGTACTTTTTGGCCAAAAACAACATTTGTCACCAAAGTATCTTATATCCAAAAGCGGTATTTGACAAGTATAAATTTGAGGAAAAGTATGTGCTCTACGCCGATCATCACCTGAACATGCAGTGTTGGGCGGACCCGGCATTCAAATGGGAGTATTGTGGGCTAGTAACCGCCCAATTCGCCACTGATGGGGCTTCTGCCCGGAAACAAGATCTCACCTTCATACGAGACAAGCCCTTGTTGATTAAGAAATATTTCGGTAATGTGGCCTACTGGAGGTACCTTTTTAAAGAGTTTAAATTAAAATTGAAAGGATGAAAATACAGTTTGATCACCAGACTTTCTCCTTGCAGGAATATGGCGGGATTTCCCGTTATTTTGCCGTTCTTCAGGATTATTTGAAAAAAAAAGAAGGTATGGGCGTGGATGCTGGTGTACTGATTTCCAGAAACCATTATCTGCCGGATTCCACTTTTTCCTTGCCTGCCAAATGGGGAAGAGCCTTGGTCAGCCGCTCCCGAACATATTCATTTAACAAGAGGTACGCCAAATTCCTGCTTGAAAAGAACAGGTTTGATGTCTTTCATCCTACTTATTATGATGCTTATTTTTTGCCGTACCTGAAGCGGCCTTTTGTACTTACGGTGCATGACATGACCCATGAACTTTTCCCTGAATTTTTCCCTCAAAATGATCCCTTTATTACCTACAAAAGAGAGGTAATTGAAAAGGCTGATCATATCATCGCCATCTCAACCGCGACCAAAAAGGATCTCCAGGATATCTATGGCGTGCATGGAGGTAAAATCAGCGTGATCCATCATGGCTTGTATGAAATCAACGGCAGCGATGAAGCGGGACCGGTGTTGCCCGCCCGTTTTATTTTGTTTGTAGGGGCTAGGAACGGTTATAAAAACTTTAACCGGTTCATCACCGCCTGTGCCTCTCTTTTGCGGGAAGATAAGGATCTGAGGGTTATATGTGCCGGAGGAGGAAGGTTCAACTTGGCGGAAAGGGAACTCTTGCACAGAAACCGGCTGACCGCAGCGGTAGTACAAATGCAAGTAAACGATTCCCGGTTGAAAAATTTATATGAAAAAGCAATGCTGTTCGTTTATCCATCGTTGTACGAGGGTTTTGGCTTGCCCCTCTTGGAGGCTTTCCACAACAATTGTCCGGTAGCCGTCAGCGATACCAGTTGTTTTCCAGAAGTAGGAGGGGATGCGGTAGCGTATTTTGATCCCTATGTACCGGAGGACATCCTAAGGGCGATTAAGGCGCTGATTGCCGATAAAGAATTACGTGAGAAACTTTCTCTAAAGGGACAAGACAGGCTGCGTTACTTTGCCCTTGAAGATTGTATGCGGAAAACAATGGATGTATATAAAAATTTAGCAGGAACAGATAACCATTAAACAATGAAGAGCATACTTTATTTTTTTCCGGAAAATCCATTGGAAAACAATGCGGGCAATAAAATCCGGGCATTGCAACTTCTTCGTTACTTTAAAGAGAGAGGGATGAAAGTGGATTTTGTAAGCTTACTTCAAGGTATGAGCAAATGGGAAGATCCTGACATTGAGGAAATCAAACAATCGGGATGGATAGACAATCTCTATTTTCTACAAAAGAAGGCTTCAAAAAAGAACCGGGTCAAGTACTTCCTCGATTTCAAACTGCCCAATCATTTTTATAAACAAAAGCTGGGCATGGATAGTAGCTTAAACGTCGACATTTCCCTGAACCAAAAGAAATCCTTTGAGGAAATTCTCAAATCAAAATCTTATGATTATATCATCGTGAGCTATTTATATTGGGCAGATTTGGTCAATACAGCTTTGGCTTCGGGAAGCAAAACCATTGTGGATACACATGATTTTTTGACTTTACACCATACAAAAGAAGAGAGTTTCAAGTTAGGGCCCACGTTTGAAGACGAGATCAACAAATTGAATGGTTTTGATGAGGCTTGGACCATATCTTCCGATGAACAGTTTGTTTTTGGCCAATTTTGCACCACCAAAATCCGGCTGATCCCGCCCTATTTCGATGCCCCTTCCCCGGACAACCCCGTCTCTAAAAAAATCTACGATTTAATCTATGTAGCCAGCGACAATCCCCACAACAGAATGTCAGCTGCTTGGTTTTTCGAGCAGGTTTTCCCTCTATTGCCAAAGAGCCTCTCGATCTGTATTGTTGGAAAAATCTCGGATTACGTGGGGGATTATCCCAATGTCCATAAGGTTCCCTATGCAGAAAATCTTCATAACTATTACGTCCATTCCAAAATAGTACTTTGTCCCATGCTGAGTGGCACGGGAGTAAAGATAAAGGTGGTAGAGGCCCTTTCCTATGGGCTTCCCGTGGTCTGTACTTCCAGGGGAGTGGATGGCCTACCCAACAAAATCAACAATGGTTGTCTGATCAGTGATGATCCTGAAGGGTTTGCCCAACATATCCATGGTCTGAGACATTCCCCGGCGCTGTACGAGCAACAAAGTAATTGGGGCAGGGAATTGTTCAACAACCATTTTACCACAAGGTATGTCTATGGGGAACTGGATAAAGCCTTCGACGTAAATCCAGAGGACCAGGACTGATCATTTCCTGTTCGTCGTGATGCTTTTTCCTATTACCTTTTACCGCTAAAAAAACTCATTGTCCATGCCCAAATCTTTAAAAGCTATATTTCAAAGAAAAGCAGAAAATGCGGAAGCCTTGTTGAAGGTTCCCTCAATTTACAGGAAATTGAAGGGCAGTCGGCGGTTGTTTTTTTTCTTTCCTTTTTGGCAAATTGGCGGAGGGGAACGGGTGCATGCAGATATTCTCAAAGTATTCCATAAGGACGATCCCCTATGTTTTATTACGGACGATTCGGAAAATGATGGGTTCAAAAAGGATTTTAAAACGTATGCCGATACGATTGAACTGGGCAGATGGTCTAAAAAGAAATCTTGGAGTGCCATCATGTTGAAGAAAATTGCTGCATTTATCAATGCGCAGGAAAACCCCGTTGCCTTTGGTTGCCATAGCCATTTTTTTTACGAGTTGATACCCTATTTAGCACCGCATGTAAAGGTGGCGGACCTTATCCATGCTTTCACCTTCGACCCCAACGGGCCGGAGATTTACAGCCTGCCTGAGGTAAAGCGTCTTGATCACAGGGTGATTTTGGGCGAAAACACCCGAAATGATTTTGGGAAATTATATGGTGAAAAAGGCATTGATTCGAATTATCTGGGGAAGTTTACGATCATTCCCAATAAATCCGATATCCCGCCTTATGCACCTTCCAAGGATTATAACGGGAAATTAAGGGTGTTATTTGTGTCGAGAAATGCTCCTGAAAAGCGGCCAGAGATTTTTGTGAAGATTGCCAGGCAGTGTGAAGGAATGGACATGCCACTTGATTTTATAATGGTGGGTGATTTCATGGAATTAAGAGCCAGTGTGGGCTCCAATGTTATCATTGAAGGAGAGGTATTCGACAGAGAGACACTGAATGGTATTTACAGAGACGCCCATTTGATCTTAGTCACATCTTGGCGTGAAGGTTTCCCATTGGTCATTATGGAGGGGATGGGGCATGGGGTGGTGCCTATCGCCACCAAGGTGGGGGAGATTCCCACCTATATTTCCCCCACTACTCACCGCAACGGATTTGTGGTAGAGAATAATGAGTACGAAGACCAGATCGTCGCAGAGTTCGTACAACAAATAGGAACACTGTGCAAAGACAGAGCGCTTTTGGAGGAGTTCGGCAAAAACGCCTATACCTTCGCACAACAAAATTTTGGGGAAGAGAAAT